>JRHI01000457.1_pt1 | contig 44391 bp, 44 predicted proteins | sample 215371 | NCBI WGS metagenome assembly JRHI01 (sample SAMN02929681, study PRJNA255918) | sediment metagenome | biome: cave system; feature: Ice Cave; material: Sediment; isolation source: sediment from deep within a dark volcanic ice cave with no known source of... ... | reverse complement strand
CTCCGTCACGGGACCAAAGTCGTTTTCTTTGGTCGCTTCGTCGCCATCCTGCGCATCCTCGCCGCCTTTCTTGCGGGAGCCAATCAGATGGATTGGCGGCGTTTCCTCATCGCCAATGTCACAGGCGCCATCGTATGGGCCTGCACCTTCGGCTTTGGGGCTTATGTATTCGGCAGTGCACTAATGCATGTGACGGTCCTCTTGGGGTCGGGGCTCGTCATCGTCGCTGCCATCATCGTCGTAGGCGCAGTCTGGTTCGTGCGGAGACATGAAACCGAACTTGAAGCAGTCGCAGAGCGAGTACTGCCAGGGCCTTTACGGCCTGTCCATCGATTCAGCTCCTTCCGTCCGCGGGGGGAACTTGTGGCTCTACCGGGTCGAAGACGATAGTCCCGAGTGCCGAGAGTTCGGGATGAGAAATTATATTAAGAGAGGGCCAGCGCGGCCCCCTTTGGCTGCCACTGTGCGGCCGGAGCAACATCGGTGCTGCACCTCAACCTTTCTTGACCTCGCCTTTCCGACTATCGGGGGAACCGAACCGCTCGACATCGGTTGCTTAGCAGCGGCAAGCAGGAATGCAGTGAATGGATAGAGCAATCGAGGATCCCCCGAACGTTCCTGACATGACGCGTCAAGCGGTGTCGGACGTGGCCGGGTTACGTTTGGAATTCGACAAGGCCTGCGCGGAACTGCTCCTCGGCGCAAACGCGGATGACGATAAACGTCGCAAGGACCTTGCCAAGCTCATGCTGTCGCTTGCCCGAGAAGCTGGGTGCGACCCCAGCTGCGTCCGCGTGCAGGCCGTACGCCTTATGCAGCAGGCGTCCTAGCCAGGCCTAAGCCTCAAGCGCTACCTGAAGCAGGTGTACGACTGCGGCGTGCCCCTCCACATCGTTGAGCGTTTGCAAACAGTAGGTCCGGCCGTTGACCTCGACGACTCGCTTAGCGATGCTTTCAACAAATTGGAAAGACTCAAGGGATTCCGTCAGTTCGAAGGCGACGCGCCACAACGCCCTCACTGCGCAGAAACGCGCGGCGGCGGGATCCCAGACGGAGCAGGGATCTCCTCCCTTGTTCCTCGCCATGGAACAGCGCGTCCAATGCTGCTCCTCGGCAATGAGATGCAAAGCTCCCTCAATGATCTGATGTTGGAGGGTCTTGGCCATAGCTTCACTCCTTACGCGTACGGTCGCTACCAACCCGCTCCAAATGCTGCTCCGCGCGCCATAGGCGAACGAGGGCGGCCTGCATCGACGACGGCAGTGATCGCCAGCCGCCGAACTGCCGGAACGGCTATTTCAAAATATTTGGGTCCTTGGATATCGCGACCTCACCACTCGATTAGCGTTTTGCGGCTCGACGGCCGGATGTCTGGCGCCGGTCCGCCGGCGACGCACCCGTCTTCACTTTGGGCTTTCCAGGGGCTTCGCCGATGCTTTTCTTGAGGGCCGCCATCAGGTCGACGACCTTACCGCGGGGCGCTGCCTCCTGGTGCGGGGCAATGATCTTCTGCCCCTTCATCTTCTTTTCGACGAGCTCGCGCAGGGCCGTTGCGTAGTGGTTCTCGAACTCCTCGGGCTTGAACGCGCCGGACTTGCGGTTGATCAGCTCTATGGCGAGATCAACCATCTCCTTTTCGGGTTTTGCCGTCGGCACTTCGTCGAAGAACGAGGTCGCATCCTTGAGCTCGTCAGCGTAGCGCAGCATGGTCATGGACAGACCGTCTTCGAGCGGACCGATAGCGATCAGCCACTCGCGGCCGCCGATGGTCATCTGACCGAGGCCGACCTTGCCCGTCTTTCGCAGCGCATCACGGATGACGACGTAGCCCTCGCCCGAGTTCTTATCTCCGGGGCCGAGGTAATAGGGCCGCTCGAAATACCGTGGATCAACGTCAGCGGCGTCGACGAATTTCACGAGGTCGATCGTCTTTCGACTCTCGAGTTTCAGGGCATCCAGCTCATCGGGCTCGAGGGTCACGTAGCGGTCGTGGTCGACCTCGTAGCCCTTGACGATATCGGTATTCTGGACTTCGCCGACGCCTTCCACCGTCTTGGTGTAATTGATGCGCCGACCGGAGGGCTTGTGGATCTGTCGGAACGAGATCTCGGACTTGGTATCGACCGCGGTGTAGACCTCGACGGCGATGCTCACCAAGGAGAGTCGGAGGAAACCTTTCCAATAAGCCCTGGGGGCCATGACTTCTGCTCACACACGCATACTGCACCTTGCCCCATCTCAACGCGGACCTCCCAGATATAGTTCTCAGGCACCCCTAAAAGAAAAAGGACCGATGGTGTTTGGTCAGGCCGGAGGTTGACGGCTGCCAGCGCCCACGACACAAACTGTCTGAAAACGTGGACCGATCCTCGACCCGACCTCCAGCCGCCGAAATTGGTTAAGAAAGCCAACGAGTGAGTGATCGAACCCGGGAGTAGGAACCGATGATAATCCACACGGCTAACCCTTCTCCTCGTCGTGATCGGCGCCTGCGTGGCTTCGCGGTTTACACGCGCATGCATCCAGCAGGCCTGCCTCCAAACTTTCACTGGTAACGTTCCCACCTTGAGTCCGCCGCCGGCGACTATCCGGCTCGGTTAGCGCCCTTCGACTTGAGTGCCTGCCACAGTCACCGGGGGCGATTGTCGATTATGATTGCTGCGCAGTTCGTCGAACATGACCCCTTCGCTTTGGCTGGCTATCCCATAGCCGTAGCGATAGCCGCTCCCAGCGGTCCAAAGTCGGTCCAGTTGATCGCGCGGTCTATCCTTCTGCACCTGCCGCCAGCGGTGAAGCGCGAGCAATTATTTCCCTCATGCGCCAGTGCTTCAAGGAGGGAACAAGCACGATAAGCCTGCGTTCAATCCTTGGGCGAAACACCTATGTCGGAGGACTTATGTACGCCAGAACGCACGCAGCCGAAGCCGGAGGCGGATCTTCAGGAACCACTGACGTGTCAACTGAACTGACTGCATTGCGTGCCGACATTACGGGCCTTGCGGACTCTGTTAAAAGGCTTGCGGCAGAAACGCCGGATTTAGCGAAAGAGGGTTTCGAATCCGCGATTCGAAGGAACCCCTTGCAGGCTACCCTGATCGCGGCGGGTATCGGCTTTGTGCTGTGTCTCATCATTGGCCGCTAGCAGACCGCCGGCCAGAGGGGCTACACGGCCGAGCAATCTCGACTCAAGATCCCTGAAGACCTTGGGCCCCATGTTAGTCCTGACGGCACCACCGGAACTGGTCACCTTCTAGGAGCTCGGCCTTCCCCTCGACGACCAGCTTATCCAGCGCCACCACGACCTCGTCGAGCGTCAGCCGTGTACCACGGGCCTGGGCAATTTTGACCAGCCCCGGCGCGTCAATCGGTTCGGGCGAGCGCTGCCTCAGCAGCTTGCTCAGGGCGTAGGGAAGCGCTAGGGCACGCGAGTTCGACATTAGGCCTCCTTTTATCGCCGGGAAGCGCACCAGCGCATTCGTCGTCCAACTTGTTGCGCTTCGCCTCGTACTTGTCCAGCTAATGGTAACCGGCGACGACGGCGCCGTGAGATGGATGTCGCAGCGATTACGAATCATTGCCGCCCGCTTGGATGCAGGCGCCACACACAAGCTGGATTGAAACGCACGATGAGCAGCTTTCCTGAAAACCTGGCCGACCGCTTCCGCCGTTTCAAGCAGCGCCACTTTCTGCCCAACGCCGAGCAGTACGAGGAGCTGGCGACCTATGGGCAGACGCCCGAGGCGATGATCATCTCCTGCTCCGACAGCCGCGTCGATCCGGAGACGATCTTCGGCGCCATGCCGGGCGAGCTGTTCGTCGTGCGCAACGTGGCAAACCTGGTGCCGCCCTACGAGACTGGCGGCAAGTTCCACGGCGTCAGCGCGGCGATCGAGTTCGCGGCGCTGAATTTGCGAGTGAAGCACCTCATCGTCATGGGCCACTCGGGCTGCGGCGGCGTCAAGGCCGCACTCGACCAGAGCGCCGCGATCCAGACCGAGTCGCAGTTCATCTCGCGCTGGATGTCGATGCTGGATGACGCGCGCTTGAGTGTGCTCGCCGCGCATCAGACGCGGCCGCATGCGGAAAAGCAGCGCGCGCTGGAAAAGGAAGGCGTAAAGACCGCGATCAAGAACCTGCGCACCTTCCCGTTCATCAGCCAGCTCGAGGACAAGGGGCGGCTGGCGTTGCACGGGGCCTACTTCGACATCGCGACGGGCACGCTGTCGGTCTTGAACCACTCGCGCAACGAGTTCTTCCCGCTGTAGGTCGCGGACTCGAAGGAAGGTGTCCAACTTCACCTCTCCCAGTGGGAGAGGTGAAGTTAGCGCATTCATCGTCTTTGTGGGTATAGCTCGGTAGCTATTTCGGGTGGGGCGCGGCGCGGGCCTCGGCGATGGCGGGCAGCAGCTTCGTCTCCAGGCTCTCGGGCGTGATGGCGCCGACGTGCTTAAAGGCGATCTCGCCCTTGGCGTTGATCACGAACGTCTCCGGCATGCCGTAGACGCCCCACTCGATGGCGCTGCGCCCGACCTTGTCGGTGCCGACCGCCTTGAACGGATTGCCGTAGCGCCCGAGGAAGCGGCGCGCCGCCACCGCGTCGTCCTTGTGGTTGACGCCGTAGATGGGCACGCCGGTCTTTGCCTTGAGCGCGAGCAACAGGTCCTGCTCGCCGGCGCACTCCGCGCACCACGCGGCCCAGAAATTGACCACGCTGACGCCGCCCTTGAGGTCGGCGCTGGTGAAGCCCGGAACCGGATGCCCCGCGTCGAGCAGTCCTTCGAGCGCGGGAAACTCCATGGCCGGCACCGGCTTGCCGATCAGCGCCGAAGGCAGCCGCGAGGGATCTCCCGACGTCAGCGCGAAGGCAAAGAGCGCGACGAGGCCCGCGAACGCGACGACCGGCACCATGACCCACGAGAGCCCGCGCGAAGCGCGCGGCGCGGAATCCGATGGGCTCGTTGTGCCGCCCTGCTCGTCGACCGGCATTTGCATCTGCATTCGCTCTTCTTTCGGGGCTTTAGCTACGCTCGGAGCGGCGCTTGACGCCGCGCGCGGCGAAGTCCTTCAAGCGGCGCTCCTGCTCGCGGCCGTCGAGGATCAGCCACGCGATGAGCCCCGCGAGCACCAGGGTGACGACGCCGTAGGCAGTCCAGATGAAGGCGGCGTGCGGCCCCAGATCTATTGCGAGATCCATCGCGTTACTCCGCCGCCGCCAGCCGGCCGGCCTGCGCCCGCTCCACCTCGGCCATCTGCAGCGTCTTTACGCGCCGTCGCAAAATTTCGTTGCGCATGGCTTTGACGTGCAGCGCTGCAAACAGCAGCGTGAACCCCAACGCCATGACGAGCAGCGGATGCAGGAGCGAGGGGTCCATGGTCGGGCCGCCGAGCCGCAGCACGCTCGCCTTCTGGTGCAGCGTCTTGCCGTACTCGACCGAGAACTTGATGATCGGCAGCATGACGATGCCAACGAGCGCCAGCACCGCTGTCAGCTTAGACGCGAGCGTCTCGTCCTCGATGGACGAGCGCAGCGCGATGAGCCCGAGATAGAGGAAGAACAGAATCAGCACCGAGGTGAGCCGCGCGTCCCATACCCAGTAGGTGCCCCAGGTCGGGCGTCCCCACAGCGAACCCGTGACGAGTGCGAGGAACGTGAAGGCGGCGCCGATGGGCGCGGCGGCCTTTGCCGAGACGTCGGCCAGCGGGTGGCGGAACACCAGGAGCCCGAAGGCGGAGATGGCGATCACCGTGTAGCCGGCCATCGACAACCACGCCGACGGCACGTGCACGAACATGATGCGCGCGGTCTCGCCTTGCTGGTAGTCGGGCGGCGCGACGAAGAAGGCGAGGTAGAGCCCGTAGGCGATGACGGCGGCGGCCGCGCCCGCGAGCCACGGCAAAACGCGCGCGGACAGCTCCATGAACTGGGTGGGGTTGGCGAGCCTTTGGGTGATCGTCTGCATTGGAATTGATCTAAGGGGTTAGGCGCGGTTGCGCAATTTACAGTTCAGCCATGCGGTTACTGCATCTGCATGCGGAGGGCTGCCGCAGCCGCGAAGGGCCCCAGCACGACCGCCGCCAGCGAGATTGCCGTGAGAATGAGGAAGGGCGACAACACGTCGCCGGGTCCCAGCAGCGCGCTGATCGAGGCGATGCCGAAAATCAGCGTCGGCACGTAGAACGGCAGCACCAGGAGCGCGATCAGGAGCCCGCCGCGGTGCGCGCGCAAGGTGAGCGCCGCCCCGACCGCCCCGATGAAGCTCACGGCCGGGGTGCCGACCAGCATGGTCGCGACCAGGATGGGGTAGGCGTCGATCTCCAGGTTGAGCAGGATGCCGAGGATGGGCGCGAGCAGCGCCAGAGGTATGCTGGTTGAGATCCAGTGCGCGAGCGCCTTCGCAGCCGCCACCAGCTCCAGCGGGAGGCTGCCCGTTGCCAGAATGTCGAGCGAGCCGTCCTCGTAGTCGCTCGCGAACACGCGCGGCAGCGACAGCAGCGCGGACAACAGCAGCGCGATCCATAAGACACCGGCAGCGATGCGCGAGAGCAGGTTGAGGTCGGCGCCGAGCCCGAGCGGCAGCAGCGTGACGACCAGCATGTAGAAGCCGAGCGCGGTGCCGAGCGCGCCGCCCTGGCGCACAGCGAGGCGCAAGTCGCGCGATACCAGCGTGAGGAACGGCTTCATCGCGGCGTCTCCGCGACCGCGGAGACGCCGAGGCGGATCTCGCGCACGCGCTCCAGCGCCATCGGCACGTGCGTGGCGATGACCGCGAGACCACCGCCGGCCACGTGCTGAGCGATGGCCTTGGCCAGCAGCGCGACCGATGCCGTATCGAGCGAGACGGTCGGCTCGTCTAGCAGCCACACCGGTCGCTGCGCGACGCCGAGGCGGGCCAACGCCAGCCGCCGTTTCTGCCCGGCCGAGAGGTAGCCGGCCGGGATGTCGGCCAGCGCCGCGAGATCGAAGGCATCGAGCGCCGCCTCGAGGCGCGCATCCGTCGTCCCGTCGTTGCCCTCGTCGAGGTAGGAGGCCCAGAAGCTCAGGTTCTCGGCCACGGTGAGATGGCCTTTGAGGCCATCGAGGTGGCCGACGAAGTGGCTGAGCTCCGCACGCTCGCGCTCGGCCGGCCCATCTTCAACCAAGATCGCACCCGCAGCCGGCGCGAGAAATCCGGCGAGCGCGCGCAGGAGCGTCGTCTTGCCGGAGCCGTTCGGTCCCGTGAGCAGCAGGGCCTCCCCGCTCCCCAAACGGAACGAGAGACCGTCGACCACGGTGCGCCCGCCGCGCTGTAAGACCAGTTTTTCAGCAACGAGCTGCACAGCTCTTCATCATCCGCGTGGCAGAATGCTCTGGCGAAGCGAAGTGGAAATCCCGCAAAATGCCTGGAGGAGGCCCACTGGTTCCGGGGGCCGACGGCTTATATAAGAGGCACGCTTCCGCCGGCACCAGCGCAAATCCGCGCCATCCTCCGCTCTCGTCGGGGAAGGTTAGCGCTCATAGCCAGCTACGATGGCCAGCCACATCAAGGGCAACTGGGGGAGGACGATTTGACGGACGTGCCGATGGTCTCGCTCGACAGCTTCAAATGCCGCAGCACGCTCAGCTCCGGCGGCAAGACCTACGTCTACTATTCGCTCCCCCTCGCCGAGGCGTACGGCCTCAAGGGCATCTCGCGGCTGCCCTACTCCATGAAGGTGCTGCTCGAGAACCTGTTGCGCCACGAGGACGGCCGCTCCGTCACCAAGACCGACATCGAGGCGGTCGCGGCCTGGCTCGTCGACAAGGGCACCGCGGACAAGGAGATCGGCTTCCGGCCCGCGCGCGTGCTGATGCAGGACTTCACGGGCGTGCCCGCGGTCGTCGATCTCGCCGCTATGCGCGACGGCATGAAGGCGCTCGGCGGCGATCCGCAGAAGATCAACCCGCTCGTACCCGTCGACCTCGTCATCGACCACTCGGTGATCGTCGACGAGTTCGGCACGCCACAGGCGATCGCGCGCAACGTCGAGCACGAGTACCAGCGCAACATCGAGCGCTATAACTTCCTGAAGTGGGGCCAGGGCGCCTTCGACAATTTCCGCGTGGTGCCGCCCGGCACCGGCATCTGCCACCAGGTGAACCTCGAGTTCCTGGCGCAGACGGTGTGGACCAAGCCGCTGCCCGACGGCACGGCGCTCGCCTATCCCGACACCCTCGTCGGCACCGACAGCCACACCACTATGGTCAACGGGCTCGCCGTGCTCGGCTGGGGCGTCGGCGGCATCGAGGCAGAGGCGGCCATGCTGGGGCAGCCGCAGTCGATGCTCATCCCGCAAGTCGTGGGCTTCAAGCTGACGGGCAAGCTCAAGGAGGGCGTGACCGCGACCGACCTCGTGCTTACCGTCACGCAGATGCTGCGCAAGAAGGGCGTGGTCAACAAGTTCGTGGAGTTCTTCGGCCCCGGCCTCGACACCATGCCGCTCGCCGACCGCGCCACCATCGCCAACATGGCGCCCGAGTACGGCGCCACCTGCGGCTTCTTCCCCGTCGACAAGGAGACGCTCGCCTACCTGACCATGTCGGGCCGCGAGGCGCACCGCATCGCGCTCGTCGCCGACTATTCGAAGGCGCAGGGCCTCTACCGCGAGAGCGGCGACGCCGACCCCGTTTTCACCGACACGCTCGAACTCGAGCTTGCCTCCGTCGTGCCCTCACTCGCCGGGCCGAAGCGCCCGGAGGGCCGCATCGCGCTCTCCGACGTATCAGACGGCTTCGCCAAGGCGCTGGAGACCGAATACAAGAAACCCGGTGAGCTCGACGAGCGCGTTCCTGTCGAAGGACGCCGCTTCGACATCGGCCACGGCGATGTCGTCATCGCCGCGATCACGAGCTGCACCAATACGTCGAACCCCAGCGTGCTCATTGCCGCCGGGCTGCTCGCCAAGAAGGCGGTCGAGAAGGGGCTGACCAGCAAACCATGGGTGAAGACCTCCCTCGCCCCGGGATCGCAGGTCGTCTCCGCCTACCTCGACAAGGCCGGCCTGCAGCCCTTCCTCGACAAGCTCGGATTCAATCTTGTCGGCTTCGGCTGCACCACCTGCATCGGGAACTCGGGGCCCTTGGCGGCGGAGATCTCCGCCGCCATCAACGAGAAGGGCATCGTCGCCGCCGCAGTGCTATCCGGCAACCGCAACTTCGAGGGCCGCGTCAGCCCCGACGTGCAGGCGAACTACCTCGCCTCCCCGCCGCTCGTCGTCGCCTACGCGCTCGCTGGCTCGGTCAAGACCGACCTCACGAAAGAGCCGCTCGGCCTCGGCAGCGACGGCAACCCCGTCTTCCTCAAGGACATCTGGCCGACATCGCAGGAGATCCAGGCCTTCATCGTGGAAAACGTCACACGCTCGCTGTTCGTCGAGCGCTACGCCGACGTCTTCAACGGCGATGCGAGCTGGCGCTCCATCGATGCCGGCAGCGGCCTCACCTACACGTGGGACGGCAGCTCGACCTACGTGCGCAACCCGCCCTACTTCGAGGGCATCACGAAGACGCCGCTGGCGATCACCGACATCGTCGGCGCGCGCATCCTCGGGCTCTTCGGCGACAAGATCACCACCGACCACATCTCGCCAGCCGGCTCCATCAAGGCCACCTCGCCCGCGGGCGAGTACCTCTTGCAGCACAACGTGGCTGTCGCCGACTTCAATCAGTACGGCACGCGGCGCGGCAACCACGAAGTGATGATGCGGGGCACCTTCGCCAACATCCGCATCAAGAACTTCATGGCCAAAGACGCTGCCGGCAACGTCAAGGAGGGCGGGATCACGGTCCACTATCCTTCGGCTGAGCAGATGTCGATATACGCCGCGGCCATGCGCTACAAGGCGGAAGGCGTGCCGCTCGTCGTCTTCGCCGGCATCGAGTACGGCAACGGTTCCTCGCGCGACTGGGCGGCGAAGGGCACGAGCCTCTTAGGCGTGCGCGCCGTCATCGCGCAGTCCTACGAGCGCATCCACCGCTCCAACCTCGTCGGCGTGGGCATCGTGCCGTTCGTGTTCGAGGACGGGACGAGCTGGGCGACGCTTGGCCTCAAAGGTGACGAAACCGTAAGGATCGCCGGCCTGACGAGCATCAAGCCGCGCCAGATGATGACGGCCGAGATCACCTCGGCCGACGGCACCGTGCGCGCCGTGCCCATTCAATGCCGCATCGATACCGTCGACGAGATCGAGTACTTCAGGAACGGCGGCATTCTTCACCACGTTCTGCGCAACCTGGCGGCGGCGTAAGGGACATCTTCCCGCTGCGCTGACGGACTCACTCTTTCGTGACAGCCGTTGAAGGCGCGGTGCGCGCCAACTAGTCTATTGTTCGGCGTCGTCTTTCGAGGTAGTTCGCCCGCATGCGGCTTGCGTCCCTTCTCGCTTTGATGGTTGCCCTGTTCGTGCCTTCTGCGCGGATTTCCGCGCAGGAGCCGGGCATCAATCCGTCGTTCCCAACGCCCAAGACCGTGCTCGAGCTGTTCACCAGCCAGGGCTGCGACACCTGCCCGCCAGCCGACGCCGTGCTCGCATCCTTCGCCTCGCGCCCCGACGTCATTGCGCTGTCGCTCCCCGTCGACATCTGGGACTACCTCGGCTGGAAGGACACGCTGGCGTCCGAGAAGAACAGCGATCGGCAGAAGGCGTACGCGCGCTCGCGCGGCGATGGCGCCATCTACACGCCGCAGGTCGTCGTCAACGGCATGATGGGCGTCAACGGCAGCGACGCCGGCGCCATCAACGCGGCGATCAAGGAGACGGACGAGAAACTTAATCCCATCCGCGTGCCGCTGCGCTTCTGGCACGAGCGCAACGCCATCATCATCGAGGCGGGCGCCGCCCCTCCCGGCACCGAGCCGAAGGAAGCGACGATCTGGTTTGCGGTGGTGCAGAAAGTGGCGACGGTTCCCATCCAGCGCGGCGAGAACAAGGGCAAGACGCTGACCTACACCAACATCGTGCGCGAGCTCCTGCCCGTCGGCACCTGGAGCGGCAAGGCGATGAACCTGCAGCTCGCCCGCAACGCCGTGATGCGCCCGGAGACGGAGGCGTGCATCGTGCTGCTGCAGCAGGGCAAGGCCGGGCCCATCCTCGGCTCCGCCTGGACCGGGCTGTGGTAGGGCCGGAGGACTAACCCCTCACCCGTCCAGCCCGCGCTTCTTGAGCATGCCCGCGATCTCGGGCGCGCGGCCGCGGAAGGCGACGTAGGCCTTAAGCGGATCGCGCTGATTGCCGCCCGAATAGATGTACTTCTTCAGCCGCTTCGCCGTCGCCGCATGGAAAGCGTCGCCCGCCTCCTCGAAGGCCTGGAACGCGTCGGCATCCATCACTTCCGACCACAGGTAGCTGTAGTAGCCCGCCGCGTAGCCGCCCATGATGTGCAGGAAATGCGGTATGCGGTGGCGCATGACGATCTCGCGCGGCATGCCGAGCCGCTTCAGCGTCGTGCGCTCGAAGGTGTCAACGTCGAGCCCCTCGACCTCGGGCAGCGCGTGCAGCTCCATGTCGACCAGCGCGGAAGCCACGTATTCGACGGTCGAGAACCCCTGGTTGAAGTTGCGCGCCTTCTTGATGCGCTGAGCGAGTTTCGCCGGCATCGGCTTGCCTGTTTCGTAGTGGATCGCGAAGCGCTGCAGCACCTCCGGCACCATCAGCCAGTGCTCGTAGAGCTGCGAGGGCAGCTCGACGAAATCGCGCGACACGCTCGTGCCCGAGATCGACGGATAGGTGACGTCCGACAAAAGCCCGTGCAGGCCGTGGCCGAACTCGTGGAACAGCGTGCGCGCATCGTCGAGGGATAGGAGCGTCTGCTCGCCTTCCTCGCCGCGCGCGAAGTTCATCACGTTGACGATGACGGGGCGCACGTTGCCCGCGACCTTCGCTTGCGAGCGGAAGGCGCTCATCCACGCGCCTGACCGCTTTGATGGCCGCGCGAAGTAGTCGCCGAGGAACAGCCCGACGTGGGTGCTGCGCTCGTCCGTCACGTCCCAGACGCGCACGTCCGGGTGATAGCGGGGAACGTCGGCGAGCTCCTTAAAGCGCAGGCCGAACAGTCGCCCAGCGGTGTCGAAGGCCGCGGCGATAACCGTCTCCAGCGTGAAATAAGGCCGCGTCGCCGCCTCGTCCAAATCGTAGCGCGCCTTGCGCTCCTTCTCCGAATAGTAGCGCCAGTCCCACGCCGCGATCTCGAAGTTGCCGCCCTCGGCGCGCGCGCGTTCCTGCAAGGCTTCGCGCTCCTGCGCGGCGCGACGCACGGCTGCCGGCCACACCGCGGTCAGCAGGTCGCGCACTGCGGCGGGCGTCTTCGCCATGGCGTCGTCGAGGCTGTAGTCGGCGTAGCTGTCGTAGCCGAGCAGCTTCGCAAGCTCCGCCCGCAGCGCCACGATCTCCGCGGTGATGGCACGGTTGTCGGTCGCCCCGCCCATCTCGCCGCGCTTGGTCCATGCGTTGAACGCCTGCTCGCGCAGATCGCGGCGCGAGGAGAACTGCAGGAACGGCTCGACGCTCGAGCGCGAGAGCGTGATGACGTGCTTGCCCTTGAGACCGGCGTCGGCGGCCGCGCGGGCCGCGCCCGCCCGCATCGACGGCGGCAGCCCGGCAAGATCGCGCTCGCCGTCGAGCACCAGGCGCCAGGACTGCTCGTCCTTCAGGACGTTCTGAGCAAATTGCGTGGCAAGCGTCGCGAGACGTTCGTTGATCTCGGCGACGCGCGCTTTCGCCTTGCGGCCGAGCTTGGCGCCGGCGCGCACGAGCCAGGTATGGTGCAGCTCCAGGACGCGCCGCCGCTCGTCGGTGAGGCGCAGGCGATCGCGGCGCTTATAGAGATCCTCCACGCGCGTGAAGATCTTGGGGTTGAGCATCACCGCCGTCTCATGCGCGGCGAGCTGCGGCGCGATCTCGCGCTCCACGGCCTGCAGCTCCTCGCTCGTGTGCGCGCCGGTCAGATTGTAGAACACGCCGGCGACGCGGTTGAGCGTGCGCCCGGCGCGCTCGAGCGCTACGATGGTGTTGGCGAACGTCGGCCGCGATGTCTGCGCCGCGATCCCCGCGATCTCCACCTTGTGGGCTTTCAGCGCCGCCGCGAATGCGGGTGCGAAATGCCTGGGCTTAATCGACTCGAAGGGCGGCAGTGCAAACGGCGTCGACCATTTGCCGAGCAGCGGATTGGCGGGCTCGGAGGATCGCCGTGCGGGCGCCCGCTTGACCGTCTTCGCCTTTCTGGGGTTCTTCCCGCCGCTCCGCTTGCCCGCGCGTGTCGTCACCGCAATCGATCCTTCAGAGGAGTTATCCCTCCTCTTCATATCAGCCGCTCGGGCGCCTGCAGCAAGCCGGGCAAATCGTCCCGACGCGAGTCCGGACAAAAAATGGGCCGGTGGGGAAACCGGCCCGATCATGCTTTGGGGACTAGGAGTTCAGGGAAATGGTCGCTGCCTAATAAGACCCGATCCATCGGAGCAGCCCCGGGGGGCTGGGGGGCTGAGAACCGGAGGTGCTCCATCCGGATCGGGTCTAAGAGGCAACGATCAGCAAGGTCGCAATGCTTTGGGGCGGATCGTTGTCCGCGGCGGGACCTCAATTTGACCTATTCAGGGATTTTCCGTGCCGCGCGTGCCGCGAATGGGCGCAACTGCCTCAAGATACGGCGCCGGTCGCGCGCAGCAGGGCCTTGAAATCGGACGCGAGCGGGGCGATCATATTTGTGTTACGACCGGGAGGCGCCATTGAGCGAAACCGAACCAATAATATTCAGCCCGCGCCAAGCGGGCGGCTTTCGCGGCACCCTGCCGCACGCAAGCCCAACACCGGACCCCCAGCGATTCACCACCTTCAACCGCCAGGAGCTCAGCGCGATCCTCGCCGTCTACGGCCGCAAGGTCGCCGCGGGCGAGTGGCGCGACTACGCGATCGACATCGGGCGCGACACGGCCGTGTTCTCGGTCTTCCGCCGAGCCAGCGAATGCCCGCTGTTCCGCATCGAGAAGACGCCGAGGCTCGCGCGCAAGCAGGGCGCCTACTCGGTCGTCGCGCCGGCGGGGCTGGTCCTGAAGCGCGGGCACGACCTGCGCCGTGTGCTGTACGTGCTGGAAGACCGCGCTCGTCTCGTCAGCGGGTAGCGCCGCCACCAAAGCACCCCGCAAAAAGCAAAGAGCCCCGGAAGCCGGGGCTCTTCACGTATTCGCGTCTCGACTGCGGCTCGCTTAGTTGCGGTTGCCGAAGAGGTTCAGCAGCATGATGAACATGTTGATGAAGTCGAGGTAGAGGCTCAGCGCACCCATGATCGCGCTCTTGGCCATCATGGCCGCATCGCCGCGCACCATCAGGTAGCCGTCCTTGATCCGCTGCGTGTCGTAGGCTGTGAGGCCCGCAAACACCAGCACGCCGATCACGGAGATGGCGAACTGCATGCCGCTCGACTGCAGGAAGAGATTGACCAGCGAGGCGAGGATGATGCCGACGAGGCCCATGAACAGGAAGGAGCCCCAGCCGGAGATGTCGCGCTTCGTGGTGTAGCCCCACAGCGAGAGCGCGCCGAAGGTCGCCGCGGTAACGAAGAAGATCTGCGTAATCGACTGGCCGGTGAAGACCAGGAAGATCGACGACAGCGAGACGCCCATGACGGCCGCGAAGGCCCAGAAAGCGATCTGCGCGGCGCCGACGCTCATCTGCTGCAGGCGGAAGCCGAGGTAGAGCACGAAGCCGAGCGGGGCGAGCATGACGACCCAGCGCAGTGGCGAGGTGTAGATCGCCTGGCCGAACGGCGTCAGGGCGCCGTTCTGCACCGCGAACATGAATGTGAGATAGGCCGCGACGCCCGTCAGAGCCACGCCGGCCGCCATGTAGTTGTAGACGCCGAGCATGTAGGAGCGCAGGCCCTCGTCCACCGCGACGCCCGCGCGGGCGCCAATCGGGGATTGCGCATACCTGTTGTCGAGCTGAGCCATTGAGTCCTTCCTTGGCTGTCCCAAATCTGTGGCGAAGATCGCCAAAATCACAGACGAAATATGCGCCGTGCCCATGATGCTTTCAAGGCATGGGGACGGCTCCGGGATAGTGATATTCGAATGCTTAAATTCCGTTAGGCGGCTGAAAAGGCCTGTTTTTCAGCGCCTTCTCACTCCGACCGCAGGTAAGGCACGGCCGGCGCCCGCAACACGCCCCAGGTGCCCACCCCGCCGAAAGCGAGCACGAGCGCTATGGCCAGCGTGATCGCCATAGCGACGGCCGAGAGCGAAAACGTGAAGCCGATGCTCATGACCTGCGTCACCGCCAGCCAGGCGGCCGCCGTGCCGAGAACCACCGCAAAGACCGCGGTCGCGCCCGCGAGCAGCAGGTACTCGAACGCGTGCGAGACGAGGATTCGCCGCCGGGTGGCGCCGAGCGTCTTCAGGATGACGGCTTCCAGGATGCGGCGGCGCTGCGCGGTCGCCAGCGCGCCGGCGAGCACGAGCGCTCCGGCGAGCAGCGTCACGCTGCCGGCGACGCGGACGGCGATCATCACCTTGGCGAACACCGAGCTGAAGGCGTCGAGCACATCGCGCACCCGGATCGCGGTCACCGACGGGTGGTCGCGCCCCAGCGTGCGGATCACCTGCGCCTCCGTCGCCGGCGGCGTGGCATCCGGTAGCGAGATCGTTACCAGCAGGTTGTGCGGCGTGCCCTTCAGCGTGTTGGGCGAGAACACCATCACGAAGTTGATGGCGAGGCTTTCCCACTTCACCTCGCGCAGATTGGCGATGCGCGCCGTCACGTTGCGGCCGAGCACGTTGACGGTCACCGTGTCGCCGAGCTTCAAGCCGAGCTTGCCCGCAAGTTCGGTCTCGAAGGAGACGAGCGGCTCGCCCGAATAGTCCGCGGGCCACCACTCGCCCGCCACCACCTTGGAGCCCTTCGGCACCGTCTCCGCATACGATAGCCCGCGGTCGCCGTTAAGCACCCATTGCGCCTCAGGCGGCGCGTTGATGTCCTCGACGGGCGTATTGTTGAAACGCACGATGCGCCCGCGCAGCATCGGCGCCTCCTCCAGCACCGCCGCAGGGATGTCGCGCTGCACGAGGTCGGTGATGGCGGGGAAGTCGTCCTTGGTCACGTCGAGCACGAAGTAGTCGGGCGAGCGGGTCGGCAAGCGCTCCTGCAGCTCGCTGACGAGGGATGCGTTCGCGAGCGCCACCGCGACGAGCAGCGAGAGCCCCGCGCCGAGCGACAACACGACCGAGCGAGTGAGTCCGCCCGGCGCGCCGAGGTTGCCGACCGCCAGCGCCAGCTCCGGTATGCGCGACCGCGGAGCGCGGCGTGCTAGCGCAGTCACCGCGGTCCCCAGCAGCCAGAACACGACGAAGATCACGGCCAGCGCCCCGCAGAAATAAAGGGCGATGCGCTTTGAATCCGAGGTCAGCACGGCAAAGCCGACGAGCACTGCGGCGGTGAGCAGCGTCGCGCCGACGATCCACGCGCTCGGCCACACGCGCTCGGGCGCCACCTCGTCGCGGAATAGCACGCTGGCGCTGACGCGTTCCACGCGCCCGAGCGGCCATAGCGTGAACAGCAGCGAGACGGCAAGCCCGTAGATCGCAGCCGAGAGGATGCTCAGCGGCGACACCGTGATCTCGGCCTGGATCGGCACCAGGTCGCCATAGAGAGCGCCGAGCGCGAGCGGCAGCACCGTACCCAGAACGAGCCCGATGACAATGCCGATAACGGCGACGATGGTCACCTGCGCGAGAAATATCGCGAGCACTGTGCGGCTGGTCGCGCCGACGCTCTTCATGGTGGCGATGACCTTGCGCCGCTTGTCGATGAAGGTCGCGACCGCGTTGGCGACGCCGACGCCGCCCACGAGCAGTGCAGTCAAGCCGATGAGCGTCAGGAACTGCCGCAGCCGGTCGAGCGTGCGGGTCACCTGGGGCGAGGGATCGCGCCGGTCGGTGATGGTGAAGCCGGCCTCGGGCAGCTCCGACGTCACGCGGGCGCGCAGGTCCTTGATCTCCTGCTCACTCGCCTGTTTGCGATCGGCGAGCTTCACGGCATAGCGCCAGCGCACCAGCGTGCCGGGCTTGATGATGCCGGTCTTGTCGAGCACCGCCTGCGAAACGAAGATGCGCGGCCCGTAGGTGAGGCGGTCGGACAGCGCATCGGGCTCCGATTTCAGTACGGCTGCGACCGGCACCTGCTCGGTGCCGAGCCTGACCGTGTCGCCGACCTTCAGCCCCAGCCGCTGCAGCAATGAGGGATCGACAACGGCGCCGCGCTCGAGCGCTTCCTGCAGCGAGCCTCCATCTGCGAGCGCCACCTTGCCGGCGAGCGGATAGGCGGCATCGACGCCTTTCAATTCGGCAAGCGCCTGGTCGGAGCCGTCGAGGTTGCGCACCATCGTGCGCAGCGTGGCCGTCTCCGAGAGCCGCCCGAGCTTCTCGAGCGACGCGCGTTCGCTCCCCACCGCGCGCACGTGCATGCGCGACACCGTCATGTCGCCGCCGAGGATGGCCTCGCCCTGGCGCTCGAAACCCGCTCGGAGCGCGTCCGACACGGCGCCGACGCCGGTGATCACGGTGACGCCGAGCGCCACGCAGGCGATGAAGATGCGAAAGCCTGCAAAGCCGCTGCGCAGCTCGCGCAGCGCAATCGACAGCACCACCGGCAGGCGCCAGTCGCGACGCTGCGGGGCGGAGGCGACCGTCTCGGCTGCAGTCATGCGACAAGCTCCGCCGCGCGCTCGATGCGGCCGTCCGCCATGCGGATCGTGCGCTCGCAGGCGCCCGCGAGTGCCGCATCGTGCGTCACGAGCACGAGTGTCGCCTGCCGGCGCCGCTGTAGCCCGAACAACAGATCGATGATCTGGCGACCGGTCTTGCCGTCGAGGTTACCGGTCGGCTCATCCGCGAGAATGAGCTTCGGCGACCGGCTCAGCGCGCGCGCAATGGCAACGCGCTGCTGCTCGCCGCCCGAAAGCTGCGCGGGGAAGTGATCGACGCGCGGCGCGAGGCCGACCTCGTGCAGAAGCTCACGCGCAATTGAAAATGCGTTCGTCGCGCCGGCGAATTCCAGCGGTAGTGCCACGTTCTCGAGCGCCGTCATCGTCGGCACGAGGTGGAACGATTGGAAAACGATGCCGATCTCGGCGCCGCGCATGAGCGCAAGCTCGTCCTCGCCGAGGCTGGTGAGATCGTGCCCGGCGACCTCAACGCCGCCGCTCGTTGCGCGTTCCAACCCGGCGACCACCATCAGCAAGGATGTTTTGCCCGAGCCCGATGGACCGACGACGGCCAGCGATTGCCCCGGCTCGACGTCGAGGTTCACGTCGCGCAGGATCTCGACCGGGCCGGCCCGGCTCGTCAGCGTGAGTTGCACGTCCTGCAGGGCTACGATGGACTGGCTCACGTTGCGGAGGGCTCCGTTGTGGTTGGAATTGAGGCCGTCTGATTGTGGCGGGCTCGTGCCGTCCCGTTGCGGCTTAGTCGCGGCTTGGTCGTGTTCTGGCCCTTGCCTCACGACGACCACGCCTTTACCTCACGCTTTGGCCCTTCTCTGATCGGTGAGGCAGAAACATGAAGCGAAGCACGGCACGAGCGAAAGCTGGCGCCCTTGCACAGGTGGTGGGGATACTCTTCCTCGTCAACGCTTTAGCGGCTGCGGTGAATTTGTCCACCGCGGCGGTGGAGCCGAAGCCGGTCCACATCGTGGCCTTCGGCGACAGCCTCTCGGCCGGCTATGGGCTCAGGCCGAAGGATGCGTTTCCGGCACAGTTGCAGAAGCAGTTGAAGGCCGACGGCCGCAACGTCGTCATCACCAACGGTGCCGTTTCCGGCGACACGACCGCGGACGGCCTGCAGCGGCTCGAATGGGCGGTGCCGGACGGAACCGATGCCGTCATTCTCGAGCTCGGCGCCAACGACGCGCTGCGCGGGATCGACCCGAAGGTGACGCGCGCCAACCTCGAGAAGATCATCGCCGCCTTGAAGAAGCGCAACGTCCAGGTGCTGCTCGCGGGCATGCTGTCGCCCGCCAACTGGGGCGACCACTACTCCGACGACTTCGACAAGATCTTCCCCGACCTCGCGAAGGAGCATGGGCTCGTGTTCTATCCCTTCTTCCTCGAGGGCGTAGCGCTCGACGCCAAGCTGAACCTCGACGACGGCATGCACCCGAGCGGGAAGGGCATCGCCGAGATCGTCAAGCGCATCATGCCGAAGGTGGTCGAGCTGATCGCGCGCGCCATACCGCAGGCGGCGACGGCGCCCAAGACCTAAGTTTTTCACGACGCGAAAGCCACGTCATGCCCCGCCTCTTCACCGGCATCGAGATCCCCGCCGAGCAGCGCGAGGATCTTTTCCGGCTGCGCATGCCGCTGCCGGGCGGCGGCAGGTGGACCGAGCCCGACAACTATCACCTGGCGCTGCGCTTCTGCGGCGATATCGAGAAGGCGCAGGCGGATGAGCTCATCGACCGCCTCGCCGGCGTCTCGATGGAGGCCTTCGAAATCCGGCTCGCTGGGATTGGCGTCTTCGGCGGCAACGACCCCAATTCGATCTGGGCCGGGATCGAGCCCTCCTCCGAGCTGGACGCGTTGGCGCGGGCGAATGAGCGCGCGGCGCGGTCCGTGGGGCTCGCGCCCGAGGCCCGACCCTTCAAGCCGCACGTGACGCTGGCGCGGCTCCGATCGGCAAGCGCCGATCAGGTCGCACGCATCCTGGGGCGCATCGGCGCCTTCCGCTCGGAACCGTTTCTCGTCGGCCGCTTCGTGCTGTTCTCCTCGCGCCCTAACGTGGGCGGCGGCCCCTACGTGGTGGAGGAGACGTTTCCCCTGCGTGGCGGCGAGTTCGCCGACATGGCCGACCTCGAGGGCGGCTGGTAGGGCCTTGACTAGGACTGCCGCGCGCCTCAACCAGCGGGCGTAACGGCGTGGCGATGAAGATGCCACCACGTAAAGCTCAAGGTCGAACCGAAGCGGCGTGCACCAAAATCTAGAGAGGAACGATCAGTCGATTAGCTTCATGGGGTTGCCGCAATAAATTATCCGGCGCTGCATGAGAACATAGGCCTCTCCGTCACCTATATCGATTGTCTCGCCAGCTCTTTCGAACCCGTACTTCTCGTAGAAAGAGGCGCGATCCTTGTGTGACCTCAATCGCATCAGCGTGCAGCATTGTGAACGAGCATATGACCCGGCCCATCGCATCAAGACGCCTCCGATGCCTTGACCTCGACGGCTAATGTCTGTCGCTACCAGCTCTATGTACATGACACCGTCGGCGACACGAAAGCTGATGAACGCCACGATCTTTCCGGCCTGCTCATATACAAATACTATCGACCCCTCTGTTTGGTCGGCATACCAGAGGTCGCCAATCGAAGTCCGATCAATGGATGGCACGCCGGTGTCGAGAAATGTGCCAGTGCTCGATACATCCTGAAGCGCTATCCTCCGCAGCACCCCAAAGGGCGACGCCTCGGTCAGCATGTTATTTGGGATCTGGTCGAACTGGAAATATGGCCTGTCATGCTCGTCGATCAGCACGCCAAAAAAGTTCGGGATGAGCGAGGATGTTCGTTTCACGACGAACGCGTAGCTAATAACTTCTTCGATCCCCGAACCGAACATCGCCTTAACGGCGGCGCACATGCTGGACCCAGAATGCACGGCGCCGTCTAGAAGCAATGCGGGCTTCTTAGATTTAACTTTTGGCAGCGGACTACCGTCGCGAAGGAGTACATCCTTCGTGGTGCGGTTGTTAGTAGATCGGCTCGATCCTGACGCGCGAGCGAAGGGAAGGTGGTTTTATGAGCGGCTGGAGAATTTCGGCTATCTTGTCGCCCGAGACGCCGAGGGTGTACCACGTGGCTGGGAATTTTTGCCCTAGGCCAGACAGTCGCTCTGCCAAATCTCGTACGTAGCGACGGACATCCTCGTCGCTGAAAAGATAAGTACGCAACTCGAAAAGACCCCTCTAGGCGAACGGGGAAACCTATCCCCGTCGCACTAGGCGCGCAGCCCCGATAGGGTGCTCGTCAAGCTCCTGCCCAAGCGCTCGATAATAGCAGCTGCTGCACAGATGCTTCCCGTCACACCTGTGGCACCCCGTCTTGCTCTCTTGGAGCGGAACGCCGCATCCTGCGCACTTCTCGATTCCAGCGGGCGCGTGCCCACAAGCAAGAAGGGCCTCGTCCTTGGCGCGAAGCTTTTTAAATTCCTTAAAAGTCAAAGACATAGCACCTCTCCGCCACGCCTCCCGCGGCAGAAATTCCGATCTGGGCTCGATATAGGCCTACCGGGAGGCGCTTGACAAGCGCTGCGATTCGAGTCCCACCACCGGGTACCCGATTCGGCTCGCCAGAGACAAGATTATAGACAAGATTATAATGCCATTATAATGGCATTATATACAGGGGCTGTATGGCGCGTAACCCCAATCGGTCAGCTACCGAGCAGATAACAATCACTGTTCCAATATAGACCTTCGCCTACTTGGTGAAGCTCGCCACCGCAGATGCGTTGGGCCCGAATGAGGCGTTTATCGCCTCACAGCTTGTGGTCAACGAAGTTGAGCGATTGATGGCCGAGCGCCGAGCGGAGACGGTACTAGCGACGCCCGTTAGCGGCGGCGACGAACCTACCTAGCATGGTTGCGGCGAGTGACTCCTGGTCACTGACGCTCGGCGGCGAGGCGGGTAATCTGGGCTCGGGTGACGGGACGATCTGGAGGGGCCAACTTGGCTCCGTGCGCTTCTAAAGCGCCCGATCATGTCGACGCCTAGAGCGGTGCTGGCCGAGAATGCCCCCTCTCAATCGTGGTCCCAGCCGTAGGAGGGGCGCGGCTCGCGGCCGTCGCCGCCCCGGTCTTGGAGACGGTCTTGGGGACGATCCCACGGCGACTGCGGCCCGCGCCCATAGGTGCGCGCCGGCTCGCTGTCGTAAGGGCTTGGCCCGCGCGAGGCCTCACGCGAGGCCTGCGCCTGCGCGGTCGAGCGCCAGCCGTCGGTCGGCGTGCTTTCCGCTCCGTGCTGCGCCGCCTCCGCCGCGTAGCGCTCGTGCCGCGCAGCCGACTCCTGCGACCATGGCGCCGGCTTGCACGTGCAGGCATCGACGAGCGCCTTGCGGTAGCGGAACGCGTTCGGCAGGTCGGCGTAGCGGTGGCCGGAGAGATCGATCATCGTCTCGGGGCTGCCGCCCGTGGTCGGGTAGTAGAACAGCCGCGCCTCGCCATCGCAGCGCTGCGAGCACTGGTGGCTATCGCTATAGAGCCGCTCGCGGCGCACGCCGTCGCTGATGGGGAAATAGAACCCGTCGCATAGGCGCACGCACAGCGTCCGGTAGGTGCCGTAGTCCTCCTCGTAGCCGCCGTTGTCGTACGGGCTATCGCCGCCGTAGCCGGGTGGCGGCCCCATGTGGCCGAAATTGAAGCGGTACTCAGGCATGCGGGCGACGAAGCCGCCAAACAGGCGGCGCAAGAACCCCTCTGCGAAGGACGGCTGGGCCATGGCAACGAGCGCCGCCAGAAGCACCGTTCCTGCGATGAGAAGCTTGACGCCGCGCATATGCAATCGACCCACCCCAGGCCGAGACGGTCCCGACTGGTAGGCTCCAAGCATCGCGGCAGGTGGCAAAGAAATCCTGAAGAAGCGTGTCAATATCCCGTCAAATCGTCAATACGACCTTGCCGACGGCCTCGCGCCGGTCGACCACGGCGATGGCGTCCGCCGTGCGCTCAAGCGGAAACGTCGCGTGGATGCGCGGGTGCAACTTGCCCTCCGCGACCCAGCGCAGGACGTCCTCCATGTTGCGGCGGTGCCCTTCCGGATCGCGCTTCACGGCTTCGCCCCAGAACACGCCGATCGCCGCCACGCCCTTGAGCAGCAAGAGGTTCAGCGGGATCTTCGGGATCTCGCCCGACGCAAAGCCGACGACTAACAGCCGCCCCTGCCAGCCGAGCGCGCGCAGCGCCGCCTCAGAGGACGGCCCGCCCACGCAGTCGTAGACGACGTCGACGCCGGCCTCGCCAGCCAACGCGCGCAAGCCCGCCTTGAGGTCGTCCGCGCCGTAGTTCACGGCCTCGTCGGCGCCGTGCGCGCGGCAGACGGCGAGCTTCTCCTCCGAGGACGCGACCGCGATCACGCGCGCACCCGTCAGCTTGGCGATCTCGACGGCCGCGAGCCCGGCTCCGCCCGCTGCGCCGAGCACGGCGACCGTCTCGCCGGGTTTGAGTTGCGCGCGGTCCTTGAGCCCGTGGATCGCGGTGCCGTAGGTGACGCTGACCCCCGCCGCGATCTCGTTGCTCACGCCGCCGGGAATCCGCACCAGCGCATCCGCCGCGACCGCGACCTTCTCGCGCGCGCCGCCGTAACCGACGCACGCCATCACCCGGTCACCGACGGCGAAGCCCTCGACACCGAGCCCAAGGCTCTCCACCACGCCCGCGACCTCGCCCGAAGGCGAGAACGGCAGCTCCGGCTTCACCTGGTACTTGCCGCGCGTGATAAGGGTGTCGAAGAAGTTGAGGGCCGCCGCCTTGACCGCGATCACCGCCTGCCCTGGGCCGGCCTTGGGCGGGGCGATGTCCTCGATCACGATGCCCGCCGGCCCGTCGAGGGTCTTGCAAAGCGCGGCCTTCATGTGAAACCTCCGGGCGTGCGGCGGGGCAACCGGCTGCCCTTCCACCATGCGCCGCCGCTCCGGGCAAGGACCGAGGCGTCGAAACTCCCTCAAGGTCCCATCGAATGCCGCAGACGCCCGCAGCTCCTCCCGCCCACTGGCCACCCAGCCCGAAAGGCTACTTCGCCATTGGCGCGGAGCGCATGTCGAAGGCGCTGAACCTCGGCAACCTCATGCGCTCGGCGCACGCGTTCGGGGCGAGCTTCACATTCACCGTGGGCGCGACCTACCAGGCGCTGGAAGCGCGCGCCGACACCTCAAAGGGCCAGTGGCGCATCCCCCACTACAACTGGGCCTCAGCCGCCGACATGGCGCTGCCGCAGGGGTGCAAGCTCGTCGGCGTGGAGCTCATTGACGAAGCTATTGATCTGCCGAGCTTCCGCCACCCGCTGCGGGCCGCCTACATCCTCGGTCCGGAGCAGGGATCGCTGTCGGACGAACTCGTTTCCCGTTGCGCCTATGTCGTCCGCATCCCCACGAGCTTCTGCGTGAATGTGGCGATGGCCGGAGCTATCGTCATGTACGACCGCGTAAAAAGCCTCGCGCGCTTCGCCGACAGGCCGCTGCGCGAGGGGGGCCCCAAGCACCCACTAACCGGTGGTAAGTCCGGCCGCGGCGGGTGACAGCGGCCGGCCGCCCGGCCTATTCTTCCCCGATCAATGCCTTTCTTAGGGGAGGGAGGCCACATGAGCACCATCCGCAGCATCGCCGCCGCGGCGATCGCGTCGAGCCTGTTGTTGGCATCTGGGGCAAGCGCGCAGACAGTCAGCCTCGTCGAGCATCAGGGCACCTGGGGCCTCTACGCCGACACCGCGGACCCAAAGCAGGTCTGCTTCGTCGCGGCGCAGCCGCAGGCGGTCGAGCCGATCGGCGCCAACCGCGGCCCGATCTATTTCTACATCTCAGCCTGGCCCAAGGACGGCATCAAGCTCGAGCCGAGCATCAAGGCCGGCTATCCGGTGAAGCCCGACAAGGACATGACGGTGACCATCGGCTCCGACACCTTCAAGCTGTTCGGCAAGGGCGACCGCGGCTTCGTCAACGACCCGACCGACGAATTGAAGCTGATCGAGTCGATGAAGAAGGGCTCGAGCGCCGTGGTGCGGGGCGTGTCCATCAAGGGCACCGGCACGACCGACACCTACTCGCTATCGGGCCTTGCTCAAGCGCTCGACAAGATGGCCGCCGCCTGCCCGTAGTCGGCCGAACCCCGCGTGATGGACGGGTGAGGCAGACCGCTCATTCAGGCCGGTCGCGGCGGCGCAGCTGCACATAGAGCGCGCCATCGCCGCCATGGCGGATCGCGGCCGTGGTGAACCCCACGACAATCGACCGCAGCTCCGGCTCGGCGAGCCAGCGCGGCACGTTGCGCTTCAACACCCCGCGCTCCTCCTCGCGCACGCTGACGAGCCCTTCCTCGTCCTCGCCCCGGCGTAGCGGCGCGCCCTTGCCGGTGATGACGAGCAGCCAGCGCCGCCCTTCCGCGTAGGCGCGCATTAAAAACCGCCGCAGTGCCGCATGCGCCTCGGCCTGGCGCATGCCATGCAGGTCGATGCGCCCGTCGATCTCGACCCTGCCCGTGCCGATCTTGCGCGCCTTACGGCGGTCGAGGTCGGACAGTGGCGGAGCCGCGGGCGTTGCGGCTCTGGCCGACACGCGCTGAGGCGTGGCGCTCGCGCGATGCACAGGAGTCTTCTCGGCCTTCTCGGCCTTCTCGTGCGAGGGCGGGCGCGGCGGAGCGGCCGGCGCATCCGTCTCCTGCGCGGCGTGCACGCGGCCCTTTCCTTTGATCGGCTTCAATGTTCGCGCGGCGTGCTCCCAAAGCGCGCGCTCCTCGGCCGAAAGGTCGTGGCCGCGCTTGCCCGGCTTCTTCAGGGGCCGGCCTTGTCGGTCGTCTGCCATGGCAGGGTTTCGCGAGCTTGCGCTGCTGCGCCAGGAGCGGAGGCGGGAATGAGCACGAAGAAATTACCCGGATGCTTGGTCACGCCGGCGATCTTACCGGCCTTCTCGCCGGAGCCGAAATAAATGTCGCCGCGCTCAGGCCCCTTGATGGCCGAGCCGACGTCCTGCGCGACCATCAGCCGATTGAAGCCCTCACCCTTCTTGCCGCTGGCGGGGGCCAACGTCGGCGCGCTCACGTAGACGGGCGAGCCGAGCGGGGCATACGTGGGATCGACGGCGAGGCTGCGTCCGGGCGTCAGCGGCACCGACAGTGCGCCCATCGGACCTGCGGCGGCGCCGATGTCCTTGAGCTCACGGAAGAAGATGAAGGATGCGTTCTGCCACATCACCTGCTTGCCGCGCTCGGGATCATCGCGCAGCCACTTGCAGAGGCTCTGCATCGATACCTTGTTGGCGTCGAGCAGCCCCTTCTCCGCGAGATAGCGCCCGATCGACGTATAAGGATGGCCGTTCTTGCCGTCGTAGTTGATGCGCGTCGTCGTGCCGTCGGTGAGGTGGATGCGGCCCGAGCCCTGGATGTGCATGAAGAACACGTCGACCGGATCGGCGAGGTAGAGAAGCTCGAGCCCCTTGTTGGCGAGCGCTCCTTGCTCGATCTCCGCGCGCGTAAAGTAGGGCTGGGTGCCGGTGTCCGTCTTGCGCACATGCGTGAGGCTGTCGCTCTTCACCGCGCGCTGCGTCTCGGCGACGACGTTGAGGAGATCGGGCGGCCGCCGGTAGACGGGCGTCTGGTAGGGCCCGGCGCGCGTGCGCGAGCCTTCGAGCACCGGTTCGTAGTAGCCCGTCAGGAGACCGCAACTCTCCGTGTCGATCACGCGGTTCGGCACGAAGCGGGATTCGAAGAACGCTTTCGCGGACGCCTTGGTCGGCGATTTGATCGCCATCGCTGCGCGGCAGGCATCGGCGAGCGCGACCGATGCCGCATAGTCCGGCGCGCCAGGGATGCCCTTGATGACCTTGTCGCAGGATTTGACGAACGTCCTGAGCGCGGCGAGGTGATCGTCCGCCTGCCAACCCGGCAGATCGGCGAATGTCGCCGGCTGCAGCGTTACTGGTTGCGGCGCCGCCGGCTTCGGCGCGGCGAGTTGCGGCGTGACTGGCTTCGATGGCGTCGGCAGCGGGCTCGTGGGCTTGGCCATAGGGGGCTTCGTGAGGGATTTTGCGGGCGGTTTGGCGGGCGACTTCGTCGTGGCTTGCGGCGCTGGCGTGCCGGGCGGCGTGATGGACTGCGTGGTGATGATCGGCTCGGCGAGCGACTGTGTCACGACGCCTGACAGCCCGGCAATCGTCAAGGCGACGGTCAATGCACCCGCCAAAGCGATCGCCCTCACCGCCAGTGTCGCGGTGCGCTTGCCTTTCCCCCCTGTCAGCATCATGTGCCGTGTCCCTCGCATCCCTGCCCCCCGGCAGTCGCGACCGGCCTGCTAGGCCGGCGCTTGCGTGGCGATCAACTTCCAGTTCGGGTTCTCGCGCGCCTTTGGCGTCGAGACATCGCGCTGGAACGTCCAGATGTCGGTCACTTCCTTGACCTTCTGCGGATCGCCGGAGAGCACGGCGCCGGCCTTGTCGCGCGTCGCCGAGATGAGCTGGCTCACGAAGCGCACGGCGACGTGGGCCTTGCCGTCCCTCAGGCCGGACTCGAGGATGTCGGCCTTGCTGATGCCAACGAAGCTCTGGTCGACCTGCTCGCCGCGCGTCTCACGCTCGGTGATGGAGTTGTCGAAGTCGCGATAGGCGTCGGTGTCGAGAAGCCCCTTGAGGATCTTGCGGTTGCCTTCGGCGAACGCCGTCACGATCATCTCATAAGCCTGGCGCGCGCCGCGGATGAAGGCATCGGTGTCGAAGCCCGGGTCCACCTTGACGATGTCGAGCAGGCCGCGGCGCACGTCCGCGTTGAGGCCGGGATAGTCCTTGATGCGGGTCTCCGCATCGGGCGCGACGGCGGCCTCGGCTACGGGGGCCGGTGCCGGCTGCTCGCGGCGCTGTACGGTGATGACATTGTTGTCGGCTGCCGGCGGCGTGGCGGGTGCGCTCTGCTGGCGCCGCTCGGCGCGGTAGCGCTCGAGCCGCGCCTCCTCGTCGCCCGTGCGCCGGCCGAGCACGCTCCTCAGCTTCAGGATCACGACCACCGCAACGATGAGCAAGACGAGGGTCAAAAGGTCGATCTTCTCCATTGGCGGTGCCTTCCTGGCCATCAACGGCGTGACTGGATACGAAAGCTATATATGATCGCGCGCAACGCGCGGCCCAAACTCTGCTGCCGAAGTTCGCAGCAACTTGACAGATGGGCCAATGGATCCGATCCGCCAGCACGGATTCTTAACGACGATAGCTCCCTGCAAAGTAAGGCACAAACGCGTCAAAGCCAACCACATTGCACAGCCGCCGCTGGCATCCGTTCAGATATGAAACGCGGCAGAACTCGACGAGGTCGCCCATGCTGTCCTACCTGCGCGGGGCTTTTGTGCTCCTCTTCGTCGCCTTTCCGCTGATCGAGATCGCCGTTCTCATCAAGGTCGGGCAGGCGATCGGCTTCTGGCCGACGATGCTTTTGCTCATAGCGGCCGCGGTCCTCGGCTCGATCGTCATCCGCGAGCAGGGCCTTTCCGTGGCCTCCCGCGCCTTCGAGGTCATGCGCGAGGGCCGCATCCCGATCGCGCCGATGCTCGACAGCTACGTCGTCATCATGGCCGGGCTGTTGCTTATTATTCCCGGCCTAGTCTCCGACGTGATCGGGCTTCTCCTGCTCGTGCCTCCGGTGCGGCGCTGGTGCATCCGCCGCGTCGTGCCGGAGCTCTACGATCATCCCCTTGTCTCCGGGCGCGACCGCCGCGTGGAGCCGCGCCAGCCGACCGTGATCGACGGGACCTACGAGCGCCACGACCCGGATGCGGGCGATGGGCACGGCGACCGTTGAGCCCGGCCTGTCGTTTCACATTGCCGCCGTTCCCACCGGCGTGGTAGCCCACCGCACGGCACCAACGAGTTCAAGTGGAAAAGAGAAAAGAAAACCATGTCTGAAGGCGACGGAAAGAACGGCGGATCGGACGCGCAGGACAAGCCGGCGGGGCCGCCGGTGCACGTCAACGTCGTCGGGCAGTACGTGAAGGACCTGTCGTTCGAGAACCCGAACATTGGCAAGCTGCTGAAGGAGCCGGGCGACAACCCCAACCTGCAGCTCTCGATCAACGTCAATGCGCACGGCGTCGGCCAGGACCTCTACGAGAGCGCCATCGACTTCAACGCGCAGGCGTCAAACCAGCACGGCACCGTCTACGAGCTCGAGATCGTGTACGCCGGTCTGTTCAAGATCCAGAACATCCCGGCGCAGGCGCTCGAACCGTTCCTGCTCGTCAACTGTCCGTCGATCCTGTTCCCGTTTCTGCGCCGCATCGTCGCCGATATCTCGCGCGAGGGCGGCTTCCCGCCGCTGCTGCTCGACCCGTTCGATTTCGCGGCGCTCTATATCCGCCGGCAGCAGGAGCTCGCGGCCAAGGCCGCCCCCAAATCCAACTGAGCGCCTCTTAATCGAGCGCCTGCGGCTGTTGGTCAGACTTTCTCGGGTGGGGCCGCAACGCTCGCGGCAAACGAGAGGTAGCGGCGCCACAGCGCCTTCACACCCAGCGTCTCGATGAACGCGCGGTGCTCGGCCTCGGCCTCCGCCGTCAACCGCGAGGGCAAAGGTGCGGGCCGCTGCGCCGCCTTGCGCTTGTGGAACGCGCCGGTCTCGCCGTTGAGCGGCGCCGTGCCCTCCATCGCGAGCCCCAGCGCCGCCTGGCGCACGCCGAGCAGCTCGATGTAGACCTCGGCGAGCAGCACCGAGTCCATCAGCGCGCCATGCTTGGTGCGCTTGGAATTGTCGATGCCGTAGCGTTTGCATAACGCGTCTAGGCTGTTGGGGCCGGCCGGATGCCGCCTCCGCGCGAGTTGCAGCGTGCAGGTTACGCGCTCCATGGTGATCTCGGGACCCGACACACGCGCGAGCTCGGCGTTGAGGAAGCCGATGTCGAAGGCAGCGTTGTGGATGACAAGTCCGTCATCGCCGATGAAGCCGAGGAACTCCTCGGCCACGGCCGAGAACAGCGGCTTGTCCTTCAAGAAATCCGCCGACAGTCCGTGCACGGCGACGGCTTCGGCCGGCACGTCGCGCTCCGGGTTCACGTAGCGATGGAACTCGCGCCCCGTGGGGATGCGGTTCAGAAGCTCCACGCAGGCGATCTCGATGAGGCGGTCGCCGCCCTGCGGGTTGAGGCCGGTGGTTTCGGTGTCGAGCACGATCTCGCGCATGGGATCGTAATTCCAGAGTCGGGGCTTCGTATCAAGCCCAGCAACGCTGATATGCCGTCCCGCGCCACGTGCGCAGCCGCGCGATTATGGCGTCGAGCGAGGCGTTGCTCGCCTCGATGCTGACGCCAGTGTCCACAACGAAATCTGCGCGGCGTCGCTTTTCGGCATCCGGCATCTGACGCGCAAGCAGACTGTCGATCTTCTTCTCGTCGAGATCGGCCCGCTGCAGCAGCCGCTGCCGTTGCACCTTTGCCGGCGCACTGACGACGATCGTCGCATCGACCAGGTCGTTGGCGTTCGTCTCGAACAGCAGCGGGATCTCAAGCACCGCAATGCCGGTTCCGCTTGCCGCCTCACCCTGCAGGAACGCGCGCTCGGAGGCGCGCACCAGCGGATGCACGATTTTCTCAAGCTCGGGGAAACGCCGGGGTGCCGCGAGCAACGCGGCTGACAGCGCGTTGCGGTCAACCTTGCCCTCGCGCGTCGTACCGAGAAACGCCGCCTCGATCAGCGGAACGGCGGTCGTGGCATAGAGCCGGTGTACCTCGGCGTCGGCGTCGAACACGGGCAGGCCTAGCTCGCGTAGATGCGCTGCCGCGGTGGACTTGCCCATTCCGAGCGAGCCGGTGAGTCCGAGGATCAGCATGTGGTTGCCTCGATGTCGGCGACGAGGAGGTCGCGCAGCTCGCGCGTCACCTCAGGGCGCACGCCGAACCATTTTTCGAAGCCCGGCACCGCCTGGTGCAGCAGCATGCCGAGCCCATCGACGGTGCGCAGGCCGCGGCCGAGAGCGCGCACGATCAGCTCGGTCTGCAGCGGCACGTAGACGATGTCGCACACGACGCAGGTCGGATCGAAGGTGTGGAAATCGATGTCGAGGCTGCCGACACCGTTCATGCCGATGGTCGTGGTGTTGACCAGCACCGCGGCCTTGCGCGAGCGGCGCCCGCGATCGCGCCAATCGAAGGCTTTGACGCGCGGGCCGAAGTGCTCAGCCAGCGCCTCGGCGCGGCCGCGCGTGCGGTTGAACACGCGCACCTCGGGGGCATCGGCCTCGAGGAGGCCATGGATGATCGCGCGTGCGGCGCCGCCCGCGCCGAGGATCGACACCGGCAGGTCGTTTGCGTCCCAGCCGGGCGCACGCTGGTTGAGGTAGGACATGAAGCCATAGGTGTCGGTGTTGGCCGCATGCAGTTTTCCACCTTCGATCCACAAGGTATTCGCCGCCGAGACCGCGAGCGCGGAGGCGTCCTTTACATCGGCCGCCACGAACGCCGCCTCCTTGTGCGGCACGGTGACGTTGCAGCCGACGAAACCGTTCTGCGCGAGCGAGCGCAGGAATTGTGTGACGGCCTCGGGCGGCACAGCCTCCTTCGTGTAGGCGCCGTCGATGCCGTATTCCTTCAGCCAGTAGCCGTGAATGAGCGGCGAGCGCGAGTGCTCGATGGGCCAACCGATGACGCAGGCGCGCTTCATGCTGCGATCATCCCTTGCGCGCGCAGCTCCGCCAGCAGCGGCAGGAGCGGCAGGCCCAGAATCGTGAAGTAGTCGCCCTCGATCTTGTCGAAGAGCTGTACGCCGAGACCCTCGAGCTCGTAGGCGCCGACCGACTGGCCGATGCGATCGCCGGCACGCGTGAGGTACTCATCGAGAAATGCATCCGAGAAATCGCGCATCTTGAGCCGCGCGGTGTCGGTGTGCGTCCACAGAACGCGGCCGTCCACGGCGAGCGCGACGGCCGAGTGCAGCTCGTGCGTCTTACCCCTGAGCTTCTTCAAGGTCCCGCGCGCGGCCGCTTCGTCCTTGGCCTTGGTCAAGAGTTCCGTCCCCAGCGCCAGCACCTGATCGCCGCCGATGACGAGCGAGCCCTTATGGCGGCGACTCACGTCCTCGGCCTTGGCACGTGCGAGCGCATTCGCGATCTGCGGCGGGGTTGCCGCAGACTCGGCCGCGAGCAGCGTCTTGCGGATCTCCGGCTCATCGACGTCGGCCGCCTCCACCGTGAAGGGCACGCCGGCGGCCGCCAGCATCTCGCGGCGCGCCCGGCTCGTCGAGGCGAGGATGATCTGGCTCAGACTAGACTTCGGCGTCATCTTCGATCTCGCCTTGCCGCGCGCTCTTGTCGTGCAAGAGCTTCAGGATCGTCGCGGCCGATTCTTCCACCGAGCGCCGCGTCACGTCGATCACCGGCCAGCGGTTCTTGGCGCAGATGCGGCGTGAATAGGCGATCTCCGCCGAAATGCGCTCGCGGTCGACGTAGTCGTCGAGGTTGCGGTCCGACAGCAGCATGGCGCGGTTGCGCCGGATCTCGGCAATGCGGTCCGGGCTCGCGATCAGGCAGACGATGAAGGCCGTGTGTGGCCTCGTCAGCGATTCGGCCAGCGGCAGCTCGGGCACCAGCGGCACGTTCGCGGTCTTATAGCCGCGCTGCGCGAGATAGATGCTCGTCGGCGTCTTCGACGTGCGTGAGATGCCGAGGATGATGATGTCGGCGTCGTCGAGGTTGTCGGGCAGATGGCCGTCGTCGTGCGCCATGGTGAAATTGAGCGCGTCGATGCGCCGAAAGTAGTCGGCATCAAGCACGTGCTGGCCGGCAACCGTCGGCGTGCGCGGGGCGCCGAGATAGCTCTCGAATATGCCCATGATCGGCTGCAGCACGGCAAGGCATGGTAGCTTCAATTCCGCGCAGCGGCGCTCGAGCTGCTCGGAAAGATCCTTGTTGGTGACGGTATAGAGCACAATGCCGGGCGCCTGCTCGATCTCCTGCATCACGCGCTTCAACTGCCGCGCGGTGCGCACGAGCGGATGCACATGCTCGATGGGGCGCACCATCGCGTACTGCACGGACGCCGCCTTCGCGATCGTGGTCAACGTCTCGCCCGTCGAGTCGGAGACGAGATGCAGGTGAAAGAAGCTCGGCAGGGCGTGCGTCATCGGCGAAGGATTCCAGCGGGACGGCGTGTTGAAAAGTGGCCTAGCTATTAAGAGGGCCGATGCAACGCCACCCCGCCGTCCCGGCGCGCTGCTCGTTTGTCCACGCGAATGCCCACAAACGAGCCCGCGCGAACTCCGCTACCCATTAAACGGCTGTCCTTGAGGATTGGTGCCTTGTCGGATGCTCATCCTTCTTTTGTCTACAGGCGAGCGCTTCCAGTTGCAGCGACCCGAGCTCGCTCATGCTCTTGAAAAAGGGTGCCTTTAACTTTCCTAGTAGGTCGGTGCGTGAGCGCCCACGACATGCGGCACGCTGCGGGCGCCCCTGTGCGCAACCTTGGGAATGGGCTAGGACAAGCGGGATATCCTCGCAACCCAAAGCCTTAATAAGAGAAACAAAAAGAGTCTGAGAGTCTATTCTCAAGTTAAGAGAGCACATGCACAAAGCCGCGGTTGCCAAGACGAAGCCCAGCTCCAAGCGGCTGCTGCAGGTGCTCAGTGGCGATGCCCTCTCGCCGCCGCCCATGTGGCTCATGCGCCAGGCCGGCCGCTACCTCGCCGAGTATCGTGCGGTGCGGGAGAAAGCGGGCGGCTTCCTCGATCTCTGCTACACGCCCCAGCTCGCGGCCGAGGTGACACTGCAGCCGATCCGCCGTTTTGGTTTCGACGCGGCGATCCTGTTTTCCGACATCCTCGTCGTCCCCGATGCGCTCGGCCAGCATGTTGCGTTTCGCGAGGGCGAGGGCCCGTCGCTCGAGCCCATCACGTCGGAGCGCGAGCTGTCGCGGCTCGACGCGGTGATGATGGGCGAGAAGTTTTCCAAGGTGTTCGAGACCGTGGCGCGCGTGCGCGAAGGCCTACCGCACGAGACGGCGCTGATTGGGTTTTGCGGTGCGCCGTGGACGGTCGCGACCTACATGGTCGCCGGCGAGGGCTCGTCCGATCAGGCGGCCGCGCGGATGTGGGCCTATCGCGATCGCACAGGTTTTTCCAAGCTCATCGACATCGTCGTCGAGACCTCGATCACGTACCTCGATGGTCAGGTGCGCGCCGGCGCCGACGCGCTGCAGATCTTCGACAGTTGGGCCGGTAGTTTGCCGGAGCCGGAGTTCGACGCCTGGGTGGTGGCGCCGACCAAGCGAATCGTGACAGAGCTGAAGGCGCGGCACCCGGGCGTTCCGATCATCGGCTTTCCGCGCGGCGCGGGTGAGAACGCGAAGCGCTACGTCGAGACGACGCACGTCGACGGCATCGGGTGCGACACGACCGAGCCTTTGAGCGCGATGCGCGCGCTCGGCAAAAGCGGAATCGCGGTGCAGGGCAACCTCGATCCCCTGCTGCTCGTTGCCGGCGGCGAAGCGATGGAGCGGCGCGTAAAGGACATTCTCGCTACGATGCGCGGGCTGCCGTTCATCTTCAACCTGGGCCACGGCATCGTCCCGCAAACGCCGCCTGAGAACGTCGCGCGCCTCGTCGCGCTCGTGCGTCGAGAGGCCGGCTAGCCCCGATGCTCTGGCTCAAGGCCCTGCATGTGATCGCGGTGATCGCCTGGTTCGCCGGGCTGTTCTATCTGCCGCGCCTCTACGTTTATCACGCTGCCGCGGAGCCCGGCTCGGAGCTATCCGCCACCTTCAAGGTCATGGAGCGCCGTCTCCTGCGCGCCATCATGAACCCGGCGATGATCGTCGTCTGGATCACGGGGCCAACGCTGGCCTGGTGGGAGGGCGTCTACGTGGACGGCTGGTTGCAGGTCAAATTCATCCTGGTATTGGCGCTGAGTTGGTTCCACCACGACCTCGGCCGCTGGCGGAAGGCTTTCGCCGAGGACCGCAACACGCGTTCGGTGAAGTTTTACCGGATCGCCAACGAGGTACCGACGGTTCTGCTGATCGGAATCGTTATATTAGTGATAGTAAAGCCTTTTTGACGCGAATAATTGCGAAGGCGGCTTTTCGTAGGCCGTTTCCTCTGCTATACAAAATCGAATTCCGCATCGACTCGGGGCCTCTCAGGCCTATGGGTTGGTCGCTGTAGCCCTCTCTCAAAGGGCAAGGCTGACCGCGCCGTGGCGTTGGCCACGACTGCGAATTCTCCCACCCACCACCCAGGCCCGGCACCCCCTTTCTTCCCGCCCCACCTGCCGAGGCCGTTCGGAGCCTTTTCATGAAGGAAATGAAACTCGAAGACCTCAAGCTCAAGTCTCCTACGGAGCTCTTGAGCTTTGCCGAGGAAACCGGCGTCGAGAACGCCAGCACCATGCGCAAGCAGGAGCTGATGTTCGCCACGCTGAAGCAACTCGCGACCCAAGAGGTTGAAATCACCGGCACCGGCGTCGTCGAGGTGCTGCAGGACGGCTTCGGCTTCTTGCGCTCGCCCGACGCCAACTACCTCCCCGGCCCCGACGACATCTACGTCTCGCCCTCACAGATCCGCCGCTTCGCGCTGCGCTCGGGCGACACCGTCGAAGGCCAGATCCGCAGCCCCAAGGAGGGCGAACGCTACTTCGCGTTGCTGAAGGTCAGCAAGATCAACTTCGAGGACCCGGAAGCGACGAAGCACAAGATCCACTTCGACAACCTCACGCCGCTTTATCCCACGAAGTGGCTGAAGCTCGAGACCGAGGATCCCACCGTCAAGGACCTCTCCGCGCGCGTCATCGACGTAGTGGTGCCGATCGGCAAAGGCCAGCGCGCGCTCATCGTGTCGCCGCCGCGCACCGGCAAGACGGTGCTCTTGCAGAACATCGCGCACTCGATTACCGCGAACCATCCCGAGTGCTACCTGATCGTGCTGCTCATCGACGAGCGGCCCGAAGAGGTCACCGACATGCAGCGCTCGGTGAAGGGCGAGGTCATCTCCTCCACCTTCGACGAGCCGCCGTCGCGCCACGTGCAGGTCTCCGAGATGGTGATCGAGAAAGCCAAACGCCTCGTCGAGCACAAGCGCGACGTGGTGATTCTGCTCGATTCGATCACGCGCCTCGGCCGTGCCTACAACACCGTGGTGCCGTCCTCCGGCAAGGTGCTCACGGGCGGCGTCGACTCGAATGCTTTGCAGCGGCCCAAGCGCTTCTTCGGTGCCGCGCGAAACATCGAGGAAGGCGGCTCGCTGACCATCATCGCCACGGCGCTTATCGATACCGGCTCGCGCATGGACGAGGTGATCTTCGAAGAGTTCAAGGGCACGGGTAACTCGGAAATCATCCTCGACCGCAAGGTCTCCGATAAGCGCGTGTTCCCGGCGATCGACGTGTCGCGCTCCGGCACGCGCAAGGAGGACCTGCTCGTTCCCAAGGACCAGCTCAAGAAGGTTTACGTCCTGCGCCGCATCCTCAACCCGATGGGCACCATGGACGCGATCGAGTTCCTCATCGACAAACTGAAGTCGACGAAGACCAACGGCGAGTTCTTCTCATCGATGAATACTTAGGCGCCTCGCGCCAGCACCGAAACGCGAAAGGGCCGCTTCACCGCGGCCCTTTTTGCTATTCGAACGGCCAGAAGGCGCGCAGCTCGAGCCGGCCGGCGCGAGCCATCGGGTGCCTGGCCGCGATCTCGATCGCTTCCTCCAGGCTGTCGCACTCGAGAATGTCGAAGCCCACGATCGCTTCCTTGGATTCGGTGAACGGCCCGTCGGTGACGAGAACCTTGCCGGAGCGAACGCGGACTGTTTTCGCATCCTGCCTTGGGCGCAGACGGTCTCCGGTGATGCGCTTGCCGTCGCTGACGCCGGTGAGCCAGTCCTCGATTTCACCCGGAGTTTCTGGGCGCCCGTCCGGCGCACTGTCGGTCGCAACGAACATCATGTATTTCATGTCGGTCATCCCTGATCGAACGATCCTACGCTAGGACGTTCGCGGCAACTCGGATCCGACAGTTGAAGGGAGCGGCGTTACTCCGCGGCGTCAACGATGCGGCGCGCTTCCTGCGCCGGGGTCTCGAGGTCGGCAACCGGCTTACGATAGCGCTCAGGCTCGCCTTGGCCGGGCTTGTAGTGGATCGGTAGGAACAACTGATCCCAATAGCTCTTGGGGAAGTTCGGCAGCTCGTCGACGCCGAGGTCGGCCGCCGTGATCGGCCGTGACGGCGTCTCCTGGAAGGTGCCGAGCAGGCGGTCCCACACGGTCAGCAGCAGCCCGAAATTGCAGTCGCCCTCGGTGCCCCAGTTGACGTGATGCAGATGGTGGATGCGTCCGATCGACAGGTGCTTCTGCAGGGGTCCAAGCCGCGCATCCACATTCGAGTGCTGCACGATCAGCGTCATCGAGATGAGGAAGCCCAGCACGACCGCGACCGGCACCGGCATGCCCATGATCACGAGCGGTGCGTTGCCGATGATCATGTCGATGATCTGGTGCAGCGGATGGCGCAGCACGCCGTTCATGCCGTAAAGGCGGCCGACGCCGTGATGCACCGCGTGCAGCCGCCACAGCGGCGCGTAACGGTGGCTGAGGTAGTGCATCATCATGAAGGCCAAGTCGGCGATAACAAACGCCATGATGACCTGCCCCCACATCGGCCACTGCGTCGGCCACAGGCCCTGGAACGGGAACAGCCAGCAGATCACCGGGATCAGCAGCACGCCAACCGTTGCCTGGTACTCGTAGACGATGATGTGCAGGATGTTCGACGTGTTGTCGGCGTGGGCGTCGTGGTCGTTCCAGTTCTCGAAGAACGGCGCGGTGCGCTCGGCCGCGAAGGCGATGATGTAGGCCAGCGCCAGCAGCGGCACGAGCAGGAGGTAAGCCAACGTGTGGCCGCGGGCGACGACCAAGTCGGACACCACCCAGTAGGCAGCGGCCGTCATGCCGAACATCATGAACGGTGCGTAGCCGTAGCGCACAATGGAGCGCAGGGATGGCATCAACCGGTCTCCGAACAAGTTAGTCAGACAACCTGCGAACGGGCTTTGGGGTTCGCCTCGTACCTGGTGCGGCGGCGCTTTCCTCAAAGTAGGAGCAGACCCTCGGCGCTTCCAGGCAGGTTGTTGCGATTGCGATTCTTATAGACTTCGTTGTGCTTTCAAGGTCCTAGCGAATTCGGCCGGATCCGTCAAAGGCAGCGAGCACTGCGGCCCCAGACATGCGTAAGCTGAGCCTCGTTGGTTAACAGGCTCTTTAGCACGAAGAGCCGGAAGCTCCGAGCTCGTTCTACTATTGAAGCCGTATTGAAGGGCTCCGGGCAAAGAAATACTTCTAATGACCTCGATAAGGTCTTGCCCGCCCGGAAGCTTACTGCCCGCGATGACTAGGAGCTGCGGCGCGATGAGATCCATCGAGGCCGCGAGCAGCCCCGTATGTGCGACAACGTTACGCCCGAACTCGGCGGCGAACGCGGCCTGGATGGCCTGCGCGCGATCGAAGTATGTGCTGACCTCGGTCAGCATTCCAAGCGCGACGAGATTGGCGAGTTGGATCGCGTTGGCGTTGGGCGTCGCGTCGTCGCTGCCGGGGCGCAGGCGCACGATCACGTCACGCGTGTCGTCAGCCGAGGTTGCATATCCTCCCTCCGGGTCGATCCAGTAGTGGCGGTCGAGCGTCTCGGTCCACGCGCGCGCCTGGTCGAAGTAGGGCTGCTCGCCGGTCGCCTCGTGCAGGCGCAGCGCGCCCCAGATCATGTTGGCGTAATCGCTCGCCGTCGCCGGTGCCTTGGCGATGCCGGCGCGCCAGGCGTGTTGCAGGCGGCCGTCCCTCGTCATGCGCGTCAGGACGAAATCGAACGCGCGCTCGGCGAGCTCGAGCCATTGCGGCTGATCGAAGATGAGCGAGGCGCGCGCGAGCGCGGCGATCATCAGCCCGTTCCAGTCGGCGAGCACCTTGTCGTCCCAGCCGGGGCGCACGCGCTTTAGTCGCGCCTCGAGCAACTTGGTGCGCGCGGCGGCGAGGCGCTGCTCGTCGGCGACCGAGCGCAGCGGCAGCGACGACAGCCGGTTGAGGATCGTATGGCCCTCGAAGTTGCCCTCGGGCGTGACGTCGTACACGTCGGCGAAGAAGCGCCCCTCCTCGGGGCCGAGCACAGCGAGGATCTCGTCAAGGCTCCAGACGTAGAACTTGCCCTCCTCGCCTTCGCTATCGGCATCGAGCGAAGCGGCAAAGCCGCCGCCGTCGGCGATCATCTCGCGCTCGATCCAGCCGACCGTCTCGGCGACGCGCGCCGCAAACAGCGGCTCTCGCGTCTCGCGCCACACCTCGGTCAAGAGGTCGAGCAGCAGCGCGTTGTCGTAGAGCATCTTCTCGAAGTGCGGGACGAGCCACTCCTCGTCGACGGAGTAGCGGGCGAAGCCGCCGCCGAGGTGATCGTAGATGCCACCCTGACAGATGCGCCTTAGCGTGGTGATGACCGCCTCGCGCGCCGGCGCCACGTCGTAGCGGATGCCGCCGCGCCAGAGCATCCAGAAGAAGCTCCACTGCGGGAACTTGGGCGCGCCGCGGATGCCGCCGTGGATCGGATCGACGGCGGGCGCCATGCGCGTCGTCAGATCCCTGAGCAGGCGATCATCGATCGCAGCGATCGCGGCGCCGTTCGCCGGCGCCGCGAGACCCTCAGTCAGCAGGCGCGCGTTGTTGGCGACCTTCTCCGGCTCCTCGCGGAACACCTGCGCGACGCGGCCGAGCACGTCGACGAAGGCCGGCCGGCCGAAGCGGGTCTCCTTCGGGAAGTATGTGCCGCCCCACACTGGCCGCGCGTCGGGGTCGAGGAACATCGTGAGCGGCCAGCCGCCCTGCTCGCCCAACGCATGCAGCGCGCCCATGTAGATCGCGTCGATGTCGGGCCGCTCCTCGCGGTCGACCTTGATGGGGACGAACAGCTCGTTCATGACGGCGGCCGTCGCCTCGTCCTCAAAGCTCTCGTGCGCCATCACGTGGCACCAGTGGCAGGCCGCGTAGCCGACCGACAGGAGGATCGGCTTGCCACTGCGCTTGGCTTCGGCCAGCGCTTCCGGCCCCCAGGCCCACCAGTGGACGGGGTTGTCCTTGTGCTGGAGCAGGTAGGGGCTCGTCTCACGCCCCAGGCGGTTTTCGCTCATGCCGTTTCCCGGATGGGAGGCTCCGGACGTCTGCCGAATGGACGCCGCGCATGCGTACGAGTAGTCCAAAAGCATGGATGAGGCACCGACGATCTTTGCGCTGTCGAGCGCGCCCGGGCGGGCGGGCGTCGCGGTCGTACGCGTATCGGGTCCCCGGGCCGGGGACGTGATCGACACATTGGCGCCGCCACGGCCGAAGAAGCGAATGGCTGCGTTGCGCCGCATCCGCGACCACGCGAGCGGCGAAACGCTCGACGAGGGGCTCGTCCTTTGGTTCGCCGCGCCGCGTAGCGAGACCGGCGAAGACATGGCCGAATTCCACGTTCACGGTGGCGCGGCGATCGTCAAGGCCGTGCTCGCCGCCCTCGCGCGCCAGCCCGGCTGCCGTCTGGCCGAGCCGGGAGAATTCGCCAGCCGCGCCTTTGCCAACGGCAAGATCGACCTCGCCGAAGCCGAGGGCCTAGCCGATCTCATCGACGCCGAGACCGACGCGCAGCGGCGCCAGGCGCTGAGCCAGATGGGCGGCGCCTTGTCTGAGCTCTATGAGGGCTGGCGGACAGAGCTGATCCGCGCCAGCGCCCTCGTCGAGGCGGTCATCGACTTCTCGGACGAGGCGGATATCGCCAGCGAGGCTTTCGAGCTCGCGCGTGGGATTGTCGGGCGGCTGCAGGAGGCAATCGCCAAGCATCTCGACGACGGCAACCGCGGCGAGATCCTGCGCGAGGGCTTCCGCGTCGTGCTTGCGGGCCCGCCCAACGTGGGCAAGTCGAGCCTCCTCAACGCGCTCGCCCGGCGCGAGGCTGCGATCGTCTCGGAGGAGGCCGGGACGACACGCGACGTGATCGAGGCGCGGCTCGACCTCGGCGGATACCCGGTGATCGTCTCCGACACCGCCGGCATCCGCGAGCCGCTAGGGTCGATCGAGCGAGAGGGTATCAGGCGAACGCTGGCGCATGCGCGCGAAGCCGACCTCGTGGTCTGGCTGAGCGATGCGAGCGCCGCCGACGCGGCCCCACCCCCGCCCGAGCTCGCGGCGCGCGGGGATAAGTTTCTTCTCCCCGCCTCCAACAAAACAGATGTCCCCGGCGCCAGGGGCGCCCCTGAGGCGATTGCCGTTTCGGCCAAGACAGGCGCGGGGATAGAGGCGCTCACGCGCCGCCTCGGGGATATCGCGCGCGACCGCTTCGGGGTCAGCGTATCCCCCGCCATCACACGTGCGCGCTATCGGCAGCAGTTGCAGGCGTGTTTGAGCGCTCTTTCCACCTTCTTGAGCGGTGCGTCGGGGGATTTTGAGCTTCGTGCAGAAGACTTGCGTCAGGCGGCGCATGCGCTCGGGCGCATCACCGGCCGGGTCGATGTGGAGGACGTGCTGGGCGAGATTTTCGGCCGCTTCTGCATCGGTAAATAAGCCCGCAGTGTTTCACGTGAAACCCGTCTAAAGGGGTAGTGAGCCGCGAATGCCAGTCAGGTTGGCGTAAGCAGCTGCTGATAATTCTGGGGTCGCTAAGCGCTTGCACACTAAGCGCCCTAGCCCCAAACGCAGCCCGGTTGCCCCTCCCGGCAACCGGGTTTTTTGCTGCCGGTCACGCGGGAGCAATTCGCGGCATCGCTTTGACGGGCCGAGCCGGCTCCGGGTACAAGCGCCCGGTTGAAGCCCTGTAGGCCTGCTGATGACTGACCTGACATTCGATGTGATCGTGGTGGGCGGCGGCCATGCCGGCTGCGAGGCTGCGGCCGCGGCTGCCCGCATGGGCGCCCGCACGGCCCTCGTCACCCATACCTTCGCGACCATCGGCGAGATGTCTTGCAACCCTGCTATCGGCGGCCTCGGCAAGGGCCATCTGGTGCGCGAGATCGATGCGCTCGACGGTCTCATGGGCCGTGTGGCCGATGCCGCCGGCATCCAGTTCCGGTTGCTGAATCGCTCCAAGGGGCCCGCCGTCCAGGGCCCGCGCGCCCAGGCCGACCGCAAGTTGTACCGGCAGGCCATGCAGGCGGCGATCCGGGAAACCGCCAGCCTCGAGGTCGTCGAGGGCGGGGTCGAGGATCTGATCGTGGCCGACGGCCGGGTTTGCGGTGTGGCTCTAGCCGATGGCCGCCGGCTCGGCGCGGGCGCCGTCGTGCTCACCACCGGCACCTTCCTCAACGGCCTCATCCACCTCGGGGAGCAGAAGATCCCCGCCGGCCGTGTGGGCGAAGCCCCCGCGCTTCGCCTATCCGAGCGCCTCTATGGCTTGGGTCTGCAACTCGGCCGCCTCAAGACCGGCACCCCGCCCCGCCTGGTCGCCTCCTCCATCGACTGGGACGCCCTGGAGAAGCAGGCCGGCGACGACCCGCCGGTGCCTTTCTCGTTCCTCACGACGCGGATTTCGACGCCGCAGATCGCCTGCGCGATCACCCGCACGACCGTGGTGACGCACGCCCTCATCCGGCAGAATCTGCACCGATCGGCCATGTATTCCGGCCAGATCGCCTCGACCGGCCCCCGCTATTGTCCCTCGATCGAGGACAAGATCGTACGCTTCGCCGACCGCGCGGCGCACCAGGTCTTCCTCGAACCGGAGGGCCTCGACGCCGACACCGTTTATCCCAATGGCGTCTCGACCTCGCTGCCGGCCGATGTGCAGGAAGCCTTTATCCGGACGATGCCCGGGCTGGAAAAGGCCGTCATCAAGCGGCCGGGCTACGCCATCGAGTACGACTACGTCGATCCGCGCGAGCTCTCGGCCACGTTCCACGTGAAACGTCTGCCGGGGCTGTTCCTCGCCGGGCAGATCAACGGCACCACAGGCTACGAGGAGGCGGGCGCACAGGGGATCGCCGCCGGCATCAACGCGGCGCTGCTCGCGGGCGGCGCGGACCCGGACTTCGTCGTCTCGCGCGCCGACGGCTATCTCGGCGTCATGGTCGACGACCTCGTGACACGCGGGGTCACCGAGCCCTATCGCATGTTCACCTCGCGCGCCGAGTACCGGCTGCGGCTCAGAGCCGACAACGCCGACCAGCGGCTGACACCGACCGGCATCGCCCTGGGTTGTGTCGGCCCCGTCCGCAGCCAGGCCTTAGCCGCCAAGACGGCGGCCCTCGAGGCTGCCGCCGCGATGCTGCGTTCCCTATCGCTGACCCCGACCGAGGCGCCCCGCTTTGGGCTTGAGGTCAACAAGGATGGCCGCCGGCGCTCCGCCTTCGATCTCTTGGCTCTGCCAGACGTCGACTTGTCCCGCCTCGTCGGCATCTGGCCCCAGATCGGCGCCATCGCCCCCACCATCGCGGCCCAGGTCGCCGTCGATGCCCGCTACGCCTCCTACGTCTCGCGCCAAGAGATCGACGTCGCCGCGCTCCGCAAGGATGAGGCGCTCGCCATCCCCGTCGCCTTCGATTTCGCCGCCATTGCCGGGCTGTCGACCGAGGTGCGCCAGAAGCTCGAGCGCCACCGCCCCGGCACGCTCGCCCAGGCCGGGCGCATCGACGGCATCACCCCGGCGGCGCTGCTGCTTCTGCTCGCGCACCTGAAGAGGCAGCCGGCGCGGAAGTCGGCCTGATGGGGCGTCCCGCGGCCATCGTGAGTCCCGAGGACTTCGCGCACGCCTTCGGCGTTTCACGTGAAACGCTTGACCGGCTCGAGACTTACGCGGCCCTGCTGCGGCAGTGGCAGAAGACCATCAATCTCGTCGCCCCGAGCACGCTTACCGAAGTCTGGCACCGCCACTTCGCCGATTCGGCCCAGCTCCTTGCGCTCGCCCCGCCGGGTGCCAAGCGCTGGCTCGACCTCGGCTCCGGTGCTGGCTTTCCCGGGCTCGTACTGGCAATCCTGCTTGCCGAGCGCGCAGGAGCCCAGATGACCCTCGTCGAAAGCGATACCCGCAAGGCCGCCTTCCTCGCCGAAGTGGCCCGCCGGACCGGGGTGACTGTAGACATCCTGGGGGCGAGAATCGAAAAAACCGCGACTCAGGCTAAGCTTGACCCTGTGGATGTCGTTTCGGCGCGCGCTCTGGCCCCGCTGCCCCGGCTCCTCGAGTTGTCCGCTCCCTTCTTTTCCGGCCCCACAATCGGGCTGTTTCTCAAGGGCCGTGAGGCGGAAGCCGAGGTCGCGGCGGCTAGTAAGCTCTGGAATTTCGAGGCCGAGCTGCAGCCGAGCCTAACCGACACCAGCGGCCGAATCGTCGTAATCCGCGCGTTGAACGCCAAGACGGAGGGTCATTCGCGATGAGCGCGAAGATGGGAGCCGGCGAGCCGCGCACGCTTGCGGTCGCCAACCAGAAGGGTGGCGTCGGCAAGACGACCACCGCCATCAATTTGGGCACAGCGCTGGCCTCCATCGGCGAGCGCGTGCTGGTCATCGATCTTGATTCGCATGGCAATGCCTCGACCGGGCTCGGCATCGCCGTCGACGGCCGCGCGCGAACCTCGTTCGACGTGCTCTCAGGTACCTGCAGCGTCATGGATGCGGCGCTGCCGACGGCGGTGCCGGGACTGCACATCGTGCCGGCGAACGCCGATCTCGTCGGGATCGATACAACTCT
>JRHI01000456.1_pt1 | contig 44436 bp, 47 predicted proteins | sample 215371 | NCBI WGS metagenome assembly JRHI01 (sample SAMN02929681, study PRJNA255918) | sediment metagenome | biome: cave system; feature: Ice Cave; material: Sediment; isolation source: sediment from deep within a dark volcanic ice cave with no known source of... ... | reverse complement strand
CTTGACCTCGATGTCATGACCTCTGAAGTTAGGTTCTGATGGCGTGATGGCGCGCAATGAGGACACCAACAGCACCCAGGGTCAGGAGCGCAGCAACTGCCGCGACGGCAGTGGTGTCGCTGCCCACGCCTGAGGCCGACGCGGCGCGCTCGGTTGGTATCTCGAGGTCCGCCGTGGCGTTGGTTACGTCGACCGAGGTAGATGTCGATGGCAGGCTGGTCGCGCAAACGGCCGGTGGGGTCCGGCCGGCGCAAGACGACAGCACGAACTCTTGGATGAGCTCGTCAGGCGCCTTGACGAGGTCGCCAGTCAGGCAAACACGGTCTCCCACACGAACATCCGCGTCTACTCGATTCCTGTCCGACCCCGAGAGGGCTGAGGTGAGGACGATCTTGCGGCCGTCGATTGTTACCGACCCGGGACTTTCGGGAGGTGCGTTCCTAGTCAGCACCTGCAGCACGCCGCAGATGGTTACCCGTGCGGCCAGGGCTCCAGAGGCAGCGATATTGAGGAGCGCCGCAATCGCCGCAATGGCGAGTAGGGCATGAAGCGAGCGTCGCATTGTCACACCTCCTCTATGGACTCTACGGACAAGTGGGCGTGGTGCCCCATAGCGCATCGCCAGCCTTGACGAAGCCGAACGCCGTCCAGCCGTCTGGGCATGCCGTCGCGGCAAGCCGATCCAGTTTCGACTGCGGCGTGGTCTGCCCATTCGCGTGGAGCAGCGCCATGACCCCGGAGAGAAGCGGGGCCGCGTAAGACGTACCGGTTCCGTACTTGTAGCTCGTCGTTGTGTTCGCCGTCGCTCCCTCGATGTTTCGACCGGGCAGCGAGAAGTCGACCCACGACCCGTAGTTGCTCGGGCTCGGGGTGCCGGTCCAGCGGACCCACGCGCTGCCGTTCCAGTAGGCCGAGCCCACGCAGATGACGTTGCCATATGCACACGGCCACCTCATCACGTTCAGGCCGTCGTTCCCTGCCGTCGATACGGGGATCGCTCCGCTGCTCCATGCGTACTGGATGGACTCGTTCTCGAACTGCAGGTCGACGTCAAAGGCGTATGACATATTGATGACTTTGGCACCTTGATCGGTTGCCCAGCGTAGCGCCCAACCACGTCGGTCCTGCGGCACCACCCAGCATTTCTGGCCGGTCGAATCGTTCGGATCCTGGCCGAGCGTGCGAATCGGCATAATCGCCGCGTTAAAGCCGGTACCGGCGACGCCCTTCCCGTTGTTCGTGTCCCCGGCAGCAATAGTGGCCACTTGCGGACGATATGGACGTACACGAAGTCCGTGACGCGCGCCGGTGAAAACTTCGGCGAGAGCTGCTGCACGATCTCCTTCTCGCGCCCTCGTGGCACGCCGACCTCGTACCAGCGGTCGAGGCCGATCTGTGACGCAATCACGTTGATCGGCGGCTCCCATAGTTGTCGCGCAGGGCCGGGGAGGTTATAGCGCCTCATGATGTCCTCGATGCGACGCCCAGGCTGGATCTTCATCCAAACGACGCCCGGGCCAAAGGTGTACGGCAGATCGAGACGCGCCCAACCCTGCGGATCGGGTCCCTTTCTGCCGGGCGGTGGTGGCACCTCCAACTGCGACGGTACTGACGGAGACATGGTGACCAGCGCCGATACAGGGTGATCGAAGAGCACCAGCGAGCCGATGACGACGATCAATCCACTGAGGAGCGCGATGGCCTGACGGTTCACGAGTTGACCCTCCGCACGGTTGTTCTCTTCGAAGGTCTAGCCACCGCTTTGGGGGAATCCGTAGGGGACTGCGTGTCCCGTTACCAAAGTGTTGCTCGCGGAGGCCGGACAAATAGGGAATCGACTGCGCGACGTAAGACGTGCCGCCGCACGATCTCGGCGTCGGTCAAGCGAGTGGATGCCTGCTTGTAGACCGTACCGGATTAGAACCGATCAGCCGGTCAGAGCTTCGGCCGTGGCGGTCGCGGTAGTCGCGCTTCGGCCCAGGCCGCCGCGGCGAGCAGCCGGCGATCCGCGCCGCGCGCGCCGACGAGCTGAAGCCCGAGCGGCAGCCCGGATAGGCCAAGGCCCGTCGGGATCACGATCGCCGGCGCGCCGACGAAGGTCCAGCGCGAACAGAACCGCGGATCGCCGGTCGTCGCCGGCTCCGGCGCCTCGCCGAGCGCCGGCGGGGTGAGGATCGCGTCGTACGGCGCGCTCCATTCGCCGAAGGCCGCGATGAGGCGGCGCCGTTCGGCCAGGGCGTCCTCGTATTCAGCGGCGCCGATCGCCCGGCCGCGCTCGAAGATCGCCTGGGCCTGGGGGCTCACCAGCTCGGGATGCGCCGCGGCGAGCGGCCCGATCGCCCGGGCGGACTCGTGGGCCATGACGATCCCGATGAGGCGGACCGCGTCATCCAGACCGCGCGGCAGATCCGGCCACTCGACCGGACCGCCTGCTGTGGCGAGCGCATCCACATCGGCCTGGAACCGCAGCCGCATCGCTTCGTCGGCGGCGTCCCAGTCGCTCGTGCGGACGGCGGCGAAGCGCGGGGGATCCAATGGGTGGCCAACCCATTCGCTCACCGGATCGCCGGCCATCGCCGCAGCGAGCCAGCCGGCGCTCTCGACGGTGCCGGTGAATCCGCCGACCTGATCGAGGGTCTGCGAGAACTCCAGCGCGCCGCGGGTGGAGATGCGCCCGCCGGTCGGCTTGAAGCCCACCGTCCCGCAGAACGCCGCCGGCCGGATCACCGAGCCGTTCGTCTGACTGCCCACCGCCGCCGGCACGACGCCCGCGCTCACCGCGGCGGCGGAGCCCTGCGATGAACCGCCCGGGCTCCGGGTCGGGTCGTAGGGGTTCCGGGTCGGACCGGGTGCGTAATACGCGAGCTCCGCGGTCACCGTCTTCCCAATGACGATCGCGCCGGCGGCCTCCAACGCGATCACGGCATCGGCGGACCGCTCGGGCACCCGGCCACGGAACAGCCGCGATCCATGCTCGGTCGGGATGCCGGCGGTGTCGTAGATGTCCTTCACCGCCAGCGGCACGCCGTGGAGGATGCCGCGCGGGGTCTCGTTGTCGCGCAGTCCGGCGATCCGGCGCGCGCGCTCGGGGTCGAGCCAGGCGAACGCGTGGATCGCCGGCTCGGTCGCGCGGTACCGGTCGAGCGCCGCGTCGACCAGTTCGCGGCTGCCGATCTCGCGCGCGGCGATCGCGCGGGCGGAGTAGGCGAGGTCCTCGAGCGCGCGCATTCTGGAAGTGTGCCTCTCCCGCTCGGGCATCGGGTCGGCCACCAGGCGCGAGCCGGGCCGACCGCCGCCCGCGCCGCCGCCGCGGCGCGGAGTCTGGCTACGCCGGCTGAAGCCCGCGCACCAGGCGCCGCCGGCGGGCGAGGCGCCGGAGCCGTCCCTCGGCCTGCGCCCGCCAGCGCTCGCTGCCCAGGCCGAGGCCGAGCAGCGTCTCGAGCAGCGCGACCGCGCGCGGCATGTCGCCGCGCTGTTCGAGCGCACGGGCGTAGGGAAGCGCGAGGCGCACCCGCAGCTCGTTCGCCCCGTCGTAGTAGGCGCTCTCGTAGCAGAGGAACGCGGTCTCCGGCTCGCCGCAGCGCTCGAAGACGCGCGCGAGCGCGTAGGCCGCGGGGGCATGATCGGGCGCGCGGCCGGCGCGCGCGTCCAGCACCGCGCCGGCCACCCGGTCGGCGATCCGCACGAGCGAGACGATGTCCCGGGCGTTGTGCACGAGGACCGGCTCGATGAGTGCCTCGTCGCCTTCACGCAAGTAGCGGAAAAACCGCTCCGGGATGAGCGCGCCGGGGATGTCGTCGGTGCGGCCGCAGTCGAGCACCGAATCCTCGAGCTGGCGGAGCGAGGTCGAGCCGAACCGATCGCGCCACAGGCGCCGGGCCGGGTGGAGCAGGTCGAGATGCGAGTCGTCCACCGAGAGCTCCGAGCGCAGTGCGAGGATCACCCGCGTCCGCAGCAGCGGGAGATCGAAGCACTTGCCGTTGTACGAGGCGCAGGCCCGGAAGCGATCGAGCTCGGCCTGGAGCGCGCCGACGAACGCGCGCTCGGCGCCGAGGTCGCGGAGCAGGTGCTGCCGGAGCACCAGCTCGCCATCCTGGATCCAGGCGGTCCCCAGGAGGAACACGTACGTGCCGGTCCCGCCGGAGAGCCCGGTCGTCTCGGTGTCGAGGAACAGGATGTCCTCCCAGCGGCGCGGCGGCTCGCCCCGCAGGCCGAGATGCGCGAGCAGCCCCGGCTCGGGGTCGCCGCGCCCGACGACGGTGAGCCCCAGGTCGGCGAGCGCGATGCGTTGCTCGCGGACTGCGAAGCCCAGGCCATCGCCGGGCCTGCCGGCGCGGTCCGCGGCAGCAGCCCGTCCAGCAGGGTGCATGCTCGTGTCATCGGTGCCTCGCGTCCGACCGGTCGTGGTGCCGCGGTCGGGGTGTGCTCCCTCGATCTTGGCGAGCCGCGCGCGCAGGTCCCTCACGAGGCCGCCCCCGAGATCGACCGGAGCAGGTCGCCGGTCGCGCCCTTCACCTGCGCGCCGAGCGCGTACGCCGGGCCGACGCAGGAGGGACAGCCGTCTCGGCAGACGCAGGCCGCCAGATGCTCCGCCGCGCGCTCGAGCAGCGCGCCGGTGGAGCGGAACAGGCGCTCCGAGAAGCCGACACCGCCGGGGGTCATGTCGAACAGGAAGACGGTCGGCAGCGTGGTGTGCGGCGAGCGGACCTGGGTCGCCAGGCCGAGGTCGTGGGGATCGCACATCAGGAACAACGGCGCCAGCGCGTGGAGGAGATTGCCGAGGCCGGCGAGGGCCATCTCGAGGCGCTCCTTCGGCCAGCCGCGGGTCGCGCTCGGTGGGACCGCGAGCCAGAAGCCGGTGGTCTGGAGGCTCTGCTCGGGGAGGAAGATCTTGCCCCAACCGACGTTCTCGTGGGTGAACATCGTGAGCTTCTTATAGATCGTCGCGAGCGCCGAGACGAGCACCTCGCCATGCGCGAGATGCGCCTTCTCCTCGCGGGCGGCGAACTCGGCGAGGACGCTGACCCGCACCGACAGGCCGGCATCGGTGTAATAGTCGACCTTCACCTCGCGGACATAGGCTTTCGCGTTCTCGAGGTCGAGCTTCTCGACCTGGAACTGCCTGGACTCGTGGAGGTAGATCGCCTGCTCGTGTACGAGCACCGGCGCGGCGAAGCGGTCGACCTCGCCGATCACACGCTGTCCGCCGTTGCTGCGATCGACGATCACGACGTTGTCGTTGCTCGCGGTCCGGAGGGACATCGCCTCGGCCGGGAACGCCTGGTCGGACCAGTGGTAGCGCGCCTCGGCCTCGTGCAGGATGCCCTGCTCCGCGAGGTATGAGAGCACCCCGGGGGTGTCCTCGGTCCCGAAGCGCTCGCTGCGCTCGAACGGGAGCTCGAAGGCCGCGCACTTCAGATGCTCGACGAGGATGTGCAGGTTGTCCGGATTGATGAGGCCGGCCTCGGGGGATCCGCCGAGGATGTACTCGGGGTGCTGGACGACGTACTGATCGGTGGGCGAGCTGGTCGCGACGAGGAACGCCGCGGACAGTCCTTCGCGCCGTCCGGCCCGGCCCATCTGCTGCCAGGTCGAGGCGACCGTCCCGGGATACCCCACGAGCACCGCCGCCTCGAGGGCGCCGATGTCGATCCCGAGCTCGAGCGCGTTCGTCGACACGACCCCTCGGATCGAGCCGTCGCGCAGACCGCGCTCGATCGCTCGACGTTCGGAGGGCAGGTAGCCGCCGCGATAGCCGCGGATGAGGTCCGGTGGCCACTGCGGCTGCGGGAACCGCGCGCGAAGGTAGGTGAGGAGGAGCTCGGTCTGGACCCGCGAGCGGGCGAACGCGATCGTCTGCACCCCGGAGGCAAGGAGCGTCGCCGCGATGTCGCGGCCGACGAGCAGCGAGCTCTGGCGGATCCCGAGGCCGGGATTCACCACCGGTGGATCGATGAACACGAGGACCTTCTCGCCGCGTGGCGCGCCGGACCGGTCGATGACCACGACGTCGTCCTCGATGTGCCGCCGCGCGAGCTCCTCGGGGTTCGCGATCGTCGCCGAGGTGAGGATGAAGATCGGATGTGAGCCGTAGAACGCGCAGATCCGGCGCAGCCGGCGGAGGACATTCGCGACATTGCTGCCGAACACGCCGCGATAGGTGTGCAGCTCGTCGAGCACGACGTAGCGAAGGTTCTCGAACAGCTTCACCCATTTGGTGTGGTGGGGGAGGATCCCGGTGTGGAGCATGTCCGGGTTCGTGATGACCACGTGCCCGGCCGAGCGGACCGCCGCGCGGGCCTGCGGCGGCGTATCGCCGTCATAGGTGTGGGTCGCGAGATCGATCGCCATGTCGGCCGACAACCGCTCGAGCTCGGCGAGCTGATCCTGCGCGAGGGCCTTCGTCGGGAAGAGGTAGAGCGCACGCGCCGACGGGTCCTTCGCGACCGCGTCGAGGACCGGCAGGTCGTAGCAGAGCGTCTTCCCCGAGGCGGTCGGGGTGACGACGACGATGTTCTTCCCGGCATGGGTCGCTTCCAACGCGGCCGCCTGATGCGAGTAGAGCGCCTCGATCCCGCGAGCGCGGAGCGAACGGGCGATCCGTCCATCGAGCCAGCCGGGGAACGGCGCGTACTCCGGCGCTTTCGCCCCGATCCGCTCCCACCGGGTCACCAGCTCCTGGAACTGGCCGTCGCGCTTGAGTCCGTCAAGGATCTGCTCAAGGCTGGTCCGTGCGGGGAACCGAACAGCCGTTCTCATCTGCTGGACGATATGGAACGTCTGTTCAGAGGTCAAGGTCGGATCGCGGTCATTCGGTCTCTTGCGCCTTGCCGGTGGCCGATCTTGGGCCGGATGCGGCCGGATGCGGCCGGATGTGGCCGGAATGTGGCCGCATGCGGCCACATGCGGCCACATGCGACGTAAGGGAGGCGCTACCGAGAGCGGTCGGCCGCCCTGCGCCAGGCGAGGACCGCCACCGCGGCGACGATGCCGACGCCCACGAGCGATGCGAGCAGGGCCTCGAACGAACCGGATCCGCCGTCCGGTGAGATGCCGGTGAGCGCTTCGAACCACTCCATGCTGCCACTGCCTCCACGCCGTCATCGTCGCGTCCGCGCGATCCGTTCTATGGTCGCTCTGACCACGATATCGCGGAGGACGACATGGCACGCACGACCAAGGCCCCCACGCCCCGCAGCGCGGCGATCTCTCTTGACGGTCTCGAGTGGCGCCAGCTCGGCGCGTTCCGCGGCGGCCGGGTGGTCGCCGTGGCCGGCGATCCCCGCGACCGGCAGACCTTCTACATGGGCTCGACCGGCGGCGGGGTCTGGAAGACCCACGACGGCGGGCTGTACTGGCGCAACGTGAGCGACGGCTACTTCCAGCGCGCGTCGGTCGGGGCCCTCGCGGTCGCGGCGTCCGATCCGAACGTGGTGTACGCGGGCATGGGCGAGGCGACGATCCGGGGGAACGTGTCCCACGGCGACGGGGTCTATCGCTCGACCGATGGCGGACGCAGCTGGAGCCACCTCGGCCTCGCGGACACGCGGAACATCGGCAAGGTGCGCGTTCACCCGGCCGACCCGGACACCGTCTACGTCGCGGCGCTCGGCCACGCGCACGGCCCGAACGCCGAGCGCGGCCTGTTCCGCTCGCGCGACGGCGGCGTGACCTGGAAGAAGGTGCTCTCGCGCGGCGACGCCGCGGGCGCGATCGATGTCTGCATCGATCCGCAGAACCCACGGATCCTGTTCGCGACGTTCTGGGAGGCGATCCGCAAGCCGTATCAGATGATCAGCGGCGGTCCCGGCAGCGGCCTGTTCAAGTCCACCGATGGCGGCGACACCTGGAGCGATCTCTCGCGCGCCAAGGGACTGCCGCGGGGCGTCCTTGGGAAGATCGGCGTCGCGGCGTCTCCGGCACGGGCGGACCGGGTCTGGGCGATCGTCGAGGCGAAGGACGGCGCGGTGTTCCGCAGCGACGACGGTGGACGCACCTGGGAGCGCGGTTCGGAAGACCGCGAGCTGCGGCAGCGGGCCTGGTACTACCACCACATCTACGCCGACCCGGTGGACCCGGAGACGGTCTGGGTGCTCAACGTGGACACCTGGCGCTCGAGCGACGCGGGGAAGTCCTTCGGCCAGGTCTCGATCCCCCACGGGGACCATCACGATCTGTGGATCGACCCGAAGGATCCGCTGCGGATGATCGAGGGCAACGATGGCGGCGCGACGGTCACGTTCAACGGCGGCGCGTCCTGGTCGTCCATCTACAACCAGCCGACGGCCGAGTACTACCACGTCATCGCCGATGACCGCCAGCCCTACCGGCTCTACGCCGCGCAGCAGGACAACAGCACGATCTCGGTGCCGAGCCGGGTCCCGCTCACCGGGATCACGATGGCCGACGCGTGGGAGGTCGGCGGCGGTGAGGCCGGCCATATCGCGATCCGCTCCGATGACCCGGACATCATCTTCGCCGGCGATCATCAGGGTCTCCTCACCCGCCACGATCGCCGCACGGGTCAGTCGCGCGTGATCAATGTCTGGCCCGACGCGATGTCCGGGTTGAACGCCGGGTCGGTGAAGTACCGGTTCAACTGGACCTCGCCGACGGCGCTCTCGCCGCATGACCCGAATGTCCTCTACACCTGCGCGCAGTACGTCTTCCGCTCGCTGGACGAAGGCGCGAGCTGGGACCGGGTGAGTCCCGACCTCACGCGCAACGATCCCAAGACCACCGGCGACTCGGGCGGACCGATCACGCTCGATCAGACCGGTGCCGAGTACTACGCCACGATCTTCTCGTTCGCGGAGTCCACCAAGGCGCGCGGGGTGCTCTGGGCCGGCAGTGACGACGGCCTCATCCACGTCTCGCGTGACGATGGCCGCACCTGGAAGAACGTGACCCCGACCGGCATGGCCGCGCTGACGCTCGTGAGCATCGTCGAGCCGTCGCCGCACGATCCGGCGGTCGCCTACGTCGCCGCCACGCGCTACAAGCTCGACGACTTCCGTCCGTACCTGTACAAGACCGCGAACTACGGCCGGACCTGGACGAAGATCACGACCGGCATCCCAGCCGATGTGTTCACCCGCGCGATCCGCGAGGACCCCGCCGTCCAGGGCCTCCTCTACTGCGGCACCGAGGTGGGCGTGTATGTCTCGCTCGACGACGGCGCGCACTGGCAGCGCTGGAGCGGCCGCCGCCTCCCGGTCGTCCCGATCCACGACCTCGTCGTGAAAGAGGGCGATCTCTGCCTCGCGACGCACGGGCGGTCCTTTTGGATCTTCGACGACCTGTCGCCGTTGCGCGAGCTCGCCCGCTCGGCCGGAGCGATGCGTGGCGCGCGCCTGTTCACGCCACGCCGGACGACGCGCTACCGCACCTACGGCGGCTTCTCGACGAAGACCATCCCGGGCAAGAACTATCGCCACCCCGGCGCGACCTTCTTCACCCTCGTGCCGGAGGAGGACGTCACCGGCGAGAAGACCGAGATCTACCTCGACGCTGGAAAGAACCCGCCCGACGGGGTCATCGTCACCTACTGGTTGGCCAAGCCCGCGAAGGCGCTGACCTTGACCGTCGAGGATGCGCGTGGGCGGACGATCCGGTCCTACACCACCCGTCCGGAGAACGAGGATCCGAAGGATCCGAAGAACACGGAGCCGCGGGTCACGAATATCGCCGGGATGAACCGGTTCGTCTGGAACCTGCGGTATCCCGATGCCGCAAAGATCACCGACGAGCCGACGATGGATCAGATGTCCGCGCTCCAAGGCCCGGTCGCCGCGCCCGGCCGCTACGCGGTCCGGCTCCAGGCCGATGGCGTCGATCAGCGCGCGTCATTCGAGATCACCAAGGATCCGCGGATCCCGGCGACCGACGCCGACCTCGCGGCGCAGTTCGCGCTGTCGCGGCGGCTGCGCGATCTGCTTGACCGCACGCACCGTGGCGTGGACCGCCTGCGCGCGGCCCGGTCGGATCCGGCGATCAAGCCTGCGACGAAACGGAGCCTCGACGCGATCGAAGGCGAACTCATGCAGCCGAAGGCGAAGAGCCGTCAGGACACCCTGAACTTCGGGGTGCGCCTGAACAACCGGATCGCCGCGGTGATCGGTGCCGTCAGCAACGCCGACGCGGCGCCCACGAAGCAGGCCGCCGAGCTCGCCGCGGTGCTCGAGCGGGAGGTCGATGCCCAGCTCGCGAAGCTCGACCGCGCGCTTGGTGTCGGCGGGAAACGGCCGCGCCGGTAGACCGACCACAGGACGCTGATCGGGAGGGTGGCGGGGTCCGGCAGATCCGATGTGTGGCCGGCCGACCGCGTGTCACAATGACGGCGTGACGCTCCCGGACACCGGGGCCCCAGCCATCAGCGCGGCCGGCGACCCGGATCCAATGGAGGCCGACGCCGAGCGGCGGGCAAAGATCCTCACCGCGCTCCAGTCGGTCCAGGATCCGGAGATCGGATTCTCGGTGATCGATCTTGAGCTCATCCGCGACGTCATCTTCGACCGCGACGAGGCCGAGGTGAAGATGATCTTCACCACGCCGTTCTGCCCGTATGGTCCGATGCTCGTGAACCAGGTCCAGACGGTGTCCGAGGAAGCCGCCGGGATGCCGGTGAAGGTGACGGTGCTCCCCGACACGTGGGAGCCGCCGTCGTGGCTGCGCTGAGCCGACCGGGAGCGGTCGCCCGCGACGCGATGGTCGCCGGAGACGCCGGAGGACCGGACTCCAGACCGAGGATCGCCGCGCCTTAGGACTTTCGCGCGACGGCCACCCCAAGGATCGAGCTGCGGGCGTCATCCCAGTGGCCGCTGACGCTGAGACCGTCCAGGCCGAAGTGGCCGACGCCGACACGGTAGCCGAACGACGAGACATCGCTGGTGCGCACGTAGCGGTCGGGGAAGATCCGGGTTCCGGTCCGGTACGAGGCCACCATTCCCTCCACGACGTCTCGCGCCGTCGGAACGAACTCGCCCCGGCCAAGCAGCTTCTGCTGCGTCTGCCAGGTCTTGTCGAAGGAGCTCGGCGCGGCACTGGTGCGAAGCTCGAGCTGTCTGACCTCGCCCTTCCGTGTGGCGAAGGTCTCGTTCCCCCACCACGCGTCGGAGCGCTGGTAGAAGAGGTCGGGGTTCCGGTCCATCAGCTCGACCAGGGTTAGCTCAGACGCCTGGAACGCGACGAAGTCCCGCGCCTCGGCCGCCACCGCGGGCGCCTCCGCGCGCCGCGCGAGTCGCGCGAGCGAGTCCGTCGGTCCACGCTCGATCGCTCCCCGGAGCAGTCTCGGGAGCAGCCAGGCCCTCCATCCAGGAGGGAATGTGATGTCTCAGCCGAATTGGACGCGCGTCCCGCCGGGGACCGCGGCGGCGGAGATCCGTTCCCGTACCCGGATGCCGAGCGGCAGCTCGGCGCGGAACGCGAAGATCCCGGCTTCGGCGTCAACGCGCTCGATCGTCATCCGCATCGTCCACCGGCGGCCGGACCGGCGTCCGCGGAGGACCACCTCCTGACCGGGGCGGGCCGGTCCAGGCGGTGCGAGCCGCTCCACCCGGGCGTCGGCCCAACTGCCGTAGCCGGCGGGCGTCGTCAACAGGCTCCAGACGATCTCGATCGGAGCGGCGACGGTTGCCCCGGGACAGGCGCTCGGCACGCGGGCAGCGTAGGGCAGCGGCGGGGTCGCGGAACTCCATCTTCCGGCCTTCCGGCGCGTCTCCGCAGGGCCCTATCCTCGCTGCAGCAATGAGCGACCCCGCCTCCCAGACCGACAAGGTGCGCGCGCTGTACGACGGCATCGCCCCGCGCTATGACCGGGCGCTCGCCCTGATGGAACGCGCGCTGTTCGGCGACGGCCGAGCCTGGGTCTGCGGCCGGGCCCGCGGCGACGTGCTCGAGGTCGCCGTGGGGACCGGGCGCAACCTCGCCTTCTATCCGGCGGGCGTCCGCCTCACCGGCATCGACATCAGTCCGGCGATGCTCGAGGTCGCCCGGCGAACGGCGGCCTCGCTCGGCGTGGAGGCGGACCTGCGGGTCGGCGACGCGCAGGCGATGGATTTCGCCGATGCGAGCTTCGACACGGCGGTGATCACCCTCGGCCTCTGCACGATCCCGGACCACGCACGCGCGATCGCCGAAGCGGCGCGGGTGCTGCGGCCCGCTGGTCGGCTGCTGCTGCTCGAGCACGTTCGCAGCGCCGTGGCTCCGCTGCGGCTGCTCCAGCTCCTGGCCGAGCCGGCCACGTCCCGCTGGCTGGGTGACCATCTGCTGCGCGAGCCGGTCGCCCACCTTGACGCGGCCGGCTTCGTGGTGGAGGTGGTCCTGCGCTCACGTGGCGGCATTGTCGAGCGCGTCCTGGCCCGCAAGCGCGGGCCAACCGTCGCCTGAACGGCGACGACCGGTGACAGACCGAGACCATGCGCGAAGCCTCCCCATGAAACTTGGCGGAGGAGATCCGATGGCAACGCTCTTGATCACGACGACCAGCGGTCCGGTGGATCCGACGCGTGCCAGCCTGGCATTCCACATGGCGGCGAACGGTGCGATGAAGAACCAGATCGAGACGAGCATCGCGGTGGTGGGGGATGCGGCCGACCTCCTCGCGCCCGGCGCGGCCGCCGGCGTCCGTGGTGTCGGGATCCCGCCGCTTGCCGAGCTCCTGGCCGGCTGCATCAGTGCCGGGGTGCGGATCTTCGTCTGAAGGGGCTGCGCCGAGGCCCGTGGGGTCTCCGAGCAGGATGTCGCCGGCATCAAGGGCGAGTACATGACGCCGTCGATCTACATCAAGATGGTCATGGAGGCCGACCGCAACATCAGCTTTTAGGGCCTGTTCCTGCGGCCGGAGCCACCACCGTCGAGGCCGACGATCGGTGCGGCATCCATGGCCGCGGACCCGTACCGGGTCTACGCACCGCCGGGTCGGCGTTTCGGGTGAACAGCATGTCGGCATAAGTGTTCGCTCGTCCGATCTGGTCGGAACACTTATCCCGGTCGTCACGGCGGATCGGATGCCGTCAGGATCGTGTGCGACCCGGTAGCCGAACGGTGGCGGACCGTAGCCAAACGGTGCGCGGCGGTGTAGTGTCCGGACGCCGCCGCATGAGCACATGCGGATGAGCGCATATCGATGGAGGCGTCGCTACGGACAAAGGGACCCGGCAGGAGATCTATCGGCTCCATGCGCAGTTCTGTAAAGCGCTGGCGGATCCGAACCGGCTGCTCCTGCTCGTCGAGCTCCGCCACGACCCGCGGACCGTCGGCGAGCTCTCGCTCGCCATCGGCAAAAGCCAGTCGCTCACGTCGCGGCATCTCGGCGTCCTTCGGCAGAAGGGCATCGTGGTCACCAAGCGCGACGGAAGCTTTGTCCGCTACAGCCTCGCCGATCGACGCATCCTCGGCGCGATCGACACGCTGTTGGACGTCCTCGCGACCCAGCTCGCGCGGCAGGGCGCACACCTGAGCGCCGCGCGGCGGATCCGGCCGCGCCGGCCGGTGCGTCCGAAACGATCGATCCGGCGGACCAGCGCGGCGGGCAAGCGGACGAGAAGCGCGGAGGAGGCAAAGCGATGAGCGATCCGGCCGGTACGGTGAACGTGGGCAGCGAGAACGCGACCTTGGTCGATTGCCGGGGCCTGCTCTGTCCGGTCCCGATCATCCGGCTGTCCAAAGCGGTGAAGGGGGTCGAGGTCGGGCGGCTGGTGAAGCTGGTCGCGACCGACCCGGGCTCCGAGCCTGACCTCAAGGCCTGGGAAAAGCAGACCGGCCACACGCTCGTCAGCTCGGAGCGGGCGGGCAACGAGTTCCACTTCGTCGTACGGCGCATGAAGTAGCCGGCGCGATGGAAGACGCTCCCCGCAAGGTCGTGTATGTCCAGACGTACGGCGTCGAGGCCCGCGATCGTATGGCGACCCCGATCTACCTCGCCTCGGCGGCCGCGGCGATGGACATGGAGGTGAGCATCTACTTCACCGTCCATGGCCCGTCGATGCTGCGCAAGGGCGTCCCCGAGACCGTCCGCGTGCAGAAGGTCGATGGCGACGGGGCGCTCATCGGCCACTTCCTCGATCAGGCCCGCGAGCTCGGTGTCCGTTTCCTGGTCTGCCAGCCGAGCCTTGATCTCAACGGCATGACGATGGCCGATGTCATCGATGGCGTCGAGATGATCGGTGGCGCGGCGTTCAACGATCTCGCCGTCGACGCCGATCAGGTCATCAGCTTCTAGGATGCCGATCCGCACCGCGCCACCGGTCGTCACCGAAGCGGAGAAGGCCCGGCTGTTCGCCGAGGTCACCGCGGACGAGCGCTATAAGGACTACCTCTACGGCTGCTACGAATGCGGGATCTGCGTCGCGGTGTGCCCGTCCGCGCGGTTCTACGATTTCAGCCCCCGTCGGGTCGCTCAGGCCGTCGCGCGTGAGGACCTTGGGATGTTCTGGGAGCAGATGAACAAGGACATCTGGGACTGCTCGCAGTGCTTCTCCTGCCTCAAGTGCCCGCGGGGGAACAACCCTGGCGGGGTGATCACGATCATGCGCGAGGTCGCGGTCAAGAACGGCCTGCGCACCGCGCGCGAGGCGCTCGAGGGCTACAGCCGGATCATCTACAAGATCATGAGCACCGGCACACAGGTCTCCCCGGACATGATTCGGCCGGACGCCTTCCCCGACTGGGGACCGACGGCGAAGGAAACGGCCGAGAATCTCGAGCTCTGGCGGCGGGCGATGCCGGCCGAGACGATGCACACCACCTCGACGAGCTGGGAAGTGAGCGAGAAGACGCTCTCGGAGCTGTATCTGATCTGGCACATGACCGGGGTGCTCGACATGATCCGCGAGGTCGACGAGGGACTGCACGCGATCCTGGTTGACGTCATGGAGGAATCGCTCGAAGAGCGCGGGTACTCGGTCGCATGAGGCGCGTACGGAGGCATGAGCGATGAGCGAGCCGGTGGCGATCACCTTTGCGGAGCAGGCGAAGCAGCGCATCTTCAAGCGCGATCCCGACGCGGCGCCGATCGCCGACATTCGGGCCCGGGTCTTCGAGCTGGAGGCCGCCGGCGAATGGCGGGTCCAGCGGGTGCCCGAGCCGTTCACGCCGGTCATGACGAAGTACGGGCGCACGAAGAAGATCCCGGTCGAGCGCACCTGGCATCACAAGAGCTGCGGCCAGTGTGGCCACATCCCCGGGTACTCGACCTCGATCTTCTGGCTGAACCGCAAGCTCGGGCTCGACTACAACGACCCGAAGGACCAGACCTCCTGCACCGCCTGGAACTACTACGCCTCGGCGACCTCGAACGCCGCCGCCCAGGCGGCCGTGGCGATGCGCAACTTCGCCGCCGCCGACGAGAGCGGCTACTTCCCGATCATCCATTGCGCCACGAGCTACGGGCATTACAAGGAGGTCCGCGACGAGCTGGTCCGGCACCCCGCGCTCCGGGCGGAGGTACGGAAGATCCTCGCCGCCATGGGCAAGGAGCTGGTGATGCCCGAGGAGATGGTGCATTACAGCGAGTGGGTCCATTCGCTGCGGGATCGGATCGCCGCGCGCAAGATCCTGGATCTCTCCAAGATCGTCGTCACCGTCCACCCGGCCTGCCACTACTACAAGCTCGTGCAGGAGGACGCGATCTACGACCCCGACGTCTACGGCGGGCAGCGCACCGCGATCGTCTCGGCCACGGTGCAGGCGCTGGGCGCCCAGGTCGCGGACTACTCGACGTGGTTCGACTGCTGCGGCTTCGGCTTCCGCCACATCCTGGTGCAGCGCGACTTCTCGCGGTCGTTCGCCACGCAGCGGAAGATCGAGGTGATGAAGGAGGAGGCCAACCCCGACGTCACGCTCACCCATGACACCGGATGCGTCACGACCCTGGACAAGAGCCAATTCGCGGCGAAGGCGCACGACCGCAAGGTCGGGATCCCGGTCATGTCGGAGGCCCAGTTCGCGGCGCTCGCGATGGGCGCGCATCCCTATCGGGTCTGCCAGCTGCACTGGCACGCGACCGACTATCGCCCCCTGCTCACGAAGATGGGCATCGACTGGGAAGCCCGCTGGGCCGAGTTCCAGGTCGACCTCAAGCGCCTCGAGAGCGGCGAGGTGAAGTACCTCGGCTGGGAGGACGCGGATGCCTAGCGACCGTGTGCTGGTGATCGGCGGCGGCCCCGCCGGGATGGAGGCCGCGCGCGCGGCCCTGGAGCTTGGCGCGCCGGTCACGGTGGTCGAGACCCGCGACCGGCTCGGCGGCACGCCGGACGAGGCGAACTATGCCGCCCTCACCCCGGACTTCGCGGATGCCGGCGCGGCGATGCGTGGGATGGCGGACGCGGTCACCGGGAACGCCCTCGCGGACGTCCGGCTCTCCACGCGGGTCACCGCGTGCGCGGGCGAGGCCGGCGCGTTCCGGGTCACGCTCTCCGGTCCGAGCGGCGACCTGATCGTCGAGGCCGGCGCGATCATTGTCGCCACCGGGTTCACCCACTTCGATCCGGCATCGGCGAACCAGTCCTACGGCTACTACGAATTTCCCGACGTCATCACCCTTCCGGAAGCCGAGAAGATGCTGAAGGACCACCGCTTCGTGAAGCCGTCGACCGGCGAGCCGCCGAAGCGGGTCTGCTTCGTCCAATGCGTGGGCTCCCGAGACCGCCGGATCGGCAACGAGTATTGCTCGAAGGTCTGCTGCGGCGTGGCTTCGAAGGAGGCGATCGAGATCCGCCGCCTCCTGCCCGACTGCAAGGTGACGATCTTCTACATCGACATGCGGATGTACGGCCATTGGGAGGAGCAGATCTACTGGCCGGCGCAGGAGACCTACCACGTGAACTATGTCCGCGGCGTCATCTCGGAGATCCTGCCCCAGGGCGACCATCTCGTCGTTCGCGGCGAGGACACCACGATGGGCCGCCCGATGGAGGTCCCGATGGACGTCGTCGTCCTCTCGGTGGGAATGGTCCCGAGCGCGGGGACGAAGGCGATCGGGCCGATCCTCGGCATCGCGCAGGACAAGAACGGCTTCATCGAGACCCAGGGCGGGGTCCTCAACCCGGTCGCGACGAGCGTCACCGGGATCTTCGTCGCCGGCGCGGCCGCCGGACCGAAGGATCTGGAGGACAGCGTGTCGATGGCCGGCCTCGCGGCGGCGAAGGCGATCGCCGTCACCCGACGCTCGGCCCTGGTCGCCGCGGGGTCGTGACGGTGGACTCCGTGGCCGGACCCCGCGAGACGACGATCGGGCAGATCATCGACACCGACGCCGCACGCGACTTCATGACCGAGGCGCTCCAGAAGATCGACGAGGATGATCTGGTGGCGATCGTGCGCGAGGCCGAGGCCAAGCATCGGGCCTTCGCCGCGTTCCTCGCGCCGAAACGGCTCACCGCCGGACTCTCGGCCGACGATGTGCGGCGTCTGCTGCGATCGGTCTTCGCGACCCGTCGCCACGCCGGCCTGATCCTCTCGGATCCGGCCGTCGCGCCACTCATCGCCGCGGCCCTGCCGGAGCTCCTCGACCACAGCCGCCCGCTCCGCGGACGGTTCGACGGCTTCTGCGCGACCGTGGCGCTCGCGCAGCCGTTCTGGGCCACCGACCTCGCCAGCGAGTGCCTGCACTTCAGCCAGCCGGACCACCATTGGCTGTGGACCCGCTGGATGTGGGATCCGGTCGCCGGCACCGGCGCGCTGCCGCTGGTCACCACCGAGGGGTATCGGTTCGAGGGGACGACGCCGGGCGACACCTACCTGCACATCGGCGAGGCGGTGTCGTTCGTCGGCGCGACGGTCGAGGCGGCCGGCCTCACCCACCGGGCCCGCGGGCCGTTCGGGGTCGATGTCTTCCTGGTGAGCGTGTACGCGGTGTACCTCTACACGGTCCTGCGGATGCGGATGACGCAGGAGTTCAACCGGGTCATCCCGGGCCTGTCCGACCTCAGCCGGCGTCTGCTCGGCGTACGCACCGTGGAGGTATAGGTATGGCGAGCGAACCGCAGGACCGCTATGGCCGGGTGCCGCGGATCATCGAGAAGGAGCACGCGGTCGTCGAGGGCGTCGATCTTCCCGGGCAATGGAACCGGATGTTCGAGCAGCGGGTCATCTGGGATCACGACACAACCGGCCTTGACGCGATCCGCGCGATCCCGGGCGCCGAGTCCCTTGGGAGCTGCTACCAGTGCGGGAAGTGCACCGGGGTCTGTCCGATCGACATCGTCGGGAGCTACAGCCCGCGGAAGATCTACAAGGACACCCAGATCGGGCTGAATCTCCTCGACTCACCTGACCTCTGGCTCTGCACGACCTGCGCGAACTGCCTCCGGGTCTGCCCGAAAGAGGTCGACATGGTGCAGATCATGCCGGCGGTCCGCGAGCACGCGATCGCGATCGGCAAGAACGTGCCGCCGGAGCTGGCGAAGGCGTTCGAGAACACGTTCCGGCACGGGAATCCGATGGGCGAGCCGGCGCGCAAGCGCGCCGACTGGGTGGCCACCGCCGGCGTCCCGGTGCGGATCCTCTCCAAGGATCCCCGCCCGGTCGACGTCCTCTGGTGGGTCGAGTGCTACCCGTCGTACACCGCGCGCGGCCAGGACGCGGCGCGCGCGACGGCGCGGCTGCTCACCACGCTCGGCGTCGACTTCGCGATCCTCGGCGCCGAGGAGCGGTGCACCTGCGACTCGCAGCGCCTGGCCGGCGAGCGCGGGCTGTTCGAGGCACTCGCCGAGCAGAACCTGAAGACCCTGGCGAAGTACGAGTTCAAGCGGATCCTGGTTACCGATCCCCACGCCCTGAACGCGTTCCGGCTCCATTACCCGAAGCTCGGCGGGAACTTCGAGGTGGTGCACTACACGAAGTTCCTCGCCGCGCGCGTCGCCGAGCTCGGGCTTACCAAGCGCCTCGACGCGAAGGTCACCTTCCACGACCCCTGTTACCTCGGCCGCCACAACGGCGAATACGCCGCGCCGCGCATCCTTCTCGAGGCCATCCCGGGCGTGGACTTCGTCGAGATGGGCCGCTGCAAGGAGAACTCGTACTGCTGCGGCGGTGGCGGGGGCGGGATGTGGCTGGACAGCTTCACCGGCGAGCACGTTCAGGAGCGCCTCTCCGAGCGCCGGGTCCGCGAGGCGGTGGAGACCGGCGCGGAGATCCTCGCGATCTGCTGCCCGTACGAGGTGTCCCGCTTCGAGGACGCGGTGAAGACGACCGGGAACGACGGGAAGCTCAAGGTCATCGATATCGCCGAACTGCTCGATCAGGCGCGGGAGGCATAGCGGATGCGGATCGCGGTACTGCTCAAGCAGGTCCCGGACATCGTCGAGGAGCTCGAGATCGCGCCGGACGGCAAGGATCTCGCGCGGGACGACCTGAAATATCGCCTGAACGAGTTCGATGAGTACGCGCTCGAGGAGGCGCTCCAGCTGAAGGGCGCCGGCACGGAGGTTGTCGCACTCGCGCTCGACGGCGAGGAGGCCGATCTCATCCTGTACACCGCCCTGTCCAAGGGCGTCGACCGGATCCTGAAGGTCAGCGGCGCGCCCGCCGATGCGCGAACCGCCCGCGCCGGCGTTGCGATGTTCGCCGAGGCGCTCCGGCCGCTCGCGCCGGACCTCGTGCTCGCGGGCGTCCAGGCGCCGGACGATCTCGAGGGCCAGCTCGCCCCGCTCGTCGGCGCGACGCTCGGCCTGCCCCACGTGAACGTCGTCACCGCGCTCACCCTTGAAGGCGGGAAGGCGCAGCTGACCCAGGAGTTCTCCGGTGGCCTCGTCGCGCACCTCGAGGCCGACCTTCCGCTCGTCGTGGGCGTGCAGGCCTCGCGCGAGGCGCCGCGCTACGCGGCGATTACCCGGGTGCGTCAGGCGATGGCGAGCGGGAAGCTCGAGACGGTCGCGGTGGCCGCCGCGACCGGCGGGCCGGCGCCGGAGCTCCGCGGCCTGGCGAAGCCCGAAGCGACCACCCAGGCCGAGATGATCACCGGATCGGTCGACGACGCGGCCACCCGGCTCGTGGCGATCCTGCGCGAGCGCGGGTTCGGAGGGACGCAGGGATGAGCGGCGAGATCTTCGTCCTGGTCGAGCAGCTGCAGGGACGCCTGAGCGAGGCGACCTTCGAGGCCCTTGCGGCGGCTCGGCGGCTCGCGGCCGCGCTCGGCGTCGAGTCGGTGGCGGTCCTCCCCGGAGCGGCGAATGCTGGCCTTGCGGCCGAGTGTGGCGCCGCGGATCGGGTGCTGCACCTGGCCGACCCGCGTCTTGACGCGTACTCGCCCGACACCTACGAGTCCACCCTCCGCGCGATCCTCGCCGATCGCTCCCCGCGCCTGATCCTCATCCCGAACACAACGGTGGGGATGGACCTCGCCGCCGGGCTCGCCGGGCTGCTCGAGCTTCCGCTCGCCGCGTACTGCCTGGACCTTGCGGTCGAGGGAACCGCGATCGTCGCGAAGTGCCAGGTCTATGGGGGCAAGATCATCGCCACGGTGGCCTTCCCGGATCGCGGGATCGTCTCGCTCGTGCCCGGCAGCGTCCCCGCGGCGGAGGGTCGGACGTCCGGGCAGCCGCAGGTCGAGCGCATCGCGCCGGCCGACACGACGACCGCGCGGGTCCGGCTGCTCGACTATGCCGTGGCCGAGACGGCGGACGTCGACATCACCAAGCAGACCGTCCTGGTCTCCGTCGGGCGCGGTATCGGCGGCCCGGAGAATCTTGAGCTCGCCGAGGAGCTGGCGACCGCACTGGGCGGAGTGGTGTCCGGATCGCGTCCGGTGACGGACAGTGGGTGGCTGCCAAAGAGCCGGCAGGTCGGGAAGTCCGGCCTCACGGTGAAGCCGAAGCTCTATCTGGCGCTCGGGATCAGCGGCGCCCCGGAGCACCTCCAGGGGATGAAGGACAGCGAGCTCATCGTCGCGGTGAACAGCGACCCCGGCGCGCCGATCTTCGGCGTCGCCCACTACGGCATCGTGGGCGACATCCTCGACATCGCGCCCGCCGTTACCGAGCGGCTGGCCGGGGCCTAGCGGTGGGCCTCGACGACGTGACCCGACCGGTCTATCAGGGGCTGCCGGAAGGTGTCATCGCGGTCTTCTACGGGCTCATCGCGCTCACCCTCGGGACGTTCTTCCTCGGCCTCGGGCTGCGGGTCCGGAAGTTCCGCGCGGCGCATGGGCGGTACCCGCTGCCGCTCGGCTCGCTGCCGCGGCGGATCTGGGCGGCGTTCTGGGTGATCGCCAAGCACACGACGATCGGACGCGACGATCTCTACGTCCGGCTCGCGCATTTCCTGACGTTTTGGGGATTTGCCGCGCTCTTCCTTGCGACCGTCGTGCTCACCGTCGACTACGACCTCGTGCGCCGGGTCTTTCCGCCGGGCTTCTGGCGCGGGCCGTTCTTCCTCGGTTACGAGGCGTTCGCCGATACCGGCGGGGTATTCCTCGTCACCGGCGTGCTCATGATGATGGTCCGGCGGTGGATCCTCCGCCCGTTCCGGCTCGGGTACGCGCGGGTTGATCTGCCGCCCGAGCGTTACAGCCGCGCGGACTACACCCGCGGCGACGCGCTGTTCCTGGTCTCGCTCCTCGCCCTCGCCCTGAGCGGCTTTCTGCTCGAGGGCGCGCGCATCGTCGCCGACCGGACGCCCTTCGCCGGCTTTTCGTACGTCGGCAATCAGGTCGCCTGGCTCATCACCGGCGTCGGCGTCGGTCCCGCCGCCGCCGAGACCATTCGGGCCTACACCTGGTGGCTCCATGCCCTGGCGTCGCTGAGCTTCGTCGCGCTGCTGCCGTTCGGCAAAGGCGTGCACATGTTCCTGGACATCGCGACCCTTGTGCTCCGTGACCCGGTCGCAGGCCGCCGCCTGCCGGCGCCGGAGCCGGCGCGATGACCGACACCGCTCCGGCTTCGATCGGGCTGCACCGCATCGAGGACCTCTCCTGGAAGCAGCTCCTCGAGCTGGACGGTTGTACCAAGTGCGGCCGCTGTCACGAAGTCTGCCCGGCACGTTCGTCGGGCACACCGCTGTCGCCGCGCGATCTTGTGCTCGATCTGCGCGAGTACGCCGACAGCGCTCACGGCGCCCGGCTCCCCTTCGACCCGCGCCGAGCCCAGCCGCTCGATGGCGGGCCACGCGACGGCCGGCTGGCCGGAGGGGTCATCCCGGCCGAGACGCTCTGGGCCTGTACGACCTGCCTCGCCTGCGTCGACGTCTGCCCCGTCGGCATCGAGCACGTCCCGATGATCGTCGGGATGCGCCGCGCTCTCGTCGAGGACGGGGCGGTCGACAAGAAGCTCCAGGACGTTCTGGCGAAGTTCGCGCAGCACGGCAACTCGTTCGGCGCGGCCGCTCGGACGCGCGGGCGTTGGACGAGCAGCCTGCCGTTCACGGTGAAGGACATTCGTACGGAACCGGCCGAGTACCTCTGGTTCGTCGGCGACTACGCCTCGTTCGACAAACGGGTCCAGGCGGCGACGCGGGCGACGGCGGTGGTCCTGCGGCGTGCCGGCGTCGACTTCGGGATCCTGTATGACGCCGAGCGCAACGCCGGCAACGACGTGCGCCGGCTCGGCGAGGAGGGGCTCTTCGATCTGCTCGTCGCGGAGAACGCGGCGGCGCTGGCCCGGGCCGACTTCAAGACCATCGTCACGACGGACCCGCACTCCCTCAACGCGCTGCGGCACGAGTACCCCGGCCTTGCCGAGCGCACGCCGGTCGTGCACGTCACCGAGCTCTTCGCCGGCCTGCTGGCCTCCGGGCGCCTGACGGTCGAGCGACCAGTCTCGCGCAGCGTGACCTACCACGACCCGTGCTATCTCTCACGCTACAACCGCGTGATCGCCGAGCCCCGCGCGGTGCTCCGTGACATCGGCGCCCGGTTGGTCGAGATGCCACGGCACGGCACCCGCACGCACTGCTGTGGAGCGGGCGGCGGGGTGATCTGGATGGACCAGAAGCTGAAGGAGCGGCCGAGCGAGAACCGCATCCGTGAGGCCCTCACGCTCGACGGAGTCAGTGACTTCGTCGTCGCCTGCCCCAAGGACGTCACGATGTTCGAGGCCGCGGTCGCCGCGACCGGGGCGCAGGAGCGGCTGCGGGTCTTCGACCTGGCCGAGCTGGTGGAGGAGGCGACCCGGCCGGACGCGGTACCGGCAGCGGCGGCGCCGAGCGCACCGGCCGCGGACCCGTTGTCGGAGCCACCGGCATGACCACCGTCGTGGGCACGGACCTGGTCGCAGAGCTCGGGCGGGGGATCGCCGCCCGGTACGCCCGGACCATACGGGCCATCGATCGGCTTGACGCGCTCGACGGCCGCAGCGGCCCGCTCGCGAGCGAGGAGCTGCGGGACGACCCGCAGGCGGCCGCCGCGCTCGCGCGCGAGCTCGTCGCGCGGCTGCTCCGGGTCGCCGCGGATGCGCGGCTGGTGCCCCTGCTCCAGACCCTCGTCGCGGATGGGGAGCAGGGCGTCGCCGACCTCGCCGCGGGCCAGGGGGCCTCGCGGCTGGCAGTGCTGCGCCGCGCCGACGATCTGGTGGACGCCGGCCTGGTCGATCGCGATCCCGAGCGCGACACGCTCGCGGCCACGCCGCTCGGCGCGGCGCTCACCGGCTTCCTCGACGAGATCGAGTCCGCGACGGCGGCGTCGCTGGGCCAGCGCTGATGGCCTGCCCGTTCTGCGACTTCAGCGGGCACCATCGGGCGGTGCACGCGCACCTGGCCACGGCGCACGCCGATCGGGTCGTCACGACCGCGAAGGAAGGCTCGTCCCTGCTGCTGCGCTACGAGGTCCACTGCCCGCACTGCGACTTCACCGCGCAGCGGATCGTGAACCCGCGCGGCCGTGACCCTGACTTCCTCGAGGAGTTCGCGGCCGAGATCCGCCTGGTCGCGTTCGATCAGCTGCTCTATCACCTCGAGGCGGCGCATTCGCAGCCGGCCGCGCCGGCGAAGGGATAAACGACATGGGTCTGGTGCGCGGGTGCGATCTTCCGGACGACCTATATTACCTCATCGAGAAGCACGTTTGGGCGCGGCTGGAGCCGGACGGTCTGGTGCGCATCGGCATGACCGACGTCGCCCAGAATCTGGCGAAGACGATCATCGTCGTGCGGCCGAAGGCGGTCGGCAAGACCCTTGCCCGGGCCCAGAGCGCCGGCACCGTCGAGAGCGGCAAGTGGGTCGGTCCGGTTCCCGCCCCGATCGCCGGCGAGATCGTGGGCGTGAACGGCGAGGTCGTCGCGACGCCATCGCTCGTGAACTCCGATCCGTACGGCAAGGGCTGGCTCATGCTCATCCGGCCGTCCAGCTGGGAGAGCGACGCGGCGGAGCTCGCGAGCGGGGAGGCCGGTATCGCGAAGTACCGCGAGTTCCTCGAGGCCCAGGGGATCAGCTGCGGGTCATGAAGGACAAGCCCCTCCGCTCGCGCTACGGGACCCCGGAGGCGTTCGTCCATCGGGGATGCGAGCTGCCGGCCGGGCTGCTCTATGCCATCGATCGTGATGTCTGGGTGCGCCTCGAGCCGGATGGCGCCGTGACGCTGGGGATGATGGATACGGCGCAGACCCAATGCGGCAAGATCGTTCATGTCCGGTTCAAGCCGGTCGGCCGGACCCTGCGCTGCCAGCAGAGCGCCGCGACGATCGAGAGCGCGAAGTGGGTCGGCCCGTTCCCTACACCCCTCTCCGGCGAGATCGTCGCCACGAACGAGGAGACGTTCGTCCGCGATATCCTCGCCGCGAACAAGGACCCCTACGGGCGAGGCTGGCTCGTCCGGGTGCGGCCGTCGGATCTCGAGGCCGAGCGTGCGGGGCTCGTCGACGGCGAGGCGGCGCGACGCAGGTTCATCGCCCGGATCGAGCAGCTCGGGATCAGCTGCATGCGCTGCGCCGAGGAGGGGACCGCGTGAAGCTGCGCATCCTCGACCTCGGAACGGTGCCCTGGCTGCGATCGCAGAGCATTTATCACGGGGTCGCGTATGCGATGCGGCCGGGCGATCCGGACACGATCACCCTGATGAATCCGGCCGAGCCCTACGTCTGCATCGGCCTCCATCAGGAGCTGGAGAAGGAGATCGACGTCGCCTATTGCCGCGCGAACGGCATCCCGATCGTGCGCCGGGAGGTCGGGGGTGGGGCGGTCTACCTGGACAAGAACCAGCTCTTCTGGCACGCGATCTTCCAGCGCGATCATCTCCCGTTCTCGATCGAGGACATCTACGCGAAAGTTCTGGCCGGCCCGGTCGCGGCGCATCGCGCGATGGGCATCGACGCCTACCACCAGCCGGTGAACGATCTGCAGGTCGGGGGGAAGAAGATCGGGGGTACCGGCGCGGCGAGCATCGGCGGCGCCTTCATCGTCGTCGGCAGCCTGATCTTCGACTTCGATTACACGCTCATGGCGAGGGTGCTGAAGGTCCCGTCGGAGAAGTTCCGGGACAAGGTCTTCAAGACCCTGAACGACTACCTCACGACGATCCGGCGCGAGCTCGGCGATCGCGCACCGTCGTGGGAGGAGGGCAAGCAGCTGCTCATCCGGCACTTTACCGAGACGCTGGGCGCGGAGGCGGAGGTCGGGGAGCTCACCGACCGCGAGTGGCGGGTCATCGAGGAGCTGGATGGCGTGCTCGCGAGCGAGGCCTGGACCGAGCAGCGCGGCGGCCTCCGGCGGGCCGGGGTGAAGATCGCCGAGGGGATCCATGTTCGGGAGGCCGCGCACAAGGCTCCCGGCGGCCTGGTGCGGACGACCGTCGTCGAGCGGGCCGGGGCGATCGACGATCTGGTCCTCTCCGGCGACTTCTTCTGCTACCCACCCGAGGCGATCCCGGCGCTGGAGCGGAGCCTCATCGGGACGCCACTGGAAGAGGAGGTGCTCACGACACGGATCGCCGCGTTCCTGACCGAACGCGGCGTACGGCTGCCGGGGGTCGAAGCGGCTGACCTGGCAAAGGCAATCGCGCTCACCCAGACCGCGACCTGACCCGCGCATGGAGAAGGAGGCGACCGACATGGCGATCGATCTCGGAACGCAGCAGGGCTCGACAACGGATCTTCAGGAGCTCGTTCGGCGGACGGTGGACGACCTGCTGAACGATCGCGAGGCCAAGAAGGAGACGAAGCCGAAGAAGATGGCGGTCATCGCGACAAAGGGCACCCTCGACTGGGCATACCCGCCGCTCGTCCTGGCAAGCACCGCCGCCTCTTTGGGCTGGGAGGTCGGCGTCTTCTTCACCTTCTATGGGCTGAATATCGTACACAAGGAGAAGAGCAAGTCGATCAGCATCGCGCCGATCGCGAACCCGGCCATGCCAATGCCGATGCCCGTGCCGAACCTCCTGGGCTCGCTGCCCGGAATGACCCCATTCGCCACCTTCATGATGAAGAGGAAGTTCAAGAACGCCGGCGTTGCGAGCATCAAGGACCTCACCGATATGTGCTTCGAGGCGGGGGTGAAGATGATGCCGTGCGGTATGACTATGAACGTCTTCGGCTACAAGCCGACCGACTTCATGGAAGGTTGCGAGAATACGTGCGGCGCAGCGCACTTCCTGTCCTGGGCGTCTGACGCCGACGTCACGCTCGCGTTCTAGAGCGAGATGCGAACGAGCAGCGGTTCGAGCCAGAGAGGAGGTCGGTGATGCGCTGTCCGGTGCCGTATGCCCTCGTCGCGCTGTTCGGGTGGGGCCTCATCGGTTGGGTGTCCGCGCCCATCGGACGTATCGCGCGTTGGCTTATGGGAGGTATAAGGACCAGTCGTCTCCGACCACGCGGCGGACAGTGAGCGTGACCGCCTCTATCCGAAGGCGACGGATGGGGATACTGTCGCCTCCGCCGGTCGGTCTCCAGACGTCCGGTGAAGACGCGGGAGGACGGGGACATGCGTGGGTGTGGAGCACGGGAGCGTCTAAGCGCGATGGCCGTGGCCATCGCGGTGATCGTCACCGCGTGCAGCGGCCCGGCGGGATCTCCGCCGGGCGGCGGCGCGTCGCCGAAGCGGATCTACTACGCCGATGCCCGGACGTGGCCGTCACAGCCGGAGTTGCTCAAGGGATTGACCCACGGGAAGTTCTACATCCCGATCCAGGACGACGGCCTGGTCGCGGTCGTCGATCCGGAGAAGCCGCCCTACGTGGTGAAGCTCATCAAGATCGCCGCCGCGCAGCCACACCACCCCTGGGCCGCTCCCGGGATGCGGCTCATGTACATCAATCATCAGTCCGAGGGGAAGGGCGATCACAACATCATGACCGTGATCGACACCTTCACCGACACGGTGATCGACGAGATCAAGACCGACTTCGACGATCCGTTCCACTGCAGCTTCAGCCCGGTGAAGAGCGACCTCTTCCTCTGTGGCGACCTGAACCCGAAGGGAGGTTACGTCTACTACATCGATCCGGTGAAGCACACCTACCTCTCCAAGGTGAAGACGACCGGGACGATGGCCCGAGACGTAATCCAGACCCACGATGGGAAGTACGCGTTCGTCGGCCACCAGGGCACCGGCAACGTCGACGTGCTCGACATCGAGGCGGCGAAGATCGTGAAGACCATCGCCTGCGATCGCTGTGGCCGGCTGAAGATGACGCCGGACGGGACGACGCTCCTCGCAAGCTCGCCGCCGAATGACTTCACGGCGATCATCGACGTCGCGAAGCAGGAGATCGTGAAGAAGGTCACGTTCCCGGCGAAGAGCGGCCCGGGAAATATCAATTTCGCCGACGGTGGCAAGGAGGCGATGGTCGGGCTCGCCACGAGCGGCAAGATCGCCCTCATCAATGTCGCCGCCGGGACGCTCGACGCAAGCCTCACCGCGGGCAAGGGCACGAACACCGGCTACGCGCACCCGCTCGGTGATCCGATCGCGATCGTCACGAACGACGCGACCGACGACCACTACACGGTCATCGATCCGGTGAAGCGAACGGTGATCGAGCAGATCGAGGCGGGTGGGAAGGCGACCCACAACGTCCAGTGGTCGGCCGATGGGCGATTCGCCCTCGGGACCGATCGGCTTGGCGACACGGTGACCATCTTCAGCTGGGACTCCAAGGCGAACAAGCTCACGAAGGTCACGAGCGTGAGGGTCGGGTACGGCGGGAACGGGGTCCAGTGGGTCCCGTACTTCTGCGGCGCCCCCTTCCTCACGACCGAGAACGTCACGAAGGTGAAGAACGTCGCCGCGACCAATGACGCCGGTGACTGCCCGAAGTAGCCTGGAAGGAGCGGGACGATCGTGGTACATGGCATGACAAGATTCACCAGACGGCGGATTCTGGGAGCCGCGGGCGTAAGCCTCGGCGGCCTGGTCCTCCTCGGTCTGTGGCCGGCACAGGCCGCGCTCGCCGACGGTGATTGGCCGCTGAAGTTCTTCAAGACCGTGGCCGATCCCCAGAACGCGACACCGCTCGAGAAGGAGCACCTCGTCACCATCCGGCTTCCGGTCATCGCCGAGGACGGTGCCAACGTCCCGGTGACCGTCTCGCTCGAGCACCACCCGATGGATCCCGACCACTACATCAAGAGCCTCCAGATCCTGAACTTCAACGATCCGGTCATCGGCAAGGGCATCTACCTGCTCTCACCGGCCAATGGGCAGGCGTTCATCTCGACCCAGATCCGCTCCGACGGCGGGAACGCCGAGGTGTACGCGATCGCCGAGTGCACCAAGCACGGTAAGTGGTACGCGAAGAAGACGTTCAAAGTCAGCTTGGGGGGGTGCTAGCGATGGCCGAGTTCAGCATCGTGCTGCGCCTTCCCACGACCATCAAGAAAGACGAGATCATCGAGGTCAAGGCCAAGATCAAGCATCCCGTCCGGACCGGCCTCGCGCTCAACGAAGAAGCGAAGACGCGATTCGAGCGCTTCAGCCGCGGCGGCCCGGCGCAATACGTGAAGAGCGTGGATGTCTCGTACGGCGACACGCCAGCAGGATCGTTCGAGCTGAACTCATCGGTATCGGACGATCCGATCATCGGCTTCAAGATCCGTGCGGACCGAGAGGCGCCACTGCGGGTGGTCGCGGTCGATTACAAAGGCGAGAAGGCGGAGGCGTCGGCGAGCGTGAAGTTCAGTGCTTAGCGCTCGGCCCCGGACCAGCGGCCTGATCGGTATCGTGCTTGCTGTCGCGCTTACCGGCTGCTCGTCGTCCGGCGGGACTGCCACCCCTCAACGGAGCGCGAGCGCCGCGCAGGCCGGGGAAGGCATCGAGCCGGCGCCTCAGCGCGGCGGCCGGGACCTCTATATGTACTACTGCGCGAACTGCCATGGGATCAGCGCGCTCGGCGATGGCCCATCGGTGGGCAGCCTGCGGGTCCAGGCCGGTCTGAACCTCACCATCCTGGGCAAATCGAGCGACGACGAGATCTACAACACGATCTCGGGCGGAAAGGGCGTCGAGATGCCGCCGTGGGAGCTGAAGCTCTCGCCGGACCAGCGGCGAGAGATCGTGCAGTTCATCCGCACGCTCGCGAAGTAATCGTGCTGTCACTGCGATGGAGGATCGGTGAGGACTACCGGACCCTGTTCGGTCAGGAGTGGCCGGTCTGGGTCGGTGGCCTGCTCATCGGCGTATTCAACGTCTTCCTCTTCCTGTTCTATCAGCCCTGGACCACGCTCGACGGGGTCCTCAACTGGGGCAGCTGGCTGTGGGGGACCGTTGGCGTGCTCCGGCCCGACGAGATCAGCCCGCTCGTGCGCTCGGGCTCGGTGGTGAATGTCGGACTCTTGGTCGGCGCCTTCGCCGCGGCCCTGCTTGCCGGCCAGTTCGGTGTGCGCATCGGCCCCCGGCGCGAGTTGCTGAAAGGCGCCGTCGGTGGGCTGCTCTTGGGCACCGGTGCGGCGATCGCACGCGGCTGCAACATCGGCGGATTCTTCAGCGCCACGAGCGCGCTTTCCCTCAGCGGGCTCGCGATGGCCGCCGGGCTCGCGATCGGCGCGTTCCTCGCCACGCGGTACTTGGTCTGGGAGGCCGGGCGGCTGCCGGATCACGCCGCGCCGGTCTCGCCTGCGACGGCGCGGCCCGCGCGGCGCCAGCGGCAGCCCATCGTCGGGATCGCCGTCATCGTCGCCATCCTCGTGGCGGCCGCGGCCTACACGGGCGCCGGCTTTCCCGACCGGTCGGTCATCCTGCTGCTCGGTGCGGTGCTCGGGATCGTCTCCCAACGATCGCGGGTCTGCTTCGTTCAGGCGTTCCGCGAGCCGTTCCTCACCGGCGACACGCGGCATACCCGCGCGATGCTCCTTGGCCTGGGGGTGAGCATCATCGGGTTCGCGCTCATCAAGACAACGATCGACGCGAAGGCCGTCGACTYCGTCCGGCCGACGTTCTGGATCGGCGGAGTTGTCGGCGGGGCGATCTTCGGTACCGGGATGGTCCTTGCGGGGGGCTGTGGTGCCGGATCGATCTGGCGGGCCGGCGAGGGTCACGTGAAATTGTGGCTCGCGGTCGGCGGATACGTCCTCTCCGCGGCCCTGGTGAGCGAGTGGCTGCGCCGGAGCGGCCTCGCCGCGCGCCTGGGTCAGAGTGTGTTCCTGCCGGATGGCCTCGGCTGGGACGGTGCGATCATCTTCCTCTTCGCGGTGCTCGTCCTCTGGTACATCCTCGCGAGATGGAACGAGGTCACCCACCGACTCGCGTCGATCTAGCGACGTGAGCTGGCATCGGTCGGCGGGGGGAGGATCCAGCGGATGCGCATGACCCGGCGGCGGCTCCTTGGCGGCACGATCGGCGGCGCGGCCCTGGTCGGGGCGGGTGCGGCGGCGTGGACGAACCGGCCGGCGAACACGGTCCGGCTGCTCTTCACGAACGACCTGCACAGCCACCTGCGGCCGATCTATCACCGCGACTATTACGACGAGGCGGATCTGCGGGCGAACGGGATCACCGCCCGTAGCCCGGAGGCCTATATCTCCAGCTTCGTCGGCTTCGAGGATCTGGCGAAGCGGTACGGGAAGGTCGGCGGGCTCGCCCAGCTGGCGACGGTCATCACGCGGGAGCGTGACCCGTTCCCCGATCGGACGCTGCTCCTCGACGCCGGGGACACCTGGTACGGCTCGGCGATCGGCCTGCTCACCGACGGGCGGGCCTGCGTCCAGGTGATGAACGCCATCGGCTACGACGCGATGACCCTCCACTGGGAGTTCAACTTCGGCAAAGAGATTCTCCTCGCGCGGGTGAAGGAGGCGAAGTTCGCCGTGCTCGCGCAGAACGTCACCGACGACTTCGACGAGCGGGTGTTCAAGCCCAGCCTGGTGCGCGACCTCGGTGACACGCGGGTCGGCGTCATCGGTCAGGCCTACCCCTTCAGCATGCTCACGACCGAGCTGCGGGACAACAACCCCGACCTCCACGCCGGCTATGCGGTGGAGGCGCTGACGAAGGAGGTGGCCCGGCTGCGGAACGCCGAAGGGGTGAAGATCGTCGTCCTGCTCTCCCACATGGGCCCGGACCAGGAGCAGGCGATCGCCCTCCGCGTGCCCGGAATCGACGTCGTGGTCGGCGGCCACACCCACGAGATCCTCTGGCGGCCGGTCCGGGCCGGGAACACGGTCATCGTCCAGGCCGGATCGCACGGCAAGCTGCTCGGCGAGCTCGATCTGGTGATCCGTGATGGGCGGGTCGATGGCTTTCAGTACCGGCTCCTGCCGATCCTCGCCGACCGGATCGAGCCGGAGCCGCGGATCAAGGCCCTCATCGACGAGCTCTATCGCCCGCACGAGGCGCGGCTCGCACGGGTGATCGGCGAAAGTCGCTCGGTCCTCTACCGGCGGTCGTTGTACGGCGGCACGACCGACGCGTTCATGGCGAGCGCCTACCGGGAGATCACCGGCGCGCAGATTGGCTGCTGTCCCGGCTGGCGGTTCGGCAGCACCGTCCTGCCGGGGCCGGTCCGGGTCGAGGATGTGTACAGCGCGATGAAGCCGACCCCGTCGCCGCTCTATCGGGTGCGCCTGTCCGCCCGGATCATCCGCGCGGTGATCGAGGACAACCTCGACAACGTGTTCAACCCCGATCCGCTCGAACGGCTTGGCGGTGAGGTCATCCGCTGCCTTGGGGTGAGCGGGACGGTCCACCCCGACCGGGTGCGCGGCTCGCGCCTGCAGGAGATGCGGGTTAACGACCAGGCGGCGGAGGGCGACTTCGTCATCGCGACCTCGGGCGGCCGGACTCAGTACCGGGATCCGGACGCGACCGCCTCCGCGCGCCCGGCGGTCGAGGAGCTTGTCGCGTATATCGAGGCGCACCCGGTGCTGGCGGCCGATCCGCTGCGCGGGCTCACCGAGAAATGAGGAGGACCATGGGGACGGGATATCGGATCCGGCTGCTCGCCGTCGCGCTGCTGGTCGTCGCGGCCTGCGGCGGAGGGTCCGCGCCGGCCGCCGGGCAACGCATCGCGGTGACGGTGAAGGAGTGGTCGATCACGCTGGCGCAGCTCGCCGCGAAGGCCGGACCGGCGACCTTCGTGGTGAAGAACGGCGGCTCGATCGAGCACGACTTCGCCATCGAAGGCGTCGGCAAGGTGGAGACGATCGGTGCCGGGGACGCGAAGTCACTCACCGTGACCCTCGCCCCCGGGACGTACGAGATCCTCTGCACTCTCGCCGGGCACAAGGAAGCCGGGATGCACGGCACCCTCGTCGTTTCCCCGTGATCGCCGGCGCCGCCACTCCGGCGGACCGTCGGCCGGGCGCGCCGCACGCCGCTCGCACGATCCTGGTCGGGTCGGTGGCGGGACTCGTGGCGATCGCCATCGCCGCCGTCGCGATCGCGCGCGGCGGCCCGGGCGTGCTGCACGGTGTACCCGCCGACGGACGGCCCCCCGCCCCCGATTTCGTCCTGCGCGACCAGCACGGCGAGCCATTCCGGCTGCACGACGCGCGCGGGAACGTGGTCCTCCTGGTGTTCGGCTACACGAATTGCCCGGACGCCTGCCCGCTGACGCTCGCCACCTGGGCGAGCGCCCGCGCGGTGCTCGCCGACGACGCGCGCGCGGTCCGCTTCGTGTTCATCAGCGTGGACCCGGTGCGGGATACGCCGCGGGAGATCGGTCGGTTCGTGGCGCAGTTCGATCCCGGGTTCGTCGGGGTCACCGGCTCGAGCGCGGAGGKGGAGGACGTGGTCGTCGGATATGGCGCCTATGCCCGGGCCGAGGCAGCCCACGGTGGGGCGATCGCGCACTCGGAGGCCACCTTCCTCATCGATCCGCAGGGCCGGCTCGTCGAGGCGCTTCCGCGCGGTACGAGCGCGGCGGACATCGCCGCGGACGTTCGGCTGGTGCTGAAGCGATGACCCATGCAGCGACCGCCCGACCGGCGGCGGCGAAGCAGCCGATCGGTCCCGCCGCGACGCTCGCCGCCGGCCGGGCGGGTATGCCGACCGGTCCGTGGATCGAGGCCCTCCTCACGAGGCTGCGGCTCCTGTCCGCCGCCGTGCCGGTCGTCAGCGGCGTGCTCTATGCCGACGTCTGGCTGCCGGTGGCGTTCGCCCTCGGCCTCACGATCGTTGTCGCCGCGCTCCTGCTGGATGCCGGGGCGAAGCGCCATCCGGGATCGCGGGTGGTTTGGATCGGGATCGGGATCGACGTGACCGCGGCCCTGCTGCAGCTGCTCCTCTCGCTCCCCGACCCGGAGGTCCCTGCCGCCGCGCTCTTCCCGATCGTCGTCTTCGAGCTCACCTTGCGTTTCGGCTCCATGGGCATCTGGGGCGGGAGCCTCCTCCTGCTCGGCGCACTTGGGCTGCGCATCGGACACCGCGCGCTGATGCTCGGCCTGCCACCGCGAACGTCGATCCTGGTGGTGTTCTGGATCACGACGTCGGTCTTCGTGGTGGTCGCGCTCCTCATCCGGGCGCGCGAGCGCGAGCGGGTGGCGGCGGTGGCCGAACGGCAGCGGGTGGCCGAGACCTTCGCCGCCGCGGTGCGGGAGATCCTCACCCGGGCCCAGGTCCCGCGCGAGGCGATCGAGTGGCGATCGCTCGACGATCTCCTCGCCGTCGGCTGTTCGATGACTCCGGACACCTCGCGTGAGATCGCCGACGCCCTCACCCGGCTGCTTCTCCCGCCACCCGAGCTGCGACGGCTCACCCCGCGGGAGCGCGAGATCCTCGAGCTGCTCCGGGTGGGCTGCAGCTCGCACCAGATCGCCGAGCGGCTCTGCTTGAGCCCGGGGACGGTGCGGGTGCACATCTCGAACATCGTGCACAAGCTGGGGGTCGGTGGCCGCGGAGAGGCCGTGCGGCTCGCTGCGGCGATCGCCGATCCGCGGCGGGTCAGCCCTTGAAGTGGGTGCGCACCAGTCTCGGCAGGTCCGTCGCGCTGCGGTCGCCCCCCCGGCCTCTGCTTTTCATCATGGGTCCTATAAGAAGATCCGGAGGTCACTCCTTGCTCGCTCCTCCGTACCATCCGTCGGTAACACCCGGCGGTCGGCGCCGCCGGCGCGACGGCGGAAATGGAGACGACAGCCATGCGGAGCCTGACGCGCGCCCTCGCGACATTCGGGATCCTTGCCGCGGCCTGCGGGCCGCTCGGGGCATTCGGGACGCCACCCGCCTACGAGGTGTGGGCCATCGACCAGGCCGACACGGCTCCGCAGGGCGGAGGGACCCTTTACATCTTCAACGGTGCCGACCTGGCGGGCACCGCCGCGCCCCAGCCGGTGGCCCGCATCAACCTCGCCGAGGCTGCCCTCGGCGTCGGCGACGGCGTGGGGAAGCGGCCACACATGGTGCTCTTCAACAGCACGGGAACGCACGCGGTCATCGCGAACGTCGTCAGCAGCCACGTGCAGGTCATCCGCGCAAGCGATCGCAAGATGGTCGCGAGCGTGAAGATGAGGTCAGGGGTGGGCCGCGCGACGCAGGCCCACGCCGCGCTCTTCACGCCGAAGGACGACGCGATCATCGTCGCGAACCAGAACGGGAAGATGTTGCAACGGATCAGCGCCGATCTCAAGGCCGAGAGCTACCGTCTCGACGGCGCGGCTGACCTCGACCTCGATGCGCTCCAGGACGCGCAGCACCCGGACAACGCGCCGATCTGTCCGGTCTTCACATCGGATGGGAAGTACGTCGTGGTCACGCTGCGGGGCGGCGGCGCGTTCCTCGTCGATCATGCCGCGACGCCGATGAAGGTCGTTGCCGGCGTGGGCAAGGACGAGATCGGTCCGAACGGCTGCGGCGGGCTCGCGCTCGAGGGACAGCTGTGGCTCAACTCCGGCGGCGGCACGCCGGGCACGCCGACCGCATACGCGCTGTACCACGCCGCCTCGCCCGGGCCCGGCACGTTTAAGTTCAAAAAGGTGAACTCGAAGAGCGGCGACGTCGACGCTCACGGCGCGGCTCTCATCGGGAAGTACATCTGGATGGGGGACCGCTTCGCGAATCTGGTCGACATCTACGAGGCGACCCCGGAGGCGAAGCTCGTGCGGACGCTCCAGCTCGCCTCGGGCCCGCTTTCGGGGAAGAAGCCCGCGCCGGACCTCCTCGACGTCTCGCCCGATCGCACGCTCGCCTTCTTCTCACTGCGCGGGACGGAGCCGCTCACCGCGAACGTGCCGAGCGTGAACAACGCGCAGGGCAACTCGCCGGGGATTCTCGTCGTCCGTGTCGGCGACGGCGGTGCCTCGGGCGAGATCAAGATGCACGTTCCTCTCGCCCTCGCGCCCGGCGCGAGCCAGGTCGACATGCATGGCATCCGGGTGCGTGTCGCGAAATGATGTCGCGAACCATGGCGGGCGCCTGCGCGCAGGACGGGGAACGGCGATGAGGGATGACGTGCGTGACGAGCGGAGCTACCTCGAAGAGCGCGCCCTGGCGAGGCTCGAGCGGGCCGCGGGGGCTCGCGGGCTGAGCCGGCGGGCGTTCCTGCGTGCCGCCGGATTCTCGAGCGTCGCCGCCTGGGTCGCGGCATGCACCGGGGCCGTCACACCGACGAGCGCCCCTGCGACGCCTTCGGCGGCMGCMSCYGCSRCGMCKKCGRCGGCNGMMGSCGMCGNCGACGGCGACGACGCAAGCCTCGCCGAGCCCGACGGCGGCACCGATCCCGGTGGTGAAGCCGGTGCCACCGGAGCTGTTCACGAACTTCGGCAGCAACTTCGAGATGCGCTGGGAGAACATGTACGGCCGCGGGTACGTCGTTCCCAACGATCTGTTCTTCATCCGGGACCACAGCTCGACGCCGAAGATCGATGTCGCCAGCTGGAAGCTCCGGGTCGAGGGGAGCGGTGTCGAGCGTCCGCTCGAGCTGACCTACGACCAGCTCATCGCGATGCCCGCGGTATCGGTCACCCGGTTCCTCGAGTGCGCGGGCAACGGACGGAGCTACTTCGACACCGTCGGCGGCCAGAAGGCCTCGGGCACCCAGTGGAAGCTCGGCGCGATCGGCGTCGCGGAGTGGACGGGCGTCCCCCTGGGGGCGGTGCTCGAGCGCGCGGGCCCCAAGCGCACCGCGCGCGACGTCATGCCGGAGGGCCTTGACACCCTGAAGGTGCGCCGGCCGATGCCGATCGCGAAGGCGCTCGAGGACGACACGCTCCTGGTGTTCGCGATGAACGGCCAGCCGCTCCCGCCCGATCACGGCTTCCCGGTGCGCGTCCTGGCTCCCGGGTGGGTCGGGATCGCCAGCACCAAGTGGGTGGGCCGGATCGAGGTGTCGGAGCAGCCGCTGTTCTCCTCCTGGAACACGGACACCTATGTGCTCATCGGACCGGACTACAAGGCCGAGGGTCAGGCGAAGGGGCCCCTGGTGACGCAGCAGGTGGTGAAGAGCGCCCTCGAGCTGCCGTGGCCCGCGCAGCTCAAGGCGGGTCGGCAGCTGATCCGCGGACGCTCCTGGTCGGGCCGGGCGCAGATCGCGAAGGTCGAATACAGCGTCGACGGCGGGAAGACCTACCAGCCCGCCAGGCTGCGCGAGCCGAACATCGACCGGGCCTGGGTCCGCTGGGACTTCGAGTGGGAGGCGAGCCCGGGAGTGCCGGGGATCCGCGTCCGGGCGACCGACGCCGCCGGCAACACCCAGCCGGACAAGGTCCCGTTCAACGAGCAGGGCTATCTGTACGGAGGCACGGTCAGCCACCCCATCACCGTCTCATGAGGCCGTCCCGGCTCGGCGTGTTGCTGGCGGCTGCGCTCATCGCAAGCGCCTGCGGTACGCCGCCGGCGTCGTCGGCGCCCGCGACCCGCGTGGCGAGCCCGACCGCGCCGCGGCCGGATCTCCTGGCACGCGAGTTCGCCTTCGAGCCCGCCGTCCTCTCGCTCGCCACGGGCCAGACGACGTTCAGCGTGCGGAACGTCGGGGCCATCGAGCACAACTTCGAGCTGATCGACGGCTCCGGCAAGACGGTCGCCGCCATCAAGATCATCGCCCCTGGACAGACCGAGAAGGTGAGCGCAGCGCTTGTTTCGGGGACCTACATGTACGTGTGCACGCTGCCAGGACACAAGGACGCCGGCATGGTCGGGACGCTCCAGGTGCGGTGAGTTCTCTTCGGCCGCGCCACGCGGCGGCACGGTCGGCCACCTGCCGCGGTCTCCTCGAGTGGGACGTCTCGGGGCGGTGTCGAGCGGCGTCGCGCGCTGGTCATTTCGCTCATCGCCGCGGGACGGAGCGCCGCGCCGCTGCGCGTGTTCGTGCGACACTACGGCGCGCTCGCGCGTTTCGCCGAGATCGTCCTCATCGGAGTGGGGCTGTGGGATCTTGCGAACAACCTGCCGGTCGCCCTCCTGTACCCGGGCACCCGATCGACGGGTAGCCGCGCGCGTCCGCGCGGCGATCGTCGCTCGGCGGGTCAGCCCTTGAATTGGGTGCGAAGCAGCTTCGGCAGGTCCGTCGCGATGAATCGCCCATCGATACGGGGCGAGACCGGGGAGTGCGACGTGATGTACGCAGCGATGACGTCGAGGCTCCGGTCGTCCCACGTCTTCGGCTCCGCAACCGGTTGGATGAAGCAGAGGGCATTCGGCGGATCACCCTCGCGGGCGCAGGCGGCGATCGCCCACGGCCCAGGCTCCAGGATGCCGCCCCGGGCTCGGTCGTAGACGGTCTTTCCCTTGATCGCGATGGTTTGGACGCGCTGGCCGTTCGCCGCTTTCGCGGTAAAGACCGTCCGGATCGATGCCGAGGGTCGGTCGAGCCAGCCGCCGGATTGCTCGAACGCGTTCTCGGAGAACACCTTCGTCAGCATCTCCTCCCAACGCGCGAGGATCTGCGCGGTGGTCGCCTTCCCCGTTCGGATCTTCGGATTAAGCGGGAACATCTCATACAGGTCATCGCGGGTGATGTCGCCGACGGGGATCGGGTATCCGAAGCGGAAGCCGCGGCTCACCGCGAAGTCTGCCTTCGTCTTCTCCTCGATCGCGTCGGCGATGAGATCGTCCATGCTCGTCTCGAGCACGCTGTTGCGCATGATCGGCGTCGCTGTTCGTCCGATCACGGCGGTGAGCTGGGGGTAGCCACGATAGGCCTCGTCGATGATCTTCTGCATCTCCGGATCCGGAGCGACGAAGCCCTCGACGAGCTCGTGGAGCTTCCACGTATAGCTCGCGATGCCGCCGCCACTGCCGACGGTGATGTCCATCTGGCCGATGGTCGAGCCCTCGCTGCCGGACTGCAGCACGAGCGTGTTGCGGATCTCGATCGGCTTGTAGGTGCGCTCGTGCGTCTCACCGCCGAAGATCGCGTCCACGCCGTTCAGGAGCGAGGCGAGCTGCACGTCCTGGTTGAGCCCGCTCTCCGAGAGGAGGAAGACGACCTCGGCGCCTTGGGTCCGAAGCTCCTTCGCGAACGTGTTGATCCGGCCCGGCGCGGTGTTGAGGAACTCCCACGCCACGCCGTTCGTGATGGCGGGAGCCATCTCGTCGGGGATCTTCACCGAGGTGAGGCCGATGATCCCGACCTTGATCCCCCCGGCATCCTTCAGCACGTACGGCTTGAGGAGCGGCTCGCCGGTCTTCGGGTGGGGGAATGGCGTCCCGAGTGGCGTGCCGGCTGGCCGCGCGTTGTAGGCGAGCACAGGAGCCTTCAGATCGGCCATCACCTCGAGGAAGGCGTCAACGCTCCGCTGCTGCGGTTCGCCCGGTTTCGCTGGCGGCGGCGCGATCGCCCAGTCCCAGTTGCCGGGACAGTAGGCGTCGATGCCCAGGGCGTTCATGGCCGGCAGGAGGGCCTTGCCGTAGCTCACCACGGCAAGGCCGGAGGAGTGGAAGGTGTCCCCCTCGTAGAGCAGGAGCGACCGAGCGTCGTTCTTGGCACGCACCTGCTTCACGAATGCCGCGACCTCAGCCATGCCGCCGACCCGTCGGAGCTCTTCGGCCGCGTCGTCAGAGGAGCGGTAGAAGAGCTCGGAGTGGGGACGGAGCTTCCCGTGGACGTCGGCGAGATGCATGACCGTCAGCGTCCTGGCCTCCGCGGCCTTCGGACTGCAGGCGGCCAGCGCACCGGCGGCGGCGGTCGCCGCCGCGCTGGCGAGGACCTGTCGGCGGGTCAATCCCTTCGCCATGGTGCCGGTCTACTCCGGTCGCCGCATAGACCGCACTAGGCAAAGCGTCTATTTCGCCCTGCGGGCCACATCCACCAGCTGGCCGAGGGACTTGGCGTCCTTGGGCCCGTAGGGCGCGAGGAAGAGCTCACCGGCCGCGTCGACGAGGAACACCGGCTCGGTAGGCGAATACAGGATCCGCGCCCCGTAGATCTGCGCTAGGGCGTCCATGAGCTCCCGTGGAGCCAGGGCGAAATGCCAGCGGAAGGCGTGCTGGTCGGCGAAGGCGCGGAGGTCGGGGCCGGTCTCGCCCGGGTTGATATCGAGCGTCACGACGGTGACGTCGTCACCGATGGCGGGGAGCGCGTCTCGAACAACCAACTGTTGCTCCAGGCAGGCCCGTCACCAGAGGGCGGCGTTCATCACGAGAGTCACGCCACCGAACTGGCCAAGGCGGAATTGCTGGCCGGTCCGCACATCGGTGAGGGGGTGGTCCAGGATCAGCGTGCGCGCGGCGGATTCGGTCAATCGGCTTGCCGCCGGCATTGTGGCCGGGGCGCAGGCGGCGAGGGCCAGCAGCAGGGGCAGCAGGGGCAGCGGGGGCAGCATGCCGAGTATCCGCAGCACCGCAGCGACTGTACGCCAGGCCCGGTGCGGCGCGGGCCATATCGACCGCCTCGACCCGGCGGTCCGGACGCGTTCGACCTGGCCTACGCTTATCGTGGCCCTGGGAGGCATAAGTGAACGTCCATCAGCTCCGGGTGTTCCGGGAGGTTGCGACCCGACGTAGCTTCACCGCCGCGGCCGAGGCGCTCATGCTCAGCCAGCCGGCGGCGAGCCTGCACGTTCGGTCGCTTGAACGCGAGCTCGCGGTCCGGCTCCTGGAGCGCACCCCCCGCGGCCTCGTGCTCACCGAGCCGGGCGAGGCCGTGCTGGCCGCCGCGACGACGGTCATCAGCACGCTCGAGCAGATGGAGCAGGCGGTCGCCGAGATGCGCGGGGCGCGCCGCGGCCGGCTGCTCCTCGGCGCGAACACGACCGGCGGGATGTACGTTGCGCCCCGGGTCATCGCCGCGTACCGCGCGCTGCATCCCGAGGTCGAGATCGTGCTTCAGATCGAGGCGACGGAGCGGATCTATGAGCGCCTGGCCCAAGGCCTCCTCGACATCGCCATCGTCGGCGGCCCGGCGGAGACCGAGCGCTTCGATGTCCGGCGCCTCTGCGCCGACCGGCTCGTCCTCATCGCGCATCCCGACCAGCGGGTCGGCGGCGTTCCGCCGCTTCAGCTTGCGGATGTCGCGCGACAGGACCTCATCCTGGCCGAGCCGAGCTCGCGCATGCGTGGGCTCGTCGAAGGCGTGTTCCGCCAAGCGGGGATCGCGGTGCGCCCGCGGCTCGTCCTCGCCGGCACCGAGGCACTGAAGAAGGCTGCGGAGTCGTCGCTCGGCGTGGCGTTCGTGTCCGCCTATGCCGTGGAACGGGAGATCGCCACCGGTGTGCTGCGCGTGCTCCCCATCGCCGATGCCGAGTTCCTGCGGGACTACGAGCTGGTGAGCCTGAAAGGCCGCTACCTGACCCCGGCGATCACCGGGTTCCTCCGGTTCGCGATGGAATACGGCGCGACCCAGCTGGTGCCGCCGACCCTTTCACCACCGCGCCGGTCCCGGCGTGGCGCATAAGTCAACGCTGATGCGGCGGGYGYGCGGTTCCGAATGACCGYCCRCGCTCGGCCTCCGGTACAGTGCGGCCGTGCGCCTCGGCTTCCTCATCGATCAGCGACGCTGCATCGGCTGCCATGCCTGCACGGTCGCSTGTAAGCAGGAGCAGGAGGTCCCGCTCGGGGTGTTCCGCACCTGGGTGAAGTACATCGAAAAAGGCGCGTTCCCCAACACCCGCCGGCACTTCACCGTCCTGCGCTGCAATCACTGCGACGACGCCCCCTGCACGAAGATCTGCCCCACGACCGCGCTCTTCCGCCGCGATGACGGGATCATCGACTTCGACACCAGCCGCTGCATCGGCTGCAAGTCGTGCATGCAGGCCTGCCCCTACGACGCGCTCTACATCGACCCGGTCGAGCACACCGCGCAAAAGTGCAACTTCTGCGCGCACCGGGTCGACGCGGGCCTCAAGCCGGCCTGCGAGATCGTCTGCCCGGAGACGGCGATCGTGTCCGGCGACCTGGACGACCCGGCAAGCTCGATCGCCCGGCTCATCGCCCGTGAGCCGGTCCACGTACGCAAGCCGGAGCAGGGCACTCAGCCGAAGCTCTTCTACATCAACGCCGATGCGCTCACCCTCACCCCGAATCTGAGCAAGCGTGAGGGCGTGACGATGTGGGGAGAGCTCAAGGGCTCGTCGTCCGCCGCCGCGCCGCAGCGCAGCGCGATGGCCGACGGGACCGCCCGCGATGTCTACGACGTCGCCCATCCGCGCCCCTGGGGCTTCAAGGTCTCGTCGTACCTCTGGACGAAGTCGATCGCCGCCGGCGCGCTCGCCGTCGCGGCGCCGCTTGCCCTTGCGCAGGGGCTGGTCGAGCCGTTCGGGCTCACCGCGGCGCTCATCGCGCTCGTCTTCGTCGCCATCACGGCGGTGCTGCTCATCGTGGACCTGAAGCGGCCGGAGCGGTTCTGGTACATCCTGGCGAAGCCGAATTTCCGCTCCTGGCTGGTCTGGGGCGCCTACATCCTGAGCGTGTTCGGCGCGGTCGCGGCGGCCTGGGCGCTCGTCGCGTTCCTTGGCCTCACCGCGCTGCTCCTGCCGCTCGCGGTGCTCGGGATCGCCTTTGGCGTCGCCGCCGCGGGGTACAGCGGCTTCCTGTTCGGGCAGGCCGAGGGCCGCGACTTCTGGCAATCGCCGCTCCTGCCGCTGCATCTGGTGGTGCAGGCAGGCATCGCCGGCGCGGCCGTGCTCACCGTCGCGGCAGCGCTCCTTGGCTCCGTCGCCACCGTCGCCACGCTCGCCGCGATCCTCGTCGCGTCGCTGCTCGCCCATCTCGTGCTTGTCGCCGCGGAGCTGTTCACGCCGCACGCGAACTCGGATGTCCAGCAGGCGGCGCAGGTGATGACCCACGGTCCGGACGCGCGGGAGTTCTGGATCGGCGCGATGATCGTCGGCGTGGCCCTGCCGCTCGCCGCACTCGGTGCGGCGGCCCTGGGTGCCGCGCCGGTGGTCGGAACGACGGCCGCGGCCCTCGCCGCCCTCGCGGGCCTGCTCGCCTACGAGGACAGTTGGGTCCGCGCCGGTCAGGCGGTCCCGCTCAGCTGATGAAGACCGACAAGAAGACCGACACGAACGCGCCCGTCGGCGCAACCCGCGGGGAGGCGCTCCCCGGCCCGCACGGCGAATTCCGCTCGACGCCGCCGCAGGACCAGTGGGACGACTGGGTCGAGTACGAGGGCCGGGCCTGGCCCCAGCGGCTCGGGCACCACTACATGCTCATTCCGACGATCTGCTTCAACTGCGAATCCGGCTGCGGGCTTCTGGCCTACGTGGACAAGGAGACCCTCGAGATCCGCAAGTTCGAGGGCAATCCGGTCCATCCGGCGAGCCGGGGCAAGCTCTGCGCGAAGGGGCCGGCCACCCTGAACCAGGTCACCGACCCCGAGCGGATCCTCTACCCCCAGCGCCGGGTGGGAAAGCGCGGCGAGGGGAAGTGGGAGCGGGTCTCCTGGGACACCGTGCTCGACGACCTCGCCGCACGGATGCGCACGGCGCTCGTCGAGGGCCGGCAGAACGAGATCATGTATCACGTCGGGCGCCCCGGTGAGGACGGCTATGTCGATCGGGTGCTCTGGGCCTGGGGCACCGACGCGCACAACAGCCACACGAACATCTGCTCGTCCGGGGCGCGCACCGGATACGCCTTCTGGATGGGGATCGACCGGCCGTCGCCGGACTACGCGAACGCGAACTTCATCCTCCTTATCAGCTCGCACCTGGAGAGCGGCCACTACTTCAACCCCCACGCGCAGCGGATCATCGACGCGAAGATGCGCGGCTGCCGGGTGGCGGTCATGGATCCGCGCCTCTCGAACACCGCCTCGATGGCCGACGAATGGCTGCCCACCTGGCCGGGAAGCGAGGCGGCGGTGCTCTTGGCGATGGCGAAGGTCATCGTGGACGAGGACCTGCTGGACCGCGAGTTCGTGCGCCGCTGGACGAACTGGGAGGAGTTCCTTCGCGCCGAGCGGCCAGATCTCCCCCCGACCTTTGAGGCGTTCCTCACCGCGTTCGGCGAGCTCTATGCCCAGTACACGCCCGAGTACGCCGAGGCCGAGAGCGGCCTGGCCGCGAAGGCGATCGTCGACATCGCGCGCGAGATCGGCCGGGCCGGGTCGCGATTCAGCGCCCACAACTGGCGAGCCGCGGGCGCCGGGAACCTCGGCGGCTGGCACGTTGGCCGCGCCCTCTTCTTGCTGAACGTCCTCACCGGGAGCGTCGGGACCCCCGGCGGGACCTCGCCGAACCTCTGGGACAAGTTCATTCCGGCGCCGTACATCCGGCCGACTCCGAAGGAGGTCTGGAACGAGCTCCTCTGGCCGGACGAATACCCGCTCGCGCATAACGAGATGAGCTTCCTGCTGCCGCACTTCCTCAAGGAGGGCCGCGGCAAGCTCGACACCTATTTCACCCGCGTCTACAACCCGGTCTGGACCAACCCGGACGGCTTCACCTGGATCGAAGTGCTCCGCGACGAGACGAAGATCGGCATGCATGCCGCCCTCACCCCGGTCTGGAACGAGACGACCTGGCTCGCCGACTACGTCCTCCCGATGGGCCTCGGGCCGGAGCGGCACGACACGCTCTCCTATGAGACCCATGCCGGACGCTGGCTCGGATTCCGCCAGCCGGTGCGGCGGGTCGCGATGGAGCGGATGGGCAAGCCGGTCCGGTTCACCTACGAGGCCAACCCCGGGGAGGTCTGGGAGGAGGACGAGTTCTGGATCGAGCTGTCCTGGCGGATCGACCCCGACGGCTCGCTCGGCATCCGCAA
>JRHI01000455.1_pt1 | contig 44568 bp, 38 predicted proteins | sample 215371 | NCBI WGS metagenome assembly JRHI01 (sample SAMN02929681, study PRJNA255918) | sediment metagenome | biome: cave system; feature: Ice Cave; material: Sediment; isolation source: sediment from deep within a dark volcanic ice cave with no known source of... ... | reverse complement strand
GCTGCCGGTGTACTTGTTGCGGTCGCCGAAGGTGCTGGTCGTCTCCGTGAGGTTGCCGTAGCCGCTGTAGTCCCGATGGTCCCCCAGGAAAATGGTGACACTCTACGCAAAACGTTACGAGGCTTGGCGTTGTGGGACAATATGCAAATCGCCGCCCGCCGATGCGTCTTTCCGCACGCCCGGCGGCGATGCCGGCGCCGCATTCGAGCTTGCATCTCCAGCGCCGGGGCGTACACTCGCCCCGGCGGGCGGCACAGCCAAGAGGCCATGACCAACCTCCTGGGAGGAGTCCCCCATACGGCGCCTGTCCCGCCGCTGGCAGTGCGGAGAGTTACCTGCTCAGCTGCACAATTTGCACCAAGCGAGGAGGGCGAGGACGTGGAACCACTGGAAGGACTGCGTGCGGCGATGGCACGGGTGGACGCCTATTACAAGGAGCGCGGCATTTTTGAGGGCCGCTTCGGCTTCGGCCGGTGTCCCGCGCTGGTGGTCATCGACATGGCTTATGGCTGGACCGATCCCGCCTACGCCGGCGGCTCGGCCCGACTGGACACCGCCATCACGGCCATTCAGCAACTCCTGCCGGCCGCGCGGTCGAAGGACGTGCCGGTCGTCTACACGACCTCGCGCTATCAGGAACAGCCGCAGTTCAAGTCGGCCGCGGGTTTCTCGCCGAACTTCCGGCGCTGGGACCCGCGGGCCTGCGCCCTCGACGAACGCGTCCGGCCGCTGCCCGGCGAGCACGTCCTGCTGAAAGAACACGCCAGCGCCTTTGCCGGGACGGCACTGATCGGTCACCTTGTCGCGCGGCGCGTCGATACCCTGCTCATCACCGGCTGCTCGACGAGCGCCTGTGTGCGGGCCACGGCGACCGACGCCAAGAGCCTCGGCCTGCGGCCGGTCGTCGTCCGCGAAGGGGTGCAAGACCGTTCGGAGATCGCCCACGAATGGACGCTGTTCGACATTCAGGCGCGCTTCGCCGACGTGGTTGGCCTTGAGGAAACGCTGGCCTACCTGCGAGCGCTGCCGGAATGCGCTACCGGGGCCGATGCCCCGCGCTTATAGTAGGGGCAGGTTTCCCAAACCATGATGCCGTGCCGCGACGCCACGCGGCACGGTCCCTGCGAGGCTGCCATGTCGCTCCAGAACACCCGTCCACTGTGGGCTGTCTTGATGGCGGTTATCGCCGGTGTCGTGCTGCTCCCGGGGAGCACGCCCGCCCAGCAACGCGCGACGTTCCCTTCGCCAGACGAAACCGCCCAATTGCTCCACCGGGAACCGATCACGCCCGCAACCTGGCCGACCTGGCGCGGCCGACTCCTGGCCTGGACCGGCGACCGGGGCCATGGCACGGACGCTGCCTTTGACTCGGCTCGGGAGTTCTTGAAGGGCCAGGCCACTGCAGAGGGGGAACTTGCTCCCGCCCTGGCCCGTGATGCCCTGGCCTGGGACCTGCTGGGCAGCGCTTACCTGGCCGACGTCAAGAAAGGCGCCGATCCCGAGACCGGCACAGTCAAGGCCGAACGGGCCCTTCGCCGAAGCCTGCAACTCGATCCCAACTTCGCCTGGGCCCACTGGAACCTTGCCGTGGCGCTGCTGTGGCAAGAGGAAGCCAGGCAAATGCTCGGACAGCCTCCTCAGCTCGATCGCGTGCGGCTTGCCGAGGCACGAAAGACCCTGAACCGGGCACGCCAACTGGACCCTACGCTCCCCCAGTTGACGCCCCTCGAGGCCCAGCTGGCCCTGCGGCAAGAGAACTATACCGAGGCGGAAAGGCTCTTTCTCCAGGCCCTACGTGAGGAACCGGACAAGGTTGGGCTGGCTCACTATGCCGCCGATGCCATTCTGCGAAACAGGCAACGCCCCGGCTCTCGAGCCCAGCCCATCCAGGACTTGCTCGACAAGTTTCCCGATAACGGTTTCCTGATCTGTCAGCATGCCATGGCCTTGCTCCAGGACGGCGATGCCCGCGGCGCGGCGCGCGAGTTACAACGGGCGCGGAGCCTGGGAACCGATCCTGTCACCGTCTTGCATCCGCAAAATATCCAAGACATCGAAGCGGCATCGGCCCCGACGATTTCAGAGTACGTCCTCTGGATCGCGGGCGGCTTCGTGGCTTTCTATGCGGCCGTGATGCTTCTCATGGCCGGTGCCGGATGGGTCCTGGCCGGCTGGACGCGCGGGGACCGGGCGCTGGCACTCCTCGGCATGCCGTCGGATGAACTGGTGGCCGAGGGACAGGTCCTGCGGACGCGACACGAGTCGTTGCTGGCGCGGCTCTACGCTCTCTCCCTGTTCCTCAGCCTGATCCTGTTCTACCTCGCGATCCCCTTCCTGATCGCCGGTCTGCTTGCTGGCACGGGACTGTTGCTCTACCTGATCTTCGCCATGGGTCGCATCCCGGTGAGACTGGTAATCCTAATTCTCATCCTCGGCATCGGCGGGGCCTGGGCGATCTTCAAAAGTCTCTTCGCCCGGCCGGCATCGGGAGCGTTCGGCCTGGCCAAAACCGCCGAACAATGTCCACGCCTTTACCAACTCCTCACCGACGTGGCCCACCGCGTCGATACCGGGCCGGTGGACGAGGTGTACCTGGCCCCCGGCGCGTCGATTGGCGTCCACCAGGAGGGCCGCGGCCCGTTCGGCATGTTCGGCGTCAAGCGGCGCGTGCTGACGCTCGGCCTTTCCACGTTGCACTTCCTGACGGTCGGCGAATTGCAGTCGATCCTGGCCCACGAATATGCCCACTTTAGCCATCGCGATACGTTCTACAGCCGTTTCATTTACCAGGTGACCCTGTCGATCTCGGAAGCCCTGAACGGCATGGGGCGCACGGCGGGTGGTTACAGTTACTTCAACCCGATCTTCTGGTTCCTGGTGCTGTACTACAAGGCCTTCAATCTCCTCTCGGCCGGCTACTCCCGCTCGCGCGAATTCCTGGCCGACCGCATGGCCGCGAGCCTGTACGGCTCCGACGTGTTCTCCACTGCTCTGACAAAGGTCTCGACCGACGGCGTGCTCTTCGAGATGACCGTGTACGACAACATCTCGCGCTTGCTGAACGAGGGCAAGGTCCTGATCAACCTGTACACCGCCTTCCTCAGCTACCGCGAAGAGGAACTTGGCAAGGAGCAGCGCGAGGTGTTGTACAACAGGCTGCTCGACGAGAAGCCGTCGCTGTTCGCCTCGCACCCGACCTTTGGCGAACGGATCGCTGCCGTGGAAGCCCTGCCACGTGCGACGGTGTCTGATAAGAGCTCGGCGCTGAGCCTGTTCAACAACGTCGAGGAGCTCGAGAAGGAACTGACCGAATTTCTGACCGGCTACGTGAACCATGTCCGGCAGTTGCAAGCGCAAGCTGCGCAGTAAGCCGCCTGTTATAGCCTGGAGCGTGGTACGACCGCAGGATCTTCGTGACGACGTTTGCTGTAAAAGTCCGTGAGGCGTAACGGTACGTCAGCTTCTCGTGATCGCAGCCCAGCAAGTGCAGAATGATGGCGTGCAGGTCGTGGACGTAGACTGTGGTCTCAGGCCGGCTTGGGGTCGAAGATATCGGGACCGAACGGCCCGCCATTCCGGAAGAGTTGAAGGACGCGCTTCGCCTGGGGTGGAAAGTACGAACCGCCCAGCGAGCCGGGAGCGGTGAGGGCTTCGGCGCCAGGGAAGCTGGCGACGCCGACGCCGCGGGCCCTACGCTTTTTCCCCGCCGCCCATCCACAGGTCGGGCAAACTTGGCGGCGCCTCCTCCAGCGAGCGCACCCGGCAGTAATACTGCGGCTTGCCGATCCGCGACGGCTCTAGCAGCAGCCACTCGGGAAACAGCGTGTAGGTTGGCACCGCGTCGATCACCAGCGGCACGCCGAATGCCGCCGCCACCTCCTTCTCCGCCTCGCGATACAACGCTGCATCCGGCCGCGTCGCCTCCACCCGGAAATGGATCTTCTCCTCCGTGATGACGATCATCCAGACGTCGCCGACCGCGTCCACCGGCAGGCGGAACAGCAGATCTTCCAGCTCCGGCATCGAGACAGAGCGACCATGGAACTCGAAACGGTTCAGCGCCCGGCCAAAGTGCCGCACGATCGGCGCCTTGCGGCCGCAAGGGCAGTCGTGGTTCCGCTCCAGGCGAATCAGGTCGCCGGCCAGGCCGTAGCGGAGCAGCGGCATCGCCTCGCGCGTCAGCGTCGTGATTGCCGGCATGCCGATCTGCCCTTCCGGCAGCACGGCGCCCGATTCCGGATCGACGACCTCGCAAAGGAAATGGTCCCAGGACAGATGCAGGTTGCCGGCGCTGCAGTCCGTGGCGAGATTGCCCGTTTCGGTAGTCCCATAGTAGTTGTAGACCTGGCACTGCCACAGCGCCTGGATGCGCCGCCGCCGCGCCTCGGTCAGCAGTTCGCCGGCCGCGCCGATGGCGCGCAGGTTGAAATCGCGTGCCGGGTCCAGGCCCAGCGCCCGCGCGGCGGCGCCGAGCAGGGTCGCCTCCGTCGGCAGGCAGGTCAGCACCGTGGCCCGCAGCTTGTGCATCAGGTCGAGCGCGCGCACGTAGGTGCAGACCGGCGACAGCGAACTGGCGCTGACGACACAGGTGCCGTGGTTCTGGGCCGCCAGCTTGACGATGTGCGCCGGCACACTGATGGCATAGGGAAACTTGTTGACCAGCAGGTCCTCTGGGCCGAAGTTCAGGGCACACTGATTGATCTGGTGGGCATACGCCTCGTTATCGGCCTTCGTCAACCAGCTGGAAACGACGGGACCGGTTGTGCCGAACGATTCGTGATACTGATACAACTCGTGCCGCGGCACCGCGACGGCGTCGAAGGGCGACGCCTTGCGCATGTCCTCTTTCGTGGTCAGCGGCAGCCGGGCGAGGTCGTCGAGGGAATGGACGGAGGCGGCGGCGAGACGCTCGGCGAAGTACGGCGCCCGGCGGGCCCGCTCCAGCGTTTCGCGCAGGCGGGGCAACTGGTACGCCTGAATCTCCGCGGGGGACAGATAAAGCAGCCTCGCTTCGTCGTTCATGACCCTGGCTCCCTTCGAGAGAAGTGGTGCGTTCCCATTATTGGCCGGGCGCGCGCGTAATGCAATCGTCGCTACTTCCCTTCCAGCGCCATCACGCCATCCCAGCCCGCCGGCGGACGTTGCGGCTGCCGGTCCATAAACGTCCTCAGCTGCTCGGCCGGTCCGTCGCGCGGCAGTCGCCGCAACAGGTCCGACGCATCCTCCCAGCGCCCGGTCAGGAAGGCGTCCAGCGCCGCCTCGTAATCCTTGCGATCGCGCTCGGGCAGCGAGCCTGGCTCCACCGCCGGCGGCAACAGTTCGCTGACCGTGTGGACCGTGAGCATGCCGTGTGGCCGTACCCGCACCAGCCGGCGGCAGCGGCACCAGTGATTCCCGCCGCCCAGATCCCGGGCCGTCGCTTCATCCAGCAGGATCGGCACGCGAAAGAGCTTTGTCATCGACTCCAGCCGCGACGCCAGGTTGACCACCGGCCCAAATACGCCCACCTTGACCTGGTCGTGCGTCCCGAGCATGCCGGCCATGGCGGGGCCGTGGGCGATGCCGATGCCACACGCGAAGCCGGCCAGCGGACTGTCCCTTTCCTGGGCCACTCGGGTGAAGTGCCGGCGGATGCTCAGCGCCGCCCGCGCCGCTCGCTCCACCTGGTCGTTCGCGTCGAGCGGCCAGCCCCAGAAACCCATTGCCGCGTCGCCTTGCAGATCGCCGATCACGCCGTCCTGGTCGATGATGCAGCCGGTCATGATGTTCAGAGCCGCGCTGATCCGACCCCACAAGGCCGGCAGATCGGCCTGCCCCTCGTCCATGATCCGGCACGAGCCGCGCAGGTCGCAGAACAGCACCGTCACCTCGGCCTGCCGCGGTTGCAGCACCTTCTCGACTTCCTCCTGCGCCAGCACCGCCAGCACGGGCATCGGCAGCACGCCGGCCAGCTGCGTCTGCCGGCGCTGGAGGTGGCGCACCTGCCGCAGCGAACCAAAAATGTCGGCCACGACCTCGGCAAACTTCAGATCGCCCTTGAGGAGATCCTCGAGTGAGGCGCCGGCCGGCGCGGAGGGCCGTTCCTGTAGCCGGCCAGTGGCGTACAGGCCCCAGCCAGGCGACGGCTCGTCCGGCAGCGGCACGCACAGCGCCCAGTCGCAGGCGGCGTGTACGGTGAACTCGAGGCGCTGTTCCTTCAAGTCCCAGCGATGGAGCACGCTCTGCCGGCGCCGGCAGATGGCGTCATCGATCAGGCGCCGGCTCGGCTGCAGCGCCGCCAACCGCTGGTCGCGCGCCACTGCTGCGCGCATCTCGACTGCCGGCCCAATCCGCACGATCGCCGCTGCCTCGGCGCGCGGAATGCCGCGCAGCAGCACGTCTAACACCCGGCTCTCCAATTCGGCCTCGCCCGGCGCGAAACGGATCATCTCCGGCAGCGCCGCCAGCACGTCGATGCGCTCCTCGGCATCGACGTACTTCACCCGGCGCAGCTCCTGCTGCGAACAGGTCAATTCGGCGTCGGGACTCGGCAGGTCGGCTGGCTCGGACTGCGATCCGCTCGCCGTGTCCTCCGGCGCGGGCGTCGCTTCCAGAGTGAAGGTCGTTTCGCCGATAATGAAGGTTTCGCCGGGAGCAAGAGTGAACTCGTCGAGCGCCTGGCCGCGGTAGAAGATCGGGTTGCGCCCATCGGGCATCCGGCGAACGTGCAGCTGGTCGTCGCGCCAGGTCAGCACGGCGTGGAGCGACGAAATCTTCTGGTCCCACGGCGTTGCCCAGGCGCTCCGCGCCGGAACTCGCCCCAGGCTCACTGGCTCGTCCGGCAGCGTACGCCGCCAGCCACTTTGGGTTCCTGGTCCACGAGCCACAAGTTCAGCCATAAGCGATGTGCTCCGTACGCCGTAGGCTCCAGAACAACCAGCCCCACAGGCCCGTCGTCAGCAGCACCGCCAGCGCCGAGAGTTTCCAGCCGATGCCGAGCATGCCGGCGCGCAGCTCGTCGATCGGCTGATTGACGGCGGCGCGCTGGTGCTGGACGAGTGCCACCCAGCCGAGGTTCTCGGTCCAGCCGACTTCCGGACGATTCTGCATCGCAGCATAACCGGCCACGTATTCCCGACAGTCCACGGGATCGCGGTAGTCGGCGATGCTTCCGGCCGGCGATTGGCGCACCGCCTGCTCCACCTGCGTGAAGTCGAACTGCGGCGGCTTCTCGCCCGGTCCCGGACGAATCGCCTCGCGCTGCTGGTGTAGCAGGCAGTTGCGCCGCCCGTCCAGCAGCACGGCGAAGCCGTTTTCCATTTTAACGTCCAGCAACCATTTATTGATATCGTCGAGCTTGATCGCCGCCTCCAGGACGCCTATGGTCGGGCTGTTTGGGTCGTCCGGATCGCGGATTGGCAGCGAAAGGCTGACGAACAGGTTGCGGTCGATCGAGGAGACATAGGGATTGGAGACGTGCGGCGCCGCAATCGGCTCGTAATGCACGTCCGCCGCAAACGGCCGATCGCCCCGGCCGCTGAACCAGTCGCGCCAGGAATAATGGGAATACTTGTGGTAGGGTTCCGCTGTCTCAATCCGGCCGCCCTGTTCGCGGACGACGGCGAGGACCCGGCCGGCGCGGTCACTGACGGTGGCCTCGGTGAACTTGCAGTTGGCCTGGGCGGAGACGTGCATCAGGACATCCAGCACCTCTTCGAGGCCCTTGCGTTCCTCGCACGCGACGGCCTGGTAGAGAAACCTGCGGTCGTAGGCCTGAAGCAGCTTGAGCCGTGCTTCGAGGTGCTCCTGGACGACGTTGGCCACCAGGCGAGCGCTCACCTCGTCGCTCTCCTGGAACTGCCGGCTCAGGTCGCGGCGCGACCGGGCCAGTGCTTCCTCGCCTCCCCAGAAGCCGGCCACTGCCATGTATAGCAGAAGCAGGACGGGCGCAATCAGGCCGAAGAGGAGGAGCGGCCGCTGTCGCCGCTGCCGCTCGCGGCGGTCGAGTGCCGCCAGCACGGCCCCAGCGTCGCGGAGACGCTTGTCCGGATCAACTTCGAGGCAGCGGTCGAGGATTTCCGCCAGAGCGCGATCCATGCCCCGCACCTGGCGATGTTCAGTGAGCCGTGGCGCCCGGGGAATCCACTCCTTGTAGCGGCACAAGCGGTGTGCCAGTTCGGCGGTGCCCGACAGTTCGCGGCGTAGCGTCTCGTCCGCGCGCGGCGGCTGGCCGGTGAGCAGGGCGTAAAACACGGCGCCGAGACCGTAAACGTCCCAGCGTGTGTCGGGGATCTGCCGGCACAGGTCGGCCTGTTCCGGCGCCATGTAAAAGAAGGTGCCCAGCGCGGGCGAGGCGTCGCTGGAGAAATGGGCCTGGCCGAAGTCGGCGATGACCGGCCGGCCGCGGGCATCGAGCAGAATGTTGCCCGGCTTCAGATCGCAGTGACGAATGCCCTTGGCGTGGACATAGGCCAGCGCCTCGGCCACCTGGCGGAAGACCGTCAGCGCCTCGGCCAACGGCAGAGGGCCTCGCTCCAGGCGATCGGCCAGCGAGCCGCGCTCGGCGAAGGCCATGACGTAATAGGGAGGTCGGGCGTTGGGACGAACTTCCTTGAGCTGAATGATGCCGTGGACGCCGTTCAGTTCGGCAAGACGTTGGACCTCTTCTTGCAGGAACTGCCATTGCTGGCCGGTGCCGTGAGCGAAGAACTTGATGGCAACGCGAATTCCGGTGCCGAGCGCGCGAGCCTGCCAGACCTCGCCATAAGTTCCCTTGCCCAGCGGCGCAAGGACTTCATAGCCCGGCACTTCCGGCCGGCCGCGGCTGAGGAGGGCGGTACGCCGCAACTCGGCGGGCGAGGCGACGAGCGTCCCAGCGTTGGCGGCAATCTCGGCCGCGCTGTACTGGCGGGTTCGGTCCAGGTCCTCGGTGTCCTGCAAGATGGTGTGTTCCGCCAGCACGGCCGCGGGCACACCGTCGACCGAGGAGGTCGCCGTGCTGCCGTCGTCGCCGTGGATGGCTTCATCGCCTGGCATGAACATGACCGCACCACAAGAGGAAGTTGAGCTGTTTCCGAGAGAGCGTATGGTTGCTCCGCGCCAGCTCCTACGTGTTCCGGCCTCTGTTACCTCTATGAAGAGAACGGTTTTCTCGGCCCGCAGCGGACAAAAAAGTGCGGCGGCGGGGTGCTGCGGAGAGGATCCAGATGCCCGGCGTGAGCAAACCTGCATGATCGGGAGTTTATGCGGTGAAGCCGCACCGCCCGCAGATCGGTGGCCGTGCCGGGCAAACGCTGTACACGGGGCAATTGAAACGAAGCGGGCAGCCCTCGTAACGGCGCCAACTCAATGGCATCGTCGGCGAGGAATGATTCCTGCCCGCAGGGAATTGCGTCCCCTTTGGTAATACCGCAATTCGGGGGAAGAGCGGGCACGGGGCGGGAGAGTTTTTCAGGGGCCGGTCGGGCCGGACGCTGGGGGAACGTGTCCGGGCCGCACGCCCGCATGGTTGGGGGAGACAATGCGGCGGGTGAGATGGGAACGACGGTGCGGGTGATGCCGGGCGCGCCGATGGGTGATGGGCGCAGACACCGGCGGCGCCGGCGGCACCGTGGGAGTCGGCCCGAGACTTGCTGGCGGCGCATTCGTGGGCGGCGCAAAGCTGAGTACGCTCCAGCCCACGTCGGCCAGGATGGCAAGGTCGAGCCCGGAAAGGGAGTAACGAGTCCCGTAGTTGAAGACCACGCCGTTCATCAGGTCGGTGGTGAGCTCAGCGCCGGGATGCCCCGCCGGGTTGCCGACGTGGTAGAAGTTTTCGCCCGTCAGCGGATCGTTCGCGCCCACGCTGGTCAACGGCACTGGACCGCCGTAGAGAGCGGACGCATGGCTGCCGTGGAAGAAGAGCGTGCCGGTAGCGGCGCCGCTGCCGAAGGCGCTGAGGGCGTCGAAGGAACTTTCGTAATTGCCGCTCAATTGTCCGTAATTTGGGCCGCTGATGACGCGATAGCCCTGGAACGCGAGGGCGTGCAAGGTTTCGTGCAGCGCCACGCTGACGAAGTCCGTTTTGTCGCGCGGCACGCTACCGCTCCGGGCCGCCCCACTGGGATCGAACCACAGCTGCGGCAGGTAACTCCGCGCATTGAAATCCAGCTCAATCTCCGGACCGGTCCCCGCCGGATTGACACCGCTCCGCGCCGCAGCGAGAGCGACGCTTTCGTAGATGGGCCTCCCGTTATCGTAGCCGGCGAGACTGACGGCGAGGGCGGTGCCGCTGGCGCGGGCGAGGCTGTTGTTGGGCCGGACGCGCACCTGCAACGTGCCCTGTCCGTCCAGGGCGCCCGCAAGGATCTGGCCTACGGCCTGCAGGTTGCTCTGGAGTAACGGGTAGGCGTTGAACTGATGCGTCGGATCGTCGATCTGGAACTGGAAGGAGAGTCCCGAGAGCAGCGCCCGCTCCTCAAGGCTTTCGAGACGGACAGCAGGACGACGTACCGTCACCCGGGTCGGCAGCAGCGCAGCGCGCAGCTGCCGGCAAAGCCAGCGCATTGCCAGCATGGAGAGACTCCGCTAGGTGAAGATCAAGGGCGAGCGCTGGGGCTTTCGAGAGAGGATTCTCGCCAGAAACCTAGGCCAGTGTCCGGCGCCTGTCAAATGAGGCACCCGCAGGTGGGGCAAGTATACCTAAACGCCAGTACATTGTTGGCTGCCGACAGGCGGCCGATAAGGGGAGAAGGGAAGGATTCCTCGCGGAAAAGAAGGGGGTGATAAAGCACCGCGCTCCAAAATGGCCTCCGAAAAACCTGCCCCGCCCACAGCAAATCCGCGGCAAGATTCATTTGTGCTGAGCCTCGCGGTACGATAGAATCTTTCTTAGCCCCCCCGGCGACGGGATGTGGTTGCGCCAAACGCGGCGTACCCCCCCCAGAGCCATGGCCGTGGCGGGATAGCTCGATCCCCCCGGCTCCCGCCACAGTGGTCCCACCCGTGCCTGGATGGTGCATTGATGCACTGGCGAAAACTGACGCTGTACCCGATCCTCGCACTGACCGCGGCCGGCCTGTGTGGTTTGCCGTTGATGTACACGTTGTCGCCGTCGCCTGTTGCCGCTGCGCCCACGCCGCCGGATGCCGACACTTTTTCGAGCGCGGGCGTCGCCTTCCTGGAAAAACACTGCCTCCGCTGCCACGGCGAAAAAGTCAAAAAGGCCGACCTGACACTGCACCGCTACCACGACGATCTCGCCGTCCTCAAGGACCGCAAGACGTGGGAACGGGTCCTGCACATGCTCGACGCCGGTGAGATGCCGCCGTCTGGTCGGCCCCGGCCGGACATGGCGGAACAGCAGACATTCACGCGCCTCGTCCGCGGCATCTTCGAGCGTGCCGAGCACACGGCCCTGTCCGATCCCGGTCACGTCACCATCCGCCGCCTCAACCGCGTCGAGTACAACAACACGATCCGCGACCTCGTCGGCGTCGATTTCAATCCCGCCGAGGACTTTCCGTCCGACGACGTCGGTAACGGCTTCGATAACATCGGCGACGTCCTCTCCCTGTCGCCGGTGCTGCTGGAACGCTACCTCTCTGCCGCCGAGAGCATCGTGCAGCGCGCCATCGTCGTCGGCGAGCCGCCAAAGCCGCCGCGGCGTCACCTGGTAGCGCAGTTCCTCCAGCCGCCGCCGCGCGGCGGCTTCCGCGAGACGCGCGTCCGAGGTCTTGAGGCCAATGGCGAACTGTCCACCACGAACAAGCTCACCGTCCCCGGCGAGTATCGCCTGCGCGTCCGTGCGTGGGGCCGGCAAGTTGGCAAGGAACCCGTCAAGATCGCCTTCATGATTGACGGGAAGAAGGTGGGCACCGCCGAGGTCAAGGCGACCAGCGACAAGCCGGCGCCGTATGAATCGCCCTGGGTCAAGGTGGAGGCAGGTGAGCATCGCACGGGCATCGCTTTCCTCAACGAGTTCACCGATCCAAAGGCGGCCAAGTCCGAGGAAGCCAAACGCGAATTCTTCGTGCAGTACCTCGAATTCGAGGGACCGCTCGACACTTATCCGCCGAGCCACAGGCGACTGATGACGTGCAAGCCGAACCAGCCGCAGCGCGAACAGGCCCGCGAGGTCCTCACGCGCTTCGCCGCGAAAGCGTACCGCCGGCCGGTAACTGCCAGGGAAGTGGAACATCTGCTCGACGTGGTCGATGCGGCCCAGGCTCGCGGCGAGAAGTGGGAAATGGGCTTGCAACTCGCCTTCGAGGCGGTACTCGTGTCGCCGAAGTTCCTCTTCCGCGTCGAACTGGACGACCGTCCCGATAGCCGCGTGCCGCATCCCCTCGACGAATACCAGCTCGCTTGCCGGTTGTCGTATTTCCTCTGGAATACGATGCCCGATGACGAGCTATTCGCCCTGGCCGAGAGGAAGGCCCTGACGGCGGACCTCGAAGTGCAGGTGCGGCGCATGCTGAAGGATCCCAGGGTTCAGGCCCTCGTCGAGAACTTCGCCATGCAGTGGCTGCAATTGCGCCGCCTCAAGATGCTTACTCCCGACCCGAAGCAGTTCCCGACCTTCAATGAGGACCTGCGCGCGGCGATGCTCAAGGAAACGGAGCTGTTTTTCGCGGAAATCGTCCGCCAGGACCACAGCATCCTCGACCTGCTCGACGCGGATTACACCTACCTCAACGAGCCGCTCGCCCGGCACTACGGCATCGCCGACACGAACGGCAACCAGGTCGGACAGAAGCCGACGCGCCCAGGCGGCCAGCGGATCTACGGCAAGGAGTTCGTGCGCGTCGCGCTCCCCAGTCGGGAACGGGGCGGCCTCCTCACGCAGGCGAGCGTGCTAACGGTCACGTCGAACCCGACGCGCACCTCGCCGGTGAAGCGCGGCCGGTGGGTGCTCGAACAGATCCTGGGTGAGCCGCCTCCACCGCCGCCGCCGAACGTGCCGGAACTTGCCGAGACGGCACAGGCCGCCCAGTCCGGTTCGTTGCGAAAGCGCATGGAGCAGCACCGCGCCAACCCCAGCTGCGCCAATTGCCACGCGCGCATGGACCCCCTCGGCTTCGCCTTTGAAAACTTCAATGCAATCGGCGCCTTCCGTACAAAGGACGGCAACTTCCCCATCGACCCAGCCGGTACGCTTCCCGACGGACAATCGTTCAAGGGGCCAGGCGAACTGAAGTCGATCTTGAAGGGGAAGAAGGAACTGTTCAGCCGCTGTCTGTCAGAAAAGATGTTGACGTACGCTCTGGGGCGCGGTCTGGAATACTACGATCGGCCGGCGGTCGATAAGATTACCACGGTCCTGGCCCGCAACGACTACAAGTTCTCAACCCTGGTTCTCGAAATCGTCCGGAGCGACCCGTTCCGGCTGCGTCGAGGAAAGGAAGAAGCGAAATGACGAGTCCGCACCTGCTCTCGCGGCGCACCGTCCTGCGCGGCCTCGGTACAGCGCTGGCGCTGCCCTGGCTCGAAGCCATGGGACCGATGACCAGTTGGGCCGCCAACACCCCGGCCGCCAAGGCCGCGCCAAACCGCATGGCTTTCCTCTACGTGCCCAATGGCAAGAACATGCCGGACTGGACACCGAAGACCGAGGGGGCCGGCTTCGAGTTGCCGGCGATCCTCGAACCGCTGCGTCCGGTGAAGGACAACCTGCTGGTTCTCACCGGGCTGACCGCGGACAAGGCCCGGCCGCACGGCGACGGCGGCGGCGACCACGCCCGCGCCATGGCCGCGTTCCTCACCGGCTGCCAGGCGCGCAAGACCGATGGCACCGACATCCGCGCCGGCATTTCCGTCGACCAGGTGGTGGCCGCGCGCGTCGGCGACAAAACCCGTCTGCAATCGCTGGAAATCGGTTGCGAACAGGGAGCCATGGCCGGCAATTGCGACTCCGGTTACAGCTGCGTCTATTCCTCCACGCTGTCGTGGCGCTCGGCCACGCAGCCGTTGCCCAAGGAAGTGAACCCGAAGCTGGTCTTCGAGCGTCTCTTCGGCGCCGGTCCCGACGTCGACCGCGCCCGCCGCAACCAGAACCGCAAGAGCATTCTCGATTTCGTCCGTGAAGACTCCGGCGACCTGGAAGGGAAACTCGGGGCCAACGACCGCCGCAAACTGGATGAGTATTTCGTCGCCATCCGCGACCTCGAACAGCGCATCGAGCGGGCCGCCCGCTTGCCGGAAGTGAAGCCGCCCACGCACGTCAAGCCGGCCGCCGTTCCGGCGAAGTACGACGAGCACCTGCGCTTGCTGTGCGATCTACTGGTGCTGGCGTTTCAGGCCGACGTTACCCGCGTCTGCACGTTCGTCTTCGCCAATGAAGGCAGCAACCGTCCGTACCCGTTCATCGGCGTGCCGGAGGGGCATCACGACCTGTCGCACCACGGCGGTGACACGCGGAAGCGGGCGAAGATTCGCGACATCAATCGCTTCCATGTCGGCAATCTGGCATATCTGCTGACGAAGTTGCAGTCGATCCCGGAGGGGGATGGAACGTTGCTGGATCACTGCATGATCGTCTATGGCAGCGGCAACAGCGACGGCAACCGGCACAATCACGACGACTTGCCGGTCCTGCTTGCGGGCAAGGGCTGCGGCACCCTCAAGACGGGGCGGCACCTGCGATTCCCTGGGGAGACGCCGCTAAACAACCTCTGGCTGTCGCTGCTCGACCGCATGGAGATCAACCTGCCGTCGCTGGGCGACAGCAACGGCAAGTTGGCGGGTTTGGTTGGGTAATAGGCTCAGGTAGCTCGCTCGACCTCGGCGATGATCCCGCCCGATTCATGCCGACCCTGCTGCGGAGGCACGCTGGAGACGATCGCGCACGGCCAGCCAGGCGTCCGTGTCCGGTGGTAGCGTGACGACAATTCGGTCCACGTCCACGCCATCCAGACCGTGCAGCACGGCATAGAGCTGCGCGGCGTAGGCCCGCGGTTCGGCGGGCATTACCATCGTCTCCAGTCCCGGTTCATGCGATGCCACGGGCTCCGTGAATGTCAGCCAGCCGACGCGCAGGCCGCTACGGCACAGTTCCCTGGCTCGAACCCCGCCGTCCTCTGAAACACATTCCAGGCCGGCTCGCGGCGCATAGTGCCGGCTCAGCATGCCAGGCGACGGCAGGGGAGCACCGCTGCTTGCTGGAGTGGACACCTGGCGTCCTATGAGACCGATCAGCGCCTCGATCTCGGCCGGCGCGACCAGTCCCGGACGGAGCAGACGCGGCGGCGTCGTGGTTAGATCGAGCACTGTCGATTCCAGTCCGCCCGCCGTCGGTCCACCGTCCAGAAGGAGTGCGATCCGGCCATCGAGACCACTGAGGACGTGTTCCGCCCGCGTCGGCGACAGCTGCATCGAGCGGTTGGCGCTGGGCGCGGCCACGGGCGCTTTCGAAGTGCGGATGAGCGCCCGCGCCACGGCATGGGCGGGCACGCGTACCGCCACGGTTGAACCGCCCGCGGTGACCGCATCAGGAACCACGTCACGGCGGGGCAGGACGAGCGTCAGCGGGCCGGGCCAGAAACGCTGCGCCAGCCGGGTCGCCGTCTCCGGCCAGGCCGCGGCAACCTGTGCCGCATCCGCCGCCTCTGCCACGTGGACGATGAGCGGATTGTTGGAGGGCCTGCCCTTGGCGACGAAGATGCGACCGACTGCTTCCTCATCGAGGGCGTTGGCCCCGAGACCGTAGACCGTCTCCGTCGGAAACGCCACCAGGTCGCCGGCGCGCAGTGCAGCAGCTGCCCGGGCGATTACGTCCGGTTCCGGCTCGAACGGGTTGACGGGCAGGACGATGGTCCTCATGTTCTCATCCTCGCGGTGACGGCTTGCTGACGCAAGATCAGCCCTCCGCGCCAGCAAGAGGCTCTGTTACATGCACCGGTGAGGTTGTCCGCTCAGCGCCGCAAGCGCCAGCGCCCGGGTTGGTATCCCCGGCTCTCACACTCCGGCTCGGACGCTGCGGGCTGGTCAGCCGCACGCCACGGAATATGCTTGACAGCGTGCCTCACGAGGGCCATCGTGGTACAGATAAGCACTCGATGCTGCGTGGCGATTTAGGGCAACTTGCTCCACGCAAAAAAAACTGCTAAAGAACCGCACGCTCTGCTTGGAAGCCCAAGAGACCCCGGCGCAGTCTTTAGCGCTGGGGTTTTGTCTTTTTGCCGATGGGCAGCGCGCCTCTGGATACTCCCCGGTCAGGCGCGACTCGCCGCAGGAGACTCAAATGGCTGACAAGCAACAAGCACCTGCCTCCGGACCTTACTTCGCCACGCAGGCCATACACGGCGGCCAGCAGCGCGACCCGGCCACCAATTCCAGGGCCGTCCCCATCTACCAGACGACCTCGTATGTCTTCAACGACGCGGACCATGCGGCGCGGCTGTTCGCCCTGCAGGAATTCGGCAACATCTACACGCGCATCATGAACCCAACCACGGATGTCCTCGAAAAGCGCATCGCGGCGCTGGAAGGCGGCGTGGCCGGGTTGGCCCTGGCGTCGGGGCAGGCGGCCGAGACTCTGACCATCCTCACCCTGGCCCGCGCCGGCGACGAGATCGTCTCGACGACCTCGCTCTACGGCGGCACCTACAACCTTTTCCACTACACGCTGCCACGCCTCGGCATTACCGTCCGTTTCGTCGATGCCGCCGACTACGAGGGTCTGCGCCGGGCGATCAACGACAAGACGAAGGCCGTCTACACCGAAACGCTCGGCAACCCGAAGCTCGACGTTGCCGACGTCGAGCGTTACGCCACCATTGCTCACGAACATCGGCTGCCGCTCCTCATCGACAACACGTCGGCCTCGCCGGCGCTGTGCCGGCCGATCGACTGGGGCGCTGACATCGTCCTCAACTCGCTGACGAAGTTCATCGGCGGCCATGGCAACTCGATCGGCGGCATCATCGTGGACAGCGGCCGTTTCGACTGGCAGGCTTCCGGACGCTTTGCCGAGTTCGTCGACCCCGATCCGTCCTATCACGGCATCTCGTACACCAAGGCGTTCGGTCCAGCGGCGTTCATCCTCAAGGCCCGCGTGCAGGGGTTGCGCGACACCGGCGCTTGTCTGTCGCCGTTCAACGCATTCCTGCTGCTCCAGGGTACGGAAACGCTGCACCTGCGCATGGAGAGGCATTCGACAAACACCCTGGCGGTGGCTCGCTTTCTGAAGCAGCATCCTCTGGTGCCCTGGGTCAATTATCCCGGTCTGGAGGATAGTCCGTACCACACCCTGGCGCGGAAGTATCTGCCGAATGGCGGAGGGGGCCTGCTGACCTTTGGCATCCGCGGCGGCTACGATGCCGGAAAGAAATTCATCAATTCGGTGAAACTGTTCAGCCTGCTCGCTAACATCGGCGACGCGAAGTCGCTGGTCATTCATCCGGCCTCGACCACGCACCAGCAGCTCAGCGCCGAGGAGCAGGAGGCCACCGGCGTCACGCCGGAGATGATCCGGCTGTGCGTAGGCATCGAAGACATCCGCGACATCCTCGGCGATCTGGAGCAGGCGCTGCAAAAGAGTGCTGGATGAGGAGGCAGTCATGACCACGGTCCTCGCGCCGACGCTGGAAACCGACTTCACCTTCGCCACGGACGAGCCGTTCCGCCTGACCTGCGGCCGCGACTTGCAGCCGGTGACCCTGCACTATGCCCAGTACGGCGAGCTGAGCGCCTGCCGCGATAACGTCGTGCTCGTTTGCCACGCGCTGTCCGGTGCGGCGCGCGCGGCCGACTGGTGGCCGGAAATGATCGGCTCCGGCCGGCCACTCGATCCGGCACGGCAATGCATCCTCTCTGTCAACGTGCTCGGCTCCTGCTACGGCTCGACCGGGCCGACTTCCCTCGATCCGCGCACCGGCCGGCCGTATGGTGGCGATTTTCCCATCGTCAGCATCGAGGACATGGTGCGGGCGCAGGCACAGCTCCTCGATTATCTCGGCATCGACCGTTTGCGAGCGGCGATCGGCGGCTCCATTGGCGGCATGCAGGCACTGGCATGGACAACCCTTTATCCGCAGCGTGTGGAGCGCTGCATTGCCATCGGCGCTTGCCCGCTGCCGGCGCTGGGGCTGGCCTTGAGCCATCTACAACGGCAGGCGATCCGCAGTGATCCCGCCTGGCGCGGCGGTCACTATCCACCGGATGAACCACCGGCGGACGGGCTGGCCCTGGCCCGGGCCATCGCCATGTGTACCTACAAGTCAGACGTGCTCTTCGATGAACGCTACGGGCGGCGGCCCAATCGCACCGGGGAGGATCCGGCTCACTCTCTGGATGCGCGCTTCGACGTGAGCGGCTACCTCGATTACCAGGGACAGATCTTCGTCCGCCGTTTCGACGCCAACAGTTACCTCGTCATCACCAAGGCGATGGACCTCTTCGACCTGGGGAAGACACCGGCGGAAGAGGCGGCGACGCTGCGGCGCATCCGCGCCCGGGTGCTGCTGGTGGGGATCGCTTCCGACTGGCTGTTCCCGCCGGCCGACATCCAGGCGCTGGCGGCACGGATGCGCGCGGCGGGCGTGGAAGCGCAGTACCTGGAAATCCCTTCCGCGCACGGGCACGATGGCTTCCTGGCCGACGCGGGACACCTGGCCCCGCTCGTGGCGCCGCTGCTGAGCGAGCGCTGTACACTTCCCATTCCCGTCGGGTAGGTTTCCCTACCTGCCAGACGCATCCGGAGGTTTGACAACCCGCCGCATGAGAACTCCTCTTGCGGATTTTCCTCGCAACAGGTATTTTCTTCCCCATGGCCGGCAAGCTGCAACGCGAGTTGAAGAAACGCGACCCGTTTCCAGCCCTCGAGGTGGAAGCGGGGTTGAACCTCTTGCGGACGTGCGACCTTCTCGGCCGGGCCTTCGTGGACCTATTTCGCTCCGTGGGCCTCTCACCCAGCCAGTACAACGTCCTCCGTATCCTTCGTGGCGTGGGAGCGGATGGATTGCCCTGCTTCGAGATCGCGGAGCGCATGCTCAGCCGCGATCCCGACATCACCCGGCTGCTCGATCGCCTGGAAAAGAACCACTGGATCACGCGGACACGGTCTCCGCAGGATCGGCGCGTCGTCCTCTCACGGATCACTCCGGCAGGACTGGAACTCCTGCGGCCGCTCGATGAGCGCGTGCTGGAATTGCACCAGCGGCAGCTGGGCCACCTCGGCCAGGCCCGGCTCCGCCTGTTCATCGAGCTGCTGGAGGAGGCACGCGAGAGGACGGGCTGATCGTTTTCGCCTCATTTTTCGTTGCCACGACAGTCGTGGCTAGATGTTCCGAAGTACCGGGCTGTGACCCGGCTTCCCTGGCCCTCTGAAAAGGAAACAACCATGTCAGGACGAATCCGGTCTGGCTTGACGCTGGTGCTCTTCCTCGTCGCGCTGGTGCCGGCCGCACAGGCCCAGGCCCCCTTCACGGTCGATCCGATCCATTCCACCGTCCTGTTCCGCGTCAAGCACCTCAACACGTCCTACATCCACGGCCGTTTCAATGAGGTGTCGGGCACCTTCGCCATCGACAAGGCTGACCCGTCCAAGAGCGACTTGCGAGTCGAGATCAACACAAACAGCGTCGATTCGGGAAACGCCAAGCGCGATCAACACCTACGTGGGCCGGACTTCTTCAACGTCAAGCAGTTCCCGACATGTTCGTTCAAGAGCACGGCGGTGCGCGCCTCCGGCGACAACAAGTTGGAGGTGACTGGCGACTTCAAGCTGAACGGCGTGACGAAATCCATCACCGTGCCGATCGAGGTGGTCGGCGAAGGCGCCACCCCATTCCAGGATTACCGCATGGGCGTGGAGGCAGTCTTCACGATCAAGCGGGGCGACTTCGGCATGAAGTACATGATCGGTCCGCTTTCCGACGAGGTGCGCATCACCGTGAATCTGGAGGGCGCCAGGAAGTAACGAGGCACGCCGCCGGCATCGCGTTGGCTTGCGAAGGAGGGGACCATGGCATCCGTGCTCGTCAGCACGCTCGCACAGACGGTGCTCCTCCCGGCTGGTGTAACCGGCGCTGTGTTGGTGGCATCCTGGCTGGCGTGGCAGGGCCGTCGGCCGCCGCCGGCCCTCGCCGGCCTGGCGCTGGGGGCAGGTTGGACGGCCGCGGACCTGGCCGTGCGCGGCTTCCAGGGCTGGTGGCCGGCCGACGTCACCCGGCTGCTGCCGTATGGCGCCGTGCTTGGCCTGGCCCTCGCCGCCCTCCGCGATACGCTCGGATGGTGTCCCGGTTGGCGGCCCCAACTCGTTATCCACCTGGTGCGGGCCGCCGCCTGTGCCGCGCTGGTCTGGCTACTCACGGGCACATTCCGGCGCGGCGCCGAGCCGCTCGCGGCAGTATGCATGCTGGGCGGGCCGACGTTCCTGCTGCTGGCGCTGTGGGAGGCGCTCGACCGGCTTGCCGTTCGGGACGAGGGACCAGGACCACCGCTAGTGCTCGCCGCGGTCGCCGGGTTGGCGGCGTGTACCCTGACCCTGGCCGGGGCGGCGAGCCTCGGCCAGCTGAGTGGCGCGCTCGCGGCGTGCCTGGCGGTCTCCGCCCTGACGCCCTGGCGCGCAACGGTGGGCGGTTTCGTGCTGCTGTACGGCGGCCTCGTCGGCAGCGCCCACTGTTTTGGCGACCTGCCGCGCAACGCCGCCGTGCTGTTGGTCCTCGCTCCGGCGTTTACCTGGGCGGGCGGGCTGCCCTGGCTGGCGCGGCGCCGCTTGCTCGCGGGATTGACGCAGGCGGCGTGTTGCCTCGTCGTCGTGGTCCTGGCCGCGTTGCTGGTAACGCAAGGAGCGCTGGATACACCGCCGACCGCGCCGGCTACCGAGGACCTCTATGATGCCTATTACGGTCGCTGAAGATATCCGTGGTTCAAGGAGGAGGTTTGTCCCATGCTGGTCCTGAGTCGGAAGCCCGACGAGAGCATCGTGATTCCCGGGGCGCGTGTCACGGTGACAGTACTGTCCGCGCGCGGCAACACAGTGCGCCTGGGAATCGTGGCCCCGGAAGGAGTGGCCGTCCATCGTGAGGAGATCTGGCAGCGCGTCGAGGAGTTGACCCTGCCGCTTGAGAGAACGAGGACGGAATGACTACCCCGCGCCTGCTTGCAGCCTCGCGGCACGAAACCGCGAAGCCGCAAGCGGCCCACGGAACTTATTTCTTGCGGCCCTGCTCGAACACGAACACACCCTTCTTGTTGCTGACGACGACGTCGGGGAGCTTGTCGCCGTTGATGTCGCCGACCCAGAACTGCGTGCCGATGCCGGAGTCGTTGTCGATCTCGTGCGGCACGAACTGGATGATGCCGTCGGCGCTCTTCTTCGCCTCGAACCAGTAAAGGATGGGAGCCGCGTTCGGATCGGCGTCGCCCTTCGGGCCGTGCGCCCACCAGCGCTTGCCGGTGACGAGGTCCTTCAGACCGTCGCCGTTGATGTCCACGAGGTGCAGCGCGTGCGTCTGTGACACCAACTTCGGAAACAGATCGCGCTTGAAGAAGACCGGATTGCCGTCCTTGCCCGCTGGTTTCTGCTGGTGCCACCAGATGCCGTAAGCGTGTGACGAACTGCTGATGACGTCGGCCTTGCCATCGCCATCCAGGTCGTAAGCGAACATGTCGGCACACCCCTCCGGACCGACCTGCAGGGCCGCTGAGTGAAATCTCCACGGCGTCTTGCCGTCGTCCTGCGCCGGCTGCTCCCACCAACCGCTCGTACAGATGACGTCGTTCCGGCCGTCGCCGTTCACGTCGCCGACGCCGAGACCGTGCGCGAATTTGAAGGTGCCGGGGACTGGCTTGCCCGGCTGACTCGGCTCGCTGATCGGGTGCATCTCCCACGGTTCAGTCGGGTCCTTGCCCGGCGCGAACCACGCCATCTGTCCCTCGTTCTCCTTGCCCTTCGGCTGCCAACCCATGATGAGGACGCGCTTGCCGGTGCCGAAAAGGTCGGCGTACTGCGGCGTCTCGTTACAGGCGCTGTGCCAGATCTGGTGTTCCTTCCACAGGCCGTCGCCACCCTTCGGGTTCTCGTACCAGAAGCACGGTGCGCCCGGGAAGTCGATGACGATGACATCGGGCCAGCCGTCGCCATTGACGTCTTCGGCCCAGCAGGCGAAGCTGTGGCTGTAAACGTTCTGCTGGCCCTGGCGATAGTCGTTCTTGAAGCCGCGCCCGGGATCGACTGGCCGGATGCGGTGCGGCTTCCAGTCCGGCGCCTCGTACCAGAACTCGCCGTTGACCACGTCGAGTTTGCCGTCCTTGTTCACGTCCATGACGGTGACGCCTTCCGACACGAAGCGCGTATCCACGACCGTCTTCTTCCAGGCGACTGGCGTCGCTTCGCCGTCGGCGCCGCGTGACAGGAGCGGCAGGGCCAGTGCCGCCGCCAACAGACCGATAAGGAGCCCGTGATGCCAGCGCATGCGTTGTCCTCGTTGCAGGTACATTCCACCAATCGGCCAGCCGCCCGGGCGCCGCACCAGCCACCGTTGCTGAGGATTATGCGGGGTTCGGCAGACAAGTGCAACAGCCGGCTGAGAAGGTTATGATAAGATGGCCTTTTTGACGTGGAGGTAAGATGGGTGGTCTTCCCCTGGCGAAACCGGAAGAACTGGGCTTCGTGCCGGCGCGCTGGCAGCGCGTTCTCGATTTGCTGGACGAGTGGACGCGCAGCGACAAGGTGCCGGCCGCGGGGCTGTGCGTGGGCCGGCATGGCCGGATGCTGCCGCCGCGCTTCTTTGGCCGTCAGCGGCCGCACAACAAGGCGCCGCTGCGCGAGGATGCCCTGTTCCTCATCGCCTCGATCACCAAGCCGCTGACGGTGACAGCCGTCATGCTACTGGTCGAGCGAGGGCAGCTCATGCTCGAAGATCCTGTGGCGCGGTTCGTGCCGCAGTTCGCCGAGAACGGCAAAAAGGACGTGCAGGTGCGTCACCTGATGACGCACACGAGCGGCTTGCCCGACATGCTGCCGAACAACGACGCCATGCGGGCCGCCCACAAGCCGTTCGCGGCGTTCATCGAGGAGGTTTGCAAACTGCCGCTCCTCTTTCCGCCGGGGACAAAGGTCAGTTACCAGAGCATGGGCACTGCGATGCTGGCGGAGATCGTCCACCAGGTCGCGGGTGTGGCGTTGCGCGAGTTCCTGCGCCGCGAAATCTTCGAGCCGCTTGGCATGAGTGATACGTCGCTCGGCTGGCAGCCGGAGAAGAAGGAACGCATCGCCCTGGTGCGGATCAGCCCCGAACAGGAGAAGACCGACTGGAACTGGAACACGCCGTACTGGCTCGGCTTCGGGGCGCCATGGGGCGGTCTCATTACGACGCCCGCGGATTTCGCGCGGTGGTGTGCGCTACTGCTGCAGCGCGGTGGGCTGGGAGACGTGCGCATCCTGAGCCCGGCGACAGTGCGGACGATGACGAGCAACCAGCTGGCCGCGCTGCCGCTGGTGCCGGAGGAGGAGCGGCGCTGCCGGCCGTGGGGCCTGGGGTGGAAACTGAACTGGCCGGGGAACTCGTCGAACTTCGGCGACCTGCTCGGGCCGCGCGCCTACGGCCACTGGGGCGCGACGGGGACGATGTGCTGGCTCGACCCCGAGACGGACGTCTTTTGTATTCTGTTCACAACGCAGCCGCAGGGCGATGAGGGGCGCTTCCTGGCGCGTGTGTCGAACATGGTAATGGCAGCGCTGACATGATTCGCTGGTGAGTTGGCGTGCTTCAATTCCCGCCGCGTTGCACGGTCACCTTCACCGTCTTCTCCAGTACGTTTGGCACATCGAGCACCGCTTCCAGCCGGGTGCCCTTCTGCATGATGCGCTCATTCGGGACGCCCTTGAACTGAGTCGAGCCGAGGCGCACCGTGGCCAGTTCCTCCATGTCGGCGTCGAGGAAGCGGAATACGAACGGCTTCTCTCGATCCAGCTCACGCTGAAAGTCCGCGGTGCGCACCGCCTCCTTCGTTTCCAGCGCCCACGTCACCTGTTTCTGGTCTGTGTCGTAAATGGTGTCGAGGACCTTGAAAGCCCGCTCCAGTGCCCGCAGGTCCCAGGTTGCCTTGCCGGGAAGAGGATTCTTGCGGTCCTTTTTGGGCTCGGCGGCCGCGTGAAGCGGCAACAAGATTACCAGCGCCACCAACGCCAGTGCAGAGAAAAATGCCTTCATAGTGCGTTCCCCGGAATTCGCCGCTGCCCCATTCCAACGGCACGGCGATTCTAAGCCGAGGAGAGTGAAGCGGTCAATGCGTCGGCGGCTGGAATGGGCGGGACCGGGGCGCACCCCGGTCCCGCGAAAAGAAGAGGCCGGCCACGGCACGAATCTTGTTCCCTGGCGAACGAGCCCAATCCCTGGGCCAACAAAGGGTGCAATACGAGATTGCCTGTGGGTGCATAAGCGGTCGTTGCGGCCGTGGCCGGCTCCGGGCATCACATGCTGCCAACCGGCTCGCAGTTGCGTTCGGCCAGCAGCGGCAGCGGAAACTGTGATTCCAGGCGGCGCTGGAGCAGTTCGACGTCTTCCTCGATTTTGTCGAGTAGTTGGAGGGCCGCCTCAATGCGACCTACCTCGAGGTGCGCACGCATCTCGGCCAGTCCGAGGCGATCGACCTGGAGTCGGCGCAAGGCAAACCGATCGCGCTGCGGCACTGCGGTGGGCTGGTCCCACTCCAGGCCGCGGTGCGGCAACTCGGCGCGGAGAACGGTCACGGCCTGCGGAGCTTCAATGCCCAGCCGGACCGAACCGGATTTGATCGACACCACCTGCACGGTGATGTCCACCTCGGGGAAGACAATCTTCTCTTGAGGACGGCGGGATAGCACGAGCATGGCGGGATCCTTTCCTGCCGCGGGCGACTTGAAAGGTACGCGCCGCTCGTCTTTGAGCGGAGTTCCCCCAACCGTGGGGGCCAGTGATGAGTGATTCCCCGGAAGATGACGTCCGGGGACGCGATACACGACGGATTGCCGGAACTTGGATATGGTGAGGGGAAGCGCTCAGCCTCTTGCCACTCCGAACCGGATCTCGAGGGAATTCCTTCCCCACGCTTCGTCGCGAGAAATCTGTTGTACCTTAGTCGCGAAGCCGCTGCAAGAGCGTTTCTCCAGGAATCCACTGGGGACGTGGCAAGTTTTCCGGTGACGGTCCTGGAGTGTGTGAGTTCATCACGCTAGCTTTTTTGCTTTGCTCTCGTGCCCGCAAAAGGAAAGGCTGGCGGCGCTCAACCATCGCACACCAAGGCGACCCCGAAAAACTTCACTGGCCGAGCTTCGCCGCCTGCCATTCCATTCCGAGGGCGGTCAGGCGATCGCGCTTGGCCAGTACCTCCCACGGCGTCCCCGGGTAGTCCTTGCTGATCTTGTCGAGGACCTTCTTGGCCTCGGCGGCGAGTTTCTTGGCAGCGCTGTCGCTGAGGCTGGACTGCGAAGCCACGCGCCAACCGGTCTGGACATTTTTGTCGATGGGCGGGAGTTCCTTCTTCATCTGCCCCAGCAGGCCCTGGTATTCGTTCAGGTACGCCAGCTGGGCCTCGATGCGCGCCTGGACGTAGTCGTAGTTTGCCTGCCAGCGGCGCGTTTCCTTCGCCCGCGCCTCCGGCGTACCGGCCTTCTTCAGATCCTGCAGCGCCTCATCCAGTTCGCGCATCATGCCGGAAACTTCCTTCTTCTGGTAGTTGGTGACCTGCTCCTTGAAGGCGTTCTCATTCTGGGGCGCGTACCATTCCTCCTGCAATCGTTTTCCCTTGACCACCTGCAGGGCCTCCACCGCGGCCTTGACCGCATTGCGGAACTCCGTTTCCTCGCGGTCGGGCCGGTATGCGTCCATGACCTTGCTCGCAAACACCGGCATCGACTCGGCGCGCAGCAGCATCTCCTCCCTGGTCATCTTGAGCGACGGCACGTCGATTTCCTGGAGAAGCTTGCGGATCTGTGTAACCGGCACGGCGTCGGCGACAGCCACCGGCAACTTCGGCACGACCGTTGGCGGCGGCGCCTCGCCTGGGTTGTAGGAGGCCCCGCTCTCCGGCTCCTGGCCGGCCAGCCGCGACGTTTGCTTCTTGCCGTAATCATTGAGCTGGGCCGTCATCTGCTTGTTGACCGCCTCGACCAGCTTGTCGAGACGAATCGGATCATCCGGCCGCTGGATGACGCCCTCGATGCCTCGACCGGCGACACTGTAGAGGGCATTGGCAAAGACGCCGTTGTTGTCGTACTCCAGCGAGAACTGGTCGGCGACGCAGGCGGACCACACCTGCACGCCGGGGGGTGGGTTCTTCAGCGCCTCGTCGATCTTGGCGGTCATTGCCCCCTCGACCTTGGCGTCGGCCGAGCCACTGCCGGGCCGCTCGAAACCGCGCGATGGGTCGAAGCGGCAGACGTCCATGATGAGCACCTTCTGCCGGGCCCGACAGGCGGCCATCTTGTCGTAGAGCCACTTCAGCGGAAGCAGCGTCTCCTTGACGTCGCGCTCGCCTTCCACCGGTACCAGGAAGATTTCGTCGCCCATCTCGACAGCATGGCCGATGAACATCACGACAATGCGGTCCTGGGCCCGCGACGTTTCCAGGAAGTCGGTAACCGTCTGCTGGATGACCGACTTGAGCGGCGGCTTCGCCCCGGTGCGTTTGCTGGCGCGGGCCACCTTCCCGTCCGGTTCCGGCGTGGCGTCGCTCAACTCGACCAGCTGATCCATGGGCACGCGCAGGCCTCGGTTCAGCTGGCTGAGCAGGGTGTGGACGTTCCGGCCCGTGGACCCGATGCCGCCATAATTGATCGGATTGAAATAGAGATAGCTATTGACGCTAATGATCAGCGCCCGCCGCGGGAAGCGCGTTCCGGAAGGGGACTCGCTCGGCTTGCTCCGCGGCCCGCTGTCTGCCGGTCTCCGCGGGGACGTCTCGACCGGGTTCTTCCCGATCTCCCTGGGTGGCTTCGCGGGTTCCGTGGCAGGCTTTTTCGGCGCCGTCTCGAGCGGAACGCCGCCCACATCGTCCTGGCTGGCCAACTGCGTCTGCTGCGGCTTGACCAGGCGTCCGAGATACGGCAGCGCCAACACCGCCATGCCGGCCGCCACGACGAGCAGGCACAGGGCGAGAACGCCTCCCCTCCACCAGCCCCCGCCGGAGGGGCGCCGGCTCGAGGCCCTGCGCGGGCGCGGGGCCTCGTCGGCTTCCAGCTGCGCGAAAAGTGAGCCATCGCCACCCGCCCCCCCGGAAGACAGGTCGGCGAAGGGAACGGCGACCGGAGCTGCGACGGCAGGGGCAACGGCGATGGTTGCCCCGGGCTTCTGCGGGGGCGGCGGCGTGCGTGCCAGGTTGACGCCGTGCGGCGGCGGCACTGCGGGTTGGGCGGTTTTCACCGCCTGAGAATTGGCAGCGGCTTCCCGCGGGACGGCCGGCTGCGGGATGGTCAGCGCCCTGGCCTGGAAGATCAGCCCGCAGTGCTTACACTTCATGGGCTGTTCGACCCAGGCGAGCGGGATGCGCAACATCTTCTTGCACCCCGGACACGCCGCCTGTATAACCTGGGACATCCCGGAACCTCCCGACCTGACGCCGCCTGGCGCACACTCCTCTCCTCGTATTCTAGACGATACACCAGTCTATCCGGTTCCACCTGCGGGGGAAACCATCAATCGCGGCGCTTGACCAGCGTGATCTCATTGCCGCTGGCGTTGTGGCGAACGTCGTCCATGAAGGTGCGAATGAGCAGCAGACCCCGTCCGGCCACCCGTTCCAGGTTGGACGGGTCTGTCGGGTCGGGAAGAGTGGACGGATCGAAACCTGGGCCCTCGTCCCGGATCCGGTAGGTGACCTCGGCCGGCGACTCGCGCGAAATGACGTGGACCCGGCGGGTGCGATAGGGCTTCTGCTTGCGGCGCTCCTCAAGCAGCCCCTGGTAGGCCTTTTCGTCTTTCTCGCGCAGCTCGGAACCGACTTCGAGGTTGCCATGTTGGATGGCGTTGATAAGTGCTTCCTGTAAGGCGACGCTGACGCGAATCCGGCCGATCTCGTCGCACAGTTTCATGCGAGACAGGTTGCCCTGCAGGTAGCCGATCAGCGGCGGGATGAGTGACGCATCGTTGTCCAGCAAGAAGTGCGACTCGGAATGGGTCAGGCACTCCAGGAGCCGTTGCTGGTTCTGGTCCACTTTGGCGACTGCCAGGACGTTCTCAATCGTCTCGTCGAGGTCGCGGACGAGGTTGCCCTTGGGGACGTAGCTGGCAGCTCCTTTTTGCAGGGCGCGGATGGCGATCTCCTCGCTGCCGAAGGCGGTCATGAGGATGACCGGCACGAGCGGATGGTGACTGCGTACTTCCTGGACGAGAGCAAGTCCATCGAGTTCCGGCATCACCATGTCGGTCAGTACGAGATCGATCTGTTCCTTCGCGAGAACGTTGAGCGCCTCCCGTCCGTTCGCCGCGTAGAGGGCTTTCCAGCCAGGACATTTTTCGACCAGGCTCCCTGCCAGGTGCCGGTCCAATGCGTTGTCGTCCACGACGAGAATCACGGTCATAATGGGACACTCCCTGGCGGCAAGTAGCGATCAGGATGTACCCGAGGGTCTGCCGTTACTGTCGGTCCGCGCCAGAGCCTGGAGCACCGGCTGCACGCGGGCCAGCTCCCGCTCCAGTTCAGCGCAGGCTTCGTACGCGCCGCCCAGAATACCAGTTCCTGCCAGCATTTCCAGCTTTCGCGCCGCCTCGAAAGCCGCATGCGCTCCAAAGTGGCTCATCGCCCCCTTGAGATTGTGGGCCGCCCGCTTGAGGTCCGGCACATCGCCGCGCTCGATCGCCGTTCGCGCCTCGGCCAACCAGCGCGGCGATTCCTCGAGAAATATCCCGACCAGGTCGCGCAGCAGCCGCTCGTCGCCGCCCAGGTAAGCGAGCGCCGCTTGCCAGTCGAGCCCGTCGTTCTCCGGCAGCGCCGCCGGCCCCGCCGCCGCGGGTACGCCGCCGGTCACCAACTGCTCGAGTGTACGGAAGAGTTCATCGGCCCGCACCGGCTTGGAGACGTAACCGTCCATGCCCGCCTCGAAGCAGCGCTCGCGATCGCCCTTCATGGCATAGGCGGTCATGGCAACGATTGGGACGTGGCGGCCGGTCTCCTGCTCGTGCTGACGAATCCGGCGCGTCGCCTCCAGTCCGTCCAGCACCGGCATCTGCAGGTCCATCAGGACCACGTCGAAATCCTGTTCCCCCAGCGCCGCGAGGGCTGCTGCCCCATCTGCGGCCACGCGGACGGTGTGTCCCTGCCGCTCCAGCAGAGCGACGGCCACTTTCTGGTTGACCGGGTTGTCCTCGGCCAGCAGAATGCGGAACGCACGTGGCGTGGGCTGTGCCGCGCCGGTGGCCGGGCGCGGCGCAGTGCCCGTCCCATTCTCCGGGTACTGGCCCACGGTGCCGAGCGCCGCGGTGACATTCCGCCACAGATCCTGCTGTTTGACCGGCTTGGTCAGGTACGACGTGATGCCGAGTCGCTGGCAGCGGGCGACGTCTCCCTGCGGGCCGCCCGAGGTGAGCATGAGAATGGGACAGCGGCCGAGCCCCGGCTCCTGCTGAATCCGTTGGACCAAGGTGAAGCCGTCCATCTCGGGCATGTGGGCATCGACGAGGAGCAGACCGAACGACTCGCCGGCCGCGGCCGCCTGCCGCAGCGCTTCGAGTGCCGTCGCTCCCCCCTCCGCGGCGACTGGCCGCAGGTGCCACCCGGCCAACATCTGCACCAGGATGCGCCGGTTCGTGGCGTTGTCGTCCACGACGAGTACGGGCAGGCCGTGGAACTGTTCCGGCTCCGCAGGCACCGGCCGCCGGGCTGGTCCGTCCTGCACGCCGAAGCACCCGCGGAAGTGGAAGGCTGTGCCCGGCGCAGTGACGAGTGGCGCGTCGCGCGTGGCAAGAGCAGGAACCTCCTCTTTCTCGCCACTGCGGCACGGCGGGCTCTCGAACCAGATGTCGCCGCCCATTTTCTCGGCCAGACGGCGCGAAATGGCCAGGCCGAGGCCGGTGCCGCCGTGCCGGCGTGTCAGCGAGCTGTCCACCTGCGCGAACGGGCTGAAGAGCTGCGCCTGTTTGTCCGCTGGAATACCGATCCCCGTATCGCGCACCTGAAAATGCAGCGAACAAGAAGGTCGTACCGCGGCGGACGCGGAGAGTGCCGCGGAAGACAGAGGAGATGGAGAGGCTGCTCGGTTTGTGTTCTGTTCGTGACGGTTCGGCTCTTGACTCTCATTTTTCGCCGCGCTCTCTGCGTTCTCCCCCGTGAAACCTTCTTCTTCGACCGTCACGTCCACGACGACCTCGCCCTGGTCGGTGAACTTGATCGCATTGCCAACCAGGTTCACGAGCACCTGCTTGAGCCGGCCGGGGTCGCCGACCAGGTCGTCCGGCACCGCCGGATCAATGGCGCAGGCGAGTTCCAGACCCTTCTGATGGGCCTGCACGGCGAGCAGGTCGAGCGTATCGCCGAGACAGTCGCGCAGCGGAAACGGCCGCGCGTCGAGATCGAGTTTGCCGGCCTCGATCTTCGAAAAATCGAGGATGTCGTTGATGACCGCCAGCAAGGCGTCGGCCGATTTCTTCACCAGCTCCAGCGCTTCACGCTGCTCGGCGGTCACGTCGGCATCGAGCATCAGGTCAGTCATGCCGAGGATGCCGTTGAGCGGCGTGCGGATCTCGTGACTCATGTTCGCCAGGAAGACGCTCTTGGCGCGATTGGCGTTCTCGGCGGCCTCCTTCGCCTTGCGGATCTCGGCCTCCGCCAGATAACGCGCGGTCACGTCCCAGAAAATCGCCTGCGTGCCGATGATTTGCTGGTGCGAGTCGCGAACCGGGGCCTTGAGGACCTGGACGTAGCTGGGCGCGCTGCCGGGCTGCTGGTGTCCCTCGACCGCCTCCAGCACGCGGCCATTCGCCGTCACTTCTTCGTCGTCGTGTCGGTACTTCTCGGCCAGTTCACGCGGATAGAAGTCGTAATCGGTCCGGCCGCCGATTTGCTGGAAGGTGCGGTGCAGACTGTCGCAGAAACGCTGGTTGGCGAAGGTGAAACGACCCTGGCGATCCTTACGGAAGATGCACAGCGGCAGGGTCTCAACCAGGGAATGGTAGAGGGCCTCGGAGTCGCGCAGGGCCCGTTCGGAGCGGGCGAGTTCCTCGGCGTGCTGCTGGGCCTGGGCCACGGCGTTCTGGAGTCTGGCGGACTTCTCCAGGACGACGCGATCCAGTTCTGCCTGCAACTGCTCCAGGGCGGCCACACGGGCCCGGAGCTGCTCCACCTCGAGCTGCTGGTTCGCCTCGTTCATGGGGCGCCATCCTCAAGCCGGCACCAACTCCTGGTTGCCGGAGCGGGCACCGTTCTCCTTCTCTGCCGTCCGACCCGCGAAGATCGGGCCGCGGGCAAAGGGGAGCAGCGCCAACTTGGCGCTGAGGGCCAGGGTCTTGAACAGGTCCGCGGTCTCCCGGGAAATGGCGACGCGCGCGAACAGGATCAGGGCAAAGAGGTCGCCGCCCGGCAGCAGGCCGCCGAAGCCGAGCACCGATTCCACTCCGCACGGAACGACAAACTCCTCCTGCGCCGGGACGAAGGGACTGCCGGGAGCCTGGGCGACGTGGAAGACGTTGCAGGTCTTCGGTGCCAGGTCTCCGAGCAGGGATGGGTCGGGTTGCAGCAAGGCCCCCGGCTCGAGGCCGAACTGGCCGACGAGCTGGGCCAGCATGGGCAACCGCTCGAGCATCTCCAGGCTGGCGAGGGGCATGACCTGGTGCCGCTGCGAACCCCGACGATCGTTCCACTCCGGCCGATCGCCGGCGCTGGCCAGGAGGGTCCAGCAGCGCAAGCCGGGCCGCGGTTCGCCGTCGAGAAACTGTCGGGCGTGGGTCTGGAGGTCGGGCTCCAGGTCGTCGAAAGGATGCGTCTTGAAGAGGCGGACGAGAGCGCAAGCGCGGTGGCCGCCCGAGCGGTCGCGCATTTCTTCGTGAAAGTGGCGCACCAGGCGCTGGGCAGTTTCCTCCAGGCTCTGGGCACCGGCCCCGAGCTTCCGCACGACTGCTCCGCAGGTCGTCAGATCGCCCAGGGTGAACTGACTCAGATCGTACATGGCCGGCCAGCCTCCCTCTCTTCACCTGTTGCCGCGGGGGACTCCGCAAGCCTTCCCGTGCTTGCTTCCGCGGCGGGAGAGTACCTCGCCGCGGTGTTTGCCGGACTGCCGGATAGACCTCGGTTGCTGATGGGACCGTTCACCTCGTCATCCCGGACGCGCCGGTCGAAGGGCGCCTTTATGCTACGCCGGCGCGGGACCGGCTGCAAGAAAAAATGAAGAGCAAATGAACGGAATCCGAATCTTCGAGGAAAAGTGGCAGCAAACGGCGAAGCGCGTCGTCTGTTATAAGTCTGCAGGCCGTTCGTCCTATTGAAAGGCCACACGGCCTGGAGAAGGGTTGTTGTGCGCCGCCCAGGAGCATTCGTCCACGAAGGAGAAGGCATGTCGCCGCTGGCCGCCGCCACTCCCCGACGTCGGGTGTCCGCGCGCGACGGGCTGGTGCGTGCCTTCGTCGAGGCGCGGCCCGATCTGGTGAGCACCCTTTATTACCTGCTCGGCAATTACGAAGACGCCCAGGATGCCACCCAGGAAGCCTTCTTGAAGTGCTGGCGTTCGCGGGCCAATGCCGGCCGCATCCGCGACTGCCGGGCGTGGATCTTCCGCGTCGGCCTGAACGCGGCCAAAGACCTGCAGCGCAATGCCTGGCGCCGCCGGGCCCGGCCGCTGGGGATGGCCGCCACCTGCGACCCCGTGGAAGATTGCCCGGCCGACGACCTGGTTCGCCGCGAGGAGATGGAGCGGTTGCGCCACGCCTTGCGCAACCTGCGACCCGAGGAGAAGGAAGTTTTTCTGCTGCGCCAGAACGGCGACCTGACTTACGAGAAGATTGCCCTCGTCCTGCGCCGGCCCACTGGCACCGTCAAGACGCAGATGCGCTCCGCGCTGCAGAAACTCCGCACGGTCCTCCAAACCAACGACCCCGTGTAGACGCGTCGTGACTACACGGAGGATCGCTTCTGGTTCCACAACAAGATCGCCACCAACGTCTTCGCGTCCCGGATCGTCCCGTCGAGCGCCCACGCCAGCGCCTGGGACCACGGCACCACCACCGTTTCCAGGTCCTCATCGCGCTCCAGCCGCTGCGTTCCCGGCGTCAATTCCTCGGCGACGTACAGGTGGGTCCGCTCGCTCAGCACGCCCGGCGACGGGAAAAACACAGTCAGCAACCGCCACCGCGCCGCGGTGTAGCCGGTCTCCTCGGCCAGTTCGCGAATCACCGCTTTCTCCGGCGCCTCGCCCGGCTCCAGAGTTCCGGCCGGAATCTCCAGAATCGTCTCGTCCACGATCGGCCGCCTTTGGCGCAGCAAACAGACATGTTCGCCATCGACAAGCGGCAGCACGGCCACGGCTCCTGGATGGATCACCACGTCGCGCACGACCGGCTGGCCGTCGGCACCCGTGGTAGTTTCCACCGCTACCTGAATCTTTCGGCCCCGGAACATGACCTGACGTGACATGACGGTTTCCCCGGAAAGTGCGGGATGGATTGGACACGGCGCGGGTAGCAGCCCTGCCGGCCGGTTCACCTGGCGCGGACCGACGGAGGGTCAGGGATGATTGCGTGCCCCGGTACAGGATGATAAGATCAGCTCATCGGCGTTGCAACGCTTCCCGGCTTGACGAGTGGCTGCCATGCGCGATCCGCTGACCTGGTCGATCCCTCTGCCCCGCCTGTTCGGCATCAGCATCCGGGTTCACTTCCTTTTTCCAATCGTCGCCGCGGGACTGATCCTGTACGAGGCGCAGAAGAAGGACGCGCTGCCGGGCTTGTGGATCGAGGCGGCCGTCCTCATGGGTCTCCTCTTCCTCTCGGTTTTGCTGCACGAGTTGGGTCACTGCTTCGGGGCTCGTTCCGTGGACGGCGAGGCCAACGAGATCCTTCTCTGGCCGCTCGGCGGCCTGGCCTTCGCCAAGGTGCCGCACACGCCGCGTTGTAACTTCATCACCGCCGCGGCTGGGCCGGCCGTGAACCTGGTGCTGGCCATCAGCGTCATGCTGCTGCTGCTGCCCGCCGGACTGACGCCTTCCTTCGCACCATGGGCCGATCCCTATTTTCCGGTCGTCCACAACTGGTCGGAGGACGCGTACTATGGCAGCAAGACCGGCCGGGGCGACCTGTGGAAGTTTACCGCCTACCAGGTGGTCGGCAGCGACCAGTATGTTTCGGCCGACGAGATTGACTTGACCGAAAAAGGGCCGGTGGTCAAGAAGACCGGTAAGCCCTGTGACGTCATTCTCCTCCATCCCGATAAGGTGGCCCTGGAACTGGGCGAGAAGAAGGAGCAGCTATTCGTCTACGTGGATAAAGAGAAGAAACAAAAGAGCAATATCCTGGTGCATGCCGAGGCGCTGCCCCATCACGCCTTGATCACGCTGGCAACTCGGTTCTTCTGGGTCAACTGGTTCCTCCTGCTGCTGAACCTGGTGCCCGCGTATCCGCTGGACGGTGGCCGACTCCTGCAGAGCATTCTCTGGTGGCGCACCGAGTACCGCCAGGCGACCCACTGGGCGATTTTCGCCGGCTTCCTCATGATGTTCGTGTGCATCTTGCTCGGCATCATCCTGTACGATCCGCTGGTGCTCGGCCTGGCGATCTTCATGTACATTTATTGTCGCCGCCAGTGGATCCTGCTGGAGACGGGGGGCGAGGAGTCGCTCTTCGGCTACGACTTCTCGCAGGGTTACACGAGCCTGGAACGCGAACAACCGCCGCCGCGGCGCCGGCCGAACTGGTTCCAGCGCTGGCTGGCCCGCCGGGCCGAGCGCAAGATACGCCACGATCTGGAGCAGCGCGAGGCCGAGGAACGCCGCATGGACGAGCTGCTGGAGAAGGTGCAGCGCGTCAAGTGGCAGGGACTGACCGAGGAAGAACGCCGTTTCCTGACGCGCGTCAGCGCCCGTTACCGTCACCGCCACGAATAGGCCGCCGCTTGCAGCTGGGCGGCCCCGGAGACATGGACCCGCTTCATGGCCGATCTCATTCAACCACGCACACTCAGCGGCTTCCGCGATTATTTGCCGGAACTGATGATCCCGCGCGAACGCCTGCTGGAGCAGGCTCGCAAAGTGTATCGTTTTTACGGTTTCGCGCCGATCGACACGCCGGCCCTGGAATACGCCGAGATCCTCGTTGGCAAGGGCGGGGAGGAATCGGACAAGCAACTCTATCGTTTCCACGATCACGGCGACCGCGACGTAGCCTTGCGTTTCGATCTAACGGTGCCCTTTGCACGCTTCGCCGCCCAGCACATCGGCCAGCTGGGCACGCCGTTCAAACGGTATCACATGGGGCCCGTCTGGCGCGGCGAACGGGCGCAGCGCGGTCGCTATCGCGAGTTCTGGCAGTGCGACTTCGACATTATCGGCACCACGGCCAACGCCGCTGATACCGAAATCGCCCTGGTCATCCACGACCTGATGTCCGCACTGGACGTGGGGCGTTTCTCGATTCGCGTGAACAATCGGCTGGTCCTGAACGGCCTGCTCGAGGAACTCGGCCTGGCCGGGCAGACGGTCTCCCTGCTGCGGGCGCTCGACAAATTGCCCAAGGTCGGCCGCGACGCCGTGCGGGCCGAGATGGCGGAGAAGGCCGGCATCGCGCCGGAACAGGCCGAGCGCGTGCTGACCCTGGCGGAGTTGAAGGGCACGAATGCCGAGGTGCTCGGTTGGCTCGAGCACGACTTTGGCGGCAATGCCCGCGCGGCCGAGGGCATCCGCCGCTTGCGCGAACTGGTCGATGTGGCGCGGACGGCCGGGCTTCCGGAGGAACGGCTGACGCTCGACCTGTCGATCGCCCGCGGGCTCGATTACTACACCGGCACGATTTACGAAACGTTCCTCCTCGACAAGCCGGACATCGGCAGCGTCTGCTCCGGCGGCCGTTACGACAACCTCGCGGAACTGTTCACGAAGCAGCAGCTGCCCGGCGTCGGTGCCTCGCTGGGTCTCGACCGGCTGCTGGCGGCGCTGGAGGAATTGCACCTGCTGCCGAAGGTCAGCACGCCTGCGCCCGTGCTCATGGTGCAGTTCGCGCCGGAACTTCTCGGCGATTACCAGCGCATGGCCCGAGCGCTGCGCGCGGCAGAGATCGGCGTCGAGGTGTTTCCGGAGGCGAAAAGGGTCGGACAACAGCTGCAGTATGCGGAGAAACGCGGTTTCCGCCTGGCCCTGATCGCGGGGCCGGATGAGTTCGCGAAGGGTGTGTGGAAGATCAAGGACCTGGCAGCGCGGCGGGAAACCGAACCTCTGCCGGCGGAGCAGGTGGTTGCGACGATCAAGCGCCTGCTGGACGCTGGTGGCTAGAGTTGCCGCGCGCTTGTCAAGGAGCGAGTCGCATGGACCGCAGCAATCACTACGAAGCGGCATTTGCGGCCTATTTGCAATGGCACCGGCTGTGTTACGTGGCCGTCGATGAAACGCGTCGCGCCATGCTTGGCGAAACGCGGGTGAAGTGTCTGGATTTCATCGTCCACGGGGACCGCGGCGCTCGCCTGCTCGTGGACGTCAAGGGTCGGCGCTTCCCCAGCGGCGGGCAACGGCCACGCCGCGTCTGGGAATGCTGGTCCACCGAGGACGACGTGGACGGCCTCGAGCGCTGGGCCGAATTATTCGGCTCGGGTTACCAGGGACTGCTTGTCTTCACGTACCAGGTGCTGCCCACCGTGGAGCTGCCCGAGGACACGAACGATCTGTGGACGTGGCGCGGCCGGCGCTACCTGCTGCGTGCCGTGCCGGTGACAGACTATCGTCAACAGATGCGCGTGCGCAGCCCGCGCTGGCACACCGTCAACCTGCCCCAGGCGGCGTTTCGCAGTCTCGCGCGTCCCTTCCACGATCTCGTCCACGCGGCGCCGATGGTCGATCGAGAATGTCCATTTTAGGGGCGCGCCCTGGCCTGCTCAGCAGCGTTGCCAGGTCAAACCGCCTCGCTCCAGGCCGCAGTCGCCACAGTACCAGCCGTGGAGCCGCTTTGGGCGGCGATAGCGATGGAAGCACTTGCGGCATGTGCCGCAACGTGCCTGCCAGCGCCCCGCCGGCATCGCGGCCTTGCCGCAGCGCTCCGTCAGGGCGCCGACCTCCATACATTTCTGCTGCCAGACCCGGTCGTGGCCGTGTTTGGCACCGATGAGAGCATGGGCGATCTCGTGCAGCAGCGTGTCGAGGATCTGCCCCCACCCATTGCGCTCGACGAAGTGGAGCGACAGTTCGATGTGCCGTTCGCTGAAGAAGCACATGCCCAGGGCGCGTTTGCGGCGGTTGAAGCCGAAGGTCCAGTCGAAGAGACCGTGCGTCTCCAGGAGTTGCTCGGCGAGTTGGCGAACCTGCGCCACGCGCTCGGCACGGTCCTCGACAAGGGCGACCATCGACCGGGCCACGTGCGGCAGGGACATCTCGGCTCCACGGCGAGTGGGAATTGCATTTGCAATGCACAATCAGTACACCATGAAACCCTTTCCTGCAAGTCCTGCAATCGTTGTCGTTGCGCACGGAACTCATACATCAGTGATTGAGGCGGTCCGGGCATTCTTGCCCGCCGCCGGCCGTTGCCGTGAGGAAAGGGAATCGCCGCTATGTCCACCGAGCCCCTGCTGGCCCACAACGTCTACTTCACGCTCAAGGATCGTTCGCCGGCCGCGAAACAACGGCTGGTCGAGGCGTGCCGGAAGTACTTGACGGGGCACCCGGGGACCCTTTTCTTTGCGGCCGGGACGCTGGCTGAGGAGCTGAGCCGTCCGGTCAACGACCGCGACTTCGACGTCGGCCTGCACCTGATCTTTCAGAACCAGGCGGCGCACGACGCTTACCAGGTGGCGCCACGCCATGAGCAGTTCGTCGAGGAGAACAAGGCCAGTTGGGCCAGGGTGCGGGTCTTCGATTCGCTGGTTCGGTCGTGAGGGCGACCGGCGCACAATGAGGCCTCGTGCCCGGACCAGCCAGAGCCAGAGTGAGGGACAGATGGGACACAATCGCAGCGGTGTACGGCGGAAGCAGAAGAAGAGGCGGCAGCTAAAAGAGGAGAAGCGTCTCGCGCGGCGCGATCAGGCCGGCGCGGCGCAGGCAAGCACTCAGGGGACGGCCTCCGGAAAATGACGTCCGGGCGCGGCTCCTTCTGGAAACAGGAGACGAGCCATGATCGGCACCCACGCCGAACAACTCCGCCAGCAGTATTTCGCGGCCTTGCTCGAGGCCGCGTTTCTGCTCAAGACGGGGCCCGACCCCGAAGTCACCCTGGAAGCGCTTCTGTCGGCGACGGACATGCTCCGGGAGCACCTGGAGCACGAGCTGGAGGAATTGCGCCAGGAGCAGGCCGACTGAGCAGGGATCCATGGCACCATGAGCGCAGCCGGTACGTCGTCGCTGAATCCAGACGATTATCTCTACCTCCTCGGCGGCACCCCGCTGGAGGAATACCTCGCCTTCATGACGAAGGAGCCGCTCGATGCAGCCACTGCCAATCGCAAACGGCTAACGGCGGCGTGGCGGGCCGTGGACACCATCATGCAAGGGGTCCGGCGGCACGAACCGGAGTGGGCCGACTTTCCGCCCCTGCAGCCGATGCCCGCCGAATTGCAGGCGCTCGTGGCCGAGGTGAAGGCCGATCCCATTTTTGAGCGTTCGTTCGCGCCGTTGCCACGTGCCTTCGCCGTGGTCGAACTGGACCGGCTGGTGGTACGGCAGAAGACGATCAATCTCGCGCAGGTGCGGCGTTTGCAGGATCGGCTCGGTTCGTCGCCGAGTCCGGAGACGGTGTTTCGCCTCTGTCTGCCGTTTGACCATCCCACGGTGCCGCCGCGTTCCTCGATCTTCCCGGACGGCACCATCGACTTTGCCTCTCTCTCGAATGATCTCCGTTTCTTGGAAGCCGTGGTGCTACAGCCGGAGCAGGTGCGCGACTACCTGCCGCTCGGTCCGGTGGCCGGTATCGTCGGCCTGGTGGTCGGCTACGGGTCGAACTACCTCAATGCCATCGCGGCGGAGGGCCGGCTGGTGCTACACAACGGCTGCCATCGGGCCTACGCCCTGCGTGCTCTGGGTCTGACGCACGTGCCGATGGTGATCCAGCACGCGCGCACGCGCGAGGAATTGCTGCAGGTAGCGGGGGGCGCGCTGCGGCGCGATCCCGATCGCTTCCTTGGCGGACCGCGACCGCCGGTGCTGAAGGATTACTTCAATCCGGAGCTGTATCGGCGCGTGCAGTTGGCGCCGGTGGTGCGGCACGTACAGGTACGGTACACGTTCGAGGAATTCGACCGCGCCGAGGCGTGGGACCCGAGCTGAGGGTGGCGTGCGCTCGCGCGGATTGCAGCGGAGGTTCACCACGCCAGTGGTTAGTCGGAAACTTGTTGGCCCGCGCTTTGCTGCTTCCCGAAAAAGGAGTTCGCTTCCAGATGATCTCGTTCAAGAAGCAATCGAAGCCAAACACTCCCTCCAAGATCACACGACCGTACTGGGCAATGTTCGGCCCGACATGGACGTAAACGGACCCGGTTTCTGCCAATAGCTCATGCAGCAGCACGACCGTCTCGTAGAACCACTGCAAGTAGGAGTCGATGCCCCGCCCCCAGGTGTCGCGGTAGGCTCTCTGCTCGATGAGGCTGGGCTGCTTGGTAAAGGCGAGGACATCGTCATCGTCATCGTGGTCGGGGACGGTGGCGTTGAAGGAGAAATCGGCGCCGGTATCAAAGGGCGGGTCGATGTAAATGAGGTTGACCTTGCCGGCGAACTCGGGGAGCAGGCTGGGCAGGAGGTATTTCTTGTCGCCCCAGACGAGGCGGTTGCGCCAGGGCTTGTCCTGCTCCAGTGCCTGGAAGAGGCTCTTCTGGCGATCCTGGGCCGACTCGTTGACGGTCTCGATGGTCTGGAAGGGGAGGGCCACCCGCAGCGGCGCCACGCGCTTGCCAGCAGCGTCGTACTTGCCGTCCCCGACCAATTCAGTTCGGGTGGGCATGGATCGAAAGCTCCTCCGCTGGCCAATCGGGATGAGTCGCGCCCTATCCTACCAACTGGGGGAGGGGTTGTCGCCAGGTCAGTGAGTCCGACGGCCGACGCGGAGAGCGAGAGGCACGGAGGACCCTGGCGATCAGCTGCAGATTGAGCACCGCGATGTTGCGCCCTGACCTGGGGCGCACCTGCGCGACGCTGTTGCTCCTGGCGGATGTGCCAACTAAAGTAGTGAGTGAGCGCCTCGGACACCCCAGCATCACGCAATGGCGGTACAGAGATAGCAACTGGAATCGCTGGCTTGCCCGATGTTCAAGCCTGCGAACATCTTAGGGCCCATAGCTCAATGGCAGAGCAGGGGACTCATAATCCCTTGGTTGCAGGTTCGAGTCCTGCTGGGCCCACTCGGGACTGGAGGGGACAAGAGGGGACAAGAGGGGAAGTAGTAAAGGGTTAGGACGCAAGGGCCGGGTGATGAACCCGGCCCTCTTCGTTCCCCGAAGGGACAGGAAGTTCCCCCTGGCGGTGCAAGGCGCGTGCAAGGCGCGCGGGGCAAAGGGGGGCCGGAGCGGGCGCTGAGCCAAGCGCGGGTGGAAGGTTTGCAGTCGGGTCAGGCGAAATGGTAGCCTCGGGTAACAGCCAGGCACAGGGCCTGTTACATGGACCCGGAGAGGACCCGCCATGACCACCGCGACCCAGCCGCGCCGCCACAAAGCGCCCGTCCTGCTCGACGTGCGCGCTGTAGCCGAGATGCTCGATTGTTCTGTGCGTCACATCTTCCGACTCGCAAGGAAATCGCAATTCCCGGCGCCGGTCCGCGTCGGCCAATTGGTCCGGTGGCAACGTGTGGACGTCGAGGCGTGGGTGGCCGCCGACTGCCCCTCAGTCGAGAGGGACGCACCGTGATCGCACATTCGTCAGCCGGTCGGCACGCGGCCAGTGCAACAGCGGTAACGCCTTTGTTATGGTCGCTCGAGCAAGCGGCCGCGGCCCTGGCAGTCAGTGGACGAACCTTGAAAAGGATGGCGATGGTCGGCGAGCTACCGGCCGGCAGCGTCGTCCGGCTGGGCCGGCGGCGATTGTTCGTGGTGCACGTGCTGACGAAGTGGATCGGGGCGGGGGCGCCCCCGGTACACCCGAGTCGGAACGCCAGGGGATGAGCCAGAAAAGKGAAAAGGCCGCCACGGGGTAGCCAGCCCACGGCGGCTAAGGAGACTTGCTGTGGGTGATCATATCACGCACGAACCCAGCACGCAAATCACCCTCGGCTGGACGAGGCCGGCCGGCTGCACATCGCTCTCCGCGTGGAGCTTTTTGGGCAGGTGGGGTGCCGGGACCTGGCTGGCCTCACTCAGCGGGAGTTCGGTGACCTGGCGGAACTTATGGTCTTGGTCTGGCCGGCCGGGCGGCCGGCCAGCGGGCAGTCATACTCGATCCTGAATACATAGCGTCCGTGCGCTCCAGCCCCACGCCAGAGGAAACGTGGACGAATGGACGGACGGAGGGGGTCGCGGGCGCCCGCCCGCCTCAGGCGGGCGCACACACGCGGGAAATGCGTCAACTCGTCAAATACTGCGCAAGCCTATGCTGCGCCTACGGATGCGGTTGACGCGGGAGTTGACGCACGATTCCGGGACTTTCTCAAGCCGCAAGCCCCGGCGCGGACAGTTGTTGGCGAAGTTGCTCTGGCGGCAGCCGGAGCAACTCCCACCAAGCCATCGTGGGCAACCGCACACCCAACAGACCATACGGCGTCTGCTGGCGACCCCGGCCCGTGCCAAAGACGCGGCAGTTCCAGTACCGACGCTTCAACGCCAGCAAGCCCGGTGTCATCCGACGATGCCGGGACTGCTGCATCCGCGCTACGCAGTTGAGACATTCCACCAGGCTGCTCGCACGCCACGCCTGCCGCAGCACCTGCCGCACTTGCGCCACCGCCTCCAGGGCCAGCGGCCCCGACAACGACAGCACCAACCCCGTCGCCAGCAGCACACCCCGCAACGCGGCCGATGAAGAACGGGTACTCTGCATCTCCTCGGGGCGCTGCCGTAGACCTTCCGCCTGCACGGCGGCCTCACGCACCTCCGGCGACACCGGCAAGGCCGCCAGTTGTGCGTGCGTGCGCTCCAAAAAGGTCAGCAATTGCGGCTGCGTCCAAGCCCGTCGCGTCCTGGCCCAGACCGGATCGTCCAACACCGGCAAGGCCGATGTCAGGATGCCCTCGGCCCGTGCCCGCGTATTCAACTCCCCCGTCAGCGTGAACAACTGGAGTGCGTCCACGATCGTTGCCCAGGCATCTTCCACGGCCACACCGGCTTCGACAGCCGCAACCGCCTGGCGTTGAGCATAAGCCGTGGCCGAAGTAGTGCCTTGCCGGCTGCCCGTTCGGCGTGCCTTCTTCTGTTCCCGACGCTGGGCCGCCGCTACCGCATCGATGGCACGGCAAACCCGCTGTTGGATCTGCCGCAAGGCACGGCGGCCTTCGCGCAGCGTGTGAAAAGGGTCTTCCTGATCGGCGATGGCGTCCTCGCCGCGCTCGTGGCGTTCCTGATTCACCACGGCGACGCCCTTGGCCAGGCCGCTGCCGCCATCGCGTGTCACCTGCTTGAGGTTGGGCCAACGGCGGAATTCTTCGGCCCACGTAGCGCCGTCCCGGTTGTCGGCCAGTCGGCCGGTCAGCCAGCACAAGCTGTGCTGTTTCACCACCATCAGACACGGTCGGCGGCCGAAGAAGATTTCATCGGCCGCGACTTGTTCGACCTGCGGTCGGGCCACGGCGTCGAGGACCGACCGCAAAGCATCGGCCTTGTGGGCGGCCGCATGGGCCCAGCGTCCCAACTGGGCGACACTGGGCGTGCGTTGCTTGAGCAACGGCAACAACAATCGCCGGGCGACCGGCAAACTGACACCTTCGGCCTGAGCTGTGGCGGCGAAGCGTGCGAGTTGGTCGGTATCGAGGACGACGGCCTGCTGAAGTTGTCTGTGGAGGTGGTCGCGTTGGCCGCGGAGTCGGTCGTTGTCCTGGGAAAGGTTGTGCAGTTGTTGGCGGTGATCGGAGCCATCAACGGCCTGCACGACCCGTGGCGCGTCGCGGTAGAGCGTCTGACGGGACGTGCCGGAGAGTGCGGCTTGTCGGGTGACGGCACCGTAGGGACCATCGAGAACAGCGGCGGCGTTGGCGATGCGAAGCGACGGCGGTAAGGTGTTCATGGGATGCGTGGCCGTAAAGGACGGGGGGTAAGGTTCCCGTCATTGCAGCTGCGCATCCCTCAATTGTCCACTCCCACCGCAAGAAAAGACGCCGCCTGAGAGAGTCCCCTTCGGACGTGCCATCTGTGCATCCTTTCACCAGTTGTGGCAACAAGATCGGCGCGTTTGTACCTGAGAGTGTAAAGGCACGCTGCGCTAGCTGCAAACCATGTCGTGCGCCCCCCATCTGCTTCCGCCCTGCGCCCGGCCATTGAAGGCCCACCGGGTTCCGGTAGACTACCAGCAGGTGCAGTGAGCTTCCATGAGGAAACGCCATGAGTGAATACCGTCGTCTGACCCGCCGGGGAGCCCTGCGTCTCGGTGCCGAGGCGCTGCTGGCCGCCGGCCTGTGGCCCGGCGCCCTCCGCGCCGACGGCGCCGACGCGGGCGACTTTCATTTCCTCGTCGTCAACGACCCGCATTACGTCGATCGCCGCTGCGGCGACTGGCTGGCGCGAGTCGTCCGCCAGATGAAGGGCCACCCGGAAAAGCCCGACTTCTGTCTGGTTGCCGGCGACCTGTCAGAGAAAGGCGCCGCCGAAGCGCTGGCGTCGGTGCGCGACGTCCTGAAGAGCCTGGGGATGCCGGTTCGCGTGGTTGTCGGCAACCACGACTATCTGACACAGAACGACCGCCGGGCCTACGAGGATCTCTTCCCCAACAGCATAAACTACGCCTTCGAGCACCGAGGCTGGCAGTTCGTTGGCTTGGACACAACCGAGGGGCAGCGCGCCCGGGGGACGGCCGTGCAGCCGGACACGCTCCGGTGGCTGGACGACTACCTGCCGAAGCTCGACCGGAAGCGGCCGGCCGTGGTCTTCACCCACTTCCCGTTCGGGCCGTGGACGCCGGGCCGGCCGACGAACGCCGGAGAGCTGCTAGACCGCTTACGCGACTACAACCTGCGAGCGGTCTTCAGCGGCCACTTCCACGGCTTCACCGAGCGCCAGGTGCGCGGGGTGGCACTGACCACGAACCGCTGCTGCTCCTTCAGCCGGGCCAACCACGACGGCACCAAGGAGAAGGGCTACTTCCTGTGCCACGCCCACGACGGCAGAGTCAGCCGCACCTGCGTGGAAGCCCCGCCCGCGTGACTGCCCAGGTCCCCACCGGCGGACGCCGACCACCGGCCGGGGTTCGGGCGAGGCGGGAAGCCAATTTGAGAACTCATGCAATCATGGCCTGACAGAGAACCGGAAACCTCGCCCGCCGGGGCCGTCGGCCCGAGCACGGGGGCGCCCGCCCGAACCTGCCCGCCCAGGCGGCGTGGTCGCGGGCTTCTGCTGCTAGTCCTTGAACAAGCGTGTCCCCCGCCTCTGGGAGGTCGCCAGGCA
>JRHI01000454.1_pt1 | contig 44648 bp, 49 predicted proteins | sample 215371 | NCBI WGS metagenome assembly JRHI01 (sample SAMN02929681, study PRJNA255918) | sediment metagenome | biome: cave system; feature: Ice Cave; material: Sediment; isolation source: sediment from deep within a dark volcanic ice cave with no known source of... ... | reverse complement strand
GGCGGGGTGTAGGNCGACCGGCACCGCTGGCCCCGGGGCCGCTCCGGCGGCCTATCTTTACGTGTCATGAAGGATGAATTCGCCTGGCTCGACGCCACCGCCCAGGCCGACTTGGTACGGCGCGGCGAGGTCACCCCGACCGAACTCGTGGATGCCGCCATCGCGCGCATCCAGCGGCTCGATCCCGAGCTCAACGCGGTCGTCACCTCCACCTTCGACCAGGCCCGGCTGGCGGCGGCTGGCGAGCTTCCCGACGGGCCGTTTCGGGGCGTGCCCTACCTCGTCAAGGACCTCACGGCGCACGTCGCTGGCGTGCCCCTCGGCGAGGGCTCGCGGCTGGTCGGGGGCTTCCGGTCTGGCTTCGACTCCGAGTTGGTGCGGCGCCAGCGCCGGGCCGGCCTGGTGATGCTGGGCAAGTCCAGCACGCCCGAGTTCGGGATCCTGCCCACCACCGAACCGCTCGCCACCGGACCCACCCGCAACCCCTGGAACCCGGCTCACAGCCCGGGCGGATCGAGCGGCGGCTCGGCGGCGGCGGTCGCCTCGGGGATGGTGCCGGTCGCCCACGCCAGCGACGGCGGCGGCTCGATCCGCATCCCGGCCTCTTGCTGCGGTCTGTTCGGGCTCAAACCCACCCGAATGCGCAACCCCACCGGGCCGGCCCTGGGCGACGGCCTCGCCGGCCTCGCCGTGGATCACATGCTCACCCGCTCGGTCCGCGACAGCGCGGCGCTGCTCGACGCCACCTGCGGACCTGACCTCGGAGCGCCGTATTTCGCTCCGCCCCCGGCCCGTCCGTTCCAGCTCGAGGTGGGCGCCGACCCGGGCCGGCTGCGGATCGGGGTCACCACCCAGGCCCTGACCGGAGTGCCGGTCGACGACGAGTGCGTCAGGGCGGTCGAGGCCACGGCCAGGCTGTGTGCCGATCTCGGCCACGAGGTCTTCGATTTCACCCCCACCGGCTTCGACCCCGATGCATTCACCGCCAGCTTCCTGGTTGTATGGCACGTGGGGGCGGCGGCCACAGTGGAAGGATGGAGCCGAACTCTCGGAACCCAGCCCGGGCCGGAGAACCTGGAGCCGCTCACCCTGGCCATGTACGAAATCGGCAAAAGCCACAGCGCGATCGACTACTTCATGGCCCTCGCCGATCTCCAGGTTGCCTCGCGCCGCATCGCCGCCTGGTGGGAAGGCCTCGACCTCTGGCTGACCCCGGTCCTGGCCGAGCCGCCGCTGCCGCTCGGCGCTTTCGACGCCCCCGAGGACAATCCCTACTTCCCGCTGCTGCGGGCGGCGGCGTACGTGCCATTTACCCCCATCGTCAATGCCACCGGTCAGCCCGCCATGTCAGTGCCGCTGGGTTGGAGCGCCAGTGGCCTCCCGATCGGAAGCCACTTCGTGGCCCGATATGGCGATGAGGCAACCCTCTTCCGGCTCGCCGCCCAACTGGAGCAGGCGCGGCCCTGGCACCGGCGGCGGCCGGCGGTCAGCGCCTGAGCCGGGGCCAGAAGGCGGACGGCGAGGCCGGCGCGAGCAGCCGCAACGGAGATCGTCATCTCTGGAAGTCCGACCGACTAGGCTAGTAGCCAACGAAATCGGCCTCGAGCCCCGCCCGGGGGGCCGGTGGCCAAGCGAAGGAGTCGAGGTGTGAACATATCGAACCAGCTCAGGGGCTTGCTGCTGGTCGGCGTCCTCTTCACCGCGGCCTGCGGCGGCGGCGGCCAGAGCACCACGGTGAATCCATATCAGGGCAAGACGATCAACTTCGGCGCGGTGCTCTCGCTGACCAAGGCGGGGGCAGTCTACGGTCCCAGCTCGCAGCGGGGCATGGACCTGGCGATCGAGATCATCAACAAGGCCGGCGGCGTCAACGGGGCCAAGCTGGCGCTGGACGTCCTCGACGACGCCTCCGACAAGGCCCAGTCGCAGCAGGTCGCGCAACAGCTGATCCAGTCCGGTGACCACCTCGCCCTGCTCGGACCGACCCTGTCCAACTCCGCGGTGGCGGTGCACCCGCTGGCGGAAAGCCTGAAGGTTCCGATTGTGGCGGTCAGCACCACCGGCATCCACATCGTTCCCGACTGCAACTACCCGAAGCCGGATCCCTGTGCCTTCGTCTTCCGTGACAGCCTGGGCGAGGAGTCGGCGATCCCGGCCAACATCAAAGCCTACGTCGACTCCGCCAACCCCAAGCCCAAGACCGGCGTCCTGCTGGTGGCCAAGGACGACAAGTTCTCCTCCGACGGCGGCCAGATCGTCAAGAACAGCGTGGGCGCCAACGGCATCACCCTGGCCGCGTCGATCGAGTTCAGCAAGAACGACGCCGACCTCAGCATCCCGGTGACCACCGCGGTTCAGAAGAACCCCGACGTGATCTTCATCACCTCACTGGGCGACATCCCGGCCCGGATCATGATCGAGGCGCGCAAGCAAGGGTTCAAAGGCCAGTTCCTGGGCGGCAACGGATTCAACACCGCGGTCGTCTCCAAGCAGGCCGGTGAGGCCGGTAAGGGTGCCCGTAGCGGCAGCGCCTGGTACATCAACAACGACTTCAAAGGCAACGCCGAGTTCGTCAAGGCCTACCGCGCCAAGTACGGCACCGACCCCGACCAGTTCGCGGCCCAGGGCTACACGGGCATCTTGATCCTGGCCGACTCCGCCCGGCGGGCGAAGCTCGAATTCAAAGACCTGGCCGCCGACCGGATCCGGCTCAAGGACGCCATCGAGAAGGTGAACCTCGATTCCACCCCGCTCGGACCCTTCCAGTTCACCTCCACCCACGACGTCAAGCAGACGATCTGGATCCTTCAGATGGACGGGCAGGGCGGCTTCACCCTGGCCGGCTCGATCAAGCCCTCCGCCTAGGCTTCCGATGAGAGGGTCGAGCGCCGCCGGCGGCGCGGCCATCCCGCCGCCGGCGGGCCCGGTCGACGCCGGTTCTTGACATGGCCCAACAACTCCTCAACGCGATCTTCACCGGCTCGATCTAMGCGCTGTTCGCGCTCGGGTACACCCTGGTCTTCGGAATCCTCGACGTGCTCAACCTCGCCCACAGCGCGGTCTTCATGCTGGGCGCGGTGCTCACGTATTCTCTGGTCGTCCTGCACGGCCTGCCGTTCATCGTCGCGGCGCCGATCGCGGTGGCCGCCTGCGCCGGCCTGGGCCTGGTGATCGAGTATGTCGCGCTCCGGCCGCTCCGGCGGCGGGGGGCGCCCGGGATGTCGGCGATGATCTCGACCATCGGCCTGGCCCTGATCTTCCTGGCGCTGGTCGAGCAGGCCAAGCCCGGCAGCCCCTTCGAGTGGCTCTGGCGCGACGGCGCCAATGCCACCCGGTTCCCCGACGGCACCGTCCCCAACGTCACCTTTCATGTCGCCGGGCTAACCCTCGACGGCACCAAGATCGCGATCCTGGTGATCACCGTCGTGCTCATGCTCGGCTTCGGGTACGTGATGCGATTCACCCAGATCGGGCGGGCGCTGCGGGCGGTGGCCGAGAACCCGAAAGCGGCGCGCCTGCTCGGCATCAACGTCGACCGGATCTTCGCGCTCACCCTGGTCATCAGCTCGGCACTGGGCGGTCTGGCCGGAATCCTGTTCGGGGTCGCGCTCTCCAACATCAGCCCTTATATCGGCCGCGACCAGGTCGAGGTCAAAGGCCTGGCCGTGATCGTCCTCGGCGGGATGGGATCGATTCCGGGCGCGGTGGTCGGCGGCTACCTGCTGGGCCTGATCGAGGCGGTGGCCTTCGTCACCTTCGGCTCGAACGTCGAGGCGGGGATCGCCTTTGCCGCCTTGTTCCTGGTGCTGGTGCTGCGTCCGCAGGGATTGTTCGGGATGAAGCTGCGGGACCGCCTGTGAACCTGTTCCTCTATGGCGGCGGAGGCGAGTCCCAGGTCAACCCGCTGCTCCAGATCCTGACCGATCCCGCCGGCTTCTACAGCGCCCATGAACTGCTGCTCGCCCAGATCGGGGTCAGCGGCCTGCTCGCCCTGTCCATCTTCGTCACTCTCTTCTCCGGCCAGCTTTCCCTGGCCGGGGTCGGCTTCATGGCGATCGGCGCCTACACCACCGTGATCCTGAGCCTGCATGCCCACACTCCGCTGTTCTTCAACATGCTGGTCGGGTCGCTGCTGGCCGGCCTCACCGGATTTCTGATCGGGCTTCCGGTGCTCCGGCTCCGGGGCGTATTCCTGGCCATCGCCACCATCGGCTTCGGTGAGGCGCTGCGCTTCGGGGTGATCCTGAACCTGCCCATCACCGGCCAGGGCCAGGGACTCAAGAACCCGGACGCCGACCCCCTGGGCGGGTTGCTCCCGATCTGGATCGCGCTGCTCGCGCTCGGCTACGTGGTCTGGCGGCTGACCCGATCCAAGCCCGGACAGGCCTGGTCGGCGATTCGCGAAGACGAGCAGGCCGCGGCCAGCAACGCGATCAACGTGCCGGTCTACAAGATGATGGCTTTCGTGCTGAGCGCGATCATCGCCGGTTTCGCGGGCGCCCTCGAGTCGCACATCAACTTCTTCGTGGATCCCACCAGCTATGGCGTCGACCGGTCGGTCCAGGTGCTCACCTACGCCGTGGTCGGCGGGGTCAGCAACGTGGTCGGGCCGATCGCCGGCGCCATCGTCCTCACCGTGTTGCCAGAGCTGATCCGGCAGGCGAAAGACTATCGCGACGTCGTCAACGGGATCATCCTGATCCTGATCATCGTGTTCCGCCCCCAGGGGCTGATCGGCCGGGGCGGTCTGGCCGTGATCCGGCCGCGCTGGCTGCCGGCGAGACGGAGGTCGAGTGCCGAACCTGCTCAGCCTTGACCGGGTCAGCCGCAACTTCGGCGGCGTCCAGGCGGTCAGCGAGGTATCCCTGGCCATCGCCGAGGGCGAGATATTCGGCCTGATCGGGCCCAACGGTGCTGGCAAGACCACGTTGGTCAACCTGATCACCGGCTACCTGCCACCCAGCCAGGGCGAGATCCGGCTGGGAGACCGCGAGATCGGCGGCGCCCGCGCTCACACCGTGGCCGGGCTCGGCATCGGCCGCACCTTCCAGACCATCCGTCTCTACCGCGAGCTGACCGCCGAGCAGAACGTGCTGATCGGGATGCACCCCCGGCGTCGGGTCGATGTGCTCCAGCAACTGTTACCCATCCCCGCCCTGCTCCGCGACCAGCGGGCGGCGCGCGAGGAGGCCCATACTTTGCTGGCGCGGGTGGGCCTTGACCCCGCCACCTTCGCCCGCCGGCGGGCGGCCACCCTGTCCTATGGCGATCAGCGCCGGCTGGAGGTGGCCCGCGCCCTGGCCCTCCACCCACGGTTGCTGATCCTGGACGAGCCCGCCGCCGGTATGAACCCTTCGGAGAAGATGCGGGTGCGCGAGCTGATCGAAACCCTCAACCGGGAGGGACTGACGATTCTGGTCATCGAGCACGACGTGCGGCTGGTGATGGGCGTCTGCGATCGGGTCGCCGTCCTGAATTTCGGCCGGAAGATCGCCGAAGGCCCACCCGCCCAGGTTTCCAGCGACCCAGCTGTGATCGAGGCCTACCTGGGCAGCCACGCCCTCGAGAAAACACCGGCCGCCGCCCGCCCGGCCCGGCCGCGACCGGTGAAGCCGCTGCTCGAGGTCAGCGACCTGCACGTGAGCTATGGCGCGGTGCGAGCCGTGCGGGGGGTCTCCTTCGAGATCAACGAAGGAGAGGTGGTGGCCATGATCGGCGCCAACGGGGCGGGCAAGTCGACCATCCTCGGCGCCCTCTCCGGGCTGCTCCGCCCCGCCGGKGGGAGCGCGATCTTCGACGGCCTCGACCTGGGCGCGGCGCCCCCCGACCGGATCGTTCGCCACGGCCTGGCCCAGGTGCCCGAGGGCCGGGAGGTGCTGGCCCGGCAGACGGTGCTGGAAAACCTGGAGCTGGGCACCTGGTCGCGGCGGGACCGGGCGGCGGCGGCCGCCCAGCTCAACCAACTGATGGAGCGGTTCCCGATCCTGAGAGAGCGCCGGGACCTGCCCGCCGGCCAGCTCTCCGGAGGTGAGCAGCAGCTCCTGGCCATCGCCCGCGGCCTGCTGGCCCGGCCCCGGCTGCTGCTCCTCGACGAGCCTTCGCTGGGCCTGGCCCCGCAGATGGTCGACCTGGTCTTCGAGGTGATCGACCAGATCCACGCGGAGGGCACCACCATTCTGCTGGTGGAGCAGAACGCCCTCCGGGCGCTGGAGGTGGCCGACCGCGGATACGTGATCGAGACCGGCCGTGTGATCCTGAGCGGGACCGGTCCAGAACTGCTGGGCAACCCCGAGGTCCAGCGTTCCTACCTGGGCGCCTGACCCTGGGCGCCTGATCAGCCCCGGACGCCCGGATCCAATCCCCCGGGAACGGTGGCCAGGCTCAGATCCCGAGCGACCGCCGAACTTCCCGGATCTGCTCCAGGTGGTCGAGGAAGTGGCTGGAACCACTGCGGAGCAGGCCCTCGACCGTGAGCACACCCTGCCGCTCATGGATGGCGGTGCGGGCCCAGTCTGCTTCTGACAGCTCCAGCATCAGGTCGTAGTTGGTCTGACGCAAGTTGCGAATCAGCTCCACCGAGGCGTGGATCCGGCGCTGACGGTACTTGAGACGGGCCGGAACCTCGGCCCCCGACCAGACCCGGAACACCGGCTCCTCGTGGGCCAGCATCATGCGCAGGTGGGTGGCATCGAACAGCTCGGCGTCGGCCAGATGGTGCACGGTGTCGCGGATGCTCCACCGGTCGGGCGCCGGCCGCACCGCGAAGTCGTTGCTGTGGATCCCGCCGATCGCCTCGTCCAGCATCTCCGGCTCCTCGAGATACGTCTCGAGGAGAGCATTGCGCTCGGCCACCCGCATGTGGCGATTCTATTCAGGTGCCGGCACGGTTCCGCAACATCTCCAGACGACCCGGCTTCGAGGCCGGAGCCGGCTCACCCGTTGGCGATCTGCAGGTCCTCCCGGCCATCTTCGGCGTCGAGATTGCGCAGCATGTCGAGCAGCCGTGGATCCGGCCCCAGGATCACCCCGGTCACCCCCAGCTCCTCGAGTTCGCCGAGCAGCCCCTTGAGCTCGGCCTTGCCAGCCGGGGCCGGCGCCCGGACCCAGAACTCGAAGTCGCCCGGGGCCCGGCCCTGGGCCGCCAGCAGGGGCCGAAGCCTCCGCCAGGCCTGACTCACCGACTCCGGATCGCCGCCCTCGTGGATGTAGCCCCCGGCCACCGCCGCCGCCCGGTCCAGCGCGGAATCGCCGCCGACCAGCAGCGGAGGGCCGCCGGGCGTCCGTGGGGACGGGACGGAGAGCGGGGGAAACCGGTAAAAGCTGCCGGCGAAGGGCACTGGCGCGCCGCTCCAGAGGTGGCGGAGGGCGTGGACCGCCTCCGCCAGCCGTTCTCCCCGCTCCGCGAAGGGCACCCCCACCGCCTCGTACCAGGCCGGGTCGCCAGCTGCGCCCAGCCCGGCCCGGAGCCGGCCCAGGGCCAGACGGTCCAGGGTGGCCAGGCTCACCGCCAGCTCCACCGGACCTCGCAGCGGGGCGGCCACGACCCCGACGCCGAGCCGGATCCGACTGGTGACCACGGCCACCGCGGCCAGCACCAGCAAAGGATCGGGTGCCGCCGAGCCAGCGGATCCGGGCCCGGCCACGGTCGCTCCGCCAACCCAGAGCGAGCCGGCCCCGGCGGCTTCCAGGGCCTGCGCATCGGCCAGCAGCTCACCGGCATTCTCGAGGGTTGCGGCAAGCTGAACCCCCACCTCCATCGTCACGGGCAGACCGTACCATACGCTCATGCCCCGGCCCTTCGCAGCCGCCACCGCGCTCCAGCGGTGGCGGTCGGGCGCCCTGGTTCCGGAAATCGACGAGCTGGCCGGCGAGGAGCCGCTGCAGCTCCTGGTCGATGGCGAGGAATTGAGCGTGATCATGCGCACTCCGGGTGCCGACGTCGAGCTGGCGCTGGGGTTGCTCTGGGCGGAGGCGGTGATCGATCGCCTGGAGTCGGTCAGCCAGGTCCTGGTCAGCGCCGAGGCGCCGGAGGTGCACCCCGGCCTGCTGGTGATCCCGGACGCGCTCGAGTCCAACCTGGTCGACGTCCGGCTGCGGCCGGGGTCCGGCGGGCGGCGGCCACACCGAAGCCTGATCTCCTCGTCCGCCTGCGGTATCTGTGGCGCGACCACGCGCGAGGACCTTCGCCGCGACTTTCCCGAGGTGACCTCCGATCTCACCGTCGCGGCTGAGGTGCTGGCCTCACTGCCGGACCGGCTCCGGCAGGCCCAGGCGGGGTTCGCCAGCACCGGTGCCCTGCATGCGGCCGGTCTTTTCACCGCCGAGGGGGAGATGCTCGTGGTACGGGAGGACGTCGGCCGTCACAACGCGGTCGACAAGGTGGTCGGCTGGGCCCTGCTCCACGGGCGGCTACCGGCGGCGCGCTGCGTACTGGTGGTGAGCGGGCGGGTAGGCTTCGAGGTGGTTCAGAAAGCGATCGCCGCCGGGATCCCGGTGCTGGCGGCAGTGGGCGCGCCCTCCACCCTGGCGGTGGCCACCGCCGCCGACTTCGGGGTCACGCTCGCCGGCTTCATCCGCGACGGCCGCTTCAACGTGTACAGCGCCTCCCACCGGGTGCAAACCGGGCCCCCAGGCTGATGGCGGCCGGCCCGAGCCTGGTCGCCGGGCTCGACCTGGGCGGCACCAAGATCCAGGCGGTGGTCATGCACGGAGAGCGGATCGCCGGGCGGGCTCGGGTGCCCACCCCGGCGAGTTCGGCCGCCGACGTGGTGGCCGCCCTGGCCCTGGCCTGCCGGCAGGCCCTGGACTCGGCTGGCGCCGGCACCGCTGACCTGGAGCGGCTGGGCATGGGTACTCCGGGCCAGGTCGACCGCGCKGCGGGTACGGTGAGCCAGGCGAACAACGTCGCCGGGCTGTCGGGCACGGTTCCGATCGCCCAGTTGCTCAGCGGCCAGTTGGGCGGGGTTCCGGTCCGCCTGGAGAACGACGTCCGGGCCGCGGTCCTGGGCGAGCAACGGCTGGGCGCAGGGCGCGGGCGCCTTCATTTCGCCGGCGTCTGGGTGGGTACCGGGGTGGGTGGCGGGATCGTCGCCGACGGGCGCCTGCTGACCGGCCGGGCCACGGCCGGCGAGATCGGCCATGTGGTCGTCCGGCCGGGCGGCCGCCGTTGTTCCTGCGGCCGGCGCGGCCACCTGGAAGCCTACGCCGGCCGAGGTCGGCAGGAGATCACCGCCCGCGACTGGGCCAAGGCCGGTCGCCACACGGTGCTCCTGGACCTGATCGCCGAACGGGGCGCCGGCAAGCTCACCAGCGGTGTCCTGGCCCGAGCTCTGGAACGCCGCGACCCGGTCGCCACCGAGCTGGTCAAAGAGGCGGTCTGGGCCCTGGGGATCGCCATCTCCAGCCTCCAGAACCTGCTCGATCTGGAGGTTGTGATCATCGGCGGCGGGGTCGGCAGCCGCCTCGGACAGCCTTTCGCCGACCGGATCGCGGGCGAGATGCGCAAGCACCTGTTCCAGCCCGAGCGGTCCCCGGAGGTGGTAACCGCGGAACTGGGCGACCTGGCTGGCGCGGTGGGTGCGGCTCTGGTTGCCGGAGAGGCCTGAGAACTGGAGCGACCGCCGCCCCGGCTGACACAAGGCCGCCAGCGCAAGTGCTATAGTCGCCGCCAGGAGCCCTCACCGATGGGAGAGGTGGCGGCGCGCCCGACAAGGAGAGAAGGATGGCTCAACTTTCACGACGTGAGTTCCTGAAGGTCGGCGGTGCTTCCGTCGCGGCGATCGGAGCCACCGCCCTCGGCTTCGATGTGGCCCAGGCCAGGCAGGTCCAGCTCGGCCTCAGGATTCAGAACGCCACCGAGAAGCACTCCGTCTGTCCGTACTGCGCGGTGGGCTGCTCGCTGGTCGCGTACACGCGTCAAGAAGGCTCGACCACCCGAATCCTGCAGATCGAAGGCGACCCCAACAGCCCGGTCAACGAGGGCCGGCTGTGTCCCAAGGGCGCCACCGCGATGCAGTTGGCGACCTCCGCCCGGAGGGTCGACGCGCCCTACTACCGGGCGCCCGGCGCCACCAAGTGGGAGCGCAAGTCCTGGGATTTCGTGCTCGACAAGATCGCCCGCAACATCAAGGAGTCGCGCGACCGCACCTTCGTCCAGGTCGACGCGGCGGGCAACGTGGTCAACCGAACCGAGGGCATCGCCTTCGCCGGCGGGGCCGCCTTCTCCAACGAGGAAGGCTACTTCACCGCCAAGATGATGCGCGCTCTCGGCCTGGTCTACCTGGAGCAACAGGCCAGAGTTTGACACGGCCCGACGGTGGTCAGTTTGGCCGCCACATTCGGCCGAGGGGCGATGACCAACCACTGGCGTGACATCAAGAACGCCGACGTCATCCTCATCAACGGCGCCAATCCGGCCGAGGCTCATCCGGTCGGCTTCCAGTGGTTTGTCAAGGCCAAACTCGATCCGAAGCGCGGGCCCGGATCGGGCGGAGGAGCCAAGATCATCCACGCCGACCCCCGCTTCACCCGGACCAGCGCGCTCGCCGACCACTACCTCAGGATCCGGACCGGCACCGATGTCGCTTACTACGGCGGCCTGATCAACTACGTCCTGCAGAACGACCTGTACCAGAAGGAGTACGTGGTCAACTACACCAACGCCTCTTTCATCATCAAAGAGGGCTTCGACTTCAAAGATGGGTTGTTCAGCGGCTACGACCCGGCCAAGCGCGCATACGACATCTCCACCTGGGGCTACGAGACCGAAGCCGCGCCCGAGGGCACCACTCCGGGCGGCGGGGTGCTGGGCGGGCCGTACGCCCGCCGCGATCTCACCCTCCAGCATCCCCGCTCCGTGTTTCAGCTCCTGAAGCGTCACTACTCTCGCTACACGCCGGAAATGGTGGAGTCGATCACCGGCATTCCGAAGGCCACCTTCCTGGAGGTGGCCAGGATCGTCGGCGAGATGGGCCGCAAGGACAAGGTGATGACCATCGTCTACGCGGTGGGCCTCACCCATCACACCACCGGCGCCCAGCTGATTCGGGCGGGGGCGGTGCTCCAGCTCTTGCTGGGAAACATCGGCCTGCCCGGTGGGGGCATGAACGCCGAGCGCGGCCATGCGAACATTCAGGGCAACACCGACAACGCGATCAGCTGGGAAAGCCTGCCCGGCTACCTCCGGATCCCGGCGCCGGGCCAGAAGACCCTCGACGACTATGTGAGCCAGTCGGCTAGCAAGCAGTCCGATCCACGCTCCTGGAATTTCTTCGGCCGCAACTACAAGGCCTTCATGGTCAGCCTGCTCAAGGCCTGGTACGGAGACGGCGCTACCGCCGCCAACGAGTTCGCCTTCAACTACCTGCCCAAGCCGGCCTCCAACTCCTCCTGGATAAGCATCTACGACCAGGCCCTCAAGGGGAAGATGGAGGGCCTGATGCTGTCGGGGATGACGGCGACCAGCATCGGCCCCGACAGCAACCAGGTGCTGACCGCACTCTCCAACCTGAAGTGGCTGGTCGTCTTCGACCCGCTACCCACCACCAGTTCCGAGTTCTGGCGGGCGCCCCACGTGAAGGAGGCGACCGGCAAGGACACCTCCCAGATCCAGACCGAGGTGTTCTTGCTGCCGGCCACTCACTGGATCGAGAAAGACGGTTCGTTCACCAACTCCGGCCGGCTGGTGCAGTGGAAGGACCAGGTGATCCCGCCTGAGGGCCAGGCCCGTCACGACCACTGGATCCTCGCCGACCTCTTCAGCCGTGTGAAGAAGCTCTACCAGACCCAGGGCGGCAAGTTCCCGGATCCGATCATGGCTATGACCCTGCCCTACCGAGACCCGGTCCGCCCGGAGCTGGATGAACTCCTGCGGGAGATGAACGGCGTCGATTTGACCACCGGCAAGCGTCACGCCACCTTCGCGGTGCTCAAGGCGGACGGCACCACCACCTCCGGCAACTGGATCTACGCCGGCTGCTACCCGGAGAGCGGCAACCTGACCAAGCGCCGTGACGGGGTCCAGGATCCAGCCAAGAATGACCCGACCGGGCTCGGTTTCTACCATGGCTGGGCATGGTCCTGGCCAGCCAACCGGCGGATCCTCTACAACCGGGCCTCGGCTGACCTGGACGGCAACCCCTGGGACCCGACCCGGGCCGGTATCCGCTGGGACGGCAGCAAGTGGGTGGGCGACGTCCCCGACTATCCGCCCACCCTGAGCCCCAAGGACCCGGCCGCCTGGCTGCCGTTCATCATGAACGGCGAGGGGGTTGGCCGCCTCTTCTCGAACTCGCTCAACGACGGCCCGTTCCCGGAACACTACGAGCCGATCGAGTCGCCGGTGGAAAACCCGCTGCATCCGGCGGTTTCGGCCTCCCCGACCGCTTTCCTCTACGACCAGGCCGCCGGGCGCAAAAACCGCTTCGGCTCGGTCAACCAGTTCCCATACATCGCCACCAGCTACCGGCTCACCGAGCACGAGCACTACGTCACCCAACACGTGCCGCTGCTGGTCGGCCTGCAACCTCAGGCCTTCGTCGAGGTACCGTACGAACTGGCCCAGGAGAAAGGAATCCGCAACGGGGACCGGGTGCGGGTGCGCTCCGAGCGCGGCAAGCTCGAGGTGGTGGCGCTGGTGACCAGGCGGCTGGGCGCGATCCAATCGGGCGGCAAAAAGCTCTACCACATCGGCATCCCGATTCACTGGGGCTTCGTGGGGATCGCCGCCGACAAGTTCCCGCAGGAGTCGCGCTACTGGCTGGCCAACGCGTTGACCCCGTTCGTAGGCGACTCCAACTCGAGGACGCCTGAGTTCAAGTCATTCTTGGTCGACCTGGAGCGGATCTGAGGTGACGGCGACCGCCTTGACCTCCAACCACCTCTACCGGATGCGGCGGGAGAGGGCACTGGCCCTGATCCCCCTCCATCCCCATGCCGAGGAGATGCTCAGGCTGGCGGCCGCGCTGGCCGAGGTCCAGGCCGACCTGGCCGTCGCCGCCGGGTCCGCGATCGCCACCGGGTCGGAGCCTGCCGGCGCCGCCTGGGTGGCCGCGATCGCGGTGCCGAGGGTGCTGGACGCGCTGCCGGGAGCGGCGCCAGCGGCCCTGGTCGAAGCCGCCAGTGAACTGCGGGACCCGGCCCGCAGCCTCGCCGCCGTGGAGGCTTACCTGGCCGGCGCCGAGCTGGCCCCGGCCCAGCGCTTCGTAGCCCGGGCCGCCGCCACTCCGTATCTGGAGGCAAGGCGCGACTCGACGGCGATCAGCCCCCGGGCAGGTGACGGCGACCCGCGCCTCAACTGCCCGTGGTGCGATGCCCCGCCCCAGCTCTCCTATTTCGCCGCCTCGGGAGAGGCACTGGTCACCGGGCCCCGCCGTCTGGTGTGCTCGCGGTGCTCCGGGGAGTGGGACTTCCCCCGCATGACCTGCGCCGCTTGCGGCGAGCACGACACCGGGCGCCTGCTGGTGCTGGCCGACCCGGAACGCTTCCCCTATTTGAGGCTCGATGCCTGTAGATCCTGCGAACGGTACCTCGTCAACGTCGATCTGGGCCGGTCACCGGAGGCGGTGCCGCTGATCGACGAACTGGTGGCTCTGCCGCTCGACCTCCACGCCAACCAGACCGGCCTGACCAAGGTCACGCCTAACCAGATGGGATTCTGAGGGAGTCTGAACATGCCCGAAGCGATGGGCTTCTTCACCGACACCAGCATCTGCATCGGCTGCAAGGCTTGCGAGGTCGCCTGCAAGGAGTGGAATCAGCTCCCCGGCCACCAGGACTACACACTGCTGGCCGACAGCTACGACAACACCGGCCAGCTCGACGATCAGAACTGGCGCCACGTCCGCTTCATCGAAAAGGTGCAGGTGACCGACGGCACGGTCAAGCAGCCCCAGCAGGCGTGGTTGATGATGAGCGACGTGTGCAAGCACTGCGCTCAGGCCAGCTGTCTCGAGGTCTGCCCGACCGGCGCCATCATCCGCACCGAGTTCGACACCGTGTACATCCAGCAGGATGTCTGCAACGGCTGCCGCAACTGCATCGCGGCCTGCCCGTACGCGGTGATTGGCTTCAGCTCGGAGACCGGCACCGCCCACAAGTGCACGCTCTGCTACGACCGCCTCCAGGCCGGCATGAAGCCGGCCTGCGCCCAGGCCTGTCCCACCGAGTCGATCAAGTTTGGAACTTTGTCGGACCTCCACCAGATCGCCGACCAGCGGCTGGCGACACTGCATACCGCCGGCTACTCGAACGCCCAGCTCTACGGCCGTGACGACAGCGTGTACGGAGGACTGCACGCCTTCTTCTTGCTGATGGACAGGCCGGAGACGTACCGCCTGCCGAACGCCGACAACGCCAAACTGCCCAGCCGCAACAACGTGGGCGGCTACCTGACCGGGTTGCTCGCCGCCGTCCTGGCCGGGCTGGGGGCGCTGATCGCCTTCCGACGCCGGGGAGAGACACCACCGCCCGGGCCCGAGGGCCCGGAGTCCGCCGAGCCAGCGGCCGGCCGGCAAGGAGGCCGGTGATGTACCTGGCCAGCGAGCACTTCGTGACCGCGCCGAACTGGCGCTGGTACATCCTCGGCTACTTCCTGCTGGCCGGCCTTTCGGCCGGCAGCTACCTGCTGGGCAGCCTGCTCCGCCTGTTCGGCCAGAGCACCGACACCGGCACCGCCCGGGCCGCGTTCCTGCTCGCCTTCCCGCTGCTCTTGGTCTGCCCGGTGCTGTTGATCCTCGACCTCGGCCAGCCGGTCCGCTTCTGGCACATGATGTTCAACCCGGTCGACGGGACCATCAACCTCAAGCCCTGGTCGCCGATGTCGCTGGGGGTCTGGGGCCTGGGTCTGTACACCACCTTCGCCTTCGTCAACTTCGTCGAGGTCTTGGTGGCGGACGGCAGGCTCCGGATCGGCGCGCTGGCCTGGCTGCCCCGCCTACTCCAGAGCCGCATCGGCAGCGTCTTCCAGGTCGCCGGCTCGCTCGCGGCACTCTTCATCGGCATCTACACAGGGGTCCTGATCTCGGTCTCCAACCAACCCGTGTGGAGCGACACCTGGACGATCGGTGCCCTGTTCCTGCTCTCCGGGCTGACCGGGGGCGGCGCCCTGGTCATGCTGATCGCCCGCCGCCGGCCAGACTTCAGCCCCGCCACCGAAGCCCTGCTGGAGCGGGTCGAGACGTACTTCGTGGTACTCGAGATTCTGTTCATCGGCCTCTTCCTGGGCACGCTGGCCGCGGCCGGCTCGCTCGGAATCGTGTTCAGCGGGCTTTGGCCCCTGCTGTGGCTGGTGGTGGCGGTGGCCCTGGTGCTCCCCCTGCTGGCCCAACGCCGCTTCCGCGGGTGGTCGGTGCTGGTAGCGCCCCTGGTGTCCCTGCTCGGAGTGATCAGTCTGCGCGTACTCGTCATCTTCCCACCCCAGGGCTGACCGAGCGCGACCGGCACCCTCCCCGGCTCGATGCCGGTCGCTGACCGATCCGGGCGGGAGCGGCCCGACGGTTGCCGCTCCCGCCTGGTGATCGTCTCTGGAGGCCAGTCTGGCGTCGACCGCGCGGCTCTCGACTGGGCGCTCGAGTCCGGGTTCGCGCATGACGGCTGGTGCCCGGCCGGAGGGTTGGCGGAGGACGGCCTGATCCCGGCCCGTCACCGGCTCCGCCAGACGCCGTCGCCGGATCCGGCTCAGCGAACCGAGTGGAACGTGCGTGACTCGGACGCCACCTTGATCCTGGCCCGTTCACTGCCTTTGACCGGAGGCACGGCTTTGACCGCCCGCCTTGCGCGGCGGTTGGGCAAGCCGCTTCTGGTCATCACCGAGGCCGACCCGGCGGGCACGGCGGCAGCCCGGCACCGGTTGCGGGAATTCGTGGTTGGGCACCGGGTGACCCGGCTCAACGTGGCCGGCCCCCGGGAGTCGCAGGCGCCCGGCCTCAGCGGCTTCGTCCGCGCGGTCCTGGACGGACTGGCCGAGACCCACCCCACCCGGTGATCTCCGGCCCCGCCGCCTCACCTCCGAAGACCTTCACGGATCCCCGGTCCGGATCACTAAGCTTGGAGCATGGCCCGCCTCGAGACCGTGCACGAGGTGCCGCACGGCGACACCACGGCCCGGATCCGGGTGGAGATCGTGGACAACGACCTCGACTTCCAGGTCGAGACCTCCGGGTACACCCTGGGGCTCGATCACGCCGAGTTGCAGGAACTGTTCAAGCTGGTTCGACGCACCCACGACATCCTGGCCCGCGGGCTGCGCGCCCAGTCCTGAACCGGCGGCGGCTCCGGAACCGCGGCCAGCGCCGGTGGTCCGGGCGAGGTGCGCTGGGGTGCGGCGGATGGGTGGAGGCCCCGCGCCCCGGGTTCAGCCCAAAGAAGCGAGCACCGCGACCAGCCCGGCGGCGGCCAGGCAAGGCGCGTAGGCCATGGTCGAGCCGGCCATCCTGCCGCCCCGGAGCCGAGTCAGAACGAGAGCGGCGGCCGCCGCCAGCACCGTGGTCAAAGCCAGGATCTCGAAGGCGACCAGGGTCCGGTCGACTCCGGCGATCAGGCCGATCGCCCCGGCCAGGAGGACGTCGCCGGAGGCGAAGCCGGATCGGCCGGTCAGCAGCCGGCCCAGCCCCGACATTCCGAGCAGCACCGCCACCCAGATCAGCCCGGCGCCGGCTCCGCTGGCCAGACGGCCAAAGCTGACGCCGGGGATGAGGAGCCTGAGACCACCCAGGCAGAGCAGCAGGCCCAGGTACTCGAGGGGAATCCGCCGGTGTTCGAGGTCAAAGGCGGCGACCTCGACCAGCAATGAGCAGATGCTCCCGGCGAGCAGGGCCGGCCATCCGGATCCCGCGTAAAGCCAGGCCACTGCCGTCCAGGCCAGGAGATGGCCGGCGCCGACCAGGGCGGTGACCGACCGGGCCCTTTCCGGCAGCGAGCGCGCCCGCGCCAACCTCCGCGAGACCAGCCAGAAAACCGCCGCGGCCGGCAGCCCGGCCAGCACCAGGCCCGGCTCGGGCGTCAACGGATCGTGGTGCTGATGATCACCACCGCCGGGCCCAGGATCAGCGCCAGCAGGGGCAGCACCATGGTGGCCATGGGCAGGGCGATCAATATCTTGGAGCGTGACTCCAGCATCCGCTGGGCGCTCAGCCGCTCGTCGAGGGTCAGCTCGGCGATACTGGACAGCGCCTCGGTGGCCCGGTAGCCCAGGTTGCGAACCTTGATCTCGGTCTCGCCGAGCTGGACCAGCGCCGGCACCTGGTAGATCTCGCCGATCAACCTGTACAGCTCACCGGTGGCGGACGTGTTGGGCAGGCGCTGGCCCCGGTTCAACATGGTCAAGAGATGCTTGCCGAGCAGGCTCCGGCGCTCGGTGATCGGGCGCTCGAGGTCGGTGTAGACCTCGCGCAGCAGGTCGCGCAGCGAGGGGTCGAGCAGGCAATCGGCCAGCACTCCGGTAGTGACTTCGATCGAGAACTGGGCCGAACTCATCACGATCGCCATGCGCATCAGCATGTCCTCGACCGCCCGGTTGACCGCCTTGATCCGCTTCCGGGCCCGGGACCGGATGTCCATGAAGCGCATCACCACCACGAAGATCGAGGCGAGCAAGGACAGGCCGACCGGCACCGTGACGCCCCGGCTCGCCGCCACGAAGCCGATGAAGGTGAACACCACCACCGGTGCCACCGCGTAGGCGAGGGTGGTCAGGATCCAGGCATTGGGGCTGACCTGGATCCCGGCCAGACCGAGCGATCGCTCGATGTCGAGTACATCATGGTTGAGTCGATTGAGGAGGGCGAAGCGGTCGCCGAGGCGCTCGACCAGGCCGCGCGAGTCGATGTAGCCACCCCGGGCCAGGTTGACCCGGTAGAGACGGGCGATCGGATGGTCGAAGGCACCCATCAGCCGCAGCCCGTACATCACCGACAGACCGACCGCCAGGGCCACCAGTCCGCCTCCCCAGTTGACGTACTCGAGGTTGACCATCAGTCGAGCCGCCGTCCCAGTTGCGGCATGTCCCACATCGACCATTTCACCTCGGGGAAGAGCTTGGACACCAGGAAGGCGGCGAAGAACACGATCGAGCCGGCGAAGATCACCAGACCATTGCCGAAAACCGAGGTGTAGACCGTGTGCATCTCGGGCACCTGGTTGATGGCGATCAGGACCGCGGCGAGGATGCCGCACATGATGAAGACCGTGATCCGCGCCTGCTGAATCACCGCGCTGGCGTCCTCACTCAGGCTGAGCACCTTCTGGTAGTGGGGGAGCATCAAGGTGACCAGCAGGTCGCGGAAGCGCTCAGGGTCGCGGGTGCGGGCCAGCAGCAGGTCGGCGGCGACCATCCTCGCGATCGGCGAGTCGACCATCTCCGAGAACTGGATCAGGCCGTCCCGCAGGGTGAGCTGGCGATCGGTGAGCGGCTTCAGCGGCTTGGCCAGGATCGCCCCGGGCGCTTCGCCCAGCTCGCGGAGGGCGACGTCGAGCGGCTGCCGGGCGGTGGCCATGCGGGCATTCAACTCGCGCATCAGAACGAACAGGCTGCGATCGAACGAGATCGCCCGTTTGCGGAGGCGACCCGAAACCAGCCAGTTGAGCCCGAGGGTGACCGCCGCCAGCAAGAAGACCCCGATCCCCCAGATCTGGAGGATGCCGGCGGCCAGGATCGCGGCCAGGACCAGGGCCCCTCTCAGGATCATGTAGTTCCGGAGCGTCCAGCCCAGCCGGCGGGCCTGGACCGCCTGGCGGGTCATGAATGCGTGGTAGAGGCGGGTCAGCGAGCCGGTATCGGGGCCGTGGCCGATCGGTGTCCAGCCCATGACCAGCGCCGACGCGATCACACCGCAGCCGGCCGACAGCAGGGTCAAGACCATGAACGGCGGGCTGAAGGGCTGCAGATGGTCGACGATGAAGCCAGTCACGGCGCCTACTCCGGCAGATACTCGCCGAAAATCGGGGTCATCCGCTTGCGCAGCCGCGGCGGCAGGTTGTGGACCCGGGGCTCGACCAACCGCAGCTCGCCGGTCAGGTCGTCGCGCGAATAGACCGTGATGAACTGGCCGGCAACCTGGCCGACGGCGACGATGCTGGTCACCCGGCGGGTGCCGTCGCCGTAGCGCGCGATGTGCATGACCACGTCGAACGCCTGGTGGGCCCGGCGTCGGGCCAGCTCCTCATTGTCCTTGAACATCCGGCTGGTCATCGCGCAGTCGACCACGCGCTCCATGGTCAGCTCCGCCGAGTCGGCGTGGATGGTGAGCATCGAGCCGCCGTGACCGGTGTTGAGGGCGTTCAGGATGGCGCCGGTTTCCGGGCCGCGGGCCTCGCCCAGGATGATGCGGTCCGGGGCATAGCGCAAGCCACCGTGGCGGACCAGTTGTTCCAGGTCGATGCCGGTATCGTCGCTGTCGGTCGACTTGGTGGTGGCGAAGCCGAACACGATCTCATTCCAGCGCTGGCCGTCACCCCGGTCGCCTTCCAGCCGCAGCTCGGCCGAGTCCTCGATCACCACCACCCGGTCTCGGGCCGGGATCAGGCCGCACATGATGCGCAGCCAGGTGGTCTTGCCGGTCAGGGTGCCGCCGGCCACGATCAGGTTGCAGGCGGTTTTGACGCAGGCCTCCATGAACTGGGCGGCCCCGGCACTGATGCACCCCATCTCTACCAGTTGCTCTATACGGCTGTACCGGGCGAATCCGGGCACCCGGACCGAGGCCTGGAACTTGCCGGTGCCCGAGACTACCGGTTCGATCGAGCAGCTGATCCGGCACAGCTGACCGAAGGACGCCTCGGCGACCGGTTTGCTGATGCTCAGCTCACGGGATCCGTTGATACCCTCGGTCTGGAGCACCGCCCGCATGGCGTTGGTCAGCATTTCCTCGGGCGGAGTGCCGGGCATGCTGCACGGACCGCCAGCGGCGAAGGGGTTGTTGTCGAGAGTGAGCCAGTGGCGGCCGCGGGAATCGTCCACGATCCACCGGTCCCACTGGGTGATGCTGATCTCCTCGATCGTCGGCCAGCCGTAGACCAGGATCGAGAACGGCCAGAGCCGGCTGGATCGGATCACGGTGGAACGCACCACCGCGTCGAGTACGTCAGGTTCGGAGACCAGCCGTGAGCAGTCGTAAGGGCTGATCGAGTAGGGAACCGCCAGCTCGGCCTGGTTCTCGGTGATGTCGTGGATAATCCGGCGGACCCGGGAGAAGATGTTCTCCTCCCACTTGACGTTGAGCCGCTCCTGGGTCATCTCGCACTGGTCGAGGAGCACCCGGTGGATCTTCTGGGCGAGGGTCCACTCGGGCAGATCCGGCCAGCGGGTCCGGATCAGGCTGTCGGAGCCGTCCAAACGTGGCTTCAGCCACGGAGAGGCATCGGCGGTCAGAGTCATTACGGGCTACCTCGTCAGCTCGATCTGGGGACGGTCGGGAATGCCGGGGACGGCGGCGACGACCACGGGGGCGGCGGGCTCGGCCTCGACCGCGGGCGGTTCCGGGACCTGGAGCAGCCGGGCGGCCTGCCCGGGCCGGTCGAGTGGCTTGCCGCTGAGCACCGCCCGGCGGTACTGCTTTTCGTTCCACTCGAAGGTCGAAGCCAGGCGCAGGCCGGGGATCCGGGTGCTGAGCGCGTCGTTCAGGTAGCCGGAGAGGTCGGGATTATCCTTGCGCCGCATCAGGATCACGTCACCGAACGCCGGCCGTGCCAGGCGCAGGCTGTCCAGGCACGACCGAACCGACTCCGGGGAGTCGTTGATGACGATGAAGAGCCGGTCCAGTTGCTTGCAGATGAGGTCGGCGGCGGAAGCCGGGTCGCGTGCCTCCGGATAGGTGAACGCCTGGCCGAGGTCCATGAACACGTAGTCGTAGTGGGTGGCCCGGAAGTACCGGGCCAGGTTGTCCACCATCCAGGCGGCAGACTTGAGGGGCGATCCGACGGTGCCCGGCATCACGTCCAGGCCCCGGCACTCGGGCGCCTCGACGATCTGGCCCAGAAAGAGTTCCCGGCTGACCGCGGCCACCGAGGTCAGGTTGGCGACCGACTTACCGAGATTGGGCAAGCCCAGCATGTCGGCGACGCAGCTCATGCCCGAGGCGTCCAGGTCGGCCAGCAGCACCTTCCCGTTGCGGGTGGCGTCATAGGCGAGCGACAGCAGCCAGCTGGTCGCACCCTGGCCGGCCCGAGGCGACATCGCCCCGATCAGCATCGTCATCGCTTGGGCGTCGCGGAGGGCGCGGGGCTCGCGGCCTTGGCCCCGGGATCCACCAGCTGGGGCACCACGGTGATGTTGGCGTCAGCGGCCGTGATCGCCTTGATCGCGTCGTCCAGGCTGATCTGGTCGCCCAGCTTGCCGGCCGCGGCCGAGGACTTGATCATCATCAGCTGGGTGGAACTGGCCGACACCGCCGCCCAGGAGAGTTCCTCCCGACCAGGCACGAAGACCGTTGCCACCCGGTCGCCGCCAGGCGGCCGATCGATGGTGACGCCACGGCCGATCATGCGAGCGCTGTTGCCGGTGATGGAGTAGACGTTGACGATGTCGCCGGTGACCAGCGGGGGGGCCAGGTTGACCTTGATGCCCACCGAGGCGATGTCACGGGCCAGGATGTCGTCTTCCCGGAGCGGCAGGCCGCCGGCCAGGTTGCGGCTGGCACGCTGACCATACGGCTTCGAGGCCAGCACGCCGAGGTTGACCTGGGCGCCGCGCAGGACGATGCTGCGGTGCTCCACGTTGTCCGGGCTGTACACCTCCCCGGCGCTGACCGCCCTGGTGGTGTACCAGGCGTCGGCCTTGATCTGCTGGCCGAAGGCGGATACGAGCAGCACCATCGAGGTGACCGCGAACACCCCGATCAGCATCACCACGCCGAAGATCCGGCCCCTATGCATCGGTGCACACCCCCTTTATGGTTTTCTGGCGACCGGGAAGCCGCCCGGCCTGCCGGTGATCGGGCTGGCTGGCCGGGGCGGTCTGGCTGGCGATCGGTGTCCTGATCACTTTTTGGCGGTTCCTGATAACTGGCCGACCGGCCTGGCGGGCGGGCGGGCCAGGTTGTAAGATCCGGCCCGGACCTTTACTTCAAGTACAGATTAGGTACGCCTTTTTAGCTAGTTGCAAGGTGCTAGTTTGCGAACTGCCAATAATGTGTCAAAGGCTAAGACTTACTAAAATAGGGTTAATTAATTATTGTTGCGAGGTTCAATCGGTCTGGACCAACTCCAGGCGGAGCCCTGGCCGCAGGCCGGCGCGAGCGATGGTTCCCACCGGCAGTTCGACCACTGCCCGGGCCCGGCGGCTACCCACCGGCAACGACCACGGCTTCAAGTTCGGGCAGAGCCGGGTGATCGTCCCCTCCCGGTCGACAAAGGCAGCATCGATCGGAATCGACATTCCGAACATGTGGATCGAGCTGCAGGCGGTGATCCACAGTCCGGCGTCCGGAGCCAGTTCGGTCACGCCGAGCAGGCCACGCATCCGGGTCAGCACATTTCCGGCCCGGGTGGCCCGGGGCACCAGCACCGATCGCCTGCCGCCGTCCACCACGTCGATCCGGTATCCCCGCATGCTCACCATCCTGCCTGGAAGCGAACCCGCACCCGGCCGCAAAGCTAAGGGCCCGGGCGCCAGCGCGCCCGGGCCCCCAGCCAGTCGCCTGAGGTCCAGCCAGTCTTCAGCAGGTTGCGTTCCCAGGCGAGCCCAGGCAGTTGGAAACGTGCTGGAAGAGCCCCTTGACATTGGTTCCCAGGGTGACCAGGATGGCGACCACGGCGATCGCAACCAGACCGATGATGAGCGCGTACTCGGTGAGGCCCTGGCCCTCTTCGAGGCGATCTTCAAGCTGATAGCGGGCCACCTGGCCGCGAACGGCAAGCGCCTTGACCGACTGCATGAGCTTCGACATCTGTAACCCCTTTCTGCTGTGGTTTGACCTCGGGCGAGGCCGGCTGTGCAGTGAATCTAGCTCATGTTATTTAGGTAGTACAAGGCCCAATCCCTAATCCTTACACAGGGTTGATTCCTAGCAAGTAATGAGTAAGCGCTCTGTAACCACGAAGGCCGCCCAGAACCCGGCGAGGTGAACCCTACCGGTAACGCCGCTTCGGCTCCGGGAGCCAGGATTCCGGTCGCGGGCGCGGATTGGGCTTGAGGTAGAGCAATAGACTGGCCGCCTTGGGCCAGGTGCGCCGACTGTCGATCCAGGGCGAGAATTGGCCCTCGTCGTACATCCGCAGGATCTCGGACTTGATCCGGCCCCGGGGCAGACTCTCCGCCTCCGGACCTCGCCGACGCGAGACGTCGCGCGCCCCGTGCAGGATCTCCACACTCTGATACCCGTTCAGGTACGCCTCTCGGACACGCTCCAGCGCCAACTCGCAGGCGGTGACCACGTCGTGCCCGTGCAGGTCCAGGACCAGATGCCGGGGGGGCCTGCTCATCGACCGGTGGCGGAGATCACCGCGGGCGGGGCCGGGGCACGAAAGCCCGGTAGCCCGGCACCGGCTGGGACCCGCCGGGCGGAGTCCAGGGCCGGATTTCCCATTCCACATCCGAGGCGAACAGGAGCGTCACCTCGAGGGTGGCCAGCACGGTTGCCTGGAAGAGGTGACCTCCGATCACGCGCCCGTCGGAGAGGGCGAACACGCCGTGGAGATGGTGACCGGGCGAACCGGATTGGTCCCGGCCGAGGTGGCCCTGGAGCACTCCGACCTCGATCGCCCCCTCCACTCGTTGACGTTCCCGGTAGGTGACCAGGTGCTCGGGATGCGAACTGGCCACCGCGTAGACGAGGTGGGCCAGGCTGCCCACCGCGGCCACCACCGCCGCTCCCCCGGCACCACCGGCATCCAGTTCGGCGAGCAGCCGGTCGCCTACATCCTCGCCCGGTCCCAGCCGCATCGATGCGAATCGACCACTCGGGCTCAGCACCGCCGGATCGATCAAGCCGGCCTCCCGGCCGCCACCCGGCCGCCGAGGATAGCACGCACCGCCGCCTCGATTTCTCTTTCACCGGGAATGGCGACCGGCTCCAGGGTCTCCGCGAAGGGCACCGGGATGTTAGCGCCGCACACCCTCGCCACCGGCGCGTCGAGTGAGTCGAAGGCTCGCTCCTGAACCTGCATCCCGATCTCGGCGGCCCATCCGCAACGTTCCACCGCCTCGTGGCAGACGATCAGCCGGTTGGTGCGGCGGACCGACTCGAGCACCGTGTCGATGTCGAGGGGAACCAGTGTGCGAAGGTCGATCACTTCCATCTCGATACCCTCCGGAGCCAGCCGGTCCGCCACCCGCAGCGCCTTGTCGACCATCACCTGGACCCCGACCACGGTGACGTCCCGACCCGGCCTGCGAATGGCGGCCTGGCCCAGGGGCACCATGTGCTCGCCCTCCGGCACCGGGCCGCGGGTGAAGTAGAGCATCTTGTGCTCGAGGAAGACCACCGGGTTGTCGTCCCGGATAGCGGTGCGGAGCAACCCCATGGCATCGGCCGGAGTGCCGGGCATGACCAGCTTGAGGCCGGGCACGTGGGCGATCCACGACTCCAGCGACTGCGAGTGCTGGGCGGCCTTGCCACCCGAGGGACCCACGTTGGTGCGGACCACCAGAGGCACCCGGGCCTGGCCACCGAACATGTAGCGGAGCTTTGCCGCCTGGTTGACCAAAGGCTCCATGGCCAGGGTGATGAAATCCGCGTACATGAGTTCCACCACCGGGCGCATTCCGGTCACCGCGGCGCCCACCCCGAGGCCGACGATCGCCTCTTCGGAAATCGGGGTGTCCCGAACCCGCTCCGCCCCGAACTCGTCGAGCAGGCCCTTGGTGACGCTGAAGACGCCACCGCCATCACCCCAGACCGCGATCTCCTCGCCCATCAGGAAGACCGTCGGATCTCTTCGCATCTCCTCGCGCAGGCACTGGTTCAGCGCCTGGGCGTAGGTCAGCTCACGCATATACATCCTCCCAGGCCTCGGCCGGATCGGGCTTCGGGCTCTGTTGAGCCCGCTCCAGGGCCCGCCGGACCCGGGTCGCCGCTTCCACGTCGAGTTCGTCGGCGGCAGCCTCGGTGATCAGGCCGTGCTCGACCAGCCGCCGCCGGAAAGTAGGAACCGGGTCGCGGGCCGCCCAGCTCTCGACCTCCTCCCGGCTGCGGTACCGCTGCACATCCCCCGAGAAGTGGCCGACCAGGCGGTAGCAGTTGGCGACCACCATCGACGGTCCCTGGCCGGTGCGGGCCCGTTCCGCGGCCGCCAGCACGGCGTCGTGGACGGCGAGCACGTCCATTCCGTCGACCGACACCGCGGGAATGCCGATCCCGGTTCCGCGGAGGGTGAGATCGTCCGCCACCGAGATCGCGTCGCGCGACCGGGTCGACATCGCGAAGCCGTTGTTCTCACAGAGCAGGACGAGCGGCAGCTTCCAGATCGCGGCCAGATTGCCCGCCTCCAGGAAGGCCCCCTGGTTGATCGCGCCGTCGCCGAAGAAGCAGAGCGCGATCTGGCCACTGCCCCGCAGCCGCGCCGAGAGGGCGGCTCCGGTGGCCAGGCCGAACCCGCCGCCTACGATCCCGTTGGCCCCGAGCATGCCGATCGAGAAGTCGGCGATGTGCATGCTGCCGCCCTTGCCCCGGCAGTAGCCATCGGACCGGCCGAGGAGTTCGGCCATCATCCGGTCGACATCACCGCCCTTGGCGATGGTGTGACCGTGGCCGCGGTGGGTGCTGGTGATGTAGTCGTCAGGGCGCAGCGCGGCACAGGCCCCGACCGCGGCCGCCTCCTGGCCGATGGCGGCGTGGCTGCTGCCCCGGATCAGACCGGCGGTGTACAGCGCCGGCAGCTGCTGGTCGAAATGCCGGATCAGCAGCATCCGGCCCAGCATGGTCAGGAGCTGCTCGGTGTCCCTTCCCTCGAGATCGGTCGTGAATGCCGCGGTTCGCGGCTGGGTGTCTGCCATCGGCTGCTTGCCTCACGGTGGGCGGCGAGACCCGCGGCGGCCGGAGCCCGACCACGGATAAGCGTGAGTCTATCCCGCTACCAGGCCCCGGCTCAGTGGCGGAAGAAGCTCCAGATCATCGACGCGCCCAGGATCACCAGCACCCCGCCAGCAACCGGCTTGAGCCACTCCACCCGGGTGATCAGCTCGGAGCCGATCAGCGTGAAGGAGAACAGGAAGATCGCCGCCAGCAGCACCCCGCCGGCCAATACATAGGTGCGCTGCGTGGGGGGCAAAGTGGACGCGATCGCCGAGATGCTGATCGCATTGTCCAGTTGGAGGGCGATGTCGGTGAACGCCACCGCCACAATCGCCAGCAGAATCGCGCGCATGCCGCTTTTCCGCCTATCCGGGCGTGGATCCGGGGTCTGGCAGTCCCGGCGGCGACGCCGCCGGGAGGGAGGGGCCGGGCGCGGGCCGGGTGGCCGGCTGGCCGCTGCTCCGCCACATGGCCAAGATCACGGCCACCGTCCAGGAGATCCCGGCCAGGATCACCGGCAGCACCAGCGCGATCGCCACTCCGGTGTCGGGCAGGCTGCCGACGATGCCCGAAACCACCAAGGTGGTGGCCAGCACGGTGAGGATCAGCACCCGGATCACGGCCAGGGTGGAGCCCAGGATCCGGGCCCATTCGGCCTCCTGGAGCAGCCCCCAGACGACCAGGGCCATCAGGAGGGCGACCAGGATGAAATAGCCCAGCAGGACCAGGTTGGTGGTCGACGTCTGCCCCCGGGTGGCCGGGGCCAGGCCGCCCATGTTGAAGAGGGGGCCGACGTCGGAGATCACCAGATCGGCGACGATCACCACCTCGGCAGCCGCCAGCAGCCCCCGCAGCAGGAACGAGATGATCACCCAGTCCGGTACGACCACCCGCCCCTCGGCGGTGACCGTGGTGCCGAAACGCATCGAGCCTAAATTCTACGGTCCCGGGCCGGCCAGGGCGCCCGGATCAGATCGCGGTGAAGCCTCCGTCCACGGCCAGAGCCTGACCGTGAACGTAGGCCGAGGCGTCACTGGCCAGGAACAGGATGGCCCCATCCAGCTCGCCTTCCCGTCCCGGCCGCTTGGCCGGCACCGTCCGCTCGATGAAGGCCAGCCCCCGCTCGTCGAACATCGGCTCCGCCATCTCGGTGCGGAACCAGCCCGGACACAGAGTGTTGACCCTCACCCCACGCGACGCCCACTGCGAGGCCAGTTCGCGGCCCAGGTTGACCACCCCGCCCTTGCTGGCACAGTACGACGCCTGCGGGATCTTCCAGCTGCCCACCAGCCCGTTCACCGAGGCCACGTTGATGATCGAGCCCGAGCCCTGCCTCAGCATCACCCGCGCCGCCTCCCGGCTGCCCAGGAAGACGGCGGTGAGGTTGGTGTCCACCACCGCCCGCCAGGTGGACAACTCCTCCTGATCGGCGCGGCCGACCCGGGTGATCCCGGCGTTGTTGACCATCACGTCGAGCCGGCCGAACCTGGCCACCGCCGTCTCGATCAGCCGGCTGACCTCGGCCTCGTCGGTCACGTCGCACCGGTGCGGGATCACCTTTTCCATTCCCAGCTCGGCGTTCACGGCTGCGGCAAGGTCGTTGATCCGTTCCTCCCGGCGGGCGGCCGCCACCACCGAGGCTCCGGCTCCGGCCAGAGTGCGGACGAATCGGGCGCCCAGACCGGAGGAAGCACCGGTGACCACCGCCACCCGGCCGTCGAGTTTGAAGAGATCCAGAGGTGAGGCCATGGCGAGAGCATAGCCGGGAGCGGCGGCCGGGACGGTCGCGCCGGCGGAGCCCGGCCGGAGCCGGGCATCATGATGTAACTGGGTGCGTCCGGCATCCGGCCGGCACCCGCCGGCGCACACGAGGAGGAGCTGCGATGACGACCAACCGGGTCGCGGTGGTGCAGGCGGCCTCGGTGGTCTTCGACCTGGAGGCCACCCTGTTCAAGCTGGAGCGAATGGCGGTCGAGGCGGCCGGGGCCGGGGCCGAGCTGGTCCTGTTCCCGGAGGCGTTCGTCTCCGGCTATCCCAAAGGCCTGGACTTCGGAGCCGTGGTCGGGGCCCGCACCGACGCCGGGCGGGATCACTTCCGGCGCTACCACGAGAGCTCGATCGAGGTGCCCGGCCCGGCCGTCGACCGCCTGTCCGAACTGGCTCGCCGGCTGGCGGTGAACCTGGTGGTCGGGGTGGTCGAGCGGGAGGGCGGCACCCTCTACTGCACCGTGCTCTTCTTCGGTCCCGAGCACGGCTATCTGGGCAAGCATCGCAAGCTCATGCCGACCGCGATGGAGCGCCTGGTGTGGGGCTTCGGGGACGGTTCGACTCTGCCTACCTTCGATACCCCGGCGGGCCGGGTGGGTGCGGTCATCTGCTGGGAGAACTACATGCCGATGCTGCGCATGGCCATGTACGCCAAAGGGGTGCAGGTTTACTGCGCGCCCACCGCCGACAGCCGCGACACCTGGTTGCCGTCGATGCAGCACATCGCCCTGGAAGGCCGGTGCTTCGTGCTCTCCGCCTGCCAGTTCCTCCGCCGCCGCGACCTTCCGGCGGATATCCCCAACGCCCTCGGAACCGACCCCGACGACGTGATCATGGCCGGCGGCTCGTGCATAGTGAGCCCGCTCGGGAAGGTGCTGGCGGGGCCGGATCACGGCGGCGAGACCATCCTCTATGCCGACCTGGACCCCGGCGACCTGGCCCGGGGCAAGTTCGACTTCGACGTCGTCGGCCACTACGCCCGGCCCGACGTCTTCACCCTCCACGTCAACGAGGCGCCCGCCCGGCCTTCGGTTTTCGAAGGCTCCGGGTAGGGGCTTCCCGAAACCACGGCCAGCGGCCGCCACGGATCGCCCCCGGCGGCCTTCAGCTCGCCCCGCTCTAAGTTAGAAGAGTGGAGCGACGTGTGGGCTGGGCGGCCGACTGGGGGCGGGTAGTCTACCGCCACCGGTGGCTGGTGGTGGCGATCTGGGCCCTGGCCTTCCTGGCCGCCCTCGGACTGGGAGCGCAGACACCCCGGCTGCTCTCCCCCTCGGGCTTCCAGCTCGACACCGAGGCGCGCCATGCTGCGGACCTGATCCGCCAGCGGTTTCCGGAGCGCACCGGCGCCGTCGTCTTCGTGGTGCTCGACTCAGATCAAGCCACCGTCTCCGATCCCGCTTACCAGGCTCAGGCCGAGGCCTACCGCCRGATTCTGATCGACGCCATCCGGGGCCGGGACGCCCGGGTCAGCTCGACCCCGCCATCCGCCGACGGCCACACCCTGGCGATCGTGGTGGCGTCCAACCGGCTGGCCGACCAGTTCCTCGATCTGCCCGGCGTCATCCAGCGGGCGCGACCCGGCATCCACGGCCCGGCGGCCGTCTACGTGGGCGGGCCGGCGGCCGTTTACGAAGGGTTCATCGGAGGTGCCGAGGCCGACCTCCGCGCCGCGGAAATGGAGTCGCTGCCGCTGGCCGCGATCCTGCTCCTGGTGGTGTTCGGCGGCCTGGTCGCGGCGGGTCTGCCCGTGCTCACCGGTACGGCCACGGTGGTGACCGCGGTCGCCGTGCTCGGGCTGGCCGCCCGCGCCCACACGGTTTCGGTGTTCGCCCTGAACATCTCCTCGGCGCTCGGCATCGGGCTGGGCATCGACTACTCGCTGCTGATGGTGAACCGGTTCCGCGAGGAGATGCGGGCCACGCCCGACGTGGAGTCGTCGGTGGTCCGAACCGCCGCCACCGCCGGGACCGCCACTTTGGTGTCGGGCGCTACGGTCATGATCGGGTTCGGGGCGCTGATGCTGAGCCGGCTCAACGTGCTCTGGTCGCAGGGCCTGGGCGGGGTGCTGGTGGTCGGCTGCAGTCTGCTCGCCTCGCTGACTCTGATCCCCGCCCTGCTCGGCATCTTCGGGCGCCATATCGACAGGCTGACCCTGCCGGTCGCCCGCAACCGCGACACCTCTCGCTTCTGGGACCGGCTGGCGCGCGGCGTGATGCGCCGCCCGCTGCTCTTCATCGTCGCCGCCCTGACGGTGGTCGGCCTGCTGCTCTGGCCGGCCCGGCACCTCTACCTGGGGGTGGTGGGCGCCGAGAGCCTTCCCCCCGCCGACGAAAGCTTCCGGGCCCAGGCCCTGGTCGAGCGCAGGCTCGGCTTCCAGGCCGGCACACCGGTGCTGATCGTGGCCGACGGGATCCCCGACCTGACCGCCGCGGCCGAGCTGGAGAGCCGTGTACGGCAGGCGGCCGGCGGCCGCCGGGTGACCGGGCCGGTCGAGGTGGCCGGGGCTACCGGGGGTGCCGCCGGGGCGGGCCTGGACTCCTATCTGCGCGCCCCCTACGCGATCGTCGAGGTGGCCCAGGCCGGCGGCGACAACGACCCCGCCACCCGGGCGATGCTCGACCGCCTGCGGGCCCAGAGCTGGCCGCCGGGAGTCAGGGTCAGCATCGGCGGACAGGCGGCCGCCTACCAGGACTATCTGAACGCGATCACCGCCGACTTTCCGAAGATCGTCGGAGTGGTGGTCGCGCTCACCTTGCTCCTGCTCTTCGCCGCCTTCCGCTCGATCGCCCTGCCCTTGAAGGCGGTGCTGATGAACCTCCTCTCGGTGGGGGCGGCCATGGGCGTGCTCACCTGGGGCTTCCAGGAGGGCCACCTGGCCGGGCTGCTCGGCTTCCGCCCGGTCGGCTTCGTCGACACCACGGTGCCCATGATCGTCTTCGCCGGACTCTTCGGTCTGTCGATGGACTATGAGGTGTTCCTGCTCAGCCGGATCCGCGAGGAATACGTGGCCGGGCTGGACAACGCCTCGGCGGTAGCCCGAGGCATGGCCAGGACCGGTCAGATCATCACCAGTGCCGCGCTCATCCTGGTGGTGGTGGCGATGACCCTGGCGACCAGCCGGCTCACCCTCAACAAGGCGCTCGGGGTCACGTTCGCGGCCGCCATCCTGCTCGACGCCACCCTGATCCGGCTGCTGCTGGTTCCGGCCATGATGCGGGTGCTCGGCGATCTCAACTGGTGGCCCGGCGGGCGCGGCGCTACCACCGCCACCCGAGGCGTGGTCAAGCCGGTGCCCTGAGCGCCGGCGCCCCCGCCCGGCGGCCTCAGACCGGACCTGACATCAACCGCACCGGTTGCCAGCTGGGGCTGGAGTGCTCCCAGTCGCGCTGAAAGCCGTCCTCGGGCCAGACCCGGCGCGGGAAGCGGTGCACCCACAGACCCAGCTCCAGGGGCTCGGTCCTGAAGGGATAGGGATCAAGACGTATGGTGTGAGGCGCATCCAGGCGGATGGTGATGCTCACCACGTGCCCACCGTGCTCGACCCCGGGCAGTTCGATCCGGCTCCCTTCGAAGCCGTCGCGGGCGACCGCCAGGCTGATCAGGTCCCACAGTTGAAGCCAGCGATAAGCCAGGGCGACCTCGTCCGGCGGCAGCTCCAACCGCTCGGTGAGGCGGCGCTGGCGGGCCAGCTCGCCGGCCACGAATATCTCGACGTCGCTCCGCTCGGGCAGCGGCAGGCCGGCCAGCCCGGTGCGCACCGGCCAGCCGAAGTGGCTGTGGAAGAAGCCCGAAAGATGCAGGCTTTTGAGCAGAGCGGCGGCCGGATGGTGCAGCTCCAGGCCGTCGATCCCCAGCCGGTAGAACTCGGTGGTCACCGACCGCGAGAGTGCGTTGAAGGAAAGCGGAACGCCGTTGCCGTCGCAGGCCGGCTGATCGTCCCAGGCTTCCCAGCAGAGATCGTGGAGCCGGGCCCCGGCCACCGCCCAGCGACCCGGGTCGGGAACCTCCCAGGCCGCGCCCGACCAGTTCGCGGCCAGCAATCCCGACAAGTGAGCATGATCGTGCTGCCTCACCAAGGTGATCCCCTGCCGGTCGTGGCGCACGATCACACGGCCAGTCTAAGGCCCCGGGCGCCGGGTAGCCTTGGTGGAGTGGAGCTGGCCTGGCGTGACTTCGATTGGGAGCTGCTGCCGGCGCCTCCGCTCGGCGTCCACCAGCAACTGGCTCTCGACGAGTTGCTGCTCCGGGACGTGGCCGCGGGAGCACGCCCACCTGCCTTTCGCACCTGGTCCTGGACGCAGCCGGCCCTGGTTTTGGGCTCGCACCAGTCGGTGCTGAACGAGGTCGACGAAGAGGCCGCCGCCGATCTCGGATACCGGCTGGCCAGGCGCCTGAGCGGGGGCGGCACCATGGTCTGCGGGCCGGGCAGCGTCATCACCTGGTCGATCTACGCCCCCGAGCAACTGGTCTCCCGGCTGTCCTTCGTGGAGTCCTATCGCGCCCTCGACGGCTGGGTGGTGAGCCTGCTCCGCGAACTGGGGGTCGACGCCGGCTACCGCCCGATCAACGACATCTGCTGCCCGGCCGGCAAGATCGCCGGCGCCGCCCAGGCCCGGCGCCGGGGTCATGTGCTCCACCACGTCACCATGGCCTACCGGATCGATCCCGAACTGGTCCCGCGGCTGATCCGGATCGGTCGACCGGCCCGGGCGGAGCATGGGGTGCGCAGCGCTGAGAAACAGGTGGCGCCGCTCGGCACCCTGATCGATCTGCCTCTGGCCCGGGCCGTGGAGGCCCTGGAGACTCGCTTCGCCGAGTTGTCGGGAGGGGCGGCCGGGGATCTGGGGCCGGCCCTGCTGGCCGAGGCCGAAGCGCTGGCGGCCGCCAAGTACGCCGCCGCGGAATGGATCCATCGCCTGGCCTGATCCCCGGAGGCCGGGGATCAGGGAGCGATAATCGGCGGGTGGCGGGCGCGATCGAGGTCGAAGGTCTGGTCAAGCGCTACCGCCGGGCAGACCGCAACGCGGTCGACGGCGTCTCGTTCACGGTGGAAGCGGGAGAGTTCTTCGCTCTTTTGGGGCCCAACGGGGCGGGCAAGACCACCACCATCTCGATCCTCACCACGACCATGCTGCCCACCTCGGGAGAGGTGCGGGTGGCCGGCCACGACGTGGTCATCGAGCCGGGTGCCGTACGCCGGCGCGTGGGCATCATCTTCCAGCGACCGAGCCTGGACCAGAACCTGACCGGCGAAGAGAACGTGCGCCTCCACTGCCTGCTCTATGGGATCTTCCCGTACCGTCCCTGGTTCCGCGCCATGCCGGCCGAGTACCGGCGGCGCGTGAGCGAGCTGGCCGCCCTGCTCGGCATCGACCAGGACATGTTCAAGCCGATCAAGCGGCTYTCCGGGGGRACCCAGCGGAAGCTGGAGATCGTGCGCAGCCTTATGCACCGGCCTCAGGTGCTGTTTCTCGACGAGCCCACCGCTGGTCTCGACACCGCCGCCCGGCACAGCCTCTGGAGGTACATCGAGAGCCTCCGCCAGACCGGCGGAACCACCATCCTGCTCACCACCCACTATCTCCAGGAGGCGGAGGGATCGGACCGCGTATGCATCCTCAACCGGGGTCGGGTGGCCGCGCTTGGCTCACCCGCCGAGCTCAAGTCGCGATTCGTGCCCGACCAGGTGGTGATCGACGCGGAAGATCGGGCCGGCCTGGCCGCCGAGCTGGCTGCCGCTGGCGTCAGCTGGTCGGGCATCGGCCCCTTTCTGGTCACACCCGAGCCCGGGCCAGCCTCGGTTCACCGGCTCATGCGCCGGATCCAGACTCCGCTGACCACGCTCAAGGTGACCACCCCGACCCTGGAGGAAGCCTATCTCCGGATGGTGGCCGCCACCGAACTCGAACTCGAGGAGAGCTCGCTTGCGCCATGAGCTGCAGGCGGTGCTGGCGATCGCGCAGCGGGACCTGACCAAGTTCGCCCGGGATCGCACCCGACTCCTGTCCAGCCTGGTCTTCCCGTTCATTTTCATCGGCCTGATCGGGGGCACCTTCGCCCCCTTCGGCTCCCGGCTCGGGGTGGGGATCACCGCCTACGTCTTCACCGGAGTGCTGATCCAGACCATGTTCCAGTCGTCGGCCCAGGGCATCCTCTCGCTGCTCGACGACCGGCTCAACGACTTCTCCCAGGAAATGTTCATCGCGCCAATTTCGCGCTACTCGATCGTGGTCGGCAAGATCGCCGGCGAATCGCTGGTGGCACTGGTCCAGGGGGCCGGGATCATCGCCTTCGGCATCCTGCTCGGAGTGCGTCCGGGAGTGCTGCCGTTTCTACTCCTGGTTCCGGTCGCCGCCGCCGCCTGCCTGGTCGGTGGTGCCTTTGGGCTGCTCCTGCTGACCTTCGTCAACAGCCGGCGGGCGGCCGACCTGATCTTCCCGTTCGTCTTCCTGCCCCAATTCTTCCTGGCCGGCGCCTTCACCCCGATCAAAGGGCTACCCCCGACGCTGGAAACACTGTCGCGGCTGGCGCCGATGCGCTATCCGATCGATCTCGGCCGCAACCTCTTCTACGCCGGCAGCCCCGAGTTCAACAAAGTGGTGCTCGACCCGTCCCTGCTCGACCTGACCGTGATGGCCGCCATGTTCGTGGTCTTCGTGACCGTCGGGACCTCACTGTTCGTTCGGCAGGAGCGCAACCGATGAGGCCGCCGGTTGTGCAAGGATGATGCAGACCATGAGCGCCTACCGGTCACCCTGGCTCGATTCGGAACTGGACCTCCTCCGCGATACCGCCCGCGACTTCTTCGAGCGCGAGTTCCTGCCCAATGACGAGGCGTGGGCCGAGCGCGGAGTGGTGGACCGAGAGGCATGGGTCCGGGCCGGCCGCGCCGGCCTGCTCTGCGCCAGCGTTCCCGACGTTTACGGAGGAGGAGGCGGCGACTTCCGCCATGAGGCGGTGATCATCGAGGCCCAGGGCCATCTCGGCATCAGCAGCTTCGGCGGACCGGTGCACAGCGGGATGGTGGCGCACTACATCCTGAACTACGGCACCGATGAGCAGCGTCGGCGCTGGCTGCCGGCTCTGGCCTCCGCCGAACTGATCGGCGCCATCTGCATGACCGAGCCGGGGGCGGGCTCCGACCTCCAGGGCGTGCAGACGCTGGCCCTGCGCGACGGCGACGGCTACGTGATCAACGGCACCAAGACCTTCATCACCAACGGCGAACTGGCCAACCTGCTGGTGGTGGTGGTCAAGACCGACCGCACCCAGGGTGCGCGTGGCGTCTCACTGCTGGTGGTGGAGACCGACCAGGTTGCTGGATTCCGGCGCGGAAAAAAGCTCAAGAAGCTGGGACAAAGGGGAATCGATACCACCGAGCTGTTCTTCGACGGCGTGCGGGTCCCGGCCGGCAATCTCCTCGGCGGCGAAGAGGGAAAGGGCTTCTACCAGCTGATGGAGCAGCTCCCTCAGGAGCGCCTGATCATCGCGCTCCAGGCGGTGGCGGCGATGGAGCGCGGGCTCGAACTGACGGTGCGCTACGTCAAGGATCGCACCGTGTTCGGCAAGCGTTTGATCGACTTCCAGAACACCCGGTTCAAGCTGGCCGAGGTGAAGACCGAGGCGCACATCGCCCGGGTCTTCATCGACGAACTGATCCACCGGCATCTGGCCGGTGGCCTCGACACCCCGACCGCGGCCATGGCCAAGTGGTGGTGCACCGAGCGGCAGGTGGCCACCCTCAGCGAGTGCGTCCAGCTCCACGGTGGCTACGGCTACATCACCGATTACGAGATCGCCCGCCTCTACGCCGACTCCCGGGTCCAGATGATCTACGGAGGAGCCAACGAGATCCAGAAGGAGCTCGTGGCCCGCAGCCTGTGACCGGCGCCGGTGGCGGCCCGCTGGCCGGTATCCGGGTGGTCGAGTTCGCGGGAATCGGCCCTGGACCTTTCTGCGCCATGATGCTCGCCGACATGGGAGCCGAAGTGATCCGGATCGACCGGACCGGTGCCGATCCGGAGCCAGTGCCCGGCAGCCAGGTCATGAACCGCGGGCGCCGCTCGGTGGCGCTCGACCTCAAGCGGCCGGAGGGCCGGGACACCGCGCTGCGCCTGCTGGATCGGGCGGACGCTTTGGTCGAGGGCTTCCGGCCCGGGGTCATGGAAAAGCTCGGTTTGGGCCCGGAGGTGGTACTGGCCCGCCAGCCGAAACTGGTCTACGGGCGGATGACGGGATGGGGTCAAAATGGTCCGCTGGCGCTGGCGGCCGGCCACGATATCAATTACATCGCGCTCTCCGGCGTGCTGCACTCGATCGGCCGGCCGGGGGCGCCTCCGGTGCCGCCCATCAACCTGGTGGGGGATTACGGTGGGGGCGGCATGCTGCTCGCCTTCGGGATCGTGTGCGGGCTGCTCGAAGCCCGCGGCTCCGGACGCGGCCAGGTGGTCGACGCGGCCATGGTCGAGGGATCCGCCCTGCTCATGTCGCTGATCTACGGGCTCCGGGCCGCCGGCCTCTGGAGCAACCGCGCCGGCACCAACCTGCTGGACGGCGGCGCCCACTTCTATGACGCCTACGAGTGCGCCGACGGTCGCTATGTGGCGGTGGGCTCGATCGAGCCCCACTTCTATGCGCTACTGCTGGAGAAGACCGGGCTGGCCGCCGACCCCGAGTTCTCCGCCCAGATGGATCGCTCGCGCTGGCCGGAGCTGAAACGGCGGCTGGCCGACGTGATCCGGACCCGATCCCGCGACCAGTGGTGCGAACTGATGGAAGGGACCGACGTCTGCTTCGCCCCGGTCCTCGACCTCGACGAGGCTCCCCGCCATCCCCACAACCGAGCCCGGGAGACTTTCGTCGACCTGCGAGGGGTCACCCAGCCGGCGCCGGCGCCCCGGTTCAGCCGGACCCCGGGGAGGATCGCGGGTCCGCCACCCCGGGTGGGCGAACACTCGGCGGAGGTTCTGGTGGATTGGGGGTTCAGTTCCGCCGAGGTGGAAGGCCTGCGCGCCGCCGGCGTCATTTAGCCGGGTGCACCGGTGGCGCCGGGCTCGGGCACCAGGCGAAAGCATCCCGGCTCCGGCAGCGCCCGCATGGCGAAGTCCACCGTGTCGGGCCGCAGCGCGATCTCGAGGTCAGCCGGGCTGAAGCCCGGGAATTTTCCCGCCAGCACCCGGCGGATGCGCTCGGTCTCCCACAGCGAAGCCAGCGCCGGCTCCAGGTCGAAAGGCCGGCCACGTAACAAAGCCTCCATGTAAAGTCCACAGACCTGATCCTCGAGGTGACCTTCCGGCTCGCCGGTGGCGACCAGGGTGACCAGCTCCGCCGCCGACCTCCGGATGGCGGCCACGGTCGCCGCCGCCACCACCAGGCTGCCGGCGTAGACGGCGTCCGCCTGCCGGGCCCGCCACACCCCCTGGGTCCCGGCGGAGGTACGCTGGATCAGTACCCGCCCGGTCAGATCGAGCCCGAGAAGCTGGCTGGGCGAGTTGCTGATCGGCACTCCCTCGACCGGCAGCCCGTCGACCTCCGCGCTGATCAACGCGCCCGGGGTGTGTGCGGCCAGGACGTTCGCCTGCTCCAGAGTGCTCACCAGCAGGCACCCGGCGGCTCCCCGAGCGAAGGCGACCGCGCTCACCGTGAAGGCGCGTAGCACGTCGATCACGACCACCGTGCCGCGTGCCGCCTCGGCCCCCTGAAGACCGCTGGCGTGCACGATCACCGGCATCAGAGGGTGACGTTCACACCCAGGCCCAGGTCCCGGGCTCGCAGGTAGACCAAGCGTGCCGCCACCGCGTCCTCGACCGCGTTGCCGACACTCTTGAAGAGGGTGACGGCCGACTCCGAGGAGCGGCCGGCCCGCTTTCCGGAGAGCACCTCGCCGATCTCGCCCACCCTGGCCGGGTCCACCGACTCCAGCTCGAAGGCACCGGTCGGAAAGGGCAGCAAGGTCGCCGCCCGGGACTCGACCAAAATGTCGCCGGAGGCTTCGGCGGCGGCCACGATGCCGGGGTCGAGCTCGGAGCCCCGACCGGGCACCCCGACCGAACTCACGTGGGTGCCCGGGCTGAGCAGATCCAAATCGATCAGGGGACTGGCGGAGTTGGTGCAGCAGAACACCGCATCCACCCCCGACACTGCCTCCGCGTAGCCTTCCACCGCCCTCGCCTTGGCCGAAGTGGAGGCGAGGGCGGTGGCGTGCTCCGCGCTGCGCGAGCAAACCCGGATCTCTTCCACCCAGGGCATGCGGTCGAGGTAGGCGACGTGCGACCGGCCCTGGACTCCGGCCCCGAGCACGGCCACGCGGGCCGGCCCGGGCCGCATCTGGATTTGGGCCGCGACCATGCTCACGCCGGCGGTGCGGATCGCCGTGATGTGGGTGCCGTCCATGATCGCCAGCGGACTGCCAGTGTCCGGATCGAAGAGCGAGATGGTGGCCTGGTGAGAGGGCAGGCCGCGAGCATGGTTCTCGTGGAACACGGAAACCAGCTTCACCGCCAGCGTCGCTGGCGAGCTGACATAAGCGGGCATCACGCCCAGGAAGCCGTGCCGGGCGAACGCCGCCTGCCGGGGAGGCACCTGAGCCTCTCCGGCGCTGAGCGCCATCAGAGCCTGGCGCAGGCTGTCTAGCAACTGGTCGAGGTCGAGCGCCCGCTCCACCTCGACCTGGTTGAGGATGAGCACGTTCGGCACGAATGGACTCTACCAGCCGGATCGGGATCTAATCGAACGGCTGAAGCCGGGCACTGGAGTCTCCACCGGCGACCGCAACCGCCCGCCACAATTAGCTCGGATGGAACCTCAGCCGGGCGAGCCTGTCAACGCTTGGCGGCGGATCGCCGACTGCGGCGCGCTCCGGCTGGTCGCGCTCGACCTCAGCCCCGGGCAGCGGGTCCGCGAGCACCGCAACGCGATCCCCGTGACCTTGATCGTGACCCACGGCGAGTTGCGCTATCGAGAGGGCGACACGGAGGGCGTGGCGTCGGCAGGTGACGTGGTCCTGGTCAACCCCGGGGAGCGCCACGCCTACTGGAGCGAGACCGGCTGCCGCGCCTTGCTGGTCTTCGCCGGGCTACCCGGAGTGAGGGCCCGCCCCTGGCAGGTGTTCGGCCCGGGCCCCTGGACCCGAGGCTAGCCGACGATCTCCGGGCGGCCGGTGCTACAGCTGTGGAGGGCGGCCTCGATCACCTGATTGGCGGTGAGGCGGGAGCCCGGCCGGACGCAGGCCATGCCCACCTTGACCTCACCCCACGCCGGCTCGACCCGGCCGCGGACCGCCTCCAGCACCCGGTTGGCGGCATGCGCGGTCCCCGCGAGGTCGGTTTCCGGGAGCAAGGTGAGGATGCGCGCCGGCCGGTGGTTGAGTACCCCCGGCGTGTCGACGTCACGAATCGTGGAGACCAATGCCCGCGCCATGGTCACCAGCCCCTCCCGCGCCTGCTCGGTGCTGCGCTTCTGGTCGTCCTGCAACTCGAACAGCAGCACCCCCAGCGGTCGCTCGTAGCGCTGGGCGCGGGCCAACTCGTCATCCAGCAGGGGCCGGATGAAGGCCGCGTTGAACATGTTCGTCGGCCGGTCGACGATGTGGAGCGGCAGCGAGTCGGGTTCGTCGGGGCGCACACCACAGCCCGGACAGAAGCGGGCGCCAGTGGGCACCGCGGTGCCGCAGTTGGGACAGCTGCCAATCTCGCCCGCAGAACGGTTGCCGAAGATGTCGTCGAGCAATCGCATCACGCCACTACGCCGGTGACGGATGACCCACCATCGGCCACCGCTCCGCCGTGAAACCGAATCGGCGGCGGACTCAACCCGCGGCCGTCGAGTACCTGGCGTCCTTCCGCTGCTGCGCCCAGTTCACCATCTCTTCGAACGCCGGCCGGAGCCGCTTGCCCGCCTCGGTGAGCCGGTAGGTCACCCGCACCGGTGGCCCCGGATCGACGATCCGCTCGACCACCCCCTCCAACTCCAGTTCTCTGAGCCGTTCGGTGAGCACCCGGTCACTAATTCCGGGGATACCGGCCAGCAGCTCGTTGTAGCGTCGCGGACCCGACATCAGCGCCCAGATGGCGGCGCCCGACCAGCGCTTGCCGACCAGTTCGATGGCGTGCTGGAAGTCGTGATTGTGCTGGATCTTGGCGGGCATCCTGCGATTCTAGGGAACTTTGAATAGTGAGTGGTGGCCTCTGGGTCGATTCCCCGGAGATTTCGTTACGCCTGCCCGGATCGGGCTCACACCGATCCGCGACGGCACCCGGCAAATTGCCGGAAGGCGGCCTTCGGCGTCCAGGTCACTCCTCAACAATGGGGTTTCTTAGTTCCCCAATTTTATCTATGGCACAGACCACCATCTCTCCGGGTTTCAACCACCGCTGGGGGGTGCGGCCGGAGCCCACCCCGGAGGGTGTGCCGGTCGCGATCACGTCGCCCGGCTCCAACGTGGTCCACTGGCTGACATAGTCGATCAGGGTCGGGATGTCGTGGATCAACAAAGAGATGCTGGCCTCCTGGAGACGGTCGGAACCGCCGTCGGTCCCGATCACCGTGGTGGAAAGCCGCAGGTCGGAGGGATCGCCGATCTCGTCGGCGGTGACCAGGAACGGACCCATCGATCCGGTGCCGTCGAAGTTCTTGCCCGGGGTGTACTGCTGACCGTGGTGCTGGTAGTCGCGCACCGACACGTCGTTGAAAACGCAGTAGCCGGCCACATGTCGCCAGGCCTGGGCGGCCGGGATGTAGCGGCCCCCGGTCCCGATCACCAGGGCCAGCTCGACCTCGTAGTCCAGCTTCTCGCTGACCCGGGGGCGCCGGATCGGCGTGAAGGGCCCGGTCAGGCTGGTGCGGGTCCGCACGAAGACTTCGGGCTTGGCCGGCACCGGGTTGCCGAGTTCGGCCGCGTGGTCCGCGTAGTTCTGACCGATGCACAGGACCTTGCCGGCATCGGCCACGCAGGGACCCAGCCGCTCCGGCTCGAACGGGATCCGGACCGCGGCCGGGTCGGCCAGCATCGCCTGGAGCCGGTCCACCACCTCACGGCCACCGGCCAGCAAGCCGGCCACGCCGCCCGCCAGCCCGGGATCGGTGAGGGTCACATCGATCAGCCGGTCGCCATCCAAAAGCACGGGCACCCACCCTCGGTCACCACGGAACGTTCCGATTCTCATGACCTGTAATGTATCCGGGGGCTGGTCAGGGCCGCCGCGCCGGGTGTCGCCAGGCCAGGTGTCGCCAGGCCAGGTGTCGCCAGGCCAGGTGTCGCCAGGTCAGGTGTCGCCAGGTCAGGTGTCGGGCGCGCCGGATCCTCCCCGTAGACTGGACCTGTGCCGATCAGCGTCGACGTCACCCGCGTGGAGACCATGCTCATGGTCGCCTCGATCCCGGAACGCCTGGCCAGCTATCTGATCGGCCTGCACCAGGACCAGCTGGCTTACCGGCACGGACCCGCGTTTCCCACCATCGCCGAACTGGTGATGCACTTCACGGAGAGCGGCGAAGCGTTCGACCGGCTGCTCACCGAAGCGCTGGCCGAGGACCCCAAACAGCTTTCGGTTCCGGTCACGGATTCCGGCTCGATTCTGAACGCCGCGGTCGCGATCGGCTCCAGGGCGGTCGATCCGGACGCCATCGTGGAGGGGTTGAACCGGTACGCGGCCAGCCGCCGGGAGCTCGCGGAGCTGATCCGCCAGGCCGACGAGGCCACCTGGCAACGGCCAGTGCACGACGCCTTCCTGGGCGAGGTGACCCCGCAGCAACTGGTCGGCCGCCTCGCCCAGCACGAGATGGGCCACATCTCCCAGCTCCGCAACCTGATCGCGTGTCTCCCCGAGATCCGGCTGCCGGCGCCGGCCGAGCCGGAGGAGGTTCCGACCAGTTCCGGCCGGCGCCGCCGGAGGCGCCGGAGCGGCGCCCGAGGCGGCCGGCCCGGGGCCACCCCGGGTGGGGTCGGGCCGGCCACGGAGGGAGGATAGGCGCGGCGGCCAGGCCGACCGGCCGCCCGGTGGCAGCCACCTGAGACGCGGGTTCGGGCAGCGGATAGCCGCGCCAGGCTGGGTGTTGGCCCACAATGATGTCAGCGGCGGCGGCGGCCGCCGTGCCCTTCACGGCCAATCCCGGGGTGCTGCCGGCGAGCCGTCACGGCCCGTCACCACCTCCCGACCTGGAACTTCTCAAGTGGAATCGACTGCAAGTCCCGAACCATCGGGGGCCGACCCGCAGGCCTCAGGAGCCCGGCGGAAACGCCGCAAGAAGGTCGCCTCGGCCCAGCCCAGAGCCCAGTACTGGATGATCGTCAGCTCGCCCGAGAACCTGCGCCGCACCCGCGAGCAGAGCTTCACGGTACAGGGCATCAAGACACGCCACCGTCGGCGGGCCGAGGGGATCCGCCCGGGCGACCGCATCCTCTATTACGTGATCGGCGGCATGGGTTTCGCAGCCACCGCCACCGTGACCGGTTCGATGTTCGAGGAGCGCTCCCGGATCTGGACCAGCAGCCGCCGCGATGAAGTCTATCCCTGGCGCATCCGCATCCGGCCCGATCATGTCCTGGAAGAGGGTCACTGGGTCCAGGCCAAAGATCTCGCCTTCCGGCTCGAGTACGTGAAGCGCTGGCCCCCGGAGCACTGGCCGCTGGCCTTTCAGGGCCACCTCCACGAGTTGCCCAAGGTCGACTTCCAGTTGATCGAGAACGAGATCCTGCGGGTCAAGCGCCGGCAGCCCGGAGCCGCCGCCCGCCTCCCGGCGGCGGGCGCGCGCTCGGAGCCGGTTCCGCTTCAACCGGCGCCGGCCGTACCTGTCCCAGCGCCGGCGGCGGAAGGTCCCGGACCCGAGCCGGAGGCGGAGGTCCTGGAGGCGATCGGCGAGTAGCCTCGGGATCCCGGGCCCGTCACACGCCGGGAAGTGGCGGTGTCGACCAGTTGACGAGTGATGAAGCTCCAGCCTTTGGCGGCGCACGCGGCCCTCGGCCGGCCATGGCGGAGACCGGCTGGCTCCGATGCGGATGAGGACGGCCCCCGGGCCGGGACCGTGACCCGGCCGGCCGAGCCCGGCGAGCGGATCGAGGTCCGGCTCGAGGCCCACTTCGAGCGCGAGTACCCGCGCCTGGTCGGCATCGCCTACCGGGTGTTGGGCGACCAGGGCGAGGCGGAGGACGCCGCCGCCGACGCCTTCGTGGCGCTGCTCAGGCAGCGGCGCCAGCCCGACTCGATCCCGGCGTGGCTGCAGGTGACGACTCTCAACGGCGCCCTCAACCGGCTCCGCTCCCGTCGCCGGCGGGTCGACCGCGAGACCCGGGTGGGCCTGGCCCATCTCCATGAACGGTCCGCCGAGGACCCGGCTGGTCTGGCGGAAGCCGGCGAGCGCCGGCGGCTGGTGATCGGCGCGCTCCGGGCCCTGCCCGAGCGCCACGCCCGGATCCTCGCCCTGCGCTACAGCGGGCTCAGCTATACGGAGGTGGCGGCCGCGCTGGGGATCGGGATCAATCAGGTCGGCACCCGGCTGAGCCGGGCCGAGGCCGCGCTTCTCAAGCAGATCCAGAACCTGCCGGGAGGGCCTGAAGCCCTCGGCCGGCCCAGGGAGGCAAGCTGACCATGTGGCATCCAAGCCGGGGAGTGCTGAGGCTCCTCATCGACGAACCGGCGCTGGTGCCGGACCAGACCCGGAGCCATGTCGACGCCTGCCTTCCTTGCCAGCAGGCGCTGGATCGGCTCCGAGCCAGCGCTAGCCCCGCCTCCTGGCTGGCCGAGCTCCAGCCTGACCCGGCCGACGTTGCCGGCCGGCTCGGAGTTCTGCGCGCGGCCGCGACCACCGCCGGTGGGGCGAGGTTGGCACCGGCCAGCGCCGGCCGGGCCTGGAACCGCCGGGTCGGCGGCACCGTGATGGCGGTGGCGGCGGCCGCCCTCCTGGCTACCACCGTGGTTGTGACCGGGGCCTGGAGCAACCTGCTGACGATCTTCTATCCGGTCAGCGTCCAGCCGGTCATCCTGCAAGACAACGACTTCGTCGGTCTGCCCGACCTGTCCGCGTATGGCCAGGTCGACCCGCCTCGCTTCGACTACAAGGAGGTGGCCTCGGCGGCTGAGGCCAAACGCCTAACGGGCCTGGATCCGGCGGTGCCGGCAAGCCTGCCCCCGGGTACGCCTGGCCAGGTGCGCTATTTCGTGATGAGCGCCACCTCCTGGCAGTTCACCTTCAGCTCGGAGCGGGCCGCCGCCACCGTGGCCCGCACCGGCCGCCCGCTGCCGCCGCTGCCGGCCAACATCGATCACTCGACCCTGGTGGTCAACGCCGGCCCCGCGGTCATGACCGTTTACGGCGATCTCGGCCAGGCCGGCCGGAAATCCATGGATCCGGCCTCCACCAGCGGGGCCGGACCGGTGCCGAAGCCCCGCCGAGACGCCTCCGACGGACCCGGGCCCGCCTCGACCACCGGAACTCCGCCGCCGGACCAGCTCGGCTCCCTGGCCGCCGGAGGGCCGGGCCTGGTCACGCTGGCGGCCGGGGTACCCAGGGTCCAGTCCACCGGGGTCACCGTCCAGCAACTGGAAGACTTCTTCCTGCAGCTTCCCGGCGTGTCGGCCGACCTGAAGCGGCAGATCCAGGGTCTGGGTAACCCCACCAACACCCTGCCGATCCCGATCTCGGCCGAGGCGGCCCGGCAGCTCAACCCGACCCCGTTCACGGTCCAGGGCACCCGGGGTTTGTTCCTGGGCGACAACGCGCTCCAGGTGGGGATTCTGATCTGGATCAAAGGCAACCGGGTACTGGCCCTGGGCGGCACTTTCAGCCAGGCCCAGCTGCTGGCCGCCGCCAATTCACTGCGCTGAGCTCGGAGCCGGGCGGCGGTTCCACCCCCGGCCGCTCCGGGACAACTCTGGCGCCCCCACCCGGGGAGGTGGCGTCACCGGCCGCCCGAATGCCGCATGCTGAGCCGGTGAGCCA
>JRHI01000453.1_pt1 | contig 44729 bp, 43 predicted proteins | sample 215371 | NCBI WGS metagenome assembly JRHI01 (sample SAMN02929681, study PRJNA255918) | sediment metagenome | biome: cave system; feature: Ice Cave; material: Sediment; isolation source: sediment from deep within a dark volcanic ice cave with no known source of... ... | reverse complement strand
CGCTCGGGGCGGACAGCTTCCAGGGCATTGACATCGCCCTTTTCAGCGCCGGGGCCGGGATCAGCCGCGAGTACGCCCCGATCGCCGTGGAGGCGGGAGCGCTGGTGATCGACAACTCGAGCCAGTGGCGGATGTCTGAGAACTGCCCCCTGGTGGTGCCCGAGGTGAACGGGGACGACATCGAGGACAGCGAGGGGATCATCGCCAACCCCAACTGCTGCGCCATCCCGCTGAGCATGGTCGCGGATCCAATTCGGCGCGCGGTCGGCATCGAGAGGCTGGTCGTCGCCACGTACCAGAGCGCGAGCGGAGCGGGCAAGCCCCTCGTCGATGAGCTGGCGGAGCAGACCCGGGCGATCGCGCAGGGGCAGGTCCCCGCGGCCCAGGTCTACCCCCGGCAATTGGCCTATAACGTCGTGCCGGGCGGCTGGCCGATGGAGGCGGGCGGCTACAACGAAGAGGAGGTGAAGGTGATCAACGAGATGCGCAAGATCCTCCACGACCCAGAGCTGCGAATCGCGGTCACCTGCGTCCGTGTCCCGGTGCCGATCGGGCATGGCGAGGCGGTTTTCATCGAGACCGGCGAGCCGATCAGCGCGGACGAAGTACGCGGGCTGCTCAGCCGGTCATCCGGCGTGACCGTCGAGGATGACCCGGCGGCGCAGGTGTATCCGACCCCGGCGACGGTGGCTGGTCAGGACGACGTCTTCGTCGGCCGGATCCGCCGAGACCCCTCGGTGACCAATGGGCTGGCGCTCTGGATCGTCAGCGACAACCTCCGCAAGGGCGCCGCGCTCAATGCGGTCCAGGTGGCGGAGCTCGCCATCGACATGGGAGTGGTGAAGCAATGAGCGCACCGGCGGAAATCGGCAGGCTTCTGACAGCGATGCTGACGCCCTTCACGGAGGACGGCAAGGTCGATTACGCGGCCGCCCAGCGCCTGGCTCGCCTGTTGACCGAGAACGGCTCCGACGGAGTGGTCGTGTTCGGGACCACCGGCGAGGCCCCGGCTCTCTCGGACGAGGAGAAGATCGAGCTGTTGAAGGCGGTCAAGCAGGCGCTGCCCGACCGGACGGTGATGGCCGGCACCGGAACCAACGACACCCATCATTCGCAGACCCTCACCGCTCGAGCGGTCGAGGCCGGCGCCGACGCCATCCTGGCGGTGGTTCCCTACTACAACAAACCCCCCCAGGAAGGCATGTATCAGCATTTCAAGGCGATCGCCGACTCGGCTTCCGGCAAACCCGTGGTGATGTACAACATCCAGGGCCGGACCGGGGTGAACATGACCGCGGCCACCACCCTGCGGTGTGCCGAGATCCCCAACATCGTTGGTGTCAAGGAGGCGTCCGGTGACCTCGACCAAATGGGCCTGGTCTGCGCCGGCAAGCCGCCGGGATGGAAGGTCTGGAGCGGCGACGACTCCTTCACCCTGCCCCTGCTCGCCGTGGGCGGCCACGGGGTGATCTGCGTTGTCTCCCACATCGCCGGCACGGCCATGAGGTCGATGATCGAGGCCCATCTCAGGGGTGATAACGAGGGCGCCCGCCAGATCCATGGCCGGCTGCTGCCGGTGATCAAGGCGCTGATGACGGTTGCTGGCAACCCCATCCCCGTTAAGACCGTCGTGAATGCGCTGGGCTTCCCGGCGGGCCCCTTTCGCCTGCCGCTGGCGCCGCTCTCGCGGCCGGAGAGCGAGGCGCTGCTGACCATCGTCCGGGCGGCCGGTGATCTCATCAGCCTTCCCCTCGCCGTGCACAAATAAGTCCACCAGCCCTGGACAACCTTCCCCACGCCGAGCGACTCGATCGGCTGCACCAGGCGGTACGGTCCTGCCGGCGCTGCGGGCTGAGCGCCACCCGGACCAACGCGGTCCCCGGTACGGGGCCCTGTCCCGCGGACATCATGATCGTGGGGGAGGCGCCCGGCTTCAATGAGGACATGCAGGGCCGGCCCTTTGTCGGCCAGGCCGGGAAGATGCTCGACACGCTCCTCTCGGGGATCGGGCTTGACCGTGGCGACGTCTACATCACCAATGTGCTCAAGTGCCGCCCACCACAGAATCGCGACCCGATGCCCAACGAGGCAGCGGCGTGTGCCCCTTACCTGACGGGGCAGCTCAAGCTGGTTCAGCCGAAGGTGGTCATCGTGCTGGGCCGGCATGCCCTCGAGCGCCTCCTGCCCGGCCATGGTCCGATCAGCCGGGTTCGCGGCCAGATGGTCGTGCGCGATGGGATCAATTACGTACCCGTCTACCATCCCGCCGCCGCACTTCACAACGGAGCGCTCGTCGCCGACCTCCGGGCCGACTTCGAGAAGGTGGGCCGGCACGTGGCGAGCATCGTCCAGCCGGTCGCGCCAGTCGCGCCGGTCGCGCCGGTCACGCCGGTCACGCCGGTCACGCCGCCTGGGCAGCCCGAACAGCTGAGCCTCATTTGAAGCTCCGCTACATCCCGCTCGGCGGCCTTGGCGAGGTCGGCCGCAACATGTGGGCACTTGAGTGGGACGGGCAGGTCCTGGTGGTTGACGCGGGGCTGATGTTCCCCCGCGAGGAGATGCACGGCGTCGACCTCGTCATTCCCGACATCTCGTACCTGCTGGAGCCAGGCCGCAAGATCCTCGGCATAGTGCTGACGCACGGGCACGAGGACCACATCGGTGCGCTGCCCTTCGTCCTGAAGCGACTCAATGTTCCGGTCTACAGCGCGCGGCTGACGCTCGGTCTCGTCAAGCCGAAGCTCAAAGAGCATCGGATCCTGAGGGAGGCCGACCTGCGCGAGGTTCGGATGGGAGACAAAGTCCAGCTGGGCCCCTTCAACGTGGAGTTCATCCCCGTCTGCCACAGCATTCCGGACGCAGCTGCGCTGGCCATCCGGACGCCGATCGGGACGGTCGTTTACACGGGCGACTTCAAGCTCGATGACGATCCGCCCGAGGGCCGGCCGACCGATCTCGAGCGGCTTGGCCAGATCGGCGACCAGGGCGTGCTCATGCTTCTCAGCGACTCCACCAATGCCGAGCGGGAAGGCCACAGCGGCTCGGAACGCGACCTGATCGAACCCTTCGAGCGACTCTTTCGGGAGGCGCCCGGCCGCATCATCGTGGCGACCTTCGCTTCCAACATCCATCGCATCCAGCAGCTGTTCACGCTGGCTGAGCAATTCGGCAAGCGGGTGGCGATCGCCGGCCGGAGCCTGCAGACGAACGTCAAGACCGCCCAGGAGCTAGGCTTCCTGCGTGTCCCGGCCGGCATGATCGTCCCTCTCAGGCAGGTCGAGGAGGTGCCGCCGAACAAGCTTCTGCTGTTGATGGCCGGCAGCCAGGGTGAGCCGCTCTCATCGCTCTCCCGTTACGCGAATCGCAGCCACCCGGCGGTCGGCGCGCGGGACGGTGACTGGGTGGTCATCTCGGCCACTCCCATCCCCGGCAACGAGACGCTGGTGAACCGGACCATCAACAACCTTTACAAGCACGGCGGTGAGGTCTTCTACTCCACGACGGCCAAGGTCCACGTCTCGGGGCACGCCTATCGCGACGAGCTGAGACGGATGATCGAGACCGTGCGGCCGCGTTTTTTCATACCCGTGCATGGCGAGTACCGCCAGCTGCTGCACAACTCGCGGTTGGCCGCCGCCTCGGGGATTGCGCAGGCGAACATCAAGATCATCGAGGACGGCCAGGTGATCGAGCTGACCGCCGACTCGATCGCGCTTGGCGAACAGATCCCGGCCGGCTACGTCTTCGTGGATGGGCTTGGCATCGGAGACGTCGAACACGCGGTGCTCCGGGACCGAGGCCTCCTGGCGGACGACGGGATGGTGATCGTGACGATCGGGGTCGACCGCGGCACCGGCGCCCTGCGCAGCGGCCCGGAGCTGATCTCCCGCGGCTTCATGGAGGACGACGTCAGCGGCGAGGTGCTGGCTGAGGCGCGCCGGACGGTCATCCACGACCTGGGCCGGTTCCAGGGTGAGCCCGAGCTGTCCGTGATCAGGGAGACCATTCATGACGCGGTCCAGCGCGTCATCCACCGGAGAACCCAGCGCAGACCGATGGTGATACCCATCGTGACTGACCTGTGAAGCTGCCGCCGGCAGCGCTCACCGCGCCCTCCAACTGCCCGCGCTGCGACGCGCCCGCCCTCTACCAGGACCACTGTTCCAGCTGCGGGCTCCAGCTCGCGCAATGCGGTGCCTGTCGGGGCATCGCCGGTCCATTCGACAGGTACTGCGGGTTCTGTGGCCACGACCTGGCCGCCGGTGAGCTGCGCTCGCCGGTCTGGCGGTTCTGGCTGCTCGTTGCGATGATTCCCATGGTCGGCGCGCTGATCCTGCTTACCATCTTTGGCGGACCCGCCGTGAGCAAGGTCAGCCAGTTCGTCCTGCGCCCCGCCGCGGAGGCGTCGCCGGTGCCCGCCCAGGGCGCGGTGCGGGCGCTGCGCAGCCAGAACCTGCACCTCGACTACGCCGTCCCGCGCGACTGGGTGGGATACGACTACAGCCTCGATCGCAGCGCCCCGCTGCCGATTGTGGTGGTCTCCAGGCTCAGCGCGGACGGCATCAGCTTCGGCGACACCAGGGGTGACATCCTCGCCGCCAAACCGACCGGCGTGCTGATGACCCTGGGTACGCTCAGCGACAGCCGGGCGGCGACCGACGCCCACGACCCGGCCACGGCCCTGACCTCCGACGCCGCCAACTTTGCCGCCCGGCCACCGTCGGGGTTGAGGATCGACCTCCTCCGCCGGATCAGCGGCTTCCTCGCCAACGGCCGGGCGGGCCGGGAGGCGGTCTTCAAGGTCACCCGGCTGGACGGCACGACCCTGATCTTCGAGCGGGCCTACATCTCGGGCCGAGACAGCCTTTTCAGGGTGGACGCGCTAGTCCCGCAGAGCGATTGGGACGCGGGCGACGACCGCCGGGTCGAGGCTGTCATCCAGTCCGTCAAGCTGACCGGTTAGCCTTGCCAGCAGAATGAGAACGGCCGACTACACAGACGTGCTCTACGAGGTTGCCGGGCCAACCGCGATCATCAAGATCAACCGGCCCGACCGGTACAACGCCTTCCGAAGCCGCACCATCGACGAGCTGTTGGACGCCTTCACCAAGGCCTGGGCGGATAAGAAGATTCGCTGCGTCATCCTCACCGGCGAGGGGGATAAGGCCTTCTGCGCCGGCGGTGATCAGAAGCAGCGCGCGGAGACAGGTGACTACGGGCCCACCGCGACCGGGATCTTCCAGGTGGAGCAGCTGCACCGCCTGATCCGCGAAATTCCCAAACCCGTGATCGCAGCCGTGAACGGGGTGGCGGTCGGTGGCGGCCATGTCCTCCACGTTCTCTGCGATATCACGATCGCATCGGAGACCGCCCGTTTCGGCCAGGCCGGCCCCCGCGTCGGCTCCTGGGACGCCGGCTTCGGCACCGCTTACCTGGCGCGGGTGGTGGGGGAGAAGCGAGCGCGGGAGATCTGGTACCTGTGCCGCCAGTACGACGCGGTCACCGCCGAGCGCTGGGGCCTGGTCAATAAGGTCGTACCGCCCGAGCAGCTGATGCCGGAGGCGCTGAGCTGGGCGGCGGAGATCGCCGCCAAGAGCCCCACCGCGCTCAAGTTCTTGAAGTACAGCTTCAACGTCGACACCGAGCACCAGGGGGCGGTCGGCGCACTGGCGATGTCGGCCCTCGACGTCTTCAGCCGCACCCCGGGGGGTCTCGAGGGCGCCCGGGCCTTCGCCGAGAAGCGTCCGCCCGACTTCTCGAAGGAGCTCGACTGATTCCCTAATGGGAGGCCGGAGGTGAGGTCAGCGCACCAGCTTGACCACCCCCCTGCAGCGACTTGCCACACTCGACGCAGAAGCTGTGCCGGATGAGGTTGTGATGGCTGCAGCTCGGGCAGACCAGGCGGCGCGGCGGGTTGGCGGTGACCCAACGGTCGTGCTGGCGATTGTGCCACTGGCCGTCCTCGGGACCGAGGATCCACTCGCGTCCCTCCATGTCGCGGACCGAGAGAGCCCGAACCGACCGCCGGAATGTTCGCACGTCGAGGCTGCCACCCTTGCGGGCGGCGAGCAGCTCGAAGTAATGCAACTCGGCCAGGGCGAACGGTTCAACAGCCACTGGGCTGTAGGTTACGGGGCGGAGCTGGAAGGAATGGTTCGCCGGCACCGGCCGGGGCTATAATTCCTGCCCAGCCCGTACCCAACGTCCTCCTATGCGTCAAGGCACCACACGTACTCCACGTCGCACTCCCACCCGCGGGCGGACTCCGAGTCCGGCTCGGACGGGGACTGGGCGCGCGCCTCGCCGGACTCGTCGGCGGCTGCTGACCCCGGCCCAGGCTCGCGAGGCGACCGGGGTTGCGCTGATCGGGCTGAGCCTCCTCATCTTCATCGCCTTCGCGCCGGCGCTGCGGGCCGGCTTCGGCTGGGGCTGGCCGGTGGTCGTGGCCCTGGTCCTGGGGGGCGGCGTCTACCTCATCTGGCCGCAGGCACCCGAGGTGCGCCGGCTGGACATCGCCTCCCTGCTCGCGGTGGCAATCGCCATCCTGGGCCTCCTGAGCCTGGTCAAGGTCGGCGGCGGGGCCGCCGGCGACGCCATCGCCTGGTGGGTGTCCAGCTATGTCGGACCCTGGGGCGCGGCGGTGGTGCTGACCATGATCCTTCTGCTCGGGCTGATCGTGGTCTTCCACTTCAGCCCCGCCGCCACGCTCGCCGCGCTGGCGGCCACCGCACGCGCCGCGCAGGTGGAGCGCGAGCGCCTCGACGCCCTCATCCGGCGCGCCGGCAGCCGGCTCCCCGAGGCCCGGCCGGATGCCGGCCACCGCTCGGAGGCGGAACGCCAGAGGGGACTGCCGATCCCGGCCGCCGTCGCCGCCGCCGAGGTCATGGCCGCCGCCGAGACCCCCGCCGAGACCCCCGCCTCGGCTTCCTTCCTTGACCGGCTTGACGATGACCTCCCGGACGAGCCGGCGGCGCCGCCGAGGGTCTCCTCGGCTGCGCCCGGGCCGCCCGTCGACAAGATCATGCGGGTCGTCGCCGACCCCGAGGACGACGAACCGATCATCGACTGGAAGCTGCCCAGCATCAACCTTTTGGAGACGGCCACCGTCCGCAAGGAGCGGATGCAGGAGGAGATCAAGCGCAATATCCGGGTCATCGAGCACACCCTCTCGACCTTCGGGGTCCAGGGCAAGGTGGTTGGTGTCAACCCCGGGCCGGCCGTGACCCAGTACGAGATCCAGCCGGCGGAAGGGGTTCCCGTTCGCCGCATTGTCAGCCTGCACAACGATCTTGCCCTCGCCCTGGCGGCCTCGCCGCTGCGAATCGAAGCTCCGATCCCCGGCAAGTCAGCGGTCGGAATCGAGGTGCCCAACAGGTCGGCCAGCCTGGTGACGCTGCGCGAGGTGGTCGGCTCGGTCGGCTTCACGGGCGGCAACCGGAGCATCGCGCTGGCCCTTGGGAACGACGTATCAGGTCAACCGATCGTCGGGGACATGACCCGGATGCCCCACCTGCTGATCGCGGGTGCGACCGGGCAGGGCAAGTCGGTGTGTATCAACGCCCTCATCTCCTCGATGCTCATGCAGGCGTCCCCGGCCCAGCTCCGGCTGATGTTGATCGATCCCAAGCGGGTGGAGATGTCCGCCTACAACGGGCTGCCTCACCTCATGGTGCCCGTGCTTGTCGAGCCCCACCAGGCGGCGGCCGCGCTGCGCTGGGCGGTCGCCGAGATGGATCGGCGCTACAAGCTCCTCTCCGGGATCGGGGTCCGCAACATTCAGGGCTACAACGAGAAGGCCTCCGCCACCGGCGCCAAGCCGCTGGCCTATCTGGTGATCATCGTGGACGAGCTGGCCGACCTCATGATGGTCGCCGCCGGCGAGGTGGAGGAGCTGATCTGCCGGATCGCCCAGCTGGCGCGGGCGGTCGGCATCCACCTGATCGTCGCCACGCAACGCCCCTCGACCGACATCATCACGGGCCTGATCAAGGCCAACATCCCTTCCCGGATCGCCTTTGCGGTGGGCTCGCAGGTGGACAGCCGGGTCATTCTCGATTCGGGCGGCGCCGAAAAGCTGCTCGGCCGGGGCGACATGCTCTACCAGCCCGTCGATGCCGGTAAACCGACCCGGATCCAGGGCGCCTTCGTTTCCGACAACGAGGTGGACGCGATCGTCAACTGGTGGAAGGCGCAGGGCGCGCCGCGCTTCATGGAAGAGGTTCTCGACAGCGCTGTGACAACAGGCTTCGGCGCCGGAGAGGAGGAGCGCAAGCTTGATCCGCTCTTTGCCCGGGGCGCGCGGGCGGTGGCCGCGGAGGGTGGAGCGTCGGTCTCCCTCATCCAGCGCAAGTTCAACGTCGGCTACTCACGGGCCGGCCGGATCGTCGACCAGCTCGCCGAACATCGGGTCATCGGGGGCTACCAGGGCTCCAAATCCCGCGAGGTCCTGATGAACCTGCCCGACGTGGATGAGCTGCTCGAGCGGCTCGGCCTGGAGTAGGGCTGCGCCGACACGCGAATCTGGCACCCTGGGACCGGCGGGCTGCCGTCACACTTGGGATGAGATAGGCCTCTGAGCGTGAACCTCCCCAATCTGCTGACCCTGAGCCGCCTGGGCGGGATACCGATCCTGGTCTGGCTCCTCTTGGCGCGATTCCCAAATCACGACCAGTGGGCGGCGGTCCTCTTCCTCTTCTTCTCGAGCACCGACACCGTCGACGGCCAGTTGGCCCGCCGGCTGGGCAGGGTGACCGAGCTGGGCAAGTTCCTCGACCCGCTGGCGGACAAGCTCTTCATCCTCGCCGTGCTGGTGACGCTCGTCCAGGAACGGATGCTGCCCGCCTGGGTGGTGGTCGTGATCTTCAGCCGCGAGCTGTTGATCACCATCCTGCGCTCGGTTGGCCTCGGCCAGGGCCGGGTGATCGCGGCCAGCAACTGGGGAAAGACCAAGACTGTCACGCAGGTGGTGGCCGTCTTTCTGGTGATCTTGGCGCGACCCTATCCCGGGCTGGCACTGCCGGCGCTGCTGGTGGTCGGGCTGGCCGTGGTGGTGACGATCGGCAGTGGGCTCGACTACCTCTGGAAGTTTCGGCATGTCCTCGGCCTGCCGCCCCGCCAACCCGCCATCCGCCCTCTCAAGCTCAGCGGCGGTTCGCTTGGAACGGGCGAGTCGGTGCACCCCACGGTTGTGGAACTGGCCGAGCTGATGCGACGGCGTGGGCTCACGCTGGGAGTGGCCGAGTCCTGCACGGGAGGCCTCCTGGCGGCGGCGATCACCGACCTGCCGGGAAGCTCCGCCTTCTTCTCCGGCGGCGTCGTCCCGTACACCAACGAGCTGAAACACCGACTCCTGGGGGTACCCCGGGAACTCCTCGTGGAGAAGGGGGCCGTCAGCGCCGAGGTCGCCGTCGCGATGGCCACCGGGGCCCGCGAGCGGTTGGGAACCGATTGCGCGATCTCGATCACCGGGATCGCCGGGCCCCAAGCCCAAACTGAGGCGGAGGGCGGCAGCAAGCCGGCCGGCCTGACCTTCATCGGGTTGGTCGGCCCGGAGCTGGTCCTGGTGAGACAGTACGACTGGACCGGCGACCGGCTCGAGAACCGGCGGCTGAGCGTCACGGCCGCGCTCCGCCTGTTGGTCGATTCGCTCGCTGAGGTCAGGGCTTGACGAAACGAACGTCTGTTCGGTACAGTTCGTCTCGGCCCTTCGCCGCAGGCCGTGATCGCTGTAAACGCTTGCCCGACGTCGCCGCAACGTAGAAGCTGGCCTCAACACCAGGAGGGAAATCAAATGGAAAGCAAAGAGAAAGCACTCGGAACGGCGATTTCACAGATCGAGCGGAGCTATGGAAAGGGGGCGATCATGCGGCTTGGCGAAGCTGGTCCCCAGCGAGAGATCCAGTCGATCCCGACCGGCGCGCTGCCACTCGACCTCGCGCTCGGGGTGGGCGGGATACCGAAGGGAAGGATCATTGAGATCTACGGACCCGAGTCCGCCGGTAAGACGACACTCGCTCTGCACATCATCGCGGAGTCACAGAAACAGGGCGGCGTGGCGGCCTTCGTGGACGCCGAGCATGCCTTGGATCCCATCTATGCCGCCCGCATCGGGGTGCGCATCGATGACCTTCTCGTCAGCCAGCCCGACACCGGCGAGCAGGCTCTCGAGATCGTCGAGGTCCTTGTCAGGAGCGGCGCTGTCGACGTCATCGTCATCGACTCGGTCGCCGCCCTGGTGCCCAAGGCTGAGATCGAGGGCGAGATGGGCGACTCGCATGTCGGCCTTCAGGCTCGCCTCATGTCCCAGGCGATGCGCAAGCTGACTGCGGCCATCTCCAAGTCGAACTGTGCGGTGATCTTCCTGAACCAGCTGCGCGAGAAGGTCGGGATCATGTTCGGCAACCCCGAGACCCAGCCCGGCGGCCGCGCTCTCAAGTTCTATGCTTCGATCCGGCTTGATATCAGAAAGATCGAGGTGATCAAGAACGGCCTCGATTCGATAGGCGCGCGGGTGAAGGTGAAGGTGGTCAAGAACAAGGTCGCCCCGCCCTTCAAGCACGCTGAATTCGACATCCTGGCTGACGGTATTTCGAAGGAGGGCGCGCTGATCGACGGCGCCGTCGAGTACGGCATCATCGAGAAGAGCGGAACCTGGATGTCCTACGGCGAGATGCGTCTCGGCCAGGGCCGCGAGCACGTGCGCAACTTCCTGCGTGAGAACCCGACCCTATGCGCCGAGATCGAGAAGTCGGTCCGCCAGCGGGCAGCGGTCAAGGCCGCCGACGCGATGCCGAAGCCACGCGGCCTGGCCACCCCGGTTGAGGTGAGTGGCGACGCAACGGTCACTGCCGGCTGACCCGGCGATGGATTCGCGACCAGAACAGGACGCCTACGTGACCGCGGTTCGGCTGCTCGGACTGCGTGCTCACTCGGTCAACGAGCTCGAACGAAAGCTGCGCCGGCGCGGGTTCGCGGAGGCCGAGGTGGCGGCCGCCGTGGCCAGGCTGACGGACCAGCGCCACCTCGATGATGCCGAGTTTGCGCATAGCCTTATGGCCCGCCGGAGCGGCCGGCGCGGCGGCGCCGCGATGGCTGCCGAGCTGGGGGCAAAGGGCGTCTCCCGTGCCACGGTTGAGCAATTGCTGGCGGGGCGTGATCCTGAGATTGAGATCGCCGGGGCGGAGCGGTTTGCCCGCGGCTGGCTCGGTCGCGTCAAGGTGGGTTCGGTTCAATCTCTGCTGGAGTTTGCCGGCCCGAGGCTGCTGCGGCGGGGATACTCGCCGGCCGTCGTTCGTGAGGCCTGCCGGCGCGCGGTCAACTGATCGGTCGCCACTGGCCGGCGCGCACCGCGACATGACCCGCTTGGCGGGCAGCCCGGAAGCAATCTGGCCATGTGGCTGATCCGAGACTAGAATTTCGGTTGCGGCCGAAATGCCGCTCGTAGCCAAGTGTTCTGCCTGCCATGCGGCCGCCCGCGGCCGCCGGCACCAGCACCTTCACAACCGAATACATGAGGTGAAACAAGCAACATGCAAACGGTCATTCTTGTTGCCGTTCTCACGGCGGTCCTCGGGATCGCGGTGGGGGGGGCAATCGTCTATCTAGTCAATCGCAGTCGCGTCAGAGCCACACCGGCCGCCGTCGTCCTCGACGAGGCGGCGATCAGAGCGCAGATCCAAACCGACATCGAAACCGGGATGAAGGAGCGTCTGCTCGAGGCGAAGGAGCAGGCGGTTGTGATCAGGACCGAGGCGGAGCGCGAGGCGCGCGAAACCAAGGCCCAGGCGTTGCAGGTCGAGAAGCGTCTCCTGACCAAGGAGGAGAACCTCGATCGCAGAGCGGAGGAGAACGCCCGGCGCGAGCAGTCGCTGGGCGATCGAGAGAAGCAGCTCGATGAACTCCGCAGCCAGTTGGATGAGTCTCTGAAACAGAGGCTGACCGAGCTGGAGCGGGTCGCCAACATGACCCGCCAGGAGGCCCAGGGAATCCTCATGAGTGAGCTCGAACAGGAGCTCCGCAACGAGGTGGCGAGGAAGGTGAGGGAAGCCGAGCTCTCGGCCCGTGACCAGAGCGAGAAAAAGGCCCGAGCCATCGTCACCGAGGCAATTCAAAGGATCGCCGCCGACCAGACGGCGGAAACCTCGGTCTCGGTACTGCCCCTTCCGTCAGAGGATATGAAGGGCAGGATCATCGGCCGCGAGGGGCGCAACATCCGCGCCCTCCAGCAGGCCACCGGCATCGACATCATCGTCGACGACACTCCCGAGGCAGTGATCATCAGTGGATTCGACCCGGTCCGCCGCGAGGTGGCTCGGGTGACCTTGACCAAGCTGATAGTCGACGGACGGATTCACCCGGCGCGCATCGAAGAGACCGTCGCAAAGGCGCGACTCGAGGTGCAGCAGAGGATCAAGGAAGAGGGGGAGGCCGCCGTCCTGGACGTCGGCCTGCAGGGACTTCATCCCGAGGTTGTCCGCCACCTCGGCATACTCCGGTTCCGAACCTCCTACGGGCAGCAGGTGCTCAACCACTCCAAAGAGGTCGCCCATCTCGCTGCGATGATGGCGGCCGAAGTCGGGGCGGATATTCGGATCGCAAAGATGGCGGGTCTGCTCCATGACGTGGGCAAGGCCATCGATCACGAGGTCGAGGGATCACATGCGGTGATCGGCGCCGACCTCATACAGCGCCATGGAGTACCACCAGCGGTGGTCCACGCCGTTCGGGCGCACCACTACGACGAGGAGCCACAGACGGTCGAGGCTCTTCTGCTGATCGCGGCGGACGCGATCTCGGCCGCCCGGCCCGGTGCCCGGCGGGAAACGCTCGAGGCCTACGTGAAGCGCCTCGAGAAACTCGAGGAGATTGCGAATTCCTTCGAGGGAGTGGAGCAATCCTTCGCCATTCAGGCCGGCCGCGAAGTCCGGATCGTGGTCAGGCCAACTCAGATCGACGATGCGGCCGCCCAGCTGATGGCGCGGGACATCGCCAAGCGCATTGAGAGCGATCTCAGCTACCCGGGGCAGATCCGGGTGACGGTGGTTCGCGAAACCCGAGCCGTCGAATACGCCAAATAGCAGTCACAACGGGCCTCAAAACGAAAACGACAGACTCAAATCGACAAACGCAAATCGACGACAGGAGAGGCGATCCCGGGGCCGGGGTCGCCTCTCTTTTTTTGACCGCCCTCCCGCCCGGCCGGGAGCAGCCGGTCGGCGTGGGGAAGGGCATTCTGCACCTAGACTTCTGATCGTCGTGAGCCGGGAATTCAAGATCCTCTTCGTCGCCGACGTGGTCGGCGAACCCGGCCGTCGGGCCGTGAATGAGCTGCTGCCGCAGCTGCGAGACGAGCTGGAGCCCGACCTCACGATCGTCAACGGTGAGAACTCGGCGGGCGGGTTCGGCCTGACGGTGAAGACAGTCCGGGAACTGCAGGCGGCGGGTGCCGACGTCATCACCAGCGGCAACCATGTCTACGACCAGCGCGAGTTCGTCCCCGAGCTGCCGGCCCTGGAGCGGGTCCTGCGGCCACACAATTACCCGCCGGGCGCCCCCGGGACCGGCTACTGCGTGATCGAGGCAGGCGGAGAACCGGTGCTGGTCATGAATCTCATGGGCCGCCTGTTTCTCAATGACATCGACGATCCCTTCCGCACCGCCGACGTCATCCTGGCCGCCCTGCCCGAGCCGCGCATCGTCTTCTGCGATTTTCATGCCGAGGCGACCTCCGAGAAGGTGGCGATGGGCTGGTACCTCGACGGCCGGGTGAGCGCGGTGGTCGGCACGCACACCCACGTGCCGACCGCTGATTTCCGCCTCCTGCCCGGGGGCACCGCCTTCTGTACCGACGTCGGCATGGTCGGTCCGCGCGACAGCGTGATCGGCATGGACCCCGAGCTGGTGCTCCGTCGCTTCCTCACCGCGGTCCCCCAGAAGTGGCGGGTGGCGGACGGACCCGTGACATTCAACTCGGTATTGATTACCATTGACCGACTCAGCGGACGTTCCAGTTCAATTCGACGCATCGATCGAGAAACATCGTGACGGGGGTTCCAGCAATGAGCGGGGAGGGCAGGGCACCGGTGGAGGTGCTCAAGGTCTCTGCAACGTCCAAGCCTGTGGCGGTGGCCGGCGCGATCGCCGGAGTGATCCGCAGCCAGAGCCGGGTGGAAGTGCAGGCGATCGGCGCGGGAGCCATCAACCAGGCGATCAAGGCGATTGCGATCAGCCGGGGCTACGTCGCGCCCGGCGGCATCGAGTTGGTCTGCGTTCCATCGTTCATCGACATCTCGATCGACGGTGAGGAGCGGACCGGCATCCGGCTCCTGGTGGAGGTCCGCTGAAAGCTCCCCGGACCACCGCGCGCACGTTCAATGTCTGGACCATCGGGTGCCAGATGAACGCAGCCGACTCTGAGAACCTCTCTCGCCGCTTCCTCGCGGCGGGCTTCCAGGAAACCGATCTCGAGCATGCCGACGTGGCCGTGCTGAACACCTGCTGTGTACGGCAGGCGTCGGAGGACAAGGTCTACGGCAAGCTTCACGAGCTGCGGGCGTGGAAGACCGGCGACCGGGTCATCGCTCTGACCGGCTGCCTGGGTGCCAAGGAAGGCGCCCAGCTCACCAAGCGCTTTCCGCAGCTGGACGCGGTGCTGCCGATCGGCAAGTACGAGGAGTTCATCGGGGATCTCGAGGCGCGTTACGACGTTTCGCAGGGCGAGCCGCTGCCCGCGGCCGGCCGGACGGGGGTGAGCCATTACCTCAACGTGATCGAAGGCTGCAACCACAACTGCACCTTCTGCATCGTCCCCCGGGTCAGGGGGCGGGAGCGCAGCTTCACCATCGAGTCGATCGTCGCCCAAACTCGCGACGCGGTCGCTGACGGGGCTCGCGAGGTGGTCCTGCTCGGACAGAACGTCGATGCCTATCGGGATCCCGCCACCGGCGGCGGATTGGCCGCACTGCTCCGCGAGGTGGAGATGGTCGATGGGTTGAAGCGGGCCCGGTTCATGACCTCGCATCCCCGAGACCTGGAACCCGAGCTGCTCACGGTGATGGCAGCGAGCGAGACGATCTGCCGTGAGTTGCAGCTTCCGATCCAATCGGGAGACGACCTGCTGCTGAAGCGAATGGCTCGCGGCTACCTGACGCGGGACTACCGCCTCATCATCGAACGGGCCCGGACGCTGATGCCGGACCTCGGGATCGCGACCGACATCATCGTCGGGTTCCCTGGCGAAACAGAGCAGATGTACCTCAACACCAGGCGGCTTGTGGAGGAGATGGAGTTCGATGTCGTCCACATCGCCATGTATTCCCCACGGCCGGGCACCCATGCCGGCGATCGGATGAGCGACGACGTGCCGGCGATCGAGAAGAAGAGGCGCATCAATGACCTGCTGGTGCTTCAAAAGGAGATCGCCGGCCGGCGGACGGCCGCCTGGCTGGGCCGCGAGGTGGAGGTACTGATCGAGGGCAGAGACGAGCTCGGGCGGCCCTACGGCCGCAGCCGGCAGGGTAAGCGCGTAACGGTGAAGCGCGCCCTGAAGGAACCCGGCGAGGTGGTCCGGGTCCTGGTGGAAGACGCCTTCCCCGGCCAGCTCAGCGGACCGCCCGCGGCCTGAGGCTGCCCTTGGAAACCCCGGTCATGCGGCAGTACCGGGAGGCCAAGGCACGCCACCCGGACGCGATCCTGCTGTTTCGGATGGGCGATTTCTTCGAGCTCTTCAACGAGGATGCCGAGGAGGCCGCCCCGATCATGGGGGTGACCCTCACCTCCCGGCCACTCGGCAAGGCGGGTCGCCACCCGATGTGCGGTGTTCCCTTCCATGCCTGGCAGGCGTACGCGGGCAAGCTGCTCCGGGCCGGCAAGAAGGTGGTGATCTGCGACCAGGTCGAGGCACCCACCGGCAAGGGCCTCGTCAAGCGCGATGTCACGCGTGTTCTCACCCCGGGCACGGTCATCGAAGAGGCCTACCTGGACCCCGGCCGAGGCAACTACCTCGTGGCGGCGTGGACCAGGGGTGGCGAGGCGGGATTGGCCGCCTGCGACCTGAGCACATGTGAGCTACTCCTCTGTCAGCTGCCCGCCGATCGCCTGTCGAGCGAGCTGGAGCGCCTCGGCCCAGCCGAGCTCCTCCTGCCGCCCGGGGTCGAGCTCTATCGCTTCGACCCCGAACGCGGCCGCCGCCGGCTGAAGAAGGACCTGGGCATCGCCTTCGAGGCCTCGGTTGGCGCGGCCGAGGCTCCCCTGGCAGTCGGCGCCGCGGGGGTGATTCTCGACTACCTGGAGTCGACCCAGGTGAAGGTGACGCCAGGCCTCTTCCGAGTCACCACCTACTCGCCGGAGAGCACCATGCAGCTCGACGCAGCCACCCTGCGCAACCTCGAGCTGGAGGCTCTGTACCGGCTGACCGATCGGACCACGACGCCAATCGGCGCGCGGCGCCTTCGCACGTGGCTCTGGGCGCCACTGCGGGATGTGGAAAAAATCGAGCTCCGCCTCAGCGCAGTCGCCGAGTTGGAGCGGGAGCCGGCCTTGGAAACCGCCCTGGGAGGGGCCCTGAAGGCAGTGGGGGATCTCGAGCGCCTGACGGGTCGCGCCGCCCACGGCCTTGCCTCGCCCCGCGAGCTGGGCGCCCTGCGCCGGTCGCTCGAAGCCCTGCCCGCCGTGGCCCTCTCTCTCGAGCCGGCCGAATCGCTCGCCCTCAGAGACCTGGCCGGGCACGTCGCGGAGGAGGGCGAGCTGGCGGCCTACCTGGCGGGGGCCTTGGTGGCGGAACCGCCCGCCCACAGCCGGGAGGGGGGAGCCATCCGGCCCGGCTTCGATCCCCAGCTCGACGCCATCCATGAGGCCTCGCGGTCGGCCCGGGAATGGATCGCCGGCCTCGAGGCCGAGGAGCGGGCGCGAACCGGCATCAAGGCCCTGAAGGTTGGCTACAACCGGGTGTTCGGGTACTACCTCGAGGTCAGCGCCGGCCAGGCCGGGTTGGTACCGCCCGAGTACATCCGCAAGCAGACGTTGACCGGCGCGGAAAGATACCTCACACCGGAGTTGAAGGAGCGCGAGGCGATCGTGCTCAACGCTCAGCAGCAGGTGATCGCCCGGGAGGCAGAGCTGCTTCGCGCCATCTTCGCGAGGGTGGCGGGTGGCGCCGCGACGGTGCTCGCCAGCGCCCAGGCGATCGGGGCGCTCGATGCGATACGCAGCCTGGCCGCCGCCGCCAGGGAGCTCGGCTGGTCGCGGCCGACCATCAATGCCGGGGTCCGTATGGAGATCACCGCCGGGCGTCACCCGCTTGTCGAGGCTTCGGTGCCGGCCGGGACCTACGTTCCCAACGACCTGCTCCTGGACCCCGATGCCGAGCAGGTGATCATCCTCACCGGGCCGAACATGGCGGGCAAGTCGACCTACCTTCGCCAGGCGGCCCTGATCACACTGCTGGCGCAGGCCGGCTCCTTCGTTCCGGCTGCGACGGCCTCGATCGGCCTGTGCGACCGCCTGTTCACGCGGGTCGGGGCGCACGATGAGCTGTCCCACGGCATGTCCACCTTCATGGTTGAGATGACCGAGACAGCGAACATCCTGAACCACGCCACCCGCGCCTCCCTGGTCATCTTCGACGAGGTGGGGAGGGGAACTTCGACCTACGACGGCATGTCGATCGCCCAGGCGGTCGTCGAGCACCTCCACGACGCGCCCCGACTTGGCTGCCGGACCCTTTTCGCAACCCACTACCACGAGTTGACAGCCCTTGCCGAACGGCTCCCGCGGGTGCGCAACCAGCGTGTCGAGGTCGTGGAGGAGGGGGGGACGGTCCGCTTCCTCCACCGCGTCGTTCCGGGCGGGGCGGATCGCTCCTACGGAATTCACGTGGCGGCGCTGGCGGGGCTGCCTTCCCTGGTCATCGCCCGCGCTCGCGAGGTGCTCGCCGAGCTCGAACGGCAGCGGCCGCTGGAGCCCGCCTCGCAGCAGCTGGGCCTGCCGCTGGTGGTGCCGGCCAGCCCGTTGCAGTCGGCGCTGGATGAGCTCGAGCTCGACCGCCTGAGTCCGCTTGAGGCGCTTCAAAAGCTCTATGAGCTGAAGGCGCGGCTGCCATGAGCATCCGGCCACTGCCCCAGGCCGTGGCGGACGCGATCGCCGCCGGCGAGGTCGTCGAGCGCCCGGCGTCCGTGCTCAAGGAGCTGCTCGAAAATGCGCTCGACGCCGGTGCGGGGCGCATCTCGATCGAGATCCGGGGCGCCGGCCGCAACCTGATCCGCGTCGCTGACGACGGTCTCGGGATCGCGCCCGAAGATCTCCGGCTGGCGTTCCAGCGCCATGCCACGAGCAAGCTCGCGACTCTGGACGACCTTGAATCGATCTCGACCCTCGGCTTCCGAGGCGAGGCGCTCGCCAGCATCGCGGCCGTTGCGGACGTGGAATGCACCACCCGGGGCCGGCGGATTCACCTACGCGGCGGCCGGCTCCTGGAGGAGGCTGCCGCGGCCCCCGCCCCGGGCACGGTGGTGGAGGTCCGGGACCTCTTTGCCAACACGCCCGCCCGGCTCAAATTCCTCAAGAGCGAGGCGACCGAGACGGCGGCCTGCCTGCGAGTTGCGCAGCAGTATGCTCTCCTCCGGCCGGACCTTGCCTTCCAGGTCACCGTGGACGGCAAGGTCGCGCTGCGCACCACCGGGGCCGGCTTGCCCGACGCGATCGGAGCGGTGCACGGCCGGCCGGTGGCCGGTGAGATGCTCCTCCTGAATGCTCCCGCGGCGCGGGGGGCGGTTTCGCAGCCGCGCACCAGTCGTGGCAATCGTGACGCGATTCTCCTCGCGGTGAATCACCGGCCGATCACATCCCGGCCGCTCGCCTTCGCACTCGAGGAGTGCTATCGGGGGAGCCTCGAAAGGGGCCGTTTTCCGATCTGCGTCATCGACCTCGAGGTTGACCCGGCGACCCTTGACGTGAACGTGCACCCCGCCAAGCGAGAGATCCGGTTCCGCGACGAGGGAGCGGTCTTCGCCCAGCTGCAGAAGGCAGTGCGGGCCGCCCTGGCCGGCAGCGAGGTGCCGCGCCTGAGAGCCCCAGTGGCCAATCTCCAGGGGGGGGAGCGGTCGAATTCAACTCACAGAAGCGGTCAGCTGACGATGCACGAAGCCGCTCTCAAGTTTGCCGCGGTGGCGAATGGACCGGGCGGCGTCCTCCGTCCGATCGGCCAGGTGCGCGATGGCTACCTGGTGGCGGAGGGGCCTGAGGGCCTGGTGCTGATCGACCAGCATGCTGCGCACGAGAGAGTGCTGTTCAACCGGTTTCGGGGCCGCATCGAATCCGGTAAGCCGCTCAGCCAGCCCCTTCTGATCCCGCTGACCGTCGAGCTCGACGCAGCCGCCATGGTCGCGGTCGCAGATCATCAGGCGGAGCTCCGCTCGCTCGGCTTCCAGGTGGAGGCATTCGGCACGCGCAGCGTGAGGCTCCTCGCAGCGCCCCTGGAGACACCGGTTTCAAGGGTGGAGGGGGCGCTTTTGGAAGTGCTGGACGGGCTGCGGGGGCGCTCCCTCGACGCCGCCCTGGCCACCCTTTCGTGTCACTCCGCCGTGAGGTTCGGCGACTCGCTCGAGCCCGCCGAGCAGCGCCGTCTGATCGAGGAGCTGCAGGGGACGTCCTCGGGCGAAACCTGTCCCCACGGCCGCCCGACGCGCCTGCTTCTCGAGTGGCAGGAATTGAAGCGGCATTTCCGCCGCAACTACTGATCGACGTCTTCCGAAGCTTGCGGGCGGTGATACCGGTGATCCTCGGGCCGACGGCGGTCGGTAAGTCGCGGGTGGCGTGCGCGCTCGCCCAGCGCGACGACCGCGATGTCATCGTCGCCGACTCGCGACAGGTCTATCGGCGCCTCGAGATCGCGACCAACAAGCCCCTGCCGGAGGAGCGGGCCCGGGTGCGCTACCACTGCATCGATCTCGCGGAGCCCGAGGACCGATTCAACGTCCACCAATGGGTGGCGGCGGCCGGGGAAGTTCTCGGCCGCGTCCCCAACCCTATTGTCGAGGGTGGCACCAACCTCTATGTGGACGCCCTGTTTGACGGGCTGAGCCTCGCCGGTGTCGCTCCCCGCCCCGAACGCCGGGTCGAGTTGGAGCGCCTGACCACCGAACAGCTCGCGGCCGCGGCCACCTCACTTGATCCGACGCTCCGGATCGACCTCCGTAACCGTGTTCGGCTGGTGCGGGCGATCGAGGTCCTCGAGGTTGCCGGGCCTCCCCTCAGCCGCCTGCAGACCCGAAGTGCAACGCCCTGGCCGGTGACCCGGATCGGTCTGCTGATGCCGATCGAAGCTCTCGAGGCGAGGATTCGGGCCCGCTGCCTCGCCCAGCTCGCCAGGGGCCTCATCGAGGAGACTCGAGCCGCCCTCGACGCCGGCGTGTCGCCCTCCTCCCAGGCCCTGACCGGAACCGGCTACCGGGAGGCGGTCGCCTTCATCCAGGGCGAGGTTGCCTGGCAGGACCTGCCCGACCTGATGACCCGCAACAACCGGCGTCTCGCCAAGCGCCAGCTGACCTGGCTGCGCCGAGATGACCGGATCCGCTGGTTTGCGGCGGAACCTGATCCCGTCCCGGCTATCCTGAACTACTTGGAGAGGACGGCTTGAGCGACACGATGATCAGCACGGCCCGGCGCCTCGCGCGGATTCCGCCGTACCTGTTCGCGGAGATCGACCGCAAGGTGCAGGAGAAGCGGGCGGCGGGCGTGGATGTGATCAGCCTTGGCATCGGGGATCCCGACCTGCCCACGCCGCGCCGAATCGTCAGCGCGCTGCAGGAGGCGGCCGCCGACCCGGCCAACCACCAATACCCGTCCTACTTCGGCCTGCGCGAACTGCGCTCGGCCATCGCGGATTGGTACGGCGGCCGGTTCGGGGTGAAGCTCGACCCGGACACCGAGATCCTGCCCACTCTCGGCTCCAAGGATGGGATCAGCCACGCTCCCTTCGCCTTCGTCGATCCCGGCGAGGTCGTGCTCGCCCCCGACCCCGGCTATACGCCCTACGCCACGGGCGCCATCATGGCCGACGGCGAGCCGTACATGCTGCCGCTCACCGCGGCAAATGAATGGCTGCCGGACCTGGCTGCAATACCGCAGGACGTCCGCCGCAAGGCCAAGCTGCTCTGGCTCAACTACCCCAACAACCCGACCGGCGCGGTGGCTCCCGATGAGTTCTACCGGGAGGCGATCACCTTCTGCCGCGAGAACGGCATCATCCTCTGCCACGACGCGCCCTACACCGAGATCGCGTTCGAGGGTTACCGGCCGCCCTCCCTGCTGCAGTTCGAAGGTGGCAAGGAGGTCGGCCTGGAGTTCCACTCCGTCTCCAAGACCTACAACATGACCGGCTGGCGGCTGGGCTGGATCGCCGGCAACGCCTCGCTCATCAAGGCAATGGGCCAGCTCAAGACCAACATCGACTCGGGTATCTTCCAGGCGGTCCAGTGGGCGGCCATCGAGGCTCTCCGGGGTGGCGAGGCGGACACCAAGGCGGCCAACGAGATCTATTACCGCCGGCACCTTCGAGTCGCCGATGTCTTTCGCGGACTGGGCTGGAACGTCAAGCCGGCGCGAGCCACCTTCTACGTTTGGGCACCGGTGCCCAAGGGTTATGACTCGATTTCCTTCGCCGGCCATGTGCTCGACCAGGTCGGCGTCAACATCACCCCTGGCGTGGGCTTCGGCCAGCATGGTGAGGGCTACTTCAGGCTGTCGGTGACCGCTCCCGACGATCGCCTGAACGAGGCGCTGCATCGTCTTCGGAAGCTGAAGGTCTGATCTCGACCGAAACCCGCGTGGAGCGGGCCTACCTCGTCGGCGTCCTTCTTCCAGGTGTCTCGCAGCGCGCGATCACCGAGCAGATGTCCGAGCTCACCGACCTGACGCGCACGGCGGGCGGGGAGGTGGTGGGGCAGGAGATCCAGCGGCGCAGCGAGGTGGACCCGGCCTTCTTCATCGGAAAGGGCAAGGTGAGCGAGCTCAAGGCACTCCACGAGTCGGGAGCCTACGACCTCCTGATCTGCAACGAAGACCTCAGCCCTCGCCAGCAGCGCAACCTGGAGAAGGAGCTCAAGACCCGGGTGGTGGACAGGACGGAACTGATCCTGGACATCTTCGCCCAGCACGCCCGAACCCACGAGGGCCGGCTCCAGGTCGAGAGCGCGCAGCTCAATCACCTTCTGCCGCGCCTCATCGGCGCCTGGGACTACCACCGCCAGAGTGGTGGCATCGGCACTCGCGGCGGCCCCGGCGAGCAGCAGATCGAGGTCGAGCGCCGCCGGATTCGCAAGCGCCTCAAGGATCTCGAAAAGGAGATCGCCGATGTTCAGCGCCAGCGCGACCAGCAGCGGGCCGGCCGGCGGCGATCGGAGCTCCAGACGGTGGCGATCGTCGGCTACACCAACGCCGGCAAATCGACTCTCCTGAATGCACTGACGGGAGCCCAGGTACGAGCGGAGAACCGTCTCTTCGCCACCCTCGATCCCACCACTCGCCGCCTCCACCTGCCCTCCGGCCGCGAGCTGCTGCTGACCGACACCGTCGGCTTCATTCAAAAGCTCCCCACCGACGTGGTCGCCGCCTTCCGGGCCACCCTGGAAGAGGTCACCTATGCGGACCTGGTCCTCCAGGTGGTGGACCTATCCGACCCGGCGCGGGTGGAGCAGGCGGTCACGGTCGACTCGGAGCTGGCCGGTCTGGAGGCGGGGGACAAGCCCCGCGTGGTGGCTTTCAACAAGGTGGACCAGCTCGGGCCGGCAACCCGACGCCGGGTCGTCCAGGAGCTGCATGAGCGCTACCCGGCGGGGGTGGCTGTCTCGGCCACCACCCAGGCCGGCTTTTCTGAGCTGCTTCAAGCTCTCGACGCGGCCTCGAAGGAGGAYGCGGTACCGGTGGACATCCTGGTGCCATACGGCAAGGAACAGGTACTCCACGACCTCCGGCTCGTCGGCGGGGTCGAGCGCACCGAGTACAGCAACTCCGGCACGCGGGCCTGGGGTTGGGTCCCGCGCCGGGCGCTACATCGTTTCGCCGGCTATACCACTAGCCCCCTCTAGTTGAGGACCCGGATGACGGCCCTCACGTCGCCGACCAGGCTGAGACGGTCAGGGACGATGGGAGCGTAGGCAGGGTTCTCCGCCAGCAGCTGGATCCGTCCGTTCTCGCGATGAAACCGCTTCACGGTCGCCTCGTCGTCGACCAGCGCGACAACGATCTGACCATTGGAAGCTTCCTGACGCGGGCGGACCAGAACCAGGTCGCCATCGAGGATCGCGGCGTTGATCATCGAGTCGCCCCGCACCCGGAGAAGGAACCAGCCCTCCTGCGCGATGTCCGGCGACAGCATGAGGTGGTCCTCGATGTTCTGCTCGGCGGTGATCGGGATACCCGCCGCGACATTGCCCACGATGGGAACGGCGATCGCGTTGCGCCGCTTGTCATTGATCTCCTGCTCCTGGACCACTTGGACGGTGCGCGACTTGCTGGCGTCGCGCTTGATCAAACCCCGCCGCTCCAGCTGGTTGAGGTGGTTATGGACCGTGGAGCTGGATGAGAGGCCGACAGCCTCACCGATTTCCCTGACGCTGGGTGGGTAATTTCGAGTCCTCGTCACATGGCGGATGTAGTCGAGGATCTTGCCCTGCCGATCACTCAGCTCTTCGGTCATCGGGACTCCTTAGGAATGTTGCGGGTGGGAAGCGTGAGGCGCCGCCCGCGATGCTAACAGCAAATTAAGAACAGTGCAAACTTTTGTTCGGGGCCAATTGACGGTGCAGTCTGCTTGACAGCGAACAGGCGTTCGCTTAGGCTAAACCCGAACAGATGTACGCAACCACCGCGACCTTTCGCCCCCTGGCCCGACCCCGGGCGCGCCGTGCCTGGCCGTCCCGCGCTCGTAACGCGGTCCTGGTCGGCGGCGCGACCTGCGCGCTGTTCCTTGGCCTCGCCCATGGGGCAGAGGGGGGAGCCGCCCGCTATGAAACCATCGTCGTCGAACCGGGCGACACCCTCTGGTCCATAGCTGGTGATCGCTACCCCGGGACCGAGGTGCGAAACAAGGTGATCCAGATTCAACAGGCCAACCACATGGTCGACACTGGGATCCGACCCGGGGCGGCGATCCGGGTCCCCAGTCGTTAGGGTCTTGCCTCAGTGAGGGTCGAGCTGGTCACGCGCGATGGGTGTCACCTCTGTGCCGATGCCGAGCGCCTGCTTGCCGAATCGGCGGTGGAGGTAACGGTGCTGGACGTCGACTCCGATCCCGAACTGTTGCGGCTCTACGACTTCCGTGTGCCGGTGATCCTCGTGGACAGCCGGGTCGTGGCTGAAGGACGCATCAGCGAGGAAGCTGCCCTTGCTCTCCCGAGGTCGTGATGGCGGAGGAAGCGCCACGGTCCCAGCCTTTGCGAAACGCCCAACCCAGCACATAGCCGCCAATGAGCACGCCGAACAGGCCGAATCCAAAGCTGAAGATGAGGCCAATGAAGTGACCGATGAAACCCACGCGCCAGATGTTACGGCCCTTTCGCTTGTTCATCGATAAACTGCCGCGAATCGCTCGGGAGGGGGCCTCCGAACCTTTGACCGTTTTGCGACCAACCCCGCTCCCGATGCTGTCGATAATCACTGTTATGGATACCACACAGTTTTAGACAGGACGGTTTCAGACGGGCTCGGTTGACTCAGGCGGTCTTGGCGAGGCTGCTCCGGCCGAGCCAATCGAGCACCTGGCCCTCGGCGATGTCCTCCATGCCACGAAGCATCAGCAGCAGAGGTACCGCCGAGTCCGTCAGCACGCCGGCCAGGTCGATCGGGTCGATGTTCCTGCGGCCGAGGCTGGCGATCGCCTGGTCAATACCGGCCAAAGTTCCGGTGATGTGTCTGCGGAGCGCGGGGATCGCCACGGTAGCGGAGTCGCCAGCCCAGGCGTCATGGACCTGGGCGGCCAGCTCGAAGAGCTTGGTTCGGGCCGCTTCGGCCAAGCGCACGTCACCGGGCGAATCAGCCAGACGATCGGCGTACTCGGTATAGACGCGGACGAGACGGCGGAGCCGAACCTGAGTCTGCAGGGTTCGCATGATCTGCAGTCATTATACCGAACAGACGTTCGGACTGTCAACCGACCGTGCTGGGGTAATCCGGCCTTTGTCTACTTGCCGCTCTCGGCCTGGCGGACTCGATGGCTGAGCTGCTGGAGCAGCCGGTAGGAAACCTCGGGGTGCTCCTTGAGAAATGCCTTGAAGGACCATTCCGGGATTGTCAACAGCCGGATCGCTTCATTGGTCCTGATCGATGCGCTGCCGGCTCGATTACGCTCGCTCCCGGTGGGAGGACGGGGAGTCCGCCCTCGGTTCTCCCTGTGACTCGAGGAGGCGCAGTCCCTCCTCCAGGTAGCCCCTGGCGCGGCCGGAATTGCCGCCCACGAAATGAGCCTGGCCCAGCCGGCAAAGCACCGAGCCCCGCGAATCACCGCGCACCTCCGAAAGCACCTTCTCGTAGAGCTCCGCAGCTTCGACATACGCATAGGCCTGTTCGGCCGCCTCGGCCGCGGCCAGGGCCAGGGGTGCGGCCTCATCTCGCCGGCCGTCTGCCAGCAGGTGGTGACAGAGCTCGATCGCGGCAGTTTCGGGGCGCTCCGCGAGCACGTCCGCCGCCCGACCATGCAGGGCTTCGCGGCGGGGTTCGATCATGTCCTCGTAGACCGCCTCCCGCGTCAGCGCGTGACGGAACCGGTAACGGCTCGAGTGCCCGGGCACGGGGATCAGGAGCTGCTGCTGGACGCAGGTCCCGACCGCCTCCTGGACGGCGGCCGCAGGCAGCGCGGCCACCTTCACCAAGGTGACGTAGTCGAAGGTCTGGCCGAGTACCGCGGCCGCGCGCAGGGTCTCCCCCTGGTCCTCGCCGAGGCGGTCAAGGCGCATCAGGATCGTGTCCCTGACCGTGTCCGGGATCCGCATCTCCGACAGCTCACGGCGACTCCAGCCGGTCTCGGTCCGGTAGATGTCTCCCCGGTCGAGGGCGACTTTCAGCATCTCCTCGAGCACGAATGGATTGCCCTCGGCGCGGGCATGGAGGAAGTCGCGGGTCTCGTCGATCACCCCTTCCTTGAGGTCGAAGATGGCGTTCACCATCTCCGCCACCTTGTCGGGACTCAGGGCCTCGAGCTCGACGATGGTCGCCGCCGAGCTGCGCCGCCAGCCCTGGACCATCGGCAGCAGCGGGTGGCGGCGATGCATCTCGTCGCGCCGGTATGTCCCGAGGACCAGGATCCGGGCGCTGCGCAGCCGCCGGGTCAGATAGTCGATCAGCTCACGGGTTGAGGCGTCCGCCCAGTGGAGATCCTCGATGACGACAACCAGCCCCGAGTCGACGGCGGGGATCCGGAGCAGGGCCAGGATGGCCTCGAAGAGGCGAAGCTTGCCCTGGGTGGCGTCCATCGCGTCACCCGGCACGTCCTCCGGTTCGAGCTGGGGAAAGAGGTGCGCGAGCTCGCGGCGAACCGGCCCCAGCCGGGTGCGAACGGCCTCCAGGTCAGCGCCTTCGAGGTAATTCCCGATCGCCTCCAGGAAGGGCAGGTAGGGGAGCGAGAGGTCGGCCTCAGAACAGCCGCCCAGGATGACTGTCATCCCCATCCGCTCCGCCCGGCGCGCCAGCTCGGTGGCGAGGCGGGTCTTCCCCATCCCGGCATCCCCGGCCAGCAGGACGACCTGGCCGTCTCCCCGATTGGCGGCCAGCAGAGCATCCTCGAGGGCTGAGAGCTCGTCCTCCCGCCCGATCAGGACTGTGCAGAGGGCGCGCTCCATGGTGGCGCCATTATCCGGCCGTCAGGGTGCCTCTCCGGTGATCAGATCGAATATGCCGGCCAGCCAGCGCTGCTCGCGCACCTCGCGGACGCCGGCGGCCCGGATCAGGTCCGGGGTTCGCCGGTTCCAGTGATCCTGTTGGGTCAGGACTGTCAGCGGCGTGATCAGGTCCTGCAGCAGCGCCACCGGCAGGTGGTTGCTGCGGACGTGCTCGAGAAAGATCATCCTGGCCCCTGAGCGCGCAACGCGCATGCCCTCGGCGATCGCTCGCTCGGGATCCGGGATCGTGCAGAGGCAGAGGTTGAAGACGACTGCGTCAAAGTGGTGGTCGGGAAATTCAAGCCGCTGGGCGTCCATGGTGCGGAGGTCGGCGGCCAGGCCGAGCTCCTTGGCGCGCCGTTCGGCGACGGCCAGCATGCCCGGGCTGAGGTCGATTCCTGTCAGCTGCACCCGCGGCCGGTAGTGCGGCAGGGAGAGCCCGGTTCCGATCCCCACCTCGAGGATCGTGCCCGCACCGGCGGCCTCCCCCACTCGCCGGCGGGCCGACTCGAGCAGGCGGCCGGAGATCGCGCCCGAGCACAGCCGGTCGTAGTTCTCGGGATCCCTGTCATAGATCCGCCGGATCCTGTTGAGCCGGCTCTCCCCGTCGTCTCCGGCTATGGCGCGAAGATCCGGCAGAGGCTGTCGGCAAGGGCTGTCGGATCGCCGTCCGCAACCTCCAGAAAGTGACCCGTTGCCTCGTTCACGGCGCCGACCACGGCGCGGCCGAAGACGACCGGGTCGACCGCGGCGTAGAAGGGGTCGGCATCGGCGCCCGCGCGGCGCACCTCCGCTTCGACGACGGCGGCGAACTTACCCTGCAACTCCTGCCGGACGGCCTCGATGCGGTCGGAGATCCCCACCGATTCGACGAGCAGTAAGCGAGCCAGGCTTCGTTGCTGGTGGCAGGCGCTGACAAAGGCGCGGATCCCCCGGCGCATCCGGTCGCGATGATCGGCGCCCTGGGCGGCGGTTGCGGTGACCGCGTGGATGAGCGAGCCGCCCTCCCGGGCGAGGAGGTCGCGGACGCAGTCCTCCTTGGACTGGAAGAACTCGTAAAAGGTGGTCTTCGAGGTCCTCGCCTGGGCCACGATCTGGTCGACGGAGGTGTCGTTGTAGCCGCGCTCGGCGAGGATTGCGAGGGCCGCTGAGAGCAACCGCCGGCGTCTTTCCTCTCTCTTTGCCTCTCGGTTTGCTTCGCGCCTCGAGTCACGTCCTGCCTGGCGCAGGCCGTGCGCGATCGCCGGCGGTGTCGCCACTTCCAAGGTCAGCTGTTGGCCGCGATCGCCCGGCTGATCACGAGTCGCTGGATCTCGGATGTTCCCTCGAAGAGGGTGTAGATCTTCGCGTCCCGATGCCACTTCTCGACCGGAAAGTCCCGGATGTAGCCGTATCCACCGAGGATCTGGATCGCCTCCTCCGTCACCTTCACCGCGACCTCGCCGCACTTGAGCTTGGCCATCGAGCCCTCGGCCATCTTGAATTCGCCGCCATGCCGGCTCATCCAGAGGGCACGCCAGACCAGCATTCGCGCCGCCTCGATCTCGGTCGCCATGTCGGCCAGCTTGAAGGCGATCGCCTGGTTCTCGATGATCGGCCGGCCGAACTGCTGACGCTCCTTCGCGTAGTCCCGCGCAAATTCGAAGGCGGCTCGCGCGATGCCGAGCGCCTGGGCTCCGACCACCGGCCGGGTCGTCTCGAAGGTCTTGAGGGCCACCGAGGTCCGCGAGCGTTCGCCGCTGCGCGCCTTGGCCAGCTTGGCCTCGAGTCGCTCATTGCCGCCGAGGAGGCAGTCGGCGGGCACCACCACGTCGTCGAACACCACCTCGGCGGTGTGTGACGCGCGGATGCCCATCTTCTTCTCCTTCTTTCCCTGGGAGAGGCCCTTGGTGCCCGGTGGAACCACAAAGGAGGCCTGGCCGCGGGTGCCCAGCTCTGGATCGATCGCGGCGACCACCACGTGCACATCGGCGATCCCACCATTGGTGATGAAGACCTTCTGGCCCGAGATGTGCCAGTCGCCGTTACTGCGGACAGCTCGCGTCTTCATCGACGAGACGTCCGATCCGGCGCCCGCCTCGGTGACGCAGAAGGCCCCCAGCGCGGGATTGTCCGCCGAGCCATAGCAGGCCGGGATCCAGGTTGCGATCTGCTCCGGGGTGCCCTGGCCGAAGATTGCCGCCACCGGGAGCTGGGTGCCGGTGATGGCCAGTGCGATGCCGGCACAGCCCCAGGTCAACTCCTCCGCCACCAGGGCTGGCAGCAGGCCGGTCTCATCGGCATATGTCTGCTGGATGAAGTCGACCGAATAGAGCCCCACCTTGGCTGCCTTTTTGACGACATCCCAGGGAAACTCCTCCGATTCGTCGTATTGGTGAGCAACTGGCCGGATCTCGCGGACTGCGAAGTCGTGGACCCAGTCGCGGATCTCTTTCTGCTCGTCCGTCAGTTCAAACGACAGCATGGATGTCTCCTAGGACTGTGAGTAGTACGTGTACGTACTGGTACGCAAACCCCAAGCTACGCCTGTCGGACCTGTTTCGTCAACCCCACCGGCGCCGGAATCCCCAGCCAGCGCCGGAGGTGACGGGCAACCGCGTCAGGGGGATTGCGGCTCTTGGTGAGCCATTCCAGGACGTTGAGGCGGCGTGCCCGCTCCCGCTGGGTTCTCCCCACCTCCGCATTCGAGAGGATCGCGACCGGCAGCTCCTTCAGCCCCGCGTCGGCTCGAATCGCCTCGAGAACCTCAAGGCCGTCCATGCCGGGGACCATCACGTCGAGGAGGACCAAGTCGCAGCGCTGAGCTCGGGCCAGGTCCAGCGCCTGCGGTCCGCGGGCGGCGATCCGGACCTCGAAGCCGAAGTGCTCGAGGCCGAGCTTGTACATCTCGGCGATCGAGGCGTCGTCCTCCAGGTAGAGGATCACCGCCGGGCGGCGCTGCATGGGACAGCGAACGGTAGGCGGCGCCGGCGGCGTTCCGACTACATCTCGGGACTATTTCCGGCTGGTGCGATCGAGAAGACGAGTCAGTCCGAGAACTGTCCGCAGCGCCGGCACCGGCACCCGGTCGCCGGCCAGCTCCACCACCGCGCCGAGCAGGGCCTCGACCTCCAGCGGCCGGCCCGCCTCGAGATCCTGCAGCATCGAGGTCCGGTGCCCGCCCACCCGGCCGGCCCCGGCCAGGCGCTTCTCGACGCTGACCTCCAGCTCAATGCCGAGCGATTCGGCCACCGTTCGAACCTCCTCCATGAGCTCGCGAACCAGTTCGCGACCGGCATCCGAAGAGACGATCTCCTCAAGAGTCCCGCGGGTCAGTGCACTGACGGGATTGAGAGTCGCGTTGCCGAGCAGCTTGAGCCAGATCTCGCTTCGCAGGCGGGTCGCCAGCGGCGCCTTCATGCCCGCACCGGTGAGCGTCTGGGCGATCCCGAGCAGCCGTTCGCTGCGGCTGCCGTCGAGTTCGCCAAGTGAGAACCGATTGCCCTCGATGTGCTCGATCACTCCCGGCGCGGCGACCGTGCTGGCCACATAGACGATGCAGCCGACGACCTGGGCGCGGGGGATGCTGGCGGCGATCGCTCCCCCCGGGTCCACCGACTCGAGGACGCGGTCGGGGAAATACCACCAGGGGATACCGTTCTGCGCGCTCACCAGCGTCGCGGCCGGCCGGAGAGCCGCGCCCAGGGCGGGTGCGACCGCCGCGATGGCGTGGGCCTTGATCGTCAACCAGACGACATCGGCACCCGCGATCACCCCGAGGTCATCCGTGCACTCGGGCCGGGCGGTGAACTCCTCTGCCCCACTGCGGACCACGATTCCCCGGCTCCGCATCGCATCCAGGTGTGGCCCGCGCGCGATCAGCACCACGTCCTCACCGGCCCGCGCCAGGTGGGCGCCGAGGAAGCCACCGGTGGCGCCCGCGCCGACGATCGCTGTCCTCAATTCTCGATCAGGGCGGCGGCCACGCTGCGACGCTGAATCTTGCCCGTCGCCGTCCGCGGGATCTGGTCGACGATGTGGAGTCGCCGGGGGAGCTTGAAGTCGGCCAGCCGTTCGCGGGCGAAGGCAAGCAGCTCCTTTTCGGTGACGGGCTCCTTCAGGACCACGGCCGCCACCACCTCCTCGCCCCAGGTCGGGTGGGGCGAGCCGAACGCGACGGCCTCACTTACCGCGGGGTGCTGCAGTAAAACCTCGTCGATCTCGCGAGGGGCGATCTTCTCGCCACCGCGGTTGATCATCTCCTTGAGGCGCCCGACCAGCGATAGGTAGCCCTCGGCGTCGAGGATGCCCTGATCGCCGGTCCTGAACCAGCCCGCGCTGAAGGACTCCTGGTTGGCCTGCGGATTGTTGACGTAGCCGTCGATCACGTTCGGACCGCGGATCACCACCTCTCCCTCGCGACCCAGCCCGAGGATTTCCCCGGCCGGGTCCATGATCGCGATCTCGACACCGGTCCCCCGGCCCACGCTTCCCGACCGGCGCCGGCCGGGAGGCAGCGGGTTGGAGGCCATCTGATGCGCGGCCTCGGTCATCCCATAAGCCTCAAGGACCGGTGTTCCGAATCGCTGCTCCAGCTGTGTCATGGTCTCCGGGGAGAGGGCCGAGGAGCTCGACCTGATGAATCGCAGTCCCGCCGCGCCGGCTGGCCGCTGGCCGCGGTTGCGCAGCAGGAGCAGCTGGTGAATCGTGGGCACCGCCGAATACCAGGTCGCTCGGTGCTCCTCGGCCAGTGCCCAGAAGGTCATCGGATCGAAGCGTGCCGGCACGACGACGGTGCCCCCGGTCCGCAGCGTCGCCAGCGTCGAAGCCATCAACCCGTGGATGTGGAAGAGCGGCATGACGCAGAGAGCGACATCCGCCGGGCTGAGGCTGTAGGTGGCCGCGATGTTGTCGATCGAGGCGACCAGGTTGCGATGCCGCAGCGGCACCTGCTTGGGCCGGCTGGTGGTCCCGCTGGTGTGCAGTACCAGCGCCACGTCGTCAGCCTGGGGTGCGCTCGCGGTGAGACCGGGATCATGCCCGCCCCCACCGGCCAGCACCAGCTGGCCATGACCATCGAAGTGAGCCTCCACAAGCTGCACCTGGGGCGGCGCTGCCGCCCGCGCCGCCTCGGCACCGCCCGGCGGCACGATCAGAGCCCGGGCCGCGATGTCCTCCAGGTAGAAGCGGAACTCCTCCTCCTTGTAGCCGGGATTGAGGGGAGCTGCCGTGCCGATGGCGGCCGCCGCAAGGAAAAGGACGATCGCCTCCGCCCCGTTTGGAAAGACCATCGCGATGCGGTCCTGACGCTGCAGGCCGAGCTGAGCGAGCCGCTCAGCGGCGAGAGAGACCTGCTCGCGCAGTTGGGCGTAGGTCAACCGGGGTCCACCAGGCACGACGAGCGCGAGATCGGCCGCGGCGCCCGCCTCAAGGATGCCGAGGAGGGTACCCTGCACGACCGTTCAGTCTAGGTCCGGAAGCGGTCCAACCAGAGGCGGTAGGCGGAATACAGGAGGAGCGCGCCGAAGAGCCTCACGAGCAACTCCTTGGGCAGACGGATGGCCGCCAGCGAACCGGCGAGGGCGCCGCAGCACCCGGTGGCTCCCACCCAGAAAGCTGCCCGGCGATCCACGTTGCCGGCCCGGTCGTGGGTGAGCGCCCCGACCAGGGCCGAGGGGATGATTGCGGCCAGCGAGGTGCCCTGGGCCACCTTTTGAGCGAACCCGAAACCGATGACCATCAGGGGGACCAGGAGGATGCCACCTCCGATGCCCATCGTTCCGCTCAGGAGGCCGACCAGGAATCCGCCGCCGACCACGAGCGCGTCACGAAGGAGGGGGTTCAAAACGGTTGAATCCAAACCGCCGCTTGACTCATGGAAACACGAGCTCTTTGACACCGACCACCGCCAGCAGCGCCGCCACTCCGAGCTTGAGGTGACGGTCCGGGATCCGAATCGCCAGCCGCGCCCCCAGGAAGGCACCGAGGACGCTGCCCGTGATCAGCAGAAGGGCGAAGCGGAGGTCAACCAGAGGCTGACCCTCCTGGCGGTAGTAGATGACGACACCGACCAGGGCGATCGGAACGATCGCTAGAAGCGAGGTCCCGTTGGCCCGGTGTTGGGCAAACCCCGCCCAGAGCACCAGGAGGGGGACCATGACAAATCCGCCGCCGACTCCCAGCAGCCCGCTCAGCAGACCGCCGGCGAGGCCGATCGCGGCCAGGCGCCAGGCGGGTGCCGTCGACCGGTCCTAGGATTCGGTGGTGGGCGCGGGTGGTTCCGGCGCGGGTGTCACCGAATGGTGCTTGAAGCTCACCTCGGCGGCGGCTGCCTTGGCATCCTTCTTCGGCTTCTTCTTCTTCTTGTCCTCGCGGCCGCGGTTGTCTCTGCTCTTTGCCATCGCGCAGGCAAGTTTATTCGAGGCTACCTATTCGAGGAAGGCCACCAGCTCGCGCAGAAACGACTCCACGTCGGTCACCAGCCCGATCGATTGCCAGGAACCGCGGTCGGCAAGCTTGGTGACAACGCCCGGGTTCATGTCGACACAGACCGTTCTCACCGAGGCCGGCAGCAGGTTCCCGGTGGCGATCGAGTGGAGCATCGTCGACAGCATCAGGCAGAGCCGGACTCCCGGGATCTCCGCCCGCATCGCCTCCTGGGCGCGAACCATGTCGGTGATCACCTCAGGCAGCGGACCATCGTCGCGGACGCTGCCGGCGAGCACGACTGCGACACCGTGGTCGTGGCAGCTCTTCATCACTCCGGTTCGAATCTCGCCGCTCTCGATGAGGGCCCGGATCGAACCCGCGGCGCGGACCCGGTTGATGGCTCGCATGTGGTGCTCGTGGCCGGCCTCGATCGGCAATCCGCTCTCCAGGTTGACGCCGAGCGACGTGCCCAGGAGGGCCGCCTCGATGTCATGGGTGGCGAGGGCGTTGCCGGCGAAGAGGACCTGTACATAGCCCAGCTCGATCAGCCGCGACAGGTAGCGAGCCGAGCCGGTGTGGATCACGGCCGGTCCCCCGACCACCAGGATTCGCCCTCCCTCGGCGTGGATCTGGCGCATCTCCGCAGCGATCTGTTGAATCAGCACCTTCTTGGGTTTCTCGATCGAGACCTCGCTGGTCATGAAGCCGAAGATCTCGACCTGCCGGGATCGCTCAAGGGGCAGGATCCGGATACCGGCGTGGCCGACCACCACCCGCAGACCGCGCCGGGCCTGGGAAAAGGGCAGGCACCAGGCCCGCTCGGCCTTCTCGTCCACGGCGATCGCGCAGTCCATCTCCTGGCGCTCGACGGTGATCCACCTTCGGTTGGCCAGGAGGACCAGGGTGGTTAGGTTGCTCGACGAATAGAACCTCTCCGGGTAAACGCCGTCCGCGGGTATCTCGGCCAGCTCCGCCGGGTGGTCGTCGGCGGCCGCGGCACCGAGCTCCTTCGCCCGCCTCACAATCCGATCGAGCTTGTCGGCGTCGGCCGCGGCGACCTGCAGCCGGCAGTAGGAGGCGTCCGTCTTGTGCTGGCCGACCCGCAGCTCCTCGACGGTGAAGTTGCCGCCCTCGTCCATGACCATGTCCATCACCTGCGGCAGCATCAGGCTGTCGATGATGTGGCCCTCGAGGATGAGGAGGGCGGTGTGACGGTTCTCGCTCATGCCCCGACCAGTTCGGCAACCACCTTGCGGAGCCTGTCGCGGAGTGCCCGCGCCTCCCCACCGGGATCGGTCGCGTAGAGCACGGACCGGCTGGCGGTGACCAGGCAGGCGGCCGGATCGCCGTTCCAGGCGGCCCGCACCGAGGCCTCGAGGTCGCCGCCCTGGGCCCCGATTCCGGGCAGGAGAAAGGGCAGCGCGCTGGCGGCGCGAAGCTCGGCGAGGGCGGCCGGCGCCGTGGTGCCGGCGACCAGACCCACGTTACCGGCGCCATTCATGCGCTCGGCCAGTGCGGCCACGTGCAGATAGAGAGGTCGGCCGGCCGCCACCAGGTGTTGGAGGTCGGCGGCGCCTGGATTCGAGGTGCGGCAAACAACATAGACGCCGCGATCCGGGTGGTTGGTGAACTCGGCCAGGGAATCCGCGCCGTGGTAGGCGTGGACGGTGATCGCATCCATCCCGAGAACCTGGAAGGCGGCTCTCGCGTAGGCGGCGCTGGAATGGCCGACGTCAGCGCGCTTGGCGTCGAAGAGAAAGGGGATGTCGGCCGGCGCCGACTGTTTGACCTCGAGGAGGGCCTGCCAGCCGGCCGGCCCGTATTGCTCCCAGAAAGCCGAGTTGGGCTTGTACGCGGCCGCGAAATCAGCGGTCCGGCGGATGACGTCGATGCAGAATTCGGCCGCCCGAGCGGCACCCTCGCCGATCCGGTCCGGTTCGGGATCGAGGCCGATGCAGAGCAGCGAGTCCCGGTTCCGAGCGCTGGCTCGCAGGTTGTGGAAATAGGTCCCGCTCACAGTCGACCCGTAGCTTATTTCCCCCGGCGGCCGCGCTGCTCGGCGGCGGGGAGGTTTCAAACCGAGGCCGGACCGGCGGCGAAAGAAACTGCGCCAACTGGGCCGCCCGTGGTTACGATGCCGCGCAAGTGAATGCGCGAGCTTAACGCCACCCCGGCCGTGGTGCTGGGCGTGCTGGGCCTCTTCAGCGGCATCTTCGCTCCCTTCGCCCTGGTGACCGGACTCAATTCCCTGCGCCGCATCCGGGCCTCGCAGGGGATGCTGACCGGCGAGCGCTCGGCCGCCTTCGGGCTCATGGCCGGGCTTCTCGGCACCCTCCTCCTGGTTGGAGGGACCGTCTATTGGTTCGCGGCGAGCGCTTGACAGCGCTCCGCGGGCTGCCCGTCGCGCTGGTCCTCCTCATCCTGTCTCTCTTCAGCTACCCGGGCGCCGAGGTGCTCTCGCTGGTGATCAAGCTCTCGCCGCCGGCCCGGTCGGTCGAAAAGCCTTCGGGCCCGCTGCCCTGGCTGCACGTCGCCCATCAGAAGGGTCATACGCCCTTCATCGCCGACGATCGCGGCCGCCTGGTCCTCCTGCATGGCGCGATCCCGGGGGGCCTGATCGACTTCTGGTCGGGTACCGACCAGTCCAAGCTCAGCCCTCCCCCCTACTACCCGGTCGACAGTTCAGCCTATGAGAATCGCTGTCCGGCCAATTCCGCCACCATACGGGTACCGCCGCTGTGCCAGAACGATCTGGTTGAAATGGCCGGGCTGGGGTTCAATTCAGTCCGGCTGCCGCTCTCCTGGAGCCTCCTCGAGCCACGCCGGGGCGAATTCAGCAGCGCCTACGTGGAGCGCGTCGCGCAGGTCGTGGGCTGGGCGCGCGCCAACGGGCTCTACGTCATCCTCGACATGCACCAGAACGCGTACTCGCGCTATGTCGGCCGGGCGCTTGACCCACCACTCGGCGGCGAGCGGCCCGGCCTCCACGATTACACCGGCGCCCCCGCCTGGGCCACCAACACGAACGGTCTGCCCTCGGAGACGTTCCTTGGTCAGAGAGAGGTGAACCCGGCCGTCTTCGCCGCCTCGACCAACTTCTGGTACAACGTCGGCGGCATCCAGAGCGAGTACATCCGAGCCCTGGCCTTCCTCGCCCGCCGTTTCCGGGACGACAGCTCGGTGGCGGGCTACTCGATCTTCAACGAGCCCTGGCCGGGGTTCAACCTCCCGCCCGGGTTCGAGGACCTTCTCCTCTTCCCCTTCTACCGCCGGGTGATCGACGCTCTCACCGGTGTCCATGACGGGCTCGCCTGCCCCACCAACCTCTTCATGCCGGCCGTCTGCGGGTTCCCGGACCTCGGCGTCCGCGATCGCCAGCACCTCTTTTTCCTGGACACCGGGCTGGTTCGCGAGGTCACCGACTTCCCGACTCACCTCGGCCTGCCGATCAGCTCCTACCCGAACCTGGTGCTGGGCATCCACGCCTACACGCACAAGTACACCTTCGACGCCCTCGCCAAGCTCCCCCCCTCGACCTATCCCTTTGGCGGTTACGACCAGAGCTACGACCTGGCCGAACGGGAGGCTCGGACCCTGGGCGCCGCCCTCTTTGTGGCGGAGTTCGGCGCCGAAACCAGTGAGGACCAGCAGCTCGTCGCCGCCCAGCTCGAGGAACAGGAAAAGCATCGAGCCGGCTTCGCCTTCTGGACGTGGAAGGAGAACTGCGGCACCGGCAGGAGTTGGGGCATCTACGCAGGCGTCTACGGAGACGGGGGCGGTCGCTGCGCGTACGAGCAGAAGGTTCCCGACACATCGTCCAAGCCGCAGAACGGCTGTCTGCGGGGCGCCCGCGAGGCCCTACTTGCTCGCCCCTACCCGCGCGTTGCCCCGAGCGATGACTTCTCGTACAGCTACACCCCGGCGACCGGTGCCTTCCGCCTATCAGGCAGGGCCGCCCCCCGGAACGCCCCCCTGGAGCTCTTCATCCCGCGCCAGGTGACCGGAGCGGTGAGCGGCGGCGTCGCCGTCACCCACCCGGACGGCAGCCGGACGGTGACGCTCTCGGCCCGCGGGGCCTACGCGGTGACAATTTCGCCGGCCCCGCTCCGCCTCACCTCCTGCAAGGCGTAACAATTGCAGGCGTGGAGACCAACTCCCGTGTGTTGCGCGTCGCCCTGGCCCAGATCGACCCGGTGGTCGGCGACCTGGCCGGGAACGCCGCGCGGATAGTCGAGTGGATCGGGCGAGCGCGTGAGGCCGGCGCTGACCTGGTCGCCTTTCCCGAGCTGGCGCTGACCGGCTATCCCCCCGAGGACCTTCTTCTCAAGCCGAGCTTCATCCGCGACAACCTGCGCCACCTCGAGGAGGTTGTGGCCGCCAGCCGTGGGATCGCCGTCGTCTGCGGCTTCGTGGACATGGACCACGACATCTACAACGCGGCCGCCTTTGCCCACGACGGCAAGCTCTGCGGCGTCTATCACAAGTTCTATCTGCCGAATTACGGGGTCTTCGACGAGGAGCGCTACTTCCGCCGTGGACGGCAGTGCCCGATCTTCGTCTACCGCGGAGTCCGGATCGGGATCACCATCTGTGAGGATGCCTGGTACCCGACCGGGCCCGTCTCGGTCCAGGCCCTCCACGGCGCCGAGCTGCTTGTGAACATAAACGGATCCCCGTACCACGCCGGCAAGCGCGAGGCGCGCGAGACCATGATCAGGACCCGGGCCATGGACTCCAGGGCCTTCATGGCCTGGGTGAACATGGTCGGCGGCCAGGATGAGCTGGTCTTCGACGGCAACAGCGTGATCTTCGGGCCCGAGGGCCAGGTGATCGGCCACGCCGAGTCCTTCGCCGAAGGGTTGCTGGTCGGCGATCTCGATGTCGGATCGGTGTTCGGCGAGCGCCTCCACGACACCCGTCTGCGGCGCGAGGCGCAGGAGCCGATTCACGTGGACATGAGTGTCAGCGACATCGCCGTCGAAGCGGCCCGGCCACCCTCACGGAAGTGGCTGCGGGCGGACATCGTGCGACCTCTCGAGGGCGCCGCCGAGGTCTACGCCGCACTGGTCAGCGGAACGCGAGATTACCTGCGCAAGAATGGCTTCCACAAGGCGGTGCTTGGTCTTTCCGGGGGTGTCGATTCGGCCCTGACCGCAGCGATTGCCGTCGACGCCCTGGGTCCTGGGAATGTGATCGCGGTGATGATGCCGTCCCGCTACACGTCGGCTGAAAACCTCGACGACGCGGTCGCCTGCGCGGAGGCTCTCGGCATCCAGCTGATCGACATCCCGATCGAGCCCGCCCACCTCGCCTTCGAGGATATGTTCGGGGAGGTCTTCGCGGGGACCGGGCCTCCCGGGGTCACAGAGGAGAACATCCAACCCCGCATCCGGGGTTTGATCCTGATGGCCCTCTCCAACAAGTTCGGCCATCTGCTTCTCACGACCGGTAACAAGTCAGAGCTGGCAACCGGTTACTGCACCCTGTACGGCGATATGGCGGGTGGCTTTGCAGTCCTGAAGGACATCACCAAGACACTCGTCTATGACCTCTGCCGCCACCGCAACTCCCTCAACGGGCAGGTGGTGCCCGAGCGGATCCTGACCAAGCCACCCTCAGCTGAATTGCGCCGTGACCAGAAGGACAGCGACAGCCTGCCGCCTTACGAAGAGCTCGACCCCATCCTGCGCGGCTATGTCGAGGACGACCGCAGCTTCGAGGAGCTGGTCGCTGCCGGCCACCGCCCCGCAACCGTCACCCGCGTGATCCAGCTCGTCGATCGGAGCGAGTACAAGCGCCGCCAGGCGCCACCCGGGGTGAAGATCACCGCGCGAGCCTTCGGCCGGGACCGGCGAATGCCTCTGACGAATCGCTACGCTGCTGATGGGCAGCGTTCCGCGTCGCTGCCGGCGGGGAAGGCAGCCCGCTCCAAATCGGGACGCGGTCCCCGCACGAAAGCACTGGAGTGACCATGGGCGCGACCTACGACATCGCGGTGATCGGCGGCGGGCCCGGAGGTTACGTGGCTGCTCTTCGGGCGGCTCAGCTGGGTGCGCGCACGGTTGTCGTCGAGCAGGATCGTCTCGGCGGCACCTGCCTCAACTGGGGCTGCATCCCAACCAAGGCTCTGCTCACCTCGGCTGAGCTCTACGCGATGGTTCGCCGCGGCAAGGAATTCGGAGTCGACGTCAAGGGCCTCAGTTTCAACCTGCCGGCGGCACAGCTGCGCAAGGAGCAGGTGGTCAGCAAGCACGTCAACGGCGTCGCCTCGCTCTTTAAGGCGAATGGCATCGACACCATCAACGGCAGGGGGACCCTGCTCGGCGGTGGTCGCCTCCGGGCCGGCGACCAGGAGATCGCCGCCAGGGACATCCTGATCGCGACCGGCTCCGCGCCGACGCGGATCCCGATCCCGGGCGTGGAGCACACGATCGACTCAACGGCGATTCTCGAGCTGAAAGCGGTCCCCGAGCGACTGGTCGTCATCGGCGGCGGCGTTGTCGGGCTGGAGTTCGCCTCGCTCTTCAGCGAACTGGGCAGCCAGGTCACGGTGATCGAGATGCTTCCCCAGATCCTGCCGATGGTCGAGAGCGACATCGCCAACATCTACCGCCGGCACCTGGAAAAGCTCGGCGGCACCGTCCACACCGAGGCGAAGGTCGAGGCTGTGAAGCGTGGGCCCCGGGGCCTGGCCGTCCGCTTCGGGGTTGCCGGAGAGGGTGGCGAGGCCCTTGCCGACGTCGTGCTGCTGGCGGYGGGCCGAAGTCCCTACACCGAGGGACTTGGGCTCGAGACCGCCCAGGTCGAGCTGGACGGCCGCCGCGTCAAAGTGGACGACCATCTCCGAACCACCGCGTCAGGCATCTGGGGCGTCGGCGACGTCATCGGCGGCATCATGCTCGCGCACGTTGCGTCATACGAGGGCGTGTGCGCGGTCGAGAACATCGCCGGCAAGGCGGATCGGACCCCGGATTACCACGCTACCCCCAACTGCATCTACACCGATCCCGAGATCGCCAACGTCGGCATCGGAGAAACGGAGGCCGGTCGGTTGGGCATCGAGGTGAAGATCGGCAGATTTCCACTGCAGGCCAGCGGGCGGGCCAACACACTCGGCCAGGCCGAGGGACTCGTCAAGGTGATTGCCGACGCCCGCACGGATAAATTGCTCGGCGTCCAGATGATCGGACCGCGTGTCACCGAATTGATCGCGGAGGCCACCCTGGCCATCCAGCACGGACTCACCATCCACGACATCGACCTGACGATGCACGCCCACCCGACGATGGCCGAATCGCTGCTTCAGGCGGCTCTGGCTGCCGACGGCCGGGCGATCGAGATACCCAACCGAAAAGCGAAGAGCTCCCCCATCGCTGCGCCCGCGGCACTGGCGGCGGAGCCGAAGGAGGAGCGCTCAGTGGCACGTTCAGTTGAGCAGGGGTCGGCTGGTTCCGGCCGTAACGGGAAGCCGGCCCGGTCGGCGGCGGTTCAGACGGACATCGCTCTGAGCCTCAATCGCAAGAGCCGCGATGAGCTCCTGCGCCTCTTCCGCCAGATGTACTTCATCCGGCGGTTCGAAGAGCGCTGCCAGGAGATGTACACGCGCGCCAAGATCGGCGGTTACTGCCACCTGAACATCGGCGAGGAGGCGACTGTCGTCGGCGGCATCTCGGCCCTCCACCCGGGCGACTACATCTACACCAGCTACCGCGAGCACGGCCATGCGATCGCCCGTGGGGTTGATCCGAAGACGGTCATGGCCGAGCTGTTCGGTCGCGAGTCGGGGACCTCCAGGGGCCGCGGTGGTTCGATGCATCTGTATGACGCGGAGGCGCGCTTCATGGGGGGTTATGGAATAGTCGGCGGGCACCTGCCCCTCGCCGTCGGCGCGGGCTGGGCGATCAAGTACCAGAAGAAGCCCGACGTCGCGTTCTGCATGTTCGGCGATGGTGCCACCAACATCGGCGCTTTCCATGAGTCACTCAATTTTTCGGCCCTGTTCAAGCTGCCGATCGTCTGGTTCTGCATCAACAATCGATATGGCATGGGTACCGCAGTGGACAAGGCGTCGGCCGTCGCCGACATGTACCGCAAGGCCTGCGCTTACGACATGGAGGCGATCCAGGTTGACGGCATGGATGTCCTGGAGGTGCTGCACAAGACCGGTGAGATCGTTGAGAAGACGCGCCGCGATTCCAAGCCACGCTTCGTCGAGGCGGTCACCTACCGCTTCAAGGGCCACTCCGTCGTCGACCCGGACAAATACCGCGACGAGGCGGAGAAGGACAGCTATCGCAAAGCGGACCCCGTGCTCAGTTTCGAGAACGACCTCAAGCAGACGAAGATCGCCGTGGCCGAGGATTTCAAAAAGATCCGTGACGCGGTGGAAAAAGATGTGCAGGAGGCCATCGATTTCGCCGACAGCAGCCCCAATCCAGATGTGAACGAGCTCCACCGCTACGTTTATGCGGGCGATCGGGAGGGACGGGGCTGATGGCGGAGATGCTCTACCGGGCCGCGCTGCGCCAGGCCCTGATCGAAGAGATGGATCGTGACGAGCGCGTCTACCTGATGGGCGAGGATATCGGCCGCTTCGGCGGCGCCTACCGCGTCACCGACAGCCTCATCGACAAGTACGGCGAGATGCGCGTTGTCGACACGCCGATCGCCGAAGAGGTGATCGCCGGCTGCGCGATCGGCTCCGCGATGCTGGGGCTGCGGCCGGTGGTGGAGATGATGACGGTCAACTTCTCCCTGGTTGCGTTCGACCAGATCGTCCAGAATGCCGCCAAGATCCGATACATGTTCGGAGGCCAGGCCCAGGTCCCGATCGTCATCCGGATGCCTGGTGGCGCTGGCCATCAGCTCTCCGCCCAGCACTCGCACAGCTTCGAAGCTCTCTACGGCATGATCCCCGGCCTGGTCGTCGTGGCCCCCACGACTCCGGCCGATGCCAAGGGGCTCCTGAAATCGGCGATCCGCAGCGACGACCCCGTCATGTTCCTGGAGTCGATGAGCCTCTACAACATGAAGGGTGAGGTCCCCGAGGAGGAGTACCTGACGCCGCTGGGCACCTGCGCAGTTCGGCGCGAGGGCACCGACATCACCATCGTCGCCGTCTCCCGGCAGGCGGTGCTAGCGCAGCTTGCCGCCCAGAAGCTGGAGGAGGAGGACGTGGACGCTGAGGTCATCGACCTGCGCTCCATCCGGCCGATCGACTGGGAGCCGATGGTCGCCTCTGTAAAGAAGACGAACCGGCTGCTCGTCGTCGAGGAGGGCTGGCCCACCTATGGCGTTTCCGCGGAGATCGCCGCCGGGATTCAACAGAAGGCGTTCGATTATCTCGATGGCCCGATCGAGCGCATCGGCGGCGCGGAGGTGCCGATGCCCTACAACCAGCAGATGGAGAAGGCCGCTATCCCATCCAGTGACGACATCATCAGAAAGGTACTCACCATGCTCGGTCGAGAAGTGCCCAGGAAGGTCCCGGCCCGCGCCGAAGGAGCCCGCTGAGATGGCAGATGTGAACATGCCGAAGCTGTCCGACACGATGGAGGAGGGCACGGTCAGCAACTGGAAGAAGCAGAGCGGCGACAGTGTGCGCAAGGGCGAGGTTCTGGCCGAGGTCGAGTCCGACAAGGCCAGCTTCGAGTTGGAAGCTGACGCCGACGGAGTGCTCGAGATCGTTGTCGATGCCGGACAGGCGGTCCCCGTCGGGGAGCTGATCGCCAACATCGGCAAGCCGGGCGATAAGTCCGCCACCAAGCCGAAGGCGGCACCTGCGGCCAAGGCCCAGGTGGAGCCAGCACCTGAGCCGGCACCTGAACCGGCAGCGCCAGCCAGTGCTGCCCCGGCCGCTGAGCCTCCCGCCCGGGAAGCCGGCCCAGGCGGAACGAAGAGGAGCGAGGGGGCTCCGCCGGACGACTCCCCGCGAATCAAGGCCTCCCCCATTGCCGCACGGCTGGCGGTCGAGCTGGGAGTGAACCTGGCCAAGCTGAAAGGCACCGGGCCCGAGGGCCGGATAGTGAAGGAAGACGTGCTCGCGGCCGCCGGCCAGCCGGGCGCCCGGCCTGCCGCCGGTGTGGGGGCACGACCGACGGTCCGATCCGGCCCTGACGTGGAGCACGAGGAGCTGACGCGGATCCAGACCATCGTCGCCCGGCGCATGGTGCAGTCGAAGACAACCGTGCCCCACTTCTACCTGACCACCAGCGTCCGTATGGAGGAGGCGGTCCGAATCCAGAAGCAGATCCGGGAGACAGTCCCGGGAGCCGAGAAACTGACCGTGTCGGACCTTGTCATGCGCGCCTGCGCGCTCGCGCTGCGCACCTTTCCCGGAGTCAACGCCTCCTGGGCCGAGGACCACATCGAGGTCAAACGTCGAATCAACATCGGCTTTGCGGTGGCCCAGCCGAAGGGCCTCGTCGTACCGGTCCTGAAGGACGTCGACACAAAGGACCTGATTCAGATTTCCATCGAGTCAAGACAGCTCATCGAGCGGGCACGGGCCGGCAAGCCGTCACCCCAAGACCTGGAGGGCGGAACCTTCAGCATCTCCAACCTCGGCATGTATGGGATCACCGACTTCGCGGCGGTGGTCAACGTGCCCGAGGCCGCCATCCTGGCCGTGGGCGCGATCGTCGATGAGCCGGTTGTGGATACCGGTCACGTCGTCCCCGGCAAGACGATGAATCTGACCCTCTCGGTCGATCACCGCGTCCTCTACGGCGCTGATGGCGCGCAGTTTCTGGCTGAGGTCAGGCGGCTTCTAGAAAACCCGGTCAGCCTGGTCCTGCCGCCGTCCGCCTGACGGCCTGGACCACCGTCACGGTCCTTGCCTTCGGGATGGCCGGCCTGGGGTTCCACTTTCCGCACGCACTGAACATCGGCACCGCCGGCCCCCTGAACGGAGCCCTGAGCTCGGGTGGGATCGGATTTGCGTTTGGCGCCGCGTCGGGCGCGCTGATCGGGGTCTTTCAATGGCTGCTGCTGCGCCAATTCGTGCCTCGCTCGGCGAGCTGGATCGCCGCCTGGGCCGTCGCCGGTGGGGTGATTCACGCCATCGGCGACGCGGCCCCGGCAAGCATCGGCATCCTTCCCGTTGCGCTCGCCAGCGGGGTTGCGCTGGCCAGTTTGCTGTGGACCGCGGTCGGCCGCCGGGGGGTTCGGTTCGAGGTCTGGGAACCGGTGGTTGCCGGGGCCTACGTCGTCGGTCTGCTATTGGGCCTGGCGGCCCAGGGAATGGCGGGGCTGCCGCCGGCGGCAGGCCAGCTGCTCGTGGTGACGGTGATCGGGTTGACCGTGGGCCCGGCCACCGGCGGCCTCCTGATGCGGCCCGCTCACGAGCCTAGTGGACTGTAACGGTCAAATGAGGTCCATCCGGCGCCCCAGGGAGCCGGGCCGTTGCGCGGCTGAAGCCGCCGCCGAGGGGCCCGGCGCCTCGGACTCCTGCAG
>JRHI01000452.1_pt1 | contig 44827 bp, 46 predicted proteins | sample 215371 | NCBI WGS metagenome assembly JRHI01 (sample SAMN02929681, study PRJNA255918) | sediment metagenome | biome: cave system; feature: Ice Cave; material: Sediment; isolation source: sediment from deep within a dark volcanic ice cave with no known source of... ... | reverse complement strand
GCGCGTCGGGCCGTCGGCCCAGAGCGGCGCGCCGTCCGCCGACGCGCGCGCGACCGTGCCGGCGACGGCGTCCGCTCCCGCCCTCGCGTTCACTCCACGCCTCACCGACACCGTCATCCAATCGGGTCTCTCGGTCCCCTGGGATCTCGCCTTCGCGCCGGACGGGCGGATGTTCGTCACCGAGCGGGGCGGCAACATCCTCGTGTTCGAGGGCGGCGCGCCGAACGCGCGGCGGCTCTCGAGCACCCTGGTCCCGCAGATGCGGGCGATGGGCGAGGCCGGGCTGATGGGGATCGCGGTCGATCCCGGGTTCGCGATGAACGGTCTGCTGTACGTCTGCGCTTCACGCACCGATGAGGGCGAATGGCGGAACCAGGTGCTCCGGTACCGGGCGAGCGGCAACACACTCACGTTCGACGGCTACGTCATCCGGACCGGGATGAGCGCGGCCACGATCCACGACGGCTGCCGCCTCCTCTTCGGCGCCGACGGGAAGCTCTGGGTCTCGATGGGCGAGAGCGGGAACGCGAAGCTCGCGCAGGACCCGAACGTCCTGAACGGGAAGGTGCTTCGGGTCGAGACCGACGGCACGGTCCCGGCGGACAACCCGATCCTTCCGGGCGCCGCGAAGCGCACGGCCGTCTACACGATGGGGCACCGCAATCCCCAGGGTCTGGCCGTCCAACCGGGGACCGGCGCGATGTTCGAGGTCGAGCACGGAGCGACGACGCACGACGAGATCAATCTGCTCAAGCCGGGCGCGAATTACGGGTGGCCGATCCAGGAGGGCCCGGGTGGGACGGCGAAGGGGTTCACCGACCCGCTCTGGTCGTCGGGTGGCGTGACCCTGGCGACATCCGGCGGCACCTTCGTCACCGGGCCGCAGTGGGGCGGGTGGTCCGGATCGCTCTTCGTCTGCACGCTGAAAGAGCAGGATCTGCGGCGGTTCCAGGTGAATGGGACGACCGTCGTTCCGCGGGAGATCCTGCTCGACCAGAAATACGGGCGTCTCCGCTCCCCGGTGCTGGGACCGGACGGGGCGCTCTACCTCACGACGAGCCAGGGATCGGGCGACCGGATCATCCGGCTGACGGCCGAGCGACCGTAGCGCCCGACCGATCCCGCGCGCACCGCTGATCCCGGGTCTCACCGCCGCGGCCGACCTACACCCGGGCGTACCGTCCGTCGCCGACCTCGCGGATCCGACCCTCCAACAGCAAGGCGACGACGCGCGCCCTCACCGCGGCGGGGTCGCCTCCGGCGCGGAGCGCGATCGTGTCGACCTCGGCCGGCCCCGCGGCGAGCAGCTCGAGGATCGCCTCCGCCGGCTCCGGCGCGCCGGCGCTGCGCTCGGCCACGCCGATCCCGGGAAGGACCGCCGCATCGACGAGCGCGGTGGCAAGCCCATTGACGATGAGGCCATTGGTCCCCTCCGAGCCCCGCGCCCCCAACGGGCCGGGGACGGCATACAGCGGCCGGCCCAGGCGCCGCGCGTCCAGGGCGGTGATGAGCGCACCGGATCCGAACGGCGCCTCGACGATGACCACAGCGGTCACCAGGGCGGCGATCACCGCGTTGCGCTTGGCGAACATCCAGCCGCGGGCCGATAGCTCCGGTGCGTATGGCGACACGAGCGCGCCGGTGGCCTGCAGCTGGTGGGCGAGGATGCGCCGGCGTCCGCGCGCCAGGGCGGCGTGGCTGGCGAGGCCCTCACCGAGGACCGCGACGCTGCGCCCGCCGCTCTGCACCGCCGCCCGATGCGCCGACGTGTCGATCCCCTGGGCCAGGCCGGAGACGACGACGACGCCGGCGCGGGCGAGCGCGCGGGCGATCTCGGTGGCCACCCGCTCGCCGTACGGGCTCATCCGCCGGGTCCCCACCACCGCGACGGACGGCGCCCTGAGCACCGCGGGATCGCCGGCGATCCAGAGCGGGTCGGGGGCGACGTCCAGGTCGCGCAGCCGCGGCGGATAGCGCGGATCGCCGGGACCGAGGGCGATCACGGCTGTGCCCGCAGGAGGATCGCGGTCGCCACGTCGTCACTCGCGATCCGATCCCGGCCGGCGAGATCGGCCGCGGTCCGCGCCACCCGCAGGAGCCGGTGATACGCGCGAGGTGAGAGTCGGCGGGCCTGCATCGCGGCACCGATGAGCGCCTCCGCGGCATCATCGAGCCGGCAGTGCCGGCGGATCGCGGCCGGGCCCAGCTCCGCGTTCGGGCGCGCCGAGCGAACGCGCATCCGCTCGCGCGCGGCGACGACACGGGCCTGCGCGGCGACGGAGGGCTCCGCGCGCGTTCCATCCCGCAGGAGCTGATACGGCACGCGCGGGACGTGGACCCGCAGATCGATGCGGTCGAGGATCGGACCCGACAGCCGAGCCCGATACCGCCCGACGGCGTCAGGGAGACAGCTGCAGGCGATCGCCGGATCGCCGGCGTGGCCGCACGGACAGGGGTTCATCGCGCCGATGAGGATGAAGCGCGCCGGGTACGTCGCGGTCGCGCCGGCACGTGAGATCGTGATCGCCCCCTCTTCGAGGGGCTCACGAAGGGTCTCGAGCACGTTCGGCGAGAACTCGACGAGCTCGTCCAAGAACAGCGCGCCCCCATGGGCGAGCGAGACCTCGCCCGGACGCGGCGGCGTCCCGCCGCCGACGAGGCTGAGGCGTGATGCGGTGTGGTGCGGCGCGCGGAACGGCGGTGCGGTGAGGATCGGTCGGTCGGGATCGATGAGCCCGGCAACGCTGTGGATCGCGCTCGTCGCCAACGCGTCCTCGAGGTCGAGCGGCGGCAGGATCCCCGGGAACGCGCGGGCGAGCAGCGTCTTCCCGGTCCCGGGCGGACCGATGAGCAAGAGGCTGTGGGCGCCGGCCGCCGCCAGCTCGAGCGCGCGCTTGGGGGTCTCCTGGCCAACGATGTCCGCGAGATCGGGCCCGGCGTATGGCGGGGCCGCTCCGGCGACCGGAGCGACCGAAGCGATCGGCGCGAGACGAGTCGTCCCGTCGAGATGCGCGACCGCACCCGCCAGCGTCTCGAAGGCGATCGCCTCGATCCCGCTGGCCGCGGCTTCGACCGCGTTCCCCGCGGCCACATACGCCCGCCGCACGCCCGCGGCGCAGGCCCGGCGGACCCGGGSCATCGTCCCGCGCACCGGACGGACCGCGCCGTCGAGCCCGAGCTCGCCCAGGCAGAGGCCCTCCGGATCGGCCCGGAGCTGCTCGGTCGCGCGAAGGATCGCGAGCGCGATCGCCAGGTCGAAGCCGCTCCCCTCCTTGCGTCGCTCGACCGGCGCCAGGTTCACGGTGACGCGCCGCAGCGGGAACTCGAAGCCGGCATTGCGGATCGCCGCGCGGACGCGCTCGCGCGCCTCCTGCACCGCGGCGTCCGGAAGGCCCACGATCGTGAAGCTGGGCAGGCCGTTCGACACGTCCGCCTCGACGGTGACCAACGCCGTGTCGAGGCCCCAGAGCGCGCAGCCAAGCGTCCGTGCGACGGTGCCCATCCGGTCCACGGTCTGGTGTGCGCGTCCGCCGAGCGATGGGACGCTTGTCCGGTACAGCGGTACCGACGTTGACCGGGGCCGGACCCGCACCTACGGTCTGATGACCAACGGGATCCAGATCGGGACGCAGCGCGAACCAGGAGCCTGCGATGGACCATGACCTCGCGCGCACCGCGGACGGGCCGGATCTGCGGCCGGCGCCGAGCGACGACCAACGCGAGATCGCCGCCCTGCTCGACCGCGCGGCCGCGCTGCTCCGAGCCGCTGACCGGCCGGCCGCCGTTGTCACCCTCCGGTCCGCGGTCGCGATCGACCCCGCCCATCTGGGGGCGCATCGCCGGCTTGCGGCGACCCTGGCGAACGCGGGCGATGTCGGCGGCGCGGTCGCGGAGTACGAGCGGTTCGTCCACGCCGTCACCGCCGCCGGCCGGCCAGACCGGGCGACGGCGGAACGCCACTACGGCCATGCGCTCCTCGGAGACGCGATCCCGCTTCGGTCCACGCCCCCTGCGCCCCGCGTCGCCCCCGACCTGGTGCCGGCGCCGACGCAGCCGTACAGCATCCATCCCTTCGACGACGATCGATCGGAGGCGCTTCGCCACCTCGCGGTGGCCGCGGTCGCTCTCGTGGCGACCGTTGCCGCCATGCTCATCGCCGGATCGCGAATCTTCGCGCAGGGGCTGTAGCCGCCGGCGCGCGGGCCGCTACTCGTCGACCTCGATGAGCTCGACCGTCGTGACCGCGGCGATGGTGACCGCCGCGACGACGACCCGTGGCGATCCACCGGGCGACCCGTGCGCGGTGAGCCAAGCGAGCGCGAGACCGCGGAGGCGGGCGAGCTTGCGCGCATCGACCGCCTCGGCTGCGGTGACGAACGAGCCGGCGCGCCGTGTCTTCACCTCGACGAACACGTAGCCGCGGCGGTCGCGTGCGACCAGATCGAGCTCACCGAACCGCGTCCGCGCGTTCCGCGCGACGACGCGCAGACCGCGAACGGCGAGGGCGTCGGCCACGAGTCCCTCGCCGCGCTCGCCCAGGAGCCGCCGCCGGTCCGGCACGCCTCACCGAACGGCGGCCGCTTGCGCTCTAGATCGCGGCGGGAGCGAGCTCCAGGCCATCGAGGTCGAGCGAGAGCTGCCGATCACGGGCGAGCAGGAGCTTCACCGTGCCGAAATCGCGGCGATGCAGCGGCGTCACGCCCAGTGCGTGCAGCGCCTTCCGGTGATCGATGGTCGGATAGCCGCAGTTGTGCTCCCACCCGTAGCCGGGGTACTTCGCCGACAGCTTCGTCATGAGCCCGTCGCGGACGACCTTCGCGATGATCGAGGCCGCCGCGATCGCGAAGCTCGTGCGGTCTCCCTTCACGATCTCGGTGTGCCTGCCCGGCGCGAACGCGGGATCGAGGATCCGCCGCCCGTCGACAAGGACCCAGTCGTACTCGCCGATCTGCCGCAGCGCCCGGGTCATCGCCAGGTGGCTGGCGTGATAGATGTTCAGACGACCGATCTCGGCGACCGAAGCGGCGCCGATCCCAACCTTCGCGACCCGGGCCCGGATCCGCGGAACGAGTTCCTCGCGCTGGTGACGCGAGAGCAGCTTCGAGTCGGTCACCGCGCGGATGAGCCGGACCTCCGGAGTGACCAGGCAGGCTGCGGCGACGACCGGGCCGGCGAGGGTCGCCATGCCCACCTCATCGACCCCCACCACGCGGGTCAGGCCGCGGGCCCAGAGCTCCCGTTCATGTCGCAGCGATGGCACCGGTCGATTATCGGCCGGCCCGGAGGACCCAGGCGATGAGGAGCGGCTGGAGCGGCAGCCGGGCCCAGGCCATCCACGGGCGCGGATAGACCGGGACCCCGGCGAGCGCCACGTAGAGGTTCCCGGTGAACACGACGACGAGGTAGACGGCGACGGCGATCGCGATGGCGCGCCGCCTCGGTGGCCGCACGGCGACGAGCGCCGCGGCGAGCGCGAGCTCGAACGCGCCGGTGGCGTACACGAGCCGCAGGCGTCCGGGCACGACCGGGGGGAGGTGGGCGACGAATGGGTCCGGGAAGAGGAGATGCGCGAGGCCCGCGGCGCCGAAGAAGATGACGAATCCAAGGCGGCCGATCCGGTCCGCCCAGCCGATCCGCCGGCTCCGGGCGCTAGCGACGCTTCTCGCGGAGGGTGGCGGCCTTGCCGACGCGCTCGCGGAGGAAGTAGAGCGCGGCGCGGCGCGCGTGGCCGTGGCGGAGGACCTCGATCTTCTCGAGACGCGGGGAATGGATGAGGAACGTACGCTCGACGCCGATCCCGCTCGCGATGCGCCGGACGGTGATCTGCTTGTCGAGGCCGCCGTTGCGGACCCGGAGCACCGTCCCTTCGAAGTTCTGCAGCCGCTCGCGGTTTCCTTCGACGACGCGCACGGAGAGACGGACCGAGTCGCCGGGTCGGATCTCGGGAAGATCCGCCTTCAGCTGCTCGGACGCGAGGGTCTTCAGGACGTCGTTCATTGGCATCACGGTCATCGTCACGGGATGAGCCAATGATAGCAGGTCGCCGATCGTGTCGTGGCCGCGGTCATTACCCGGTCGAACGCTTCAGCCGATCGAGGATCGTCACATGCGACACCCCGTAATGGCGCGCCAGCTCGCGCACGGTGAGCCCGGTCGCGCGCATCCGGACGACCTCCGCGACCGAGGGCCCGCGCAGCGTGCTCCGCGGTGCGCGGAGCCGGACGCCCGCGGCCCGAAGGCGCGACCGGACGGTCGCGGGTGAGATGCCGAAGCGGGCGGAGATGCGGTACGAGCCCACACCCGAGCGGTAGGCCGCCACGAGATCCGCATCGCGGACCGGTGTCTTCGGCCGGGGAAGGGGGAGCCGGGCCCGCTCGCCCGGGGTGAGCTCCGCAGCGTCGAGCAGATCCGGTCGGCGCTCCGCCGTCCGGCGGATCGCTTCGCTGCGACGCCACCGGGCGATCGCCTGATGGTCGCCGGACAGCAGGACCGCGGGCACCCGCTGTCCGTCGAGGTCCGGCGGCCGGGTGTACTGCGGACCCTCGAGCAGCCCGGCGGTGTGCGATTCGTCCGCCAGCGACGCCGGATCGATGACGCCGGGGACGAGCCGGCACACCGCGTCCACCACGACCATCGCCGCGAGCTCGCCACCGGTGAGCACGTAGTCGCCGATCGAGAGCTCCTCGTCCACCGCCAGGTCGATGACCCGCTCATCCACCCCTTCGTAATGACCGCAGACGAGGACCAGATGCGGCAGCGTGGCCAGGCGACGCGCGGTCGGCTGATCGAAACGCCGGCCCTGCGCGGAGAGGAGCACGACATGGCCGGCCGGCGCGGCGAGCTCGCGGATCGCCCGCAGCAGTGGCTCCGGCTTCAGCACCATGCCCGCTCCCCCGCCGTAGGGCGCGTCGTCCACGACGTGATGGCGGTCCGGCGCCCAGCCTCGAAGGTCGTGGAACGCGAGAGCGATCGTGCCGGCGCTCCGCGCGCGCGCGACGATGCTCTCGCGGAACGGGCTTTCGAACATCGCCGGGAAGAGCGTCAGGACGTCGATCCGCGTCACAGCTCCTCCTGCGGGACGACGACGATGCGCCGGGCTTCCAGATCGACCTCACGGACGACCGATCGGAGCGCCGGGACGAGCAGGTCGGTCGCACCGGCCCGTCCGATCACGAGGACATCGGTCTCGCCCGCCCGCAGGACGTCCCGGACCTCCCCGATGATCGTTCCGTCCGGCCTGTCCGCCCGCAGTCCGAGGAGATCGGCCCAGAGATACGCGCCGCCCGCGGCCCGACGGGCCTCAGCCCTGCCCACCCGGAGCAAGCGGCCCTGCAGCGCCTCGGCCTGCGGTCGGCTGGCGTAGCCGTCGAACCGCACGACCGGCCGTCCGGCCAGGCCACGGACCGATGCGACACGCAGCGCGCCGACACCGTCGCAGTGAAGGACGGCGCCGCTCTGGAAACGGCCGGGGATATCGGTGCGGGGATCGACGTTCACCTCGCCGCGCACGCCATGCGGCGCGCGGATGAGGCCGACGACGAGCCCGTCAGCCTCGGGGCCGGTCAATCGATCTCGAGGTTGACCTTGGAGCCGCTGCGGGTGGCCATGACCTTCACCAGCGCGCGGATCGCTTTCGCGATACGGCCACCACGGCCAATGACCTTCCCGACATCGGCCTCGCCGACCTGGAGGTGCAGCTTCAGGAAGTCGCCGTCCTGCTCCTCGCTCACCACCACGGCGGCAGGGTCATCGACGAGGGCCTTCGCGACGTGCTCGACGAGCGCCGCCTCCTTGCTGCTGGTCAACGAACGGCGGGCGGGACTTCGGCGTCGGGAATCCCGCTGCGCACGAGCAGGCTGCGCGTGGTCGCGGTCGGCTTCGCGCCGGTCTTGAACCAGTGACGCGCCCGCTCTCCGTTGATCACCAGGTCGACCGGCTCGCTGCGCGGGTTGTAGTGCCCGAGGATCTCGAGGAACTTGCCGTCACGCGGCGAGCGTGAGTCCGCGACGACGACGCGATAGGTCGGAGCTTTCGTCTTGCCCGTCCGACGCAGGCGGATGTGGACTGCCAATCTGTTTGTGGATCCTCCGATGGAAATCGCGCGTGGCGAAGCAAGTATATCCCTACGCCCGGAGCTTGCCTCGCTTGGCCATCGCCCCGAACCGCATCATGAGGCCTTGCATCTCCTTGAACTGCTTCAGGAGGGCGTTCACCTCCGAGACCGTGACTCCCGACCCCGCGGCGATGCGCTTCCGCCGGGAGCCGTTGATGAGCGTCGGCTCGAGCCGCTCGGCCATCGTCATCGAGCGGATGATCGCTTCGACCTGCTTCATCTGGCGCTCCGCCGACGCCGGGTCGGGCAGCTGCTTCGCCAGGCCGCCCATGCCGGGGATCATCTTCATGAGGTCGGCGATCGGTCCCATCTTCCGGACCTGCTGGAGCTGCTTCAAGAAGTCGTCGAAGGTGAATTTGGCTTCGAGCATCCGCTTCGCCTGGGCCGCGGCCTCCTTCTCGTCGACGTGCTCCTGGGCCCGCTCGACGAGGGTGAGGATGTCCCCCATCCCGAGGATCCGGCGCGCGAGCCGATCGGGGTGAAAGACCTCCAGGCCATCCAACCGCTCGCTCGTGCCGAGGAACTTCACCGGGACGCCGGTGGCGGCACGGATCGAGAGGGACGCGCCGCCGCGGGCGTCGCTGTCGACCTTGGTGAGGACCAGGCCGCTCACCGGAAGGCGCGCTTTGAACGCGGTCGCGGCCTCGACCGCGTCCTGGCCGGCCATGGCGTCGACGACGAGGAGCACCTCGTGCGGCGATGCGGCGGCCACGATCGCTTCGACCTCCGCCATCATCACCTCGTCGACATGGAGTCGGCCGGCGGTGTCGACGACGACCACGTCGTTCCCCGAAGCCACCGCCCCGGCGACAGCCGCCCCGACGCCCGCGGCGACGGCGGCGGGGTCGACGGCGCGGACCGGGAGCGAGAGCTGCTTCGCCAGCGCCTGCAGCTGATCGACGGCCGCGGGGCGATACACGTCGGCCGCGACGAGGAGCGGGCGGCGGCCCTGCTTGCGGAGGACATTCGCCAGCTTGGCGACGGTCGTCGTCTTCCCCGAGCCCTGCAGACCGACCAGGACGATCACCGTCGGCGGACGCTCGGCGCGGCCGAGCGGGACCGCTTCCCCACCGAGCATCTCGACCAGCGCGTCGTGCACGATCTTCACGACCTGCTGCGCGCCGGTCACCGATTCGATGACCTTCTCGCCGATCGCGCGCTCGCGCACCGTCGCGACGAGCTGGCGGACGATCTTGAAGTTCACGTCGGCCTCGAGCAGCGCGACCCGGACGTCGCGGAGGGCCTCGTCGAGATCGGCTTCGCTCACCTTCGGCCGGCGCTGGAGCTTGTCGAAGGTCGCGGTGAGGCGGTCGGAGAGCTGCTCGAACATCAGGACCAGTATCGGATACGCGAACGCTCATAGCGCTCGCCGTCCGGCCCCTCGTGGAGGCTGACCCGCTCGAGCCGCACCGTCGCCGCCGGCATGAGACCGCCCTCGAACAGCCGGCGGGCATCGGGCTCCGCCGTCACCAGGGTCGCGTGGGTGAGGAACAGCTCGTCGACGAGCCGCGCCGCGAGGAGCCGCCCGGCGAGCGTCGGACCACCCTCGCAGAGCAGGAACCGGATGCCGCGCTCGTGCAGCAGCCCGAGGAGCGCGCCGAGATCGACCTCCCGCTCGCCGCTGCGCGCGATCTCGATCCCCGGGCGCTCGAGCCGGCCGGTGTCCGCGTCGAGGGTCGTCGCCACCAGACGCGGACCGGCAACGCCGAAGAAGCGGTTCTCCAGCGGCAGCTCCGCGGTGCGCGTCACCACGATCGCGAGCGGCTGCCGCTCACGCCCGCGCACGACCGGGGCGAAGGAGTCGACCCGAAGCGTCCCCGCGCCGACCATGACCGCGTCCGCGAGCGAGCGGAGATGGAACATCAGCTCGCGGTCGGTCCGGGTCCCGATCTCGGCCCGGCCCCGATAGGACACCCGGCCGTCGGCGGTCATGACGAAGTTGAGCGCGACGTGCGGGCGGCCCTCGTGCGCCGGCGGGTGGAGCAGATCCTCGTGGAGCGTCCCGAGCGCGTCGTCACCGATGGGCCCCAGACGCCGGAGGCTAGGCACGGGCGGGCAGGAGCGCGTCGACGAAGGCGCGCGGCTCCATCGGCAGCAGATCATCGGCCGTCTCGCCGACCCCAAGGAGCTTCACCGGCAGCTTCAGCTCGTCCGCGATCGCGAACACCGCCCCGCCCTTCGCCGTGCCGTCGAGCTTCGTGATGACCAGACCGGTCACCGCCGCGGTGGCGGTGAATCGCCTCGCCTGCACGATGGCGTTCTGCCCGGCCGTGCCGTCGAGCACGAGCAGCACCTCGTCCGGCGCGCCGGCGCGAGCGCGCCCGGCCACCCGGACGATCTTTCCCAACTCCTCCATGAGCTGCCCCTTCGTGTGGAGCCGGCCGGCGGTGTCGGCGATGACCGTGGTGCTCCCGCGCGCGATCCCCGCCTGGACCGCGTCGAAGACGACGGCCGCCGGGTCGCCGTCAGGGGTCCCGCTCACCACCGGCACGCCGATGCGCGCCGCCCAGGTCTCGAGCTGCTCGATCGCCGCGGCTCGGAACGTGTCCGCGGCGGCGAGCAACGGCGTCTCGCCGGCATCCTTGAGCCGCTTCGCGAGCTTGGCCGCGGTCGTCGTCTTGCCGCTCCCGTTCACGCCGACGACGAGGATGACCCGCGGTCGCTGCCCCGCCCCGCCAAGCGTCGTGTCTCCCAGAGCGAGGACCGCGACGAGCGCCGCGCGGACCGCGTCGAGCACCTTCGGCACCGTGTCGATCTTCTGGAACCGCACGATGTCCCGGACCTGGAGCATCACCGGATCCACGAGCGACACCGAGACATCGGCCCGCAGCAGCGCCTCCTCGAGCAGGTCGAGCCACTCCGGGGTGACCTTCGCGTCGGGCGGCGTGCGCCCGAACAGGCGGCTGAGGAATCCGCCGCGGGTCTTCGCCAGGCCCTGCTCGATGCTCACCGGACCAGTGTGCCGTACCGCGCGGATCTACCCGGCGCGATCGTCCAGCTCGGCAAGCTTCATCGAGATGAGCTTGCTCGATCCCCCGTCGTCCATCGAGACGCCGTAGAGGGTGTCCGCGGCCTCGATCGTCTTGCGGTTGTGGGTGATGACGATGAACTGGGTGCGGTCGGTGAGCTCGCGCAGCGCTTCGGTGAACCGGCCGACGTTGCGCTCGTCGAGCGCCGCATCGACCTCGTCCAGGACGCAGAACGGCGCCGGCTTCACCCGCAGGATCGCCAGCAGGAGCGCGGTCGCGGTGAGGGCGCGCTCGCCGCCCGAGAGCTGCTGCAGCGACCCCAGGCGCTTTCCCGGTGGGCGGGCGTAGATGTCGATCCCGGGCTCGTCGTCGCTGTCGCCGGTCTCGCTCGTGCGCAGCGACGCCTGGCCACCGTTGAACAGCCGCTGGAAGAACGCCCCGAACTCGCGGTCGACCGCCTGGAAGGTCGCGCTGAACTGCTCGGCGATCGCCGTCGCGAGCTCGTCGGCGAGGCTGCGCAGATCGGCGATCGCCTGTTCGAGATCGGCGCGCTGGGTGGCGAGGAAGCGGTGGCGCTCCCCGATCTCGGCGAGCTCGGTCGCGGCGAGCGGATTCACCGGCTCGAGCGCGATGAGACGGCGACGGAGCCGCTGGAGATCGCGGAGGGCGTTCGCCTTTTCCTGATCGGTCCCTTCATCGTCGACCTCGATCGACTCCGGATCCGGGAGCGGCTCCTCATCGGGGAGCCCGAGCTCGGCGCGGACCTGCTCCTCGAGCAGCCGCAGCGCGCCGGAGGCGCGCTCCTCCTCGACGCCGAGCTTCGACCGCTCGCCGCGGAGCTCGGCCAGCCGTTCGCGCGCCTTCGCCAGCCGCTGTTCCGATTCGCGCCGGGACCCCTCGGCCGCGAGCGAGCGCTCACGCGCGATCTCGGCCGAACGCGCCGCCTCCTTCGTCCGTCCGGCGACCCGCTCGAGCTCGGTGTTCGCCGCACCGAGCTTCGCGCTGGCCTCGCGTCCCTGGTCCACGAGAGCCCGGACGCGCTCCTCCTCGTCGGCGATGCGCCGTTCGGTGGCGCCGACCTGCTCATCGAGCGTGTCGCGCAGCCGGACGAGCGACGACCGCCGCTCCTCGCTCGTCGCCGCATCGAGGCGCGCGTCCTCGGCGCGCTTCGTCGTCCCGGTATGCGCGTCGATCGCGAGGCGCTCGGCCTCGCGCGCCGCGCTGAATACCTGGGCCGCGATCGCCCGCGCCTCGGCCGCCGCTGACCGGTCGCCGCCCAGGCGGTCGCGGCGCAGGCTGAGCTCCGAACGCTCGCGCTCCACGGCGGCGGCACGCGCCTGGGCGGCGCGCACCCGGTCGCGGACCTCGGCCTCGGCGGCGGCGAGCCGCTCGGCCTGCGCCTCCCGCGCGGCCCGCGAACGCGCGGCCTCGCGGAGGCGCGCCTGGGTCTCCGTCGCCCGGCGGAGGGCGGCCTCCCGGTCCCGCTCGAGCCCGCCGCGGCGGCCCTCCGCGGCGCGGAGCTCCTCGGCGAGGCGCGCGGCCACCGCTCGCAGGCGGGTCGTCGCCCGCTGCTCGGCGATCGCCCCGTCGGCCGGGAGCCGGATGACGCCCGGGCTGACGGACATCCCGTCGAGCGTCACCACGAGGCCGCCGCGCATCGCCGCCGCCAGGCGGTACGCGGCGCCCGCGCCCTCGGTCGCGACGAAGACGTTGCGCAAGAGGCCCGCGGCGACCGCCCGGACATCGTCGTCCAGGTCGAGAAGATCGAGCAGCCGGGTGCATCCGTCGGGCACCGGGACGTCCGGCCGGTCGTTCGGGACCACCACGGTGACCCCGCGCGCGCCCTCGAGGTCGGCCGGCGCATCCGCCGACGGGGCGTAGGCGACGGCGTCGCCGAGCGCCGCCCGCACCGCGAGCGCCAACCGATCGGGGATCGCCAGGCGCTCATGGAGCCAGCGCAGGCCGCGCGGGAGCGCGGGCGCCAGGCCACCGTTCGCCCGCGCGGCAAGCTCTCGCTCGGCGTGCCCGACGGCCTCGCGTAGCGCCGCGGCCTGCCCGCGCGCGAGCGCGAGCTCGCCGTCCAGGCGTTGGAGCTCGGTCCGGACCTCGCGCTCGGCGGCGGCGGCCTCCTCGGTGAGCCGCACCGCCCGAGCGACCGCCTCACGCGCCGTCCCGAGGTCCCGGGCCAGCTGCGCCCGTTCCGCCTCACCCGACGCGCGGTCACCGCCGAGCGCGCTCGCCTGCGCGGCGAGCTCCTCGTCCCGCTCGGCGAGCGATCGCTCCTCGTCGCCGAGGCGGATCTCATCGCCCTCGCGAAGGAGATGGGCGCGCTCGGTCTCGACCCGGGCGGCCTGGGCCTCGGCGAGCGCGACCCGCGTGCGCGACGCCTCCTCCTCGGCGGTGCGCGCGGCATCCGCGGATTCTCGGGCGCGCCGGGCCGCGTCGGTCGCCTCCTGGTCCACGGTGCCGCGCCGATCGCGCAGCGTGGCGAGCTCCGCCGGCAGCGTGGCCAGGGACACGCGGGTCCGATCCCGCTCGGCGGAGATCGCGTCGAGGGAGGCGGCGAGCGCGGCGATGCGCTCGCGGAGCGCCGCCTCGGAGGACGAGGCGTCGGCCGCCGCGATCCGCCGCCGCTCCTCCTCTTCGCGGGCGGATCGCAGCTCCTCGTCGGTCCCGGCGCTCACCGTCTCCGACTCGGCGACCGAGTCGGCGAGACGCTCGATCTCGCGATCGATGCCGACGAGCCTCGCGACGAGCTCGTTCCGCTGCGTCGCGGTGAGGCCGAAGGAGCTGCGGTACCACCGGAGCGCGCGGCGCCGCAGCTCGGCGCGAACGGTCTCGTACTCGTTCCATCGCGCGACCTGGTCGGTGAGCGTCGCGACCCGGGGTCCGATCTCGCGCAGGATGTCGATGACCCGGATGAGCTCGGTCTCGGCATGCTTCAGGCGCCCGAGGGCGTCCTCACGACGCAGATGGAGCCGCCGCGTGCCGGCGGCCTCCTCGATGACCGTGCGGCGGTCGGCGGGTCGGAGCGCCAGCACCTGGTCGACGAGCCCCTGGCCGATGACGACGAACGGGTTGTCCGCGAGATGCGCGCCGGCCAGCACGTCCTGCAGATCGCGAAGCCGCACCTTCGAGCGGTTCACGAGGTATTCGGCCTCGCCGTTCTTGTACAGCCGGCGGCCGACCTCGATCTCGCGATAGTCGATCGGCAGGCGACCCGAGGAGTTATCGAGCTGGAGGACGGCCTCGGCCATGCCGAGCCCGCGACGGGTCTCCGACCCGGCGAAGATGAGCTCCTCGTTCCTCTTCGCCCGCAGGACCCGCGCGTTGCTCTCGCCCAGGGCCCAGCGGATCGCGTCAGCGACGTTACTCTTCCCCGAGCCATTCGGACCGATGATCGCGGTGATCCCGGGCGCGAACTCGAGGTGGGTCCGCCCGACGAAGCTCTTGAATCCGGTCATCGTCAGGGTCTTGAGGACGGCGTTCTTCGCGCCGATACCGCCGTCGATTACCTGCAGCTCTTCATCGCGGACCTCGTCGCTCATACGGTCTCCAGGAGCGCCTGCGCCGCGCTCTCCTGCGCCTCGCGCTTGGACCGGCCGGCGCCGCGCGCGTGCAGATCGCCAAGGTCGACCTCGACCACGAATTCCCGGCTGTGCTCCGGCCCGGTGGTCTCGACGATGCGGTAGACCGGGAGCGGCAGGCCGTGGCCCTGGGCCCACTCCTGCAGAACGGTCTTCGGCGAGCGGACCGCGCCGGCCCCGGTGGCAGCGACGATGTCCCCCATCACGTCGAGGATGAAGCGCTGCGCCCCGGCGAATCCGGCATCGAGATACAGCGCCCCGACGATCGACTCGAACAGGCTCGCGCCCAGCCCGATCCGCCCGCGACCTCCGGTCTCCGCCTCGCCGCGTCCGAGCCGGGCCCGGTCCGGAAGGCCGAGCCGCTGTGCGACCTGGGCGAGCGGCGCGCCCGAGACCAGCTGCGACCGCATCGCGGTGAGCGCCCCTTCGGTCGCCTCGGGGTAGCGGCGGTACAGCTCCTCGCCGATCACCAGGTCGACGACCGCGTCGCCGAGGAACTCCAGACGCTCGAAATCTTCCAGGCCCTGCTCATCGGGATGCTCATGGAGGTAGCTGGAGTGCGTGAGCGCGGCGGCCAGCAGGCCACGATCGCGGAACCGGTATCCGCCGATGTCTCCGTCGTCCATGCCCTCCTCGAAAACGAAGAGGCAGGCGCCTTGCGGCGGCCTGCCTCCCCTGTATTTCCTTGCGTTCGCGTTGGTCCGGTGATCACCTGTCGATCGCGTCGCCGCCGGCGAGTCGCCCCTACGAGTCGCCCCTAGCTGACGTGCTCCTCGACGTATTCCTGGGCGTCGCCGACGGTCTTGATCTTCTCGGCATCCTCGTCCGAGATCTCCATCCCGAACTCTTCCTCGAGACTCATGATGAGCTCAACGAGGTCGAGCGAGTCGGCGTTGAGGTCGTCAACGAACGATGCCTCTGGCTTGACGTCCGCCTCATCCACGCCGAGCTGATCGACGACGATCTTCTTGAGGCGCTCGTACGTCTTTTCCTGGGCCAACCGGCCACCTCCCTGCCTATCCGCGAAGTCCGACCACGCTCGTTGCCGGGTCGCGCACGACCCCGGCACGCCCCCGGTGTCCGGAGCAGTGTCGGTGTACGGTCGCCAACCGTCAATTCGGTCCGGTGCCGCTCCGCCCGCCCACCGCGGTGGCGAGGACCCCGTTCACGAACTTCGGCGAGGCCTCCGAGCCGAACAGCTTCGCCAGCTCGACCGCCTCATCGATGACGACCCCGGCGGGGGCGTCGCCGGACACCCGAAGCTCGTACAACGCGATCCGGAGGATGTTCTTGTCGATCCGCGGCATCTGCTCGATCGGGAACTCCGGAGCCAGCGTGGCGATCTCGGCATCGAGCTCCTTCCGATGGCCGAGGACCCCGTCGACGATGTCCCAGGCGAAGTCGGCGGCCTCCGCGGTCAGGCCGGCGCGGAACGCGCCGCGCGTCCAGGTGTCCCGCGGGTCGCCCCGGTTGAAGTCGATCTCGAACAGCGCCTGGAGGGCCATCCGGCGCGCCGGGTGACGACCGGCGCGGGCCGGGCGGCTCTTCATCGGCTCCCGGAGCCGGCGCGTTCGGCCCGACCCGACTCCTCGCCGATCGCGCCGATGAGCCCCTGGCTCACCGAGCGCTCGGCGACCCGGATGGCGTGCCGCAGCATCGATGCCCGGGCCCGCCCATGCGTCACGATCGAGACGCCGGCGACCCCGAGGAGCGGCGCCGACACGTAGGCCTCGTAGTCGAGGCGTCGCCGGAGCTTCACCAGGCCCGGGTACGCGAACGGCAGGGCGAGCTTGCCGAGCAGCCCGCCGAAGATGTCGTGCCGGATGCCGTCGCGGAACACGTCGGCCACTCCCTCCATCCCCTTCGCGAGCACATTCCCGACGAATCCGTCACAGAGGACGATGTCGGTCGTCCCTCGGAGCACGTCCCGGCCTTCGATGTTCCCGTAAAAGTTCAGGCCGTCCGAGCCGGACAGGAGCGCGTGGGTCTCGAGCTGCAGGCGGCCCCCCTTCTCGGGCTCCTCGCCGACATTCAGCAGACCGACGCTCGGCCGGTCGACGCCGCGGACCCGCTCCATGAAGCGCGACGCCATGAGCGCGAACTGCAGGAGGTTGCGGGGCTCGGCGTCCATCGTCGCCCCCGAGTCGATGAGGCACGACGGCGTTCCCAGGATCGTCGGCAGCATCCCGCAGAGCGCCGGCCGGTCGATGCCCCTGATCCGGCCGAGGGTGAGGAGCGCCGCGGCCATCGTGGCGCCGGTGTTGCCCGCCGATACCACGGCCTCCGCGGCACCGGCCTTCACCATGGCCGTCGCCACGCCGATCGAAGTATCGCCCCGGCGACGGAGGGCGGTCGAGGGATGCTCGTGCATCTCGACCGCGTCACGCGCATCGACGACGCTGATCCCCACGGGGGTCCTGCGCCCCAGCGCCCGGTGGAGCTCCTCCTGGCGACCGACGAGGATGATCTCCGCCGCGCCGCCCTCGGCTCGGTACAGCAACGCGCCCCGGACGATCTCGTCCGGTGCGTGATCGCCGCCCATCGCATCGACCGCGACGCGCACGGCGTGCTAGGCGGTTCGCTTCTTCGAGCGGATCTGGATCACCTGGCGGCCGCGGTACATCCCGCAGTGCGGGCAGGCCTGGTGCGACGGCTTCGGGCTCTTGCAGTGCGGGCACGGCACGAGGGTCGTCGCCTTCAGCCGGAGGTGGCTGCGACGCTCGCCCTGGGCCGCGTGGGGGGTGCGCTTCTTGGGTTGACCAGCCACAGCCACGGTCTCCTTTGCGTCGGATTCGACCTCTAGTGTGCCCTACTCGGCGTCCTCGGCAAAGTCCCTGAGCCCCGCGAGCGTGGCCCACGGCCCGTCCGCCGGTGCGTGCTCGTGCGGCCGTTCGTTCAGATCCTCGCCGCAGTCGGGGCAGAGCCCCCGGCACGCCGGGTCGTGGAGCGAAGCGATCGGGGCGGCGAGGATGAGCTCCTCTCGGACCAGCTCGGTGACATCGATGCGGAAATCGGAGCCGATCGTCTTCGCGTCGGGCGGCGGCTCGGAAAGGCCGGCGCCGGTCTCCACGGCGAGGGTCGCGTAGTACTGCTCGGCGAACTCGGCGTGCACCGGCGCCTCGGTCGGCCGCAGGCACCGGCTGCACTGCGTCGCGAGGTGGGCGTCGGCGCTCCCTTCGAGGAGCGCCCCGGGCGTGGTGTGCGTCGCGCGCACCCTCGCGTCGACATCGACGATCGCCACCTCGAGCAGCTCGGCGTTCTCGCCGTGCGGGTCGATCGGTGCCTCGCTGAAGGAGTAATCGTCAAAGCTGCCCATCGGCTGCTTCAACAGCGGGGCGACGTTGATGCGCACTACGGGTCCGAGGGCTGGGGGCGTCTCTCCTCGAGGACCTCGAGACTCTTCTTCACGATCGACAGGGTCTTCACCAGATCGCTCTCCAGCCGGACGAGCACGTCGGAGGCATATTGGTCGGCGCCGCGCATCGTCTCCTCGGCCTTGCCCTGCGCGCGGACCTGCAGCGCCTCGGCCTGCGACTCGGCCTCGCGGAGCACGGCCTGATCCTGCAGCAGCAGCGCCGCCTGCTCCTGGGCCGCACCGATGATCTGCTCGGCCTCTTCCCGCGCCTTCGCGAGCATCTGGTCGCCTTCCTGATTCACCCGGCGCGCCTGCCGGACCTCCTCGGGGATGGCGACACGCATCTGATCGATGACGTCGAGGACCGCGGCCTGCTCCAGGATGACCTGATTGGTCATCGGAAGCTTCCGTGCGCCAACCACCAGCGCTTCGAGCCGCTCGACGAGGAACTGGATGTCCACGTTACCCTCCCGCAGCGCCCGCATCGTATCGCAGGAACAGGAGTGCCTCCTCACCAAGCTCCCGTACGCGCGCCACGGTGAGCGTGGCCGGTACGACCGGCGGGTGCTTGCGCAGGATCCGCGCCACGACGAGGCGTCCCGGGACGGCGACCGCGGCGAGGACCCGGCCAAGGAGCGCGACCTCGGCGAACGGCGGGTCGCAGAACACCAGGTCGGCGTCGGCCGGCGCCGCCAGGAACGCGAGCACCTCCGCCTTCACGACCGCGCCGCGATCCAGAAAGCCGGCGTGCGCGACGTTCCGTCGCAGCACCGCGACCGCCCCGGGGGCCCGCTCCACGAACGTCGCCCGCGCGGCGCCGCGGGAAAGCGCCTCGATCCCAAGGCTCCCCGAGCCGGCGAAGAGGTCGAGGATCACGCTCCCTTCGAGGTCCGGGGTGAGGATCCCGAAGAGGGTCTCGCGGATCCGGTCGGTCGCCGCGCGCGTGCCCCCGCCCGGCGGGACGAGGAGCGTCCGGCCCTTCGCCGTGCCGGCGATCACGCGCATCGCGCGCTCACGCCAGGGCGTACCGGCGCCAGAGGGCCTCGACCGACAGCGCGAGGATGGCGTGCTCGGGGCGCTCGAGGGCCGGATCGGACGTGAGGATCGCGTCCGCTTCGGCGGCGGTCTCGGCCGCGAGGCGCGGATCGACGTCGGCGAGGTCGACGATCCGCAGCTCCGACGCTCCGCTCTGCTCGTCGCCGAGGAACTCCCCGGCCCCCCGGATCTCCAGGTCGCGCGCGGCGAGGGCGAAGCCGTCGAGCGGGCGCGCGACCCCGTCCGGGCCGATCCGGCGCTCGGTCATCGCCGCGAGCCGCTCGGAGCCCGCCCCGTCCTCGCTCACCAGAACGCAGACGGCCTTCAGCTCGCCGCGCCCGACCCGGCCGCGGAGCTGATGCAGCTGCGCGAGACCGAAGCGCTCGGCACCGAGCACGATCATCGTCGTCGCGTTCGGCACGTCGATCCCGACCTCGACCACCGTGGTGGCGACGAGGACCTGGATCTCCCCCGCGGCGAAGCGGCGCATGACGTCGTCCCGGTCCTTCGCCGGTATCCGCCCATGGAGCAGGCCGATCCGAAGCCCGGAGAGCGCGCCCATGCGCAGCTCCCGCTCGACGGCGACGGCGCTTGGCACGTCGTCCGCCCCTTCGCCGGGATCGATCCGGGGACAGACGACGAAGGCCTGCTCGCCCGCGGCGGCGCGCTCACGGACCCAGGGCCAGACCTTGGGGAGCGCCTCGGGCGTCCGGACCTCGGTCCGGATCTCCTTCCGTCCCGCCGGGAGCTCGTCGATGACCGACAGATCGAGGTCGCGGTAGATCGTCTGGGTGAGCGTTCGCGGGATCGGCGTCGCGGTGGTGAGGAGCAGGTGCGGGTCGCCGCCCTTCTCGCGCAGCGTCGTACGCTGCCGGACCCCGAAGCGATGCTGCTCGTCCACCACCGCCAATCCGAGCCGCTGGAATGTCACGCCTTCGACGACCAGCGCGTGGGTCCCCACGACGACATCGAGCGCGCCTGACGCCAGGCGGCCGAGGACGTCACGCCGCGCCGCCGCGCCGATGCTCGCGGTGAGCAGCGCGACCGAGGGACCGTCGGCCGCGAAGAGCGCGCGGATGGAGCGGAAATGCTGCTCGGCGAGCAGCTCCGTCGGTGCCATGAGCGCGACCTGGGCCCCGGACGAGACGGCGATCCGCGCCGCGAGCGCGGCGACGACGGTCTTTCCCGAGCCGACGTCGCCCTCGAGGAGCCGGGACATCGGGATGTGGCGCGCGATGTCGCCGCGGATCTCCGCGAACGCCCGCTGCTGGGCGGCGGTGAGCGTGAACGGCAGCGCCGCGGTCCAGGCCGCGACATCCGCGTCGGCCACGTGCAGCTCCGGTGCCCGCGCGTCACGCTGCCAGCGGGCGCGACGCTGGGCGAGCCCGAGCTGCAGGGTGAGCAGCTCGTCGAACGCGAGCCGGCGCCGCCCCTCGATGAGGCGCGCCTCGGTCGAGGGGAAATGGACCTCCCGCATCGCGTCCGCGACCGGCAGGAGGCCGCGCCGCTCCCGGATCGCCGCCGGGAGCGGCTCGGGCAGCTCCCCGAGGACCGCGCCGCGGGTGCTGTCCCCTTCGACCGCGGTGTGCAGCCAGCGGCGGAGATGGCCTTCTTTCAGCCCCTCGGTGAGTCGATAGACCGGGACCATCCGGCCGGTGTGGACGCGCTCGGCGTCGGCCGGCTCCACATTCGGTTTCGCGAGCTGGAGCCAGCGGCCGTAGTGGGTGACCCTTCCCGACAGCCGGATGAGCTGGCCCGGCCGGAAGCGCTCCTTGATGAACTGCCGTCCGAACCAGGTCGCCCGCACATTCGTTGGGGTTCCGTCCGCCGGATCGAGGAGCTCGATCTCGGTGAGCATCTGGCCTCGCGCGGTCCGCCGCTCGCTGATCGCGCCCACGATCGCCTCGGTACTCTGCTCGGCGTCGACGCGGAGCGCGCGAAGCGGCTGGATGGCGGCGTAGTCGAGGTGCCGCGTCGGCAGGTGCCAGAGCAGGTCGCCGATGGTGCGGATGCCCAGACGGTCGAGCAGTTTCACCGAGCTCGCTCCCACCCCCGGGAGCGCGGCGACCCCGAGATCGAGGCTCGTGCCCGGCCGCTTATTCAGCGGCGACGACGAAGGAGTAATGCGGCTGGCCCCCGTCCACGATCTCGATCTCGGCCTCGGGGAACGCCGTGCCGAGCCGCTCGCGCACCGCGGCGACACGCCCGGCGGCCACGCCCGCGCCGACATAGACGGTGAAGATGCCGATACCCTCGAGCGTCCCGGCCGCGGCGGCGAGGACCACCGTCTCGTCCTCGCCGTGAGCGACGACCTTCCCATCGAGCAGCCCGATCGTCTCCGACTCGCGAACGCCGATCCCATCCACGGTCACCGATCGCGTGGCCTGGGTGATCTCGATCGCATGCGCGCGCGCGGCCGCCTCGGTCATCTCGGCGATCGCCTCGTCGGCGGATCGGGCGGCGTCGAACGCGACCAGCGCGGCCATCCCGGCGCCCAGATTCGTGAGCGGCAGCACCGTGACCCGGCAGGTGGCAAGCGACGCGGCCGAGCGTGCCGCGAGGACGACGTTCTTGTCGTTGGGCAGAACGATGACGTGCGCCACGTTCGCCGCCGTGATCGCCGCGAGGAGCTCCTCGGTTGACGGATTCATCGATGCCCCGCCCCGCAGCGCGCTCGCACCGAGCGATGACACGACCCCGGCCAGGCCGTCGCCCGGAACGACCGCCACCACCGCGACCGGTGCCGCGGTCGCCGCCGCCGTTCGCTCCGGCAACGGCACCACGATCCCGGTGGCCGCCTCGTGCTCGGCCGACATGAGCTCGAGATCCTCGACCACGACATCGCTGATCCGGCCCGCCGTGATCGCGATCCCGATGATCTTGTCCGGAGCGAGCGTGTGCACGTGGATCTTGCACACCGACGCATCGCCGACGACGAGCACGCAGTCCGCGCCGAACTCCAGCATCTCCTCGCGCAGCTCCGCGACCGAGCGCGAGGGGGACGCGATGAGCAGCTGGACGTCATACGCGCCCGCCCACGACGCGACCGCGGGCGACGCCGCGTCGTGACCGCGGACCGCGTCGGCCGACGCTCGCGAACGACCCTTGCCGCGGTCGTGCGGGACCTCCCCACCGGCAGCCTCGCGGACCGGATCCGCGTCGCTCGAGTCGGGAGGGCGGGCCTCGCGCGGGAGCATCGCGGCCGCGGATGCATACGCACGGGCGTCGCCGACCCGGCGTGCGTCCGCGGGTCCGCCTGCGGACGCACGAGGGCCGCCCTTCCGCCCGCGACGCACGCTCTCGTTCCGACGATCCTCGCGCGGACGTTCCTTCCGCCCGGGGCGCACGGCCTCGAGCGCCCCATCGAGCAAGAGCCACAGCCCCCGCGCACCCGCGTCGACGACCCCCGCCGCACGATTCGTCGGGTTGTCGTTGCGCGTGCGGTCGACCGCGCCGCGACCGGCGTCAACGGCGGCACGCAGCACCGCCGCCGGATCGGACGCCGCGCGCCGGACCACGGACTCGATCTCCGCGAGCGCGGTGAGGATCGTTCCCGACGCCGGCGCCGTGACCGCGGCCGTCGCATGCTCCGAAGCGAGCGCGAAGGCCGCGCGGAGATCGGTCTCACCGGCGGCAAGCGCATCCCTGAGCCCACGGAGGATCTGGCTGAGGATCACCCCGCTGTTCCCCCGCGCGCCCATGAGCGCGCCGTGGGCCGCCGCCGCGGCGACCGCCGCGGCCCCCCGGTCGGCCGAGGCCTGCGCGTGCTGGAGCGCGGTCCGGATGGTGTGGAGCATGTTCGTGCCGGTGTCCCCATCCGGAACGGGATACACATTGAGCGCGTTCACCTCGTCGACGGCGCCCTCGAGGCGCGCCGCCGCCGCGGCCAGGGCGCGCTGGACCGCTTCCCCATCACACCGTGTTACGATGTGCCGGACTTTACCAGCCGCGAACGCCGTCGCGGAGTCCCGCGACGCCATGCGAACTCCTTCAGTTGAGGTGAACCGATGCCCCGCGCCTGCGCGCTCTGCGGCAAGCACGCCGCATTCGGATCGAATGTCAGCCACTCGAAGGTGCACACCAAGCGTCGGTTCGACGCGAACCTGCACCCGGCGCTGATCCAAGGGACCAAGCTCCTCGTCTGCACCCGCTGCCTGCGGACCCAGACGAAGGACGCCCGGATGGCGAAGAAGGCGGCGAAGGCCTCCTAGCCCGCCGCGCCCGCCCCGCGGCGCTTCGCCGGGGACCGCTCCTCGACCTTGAGCTGACCACACCCGGCCAGGATGTCCTGCCCCTTGCTGATCCGCACCGTCGCCGCGATCCCCCGCGACCGCAGGACCTCCGCGAACCGCTCCATCGCCTCCGGCTCCGGCCGGGTGAATCCCCCGGGCCCGGCGTTCACCGGAATGAGATTCACGTGGTACTCGGCCACCCGCCCGGTGCGCGCGATCCGGACCGCGAGCTCGGCCGCGGTGCCCTCGGAGTCGTTCACCCCCGCGAGCAGGATGTATTCGAACGTCACGCGGCGCTTCGTGCGCTCGACGTAGCGTGCCGCCGCGGCGAGCACGTCGTCGATCCCCCAACGCTGATTGATCGGCATGATCGACGTGCGGGTCCGGTCGTCGGCCGCATGCAACGACACGGCGAGATTGATCGGGAGCCCTTCGGCCGCGAGCTGATCGATCTTCGGGACGACGCCGCAGGTCGAGATCGTGATCCGCCGCGCGCTGATGCCGAAGCCATCCGCGGCGATGAGCGTGCGGACCGACTCGAGCGTCGCGGTGTAGTTGTTGAACGGCTCGCCCATGCCCATGTAGACGACGTGCGACACGCGCTCGCCCCGCGCCGCGAGCTCGCGCTGCCAATGGCGGACCTGGTCCACGATCTCGCCGGCGGTGAGGTTGCGGATGAGCCCCATCTCCCCGGTCGCGCAGAAGGCGCAGGCCATCGGGCACCCGGCCTGGGTGGAGACGCAGACCGAGTTCCGCGCCCCGTGATGCGGCATGAGCACGCTCTCGATGAGGTGGCCATCGTGGAGGCGGAGGAGTGCCTTGCGGGTCTCCCCGTCGGCGCTGGCGAGCGCCGTCACCGGGGCCACCGCCGACCAGCGGAAATCCGCGGCGAGCGCTGCCCGCAGCGCGCTCGGCAGATCGGTGAGCGCGGTCCAATCGGGCGCGCCCGTCCGGCTGGTGTGCCGCCGGATCTGGCGCAGCCGGTAGCGCGGCTCGCCATGGGCCGCCAGCCACGCGAGAAGGACGGGATCGGGCACGTCGCCGATCGACGGCCGCGGATCGCCCGAGGCGGAGAAGCTCGCCGGAACGGCCGGCGTGGACCCGGGGATCGGCACGCGCCGCACTATGACCGCGCCTCGCCGAGGCGGTCATCCGGCCGGAGCACCAGGCCACGGACCCAGTCGGCGCCGGGCATCGACCGCTTGCCGGCGGGCCTCACCTGCTCGAGGCGCAGCCAGCCGGCGCCGGCGGCGACCTGCGGCACCCCGTCCCGGATGACGAGCCTGCCGTGGTCGGTGCCGCGGTCACCGCTCACCGTCGCCCGCACCACGATGAGCCGCCGGCCGCGGAACGTCGTCCAGGCGCCCGGATCGGGCGTCATCGCCCGCACCCGGCGGGCGAGCGCTTCGGCGGGCCGGCCGAGGTCGAGCCATCCGTCCGCGGTCGTGAGCTTCGGGGCCCAGGTGACGCCGGCCGGATCCTGGGGCGTCGGCCGAAGGTCGCCGTCGAGGTATTCCGGCAGCCGTTCGCGCAGCAGCGCGCCGCCCAGCGTCGCCAGACGCGCGGTGAGCGCGCCGGCATCCTCATCGGCTCCGATGGCGGTCCGGCTGGCCGCGAGGATCCCGCCGGCGTCCAGCGCCGCGCTGCCTTCCATGAGCGTGATCCCGGTCTCCGCGTCACCGGCGAGGATCGCATGCGCGATCGGCGCCGCGCCGCGCCACCGCGGCAGGAGCGAGGCATGGACGTTCACCGCGCGGCCCTCCACCGCCGCCAGGAGCCCGGCCGGGATGCGGTTGCCGTACGCGGCCCAGATCAGGACCTCCGGCCGCAGGGCGAGCACCGCGTCCCGGTCGCCGCCCCGCAGCCGCGCCGGTCGGAGCAGCGGCAGGCCGAGGGCGCGGGCCCGCTGCGCGACCGCGGAGGGGACGATCCGTCCCCGATGGCCGGCGCGATCCGGCTGGGTCACGACACCGGCGAGGATCAGCCGCCCCGCGGCGTCGAGGGCCACGAGCGCGTCGAGCGCCGGCACCGCGAACGCCGGCGTCCCCAGGAAGACGGCCCGCCGAACGGGGCGGACCGGATCGGCCGCTACGACGTCGCGCGCTCCATCTCGGCGCGGCTGTGTCCGGAGAGCGAGCGCTGCTCCTCACCGGGATCGTCGGGCTCGACCGTGAAGAGGTCCTTCCGCGTCCGCAGCCGATCRGTGTAGAGCACGCCGTTGGTGTGGTCGGTCTCGTGCAGCATGCACTGGGCGCCGATCCCCTCGCCCTCGATGGTGAAGCGCTTCCCCGTGATGTCCAGGGCCGACAGGCGTGCGACGAGTGGCCGCTCGAGCATCCCGTAGAGGCCGCGGACCGAGAGGCAGCCCTCGCTCGTCTCCTCGATCTCCGGACCGGTCCAGTCGATCTCCGGATTCACCGCGACGACCCCGACCTCGTCGACGTCGATGATCACGACCCGGAGCGGGACGCCGATCTGCTGCGCGGCGATCCCCACCCCTCGGGCGACGATCATCGACGAGAACATCCGCCGGGCCAGGGCCTCGAGCTCGGCGCGGTCCAGGCGCGGCTTCTTCCCCGGCGCGTGGAGCACCGGATCGCCGACCTGGCGGACGTCGACCGCGTGCGCGGCCACTTCCTCGGGGGTGGACCAGCGTTCGCGGCGGCTGCCCTCGATCAGCCAGGGGCTGCCTTTGGTGATCCAGACGCGCGGCTCCTGTGGCTCCTGTGGCTCCTGAGGCTCCGCATCCTCCGGGACGTCGCCCCCGGGGGTCTCATCGCTCATGCGAGAACGCTAGCCGAGGAGCGTCATCGGGTCCACGTCGACGACCCATTCCGGGCCGATGCGCACCCGGTCGAGCAGCCCGCCAGGATCGCGGCCGCGCAGGACGAGCTGCACCCGGTGATCGCCGCGCACCTTCGCGGCGAAGGCGGGCGCCGGGCCGAGCACCTCGGCCTCGCCGGTCGCGGCCGCACGAAGGGCCGCGGCCAGCTCGCGGGCCCGGCGCTCGACCGTCTCCTCACGCTTCGCGGCGGTCCAAAGGAGCGCGAGCCGGCCGAACGGTGGATAGCCGAAGCGCCGGCGGGCGGCGAGCTCGGCCGCCACGAAGGTCGCGTAGTCGTGCGCCGCGGCCGCGCGGATGACGTAATGATCCGGCAGGTAGGTCTGCAGGATTCCGCGGCCCGCGGCGGTCCCCCGGCCGGAGCGGCCAAGGACCTGCGCGAGGAGCTGGAACGTGCGCTCGGTCGCGGTGTGATCCGGGAGGTTCAGGACGGTATCGGCGTTCACGACGCCGACCAGGGTCACGCCCGGGAAGTCGAAGCCCTTCGCGACCATCTGGGTGCCCACGATGACCTGGGCGCTCCCCGAGCGCATGAGCTCGAAGGCCGCGGCGTGCGCCCCCTTCGCCTTCACCGCGTCGCGATCGAGCCGGATGACCCGCGCCTCCGGCACCGCGGCGCGGACATCCTCCTCCACCCGCTGGGTCCCGACGCCCAGATGTCGGATCTTGTCCGAGCCGCAACCCGCGCACACGGTGGGCGCACGGGGCTCGATTCGTCCGCAGCGGTGGCAGACCAGGCGGCCGTCGTTGTGGAGCGCGAGCGGGATGTCGCAGGCCGGGCAGGGGACCACGAAGCCGCAGGCACGACAGAGCACCACGGTGGCGAGGCCGCGACGGTTGAGATAGAGGATCGCCTGCTCGCCGCGCCCGACGGTCCGGCGAAGTGCCGTGCGCAGGCCCTCCGACAATGTCGTGCGGTTCCCGGCCCGGAGCTCGAGGCGCAGGTCCACGATCACGGTCGGCGGCAGCGGCAGCTCCTGCACGCGCTCCGGGAGCGGCAACAGCGCGACCGCCCCGGTCGTCGCGGCGTGATAGGTGACGACGCGCGGGGTCGCGCTGCCGAGCACGACCGCCGCGCCGGTGAGCCGGCCCAGCTCGAGCGCCGCATCCACGGCGTGGTAGCGGGGAGCGCTCTCCTGCTTGTACGACGGCTCCTGCTCCTCGTCGACGACGATGAGCCCCGGACGCCGGAGCGGCGCGAACAGCGCGGACCGGGAGCCGACGACGACGTCSGCGACGCCGTCGAGGACCCGGCGCCACTCGTCGAACCGCTCACCGGCGGAGAGCGCGCTGTGCAGGAGCGCGACCCGGTCGCCGAACCGGGCGACGAACCGGGCGACGATCTGGGCGGTGAGCGCGATCTCCGGCACCAGGACGATCGCTCCGAGGCCGCCCGCCAGGGCGAGCTCGGTCGACCGCAGGTACACCTCGGTCTTCCCGCTCGCGGTGACACCGTGCAGCAACGCGCCCTTGCCCGTGCCGATCGCCGCGGCGATCCAYGCGAGCGCCGCGGCCTGGGGGGCGGTGAGGACCGCGTCCCGCGCGAGATCCGCGTCGGCGATCCCGAACTCGAGGGGGATCCGCCGCACCCCGCGGCGGCCGGCCGTGGCGAGGCCGCGTGCCGCCAGCCGCCGCGCCGCGTCGTCGGTGGCCCCGGCGGCGCCCAGGTCGGCGCGGCTGACCGCTCCGGCGGCGACGGCGCGCAGGGTCGCGAGCTGTCGCGCGCCCAGACCGGGCCCGCCGGCCGCGAGGGACTCCCGCCCGGCGGGCGTGATCGCGAACACCGCCTCGGTCCGTCCGCCGCGCGCGGCCGCCAAGCCGCTCCGCGTGCGGGCGGCGAGCGCCGGGGGAAGCATCGCCCGCACCGCGTCGGCAAGGCCACAGCGATAGCGCCCGGCGATCCACCGCGCGAGCGCGAGCTGCGGGCCGGACAGCAGCGGGAGCGGATGGACGAGCGCCTCGATCGGCTTGAGCGCCGCCTCCGGTGCGGGCGGATCGAGCCCGACGACCACACCCTGGACGGCGCGCGCGCCGAACCCGATCCGCACGAGATGTCCTTCCTCGAGCGCGAGTCCTTCCGGTACCGCATAGGTGAACGTCCGCGCGGGCCCGCGCAGGCCGGCGAACACCGCGACCTCCGCGCGCGCGATCACAGGTCGTAATGGCGCGGGCGCAGGGCCTCCTTGGCGATGATCGCGGCGATCGCCTGGACCGTCTCGTCGATCCGGCCATCCTCGTTCACGACCACATGGTCGTACTCCGGCGCGGCGGCCATCTCGATCTCGGCGTTCCGCAGCCGGAGCTCCAGCTGCTCAGGGGTCTCGGTCCCGCGGGTGAGCAGCCGCTGGCGGAGCGACTTCACCGACGGCGGCATGATGAAGATCGTGAGCGCCTCCGGGAGAAGGGCCTTGATCTTTCGCATCCCCTGCGGCTCGGGCTTGACCACGACGACGCGGTGCTCCCGAAGCGTGTCGGCGAGGGCGTCACGCCGCACGCCCTTGAAGTCCCCGTGCACCATCGACCACTCCAGAAACCTGCCGGCTTCGATCTCCTCGCGAAATTTCTCCGGCTCGTAGAAGAAGTAGTCCCGTCCGTGCACCTCGTTCGGGCGCGGCTTGCGGCTCGTGGCGGTGACGTACACGACGCTGTCCGGCACGACCGTCACGAGCCGCTGGATGACCGTGTCCTTCCCCGCACCCGATGGCGCGGAGATGATCACGAGGAGGCCGCGTCCGTCGATCGCGCTCAGCGGATCGCTCCATACGGCGCCACGACGTCGTCCGGCGCGCCCTGTCCGTCGAGGTAGCGCCGGAGATCCGGAGCCAGGGGCGCGACGAACGTCTGCGGTCCGCCGCGTGGCAGGTTCAGGGTGAGGCGCCAGGCGTGCAGGAATTGCCGACCGAGGCCGCTGCCGTCGCTCCGCCGTCCGTACACCGGATCGCCCACGATAGGGAGTCGGGCGAAGGCGAGGTGCACCCGGATCTGGTGGGTCCGCCCGGTGACCGGACGGACGTGCAGGAGCGCCTGGCGATCCGCGCCGTCCCGGTAGACCGCGAGGCGCGAGAACCGGGTCACCGAGTCGCGGCCGCCGGCGCGTACGACCATCCGGCGGCGGTCGTTCGGGTCGCGGAGGATCGGCCCCTCGACGATCGCCGGCTGCGCGCCGGGATCGCCCCACACCAGCGCGAGGTACTCCTTCTCGAAGCGCTTGCCCTGGATCTGCCGGGACAGCGCGAGCTGGGCGACGTCGTTCTTCGCCACGATCATCACGCCGCTGGTGTCCTTGTCCAGGCGGTGGACGATGCCCGGCCGGGCGGCGTCCCGGCCGGTATCGGCGGCGATCTTCCCGACCACGGCGTTCACCAGCGTGCCGGTGCGATGTCCGTAGGCCGGATGGACGACCAGGCCCGCCGGCTTGTTCACCACGATGACGTCCTCGTCCTCGTAGATGACGTCGATCGCGATGTCCTCGGCCAGCAGCGACAGGGCCGGAGCGGCGTCGGGGACGTCGACGACGACGGCCTCCCCGGCATGCACCTTGTGCGACGGCTCGACCGCGGCGCCGTCCACGGCGACATGGCCCTCTCGCGCCAGCCGGGCGATGGCGCTCCGCGACAGCTGGGTCCGCTCGGCGAGGAACCGGTCGATCCGCGGTCCGGATTCCTCGACCGTCAACGAGAGGCGCTCGCTCACGAGGCCGTCGTCGGGTGCGCGCGGGAGCGCTCCTCCCACCAGAGCGCGGCGGTGACGAGCAGGATGCCGACGACGATCGAGGAGTCGGCGACGTTGAACGCCCAGAACCGGGGCGCCGGATCGAAGCCGACGTCCACGAAATCGACGACGTACCCCTGCCCGAGCCGGTCGATGAGGTTGCCGAAGGCGCCACCGAGCTGCATCCCGAGCGTCAGGGCGATGAACGGCGAGCGCGCCGCGAGCTGCCGGTAGTAGTAGAGGATCGCGACGACGGCGACGACCGACAGGATCGAGAGCAGCGTCGTCCGCTCGGGAAGCAGGCCGAACGCCGCGCCGGAGTTCCGCACATGGGTGATCCGGACGTACGGTCCGACGATGTCGACCGAACCGCCGAGCGGAAGGGACGAGACGACGATCGCCTTGGTGAGGCGGTCGAGCCCGAGGACGATGAGGGCGATCAGGGTGACGAGGCCGATGCGACGGGGGCTCACGTCACCATGCTATCGGCCGATCAGCCTCCCGGCTTCGCGATCATGAGGACGACGATGACGAGGAGATTCAGCGTGAGGATCGGCCCGTACCGCTGGGTCTTCCGCGCCAGCGCCATGAACTCGGGGGTCGGCGGCCCGGCCTTGGCGAGATGGATCATCTTCTCGATGAGCGGGATCTGGACGAAGGTCGCAAGGTAAAAGCCGAAGGCGTAGAGGGCCACCCCGATCCACAGCCAGTAGTGGCTGAAGAAGCCGGTGTTGTATCCGGCGAGGAAGATGAGCGCCAGCCCTGACAACGGCTGGACCGCGACCGCGACGGGGAAGATGATCTTCTTCTCGATCGCGACGATCGTCTCCATGATCGCGACGCCCCCGTTCGGGCCGGCTTTCCTCGCACTCGGGCCGAGGATGGCGAACGCGACCGACGGTCCGAAGCCAAAGACCGCCCCGACGACATGGATCGTGAGCGCGATGACCAAGAGCAGCCCGGTATCCAACACGAACCTCCTACGCGGCTCGGCGCAGTGTAAGCGCCCTTCGATGAACAACTATTACGAATCTGGCCGGGGAAGAGCTAGGCCGGGGGCGATGGTGTAGTTCCACTCGCCGTGGAAGCTGTGGGGCGTGAGGGGGATCGCGGCGAATTGGGAGTTGCTCACGCTGACGCTGATCGGATAGCTCCCCTGATCTCGTTGGGCATGCACCCGCAGACCCTGCCGGGTGGTCGTCGCCGCGATCAGATTGATGACGACCTCGTGGCTGGTGAGCGGGCGTCCGCGCCAGTTCATGCTGATGTGCGAGAAGAGGCGGTGCTCGATCTTGTTCCACTTGCTGGTGCCGGGGGGCAGGTGACACACGGTGATCGCGAGCCCGCTCTGGGTCGCGAGGAGGGCGAGCTCGTACTTCCACAGGCGCACGCGGTAGCCGTTGCTGCCGCCCCCGTCGCAGCTGATGAGGAGGCGGCGGGCGCGCGGATAGGCCATGACCCCGTCGCCATGCCACCAGCGGCGGATGCTCTCGACGGCGAAGGTGGCGGTGTCGTGGTCCTGGCCGACGTTCACCCAGCCCAGGTTGCGCTCCAGGTCGTAGATCCCGTAGGGGATGGCCTTGCCCAGTGCGGGATCCATGAAGTCGTGGACCTGGACCTCGACCGGCTTGCCCTTGGGCGCCCACTCACGGCCGCCGTTCTTGAAGGGGCCGATGAGTTCCTTCTTCTTGGCGTCCACCGAGATCACCGGGCGCCCGCCGCCCTGGAACTCCCGCGCCTGCTCGTTGAGATAGCGGAACTGCGCATCCCGATCGGGGTGCTGGCGGCCTTCCTGCGTCTTGCGGTTGGCCTGCAGGCTGAAGCCGGAGGCGTGCAGCAGCGCGCCGACGGTGTCCGCGCTCACCGGATGCCCGCCCTTGGTGAGCGCCAGGGCCAGCTGCCCGGTGCTCTTGCAGGTCCAGCGGAGCGGCGACATCGGATCGCCACGGCTGTCGGGATCGAGGAGTGCGTCGAGCGCCGCGGCGAGCTCCGGATCGGTCTGGCTCAGGCGCTTGCGGCCGCCGCCGGCGCGGCGCACCCGTCCCGCCGCGACCGGCGGTTCTGCCAGCTCGGCGAGCGCTTTGTAGATCGTTGGCCTCGAGACGCCCGTTGCACGCGCGACCGCCGAGACCCCACCCCTGCCCCACACGCGGGCCTCGGCTCCGACCCACAGTCGCTTCTGACGCTCGTTCAGATGCGGGGCGAGAGCGCTGAACCGGGCTGCGACGGCGGTCTCCGACTCCACCTGGCGAAGCTACACGCTTCACCCGCTAATGTCAAGCTTATTTCTAGGCGAGCGCTTAGTCCGCGTCCCGCATGCGCGCCGCGGCCGCAAGTACGGCCTCGACGATGGACTGGTAGCCGGTGCAGCGACAGAGGTTCCCGGAGAGCGCCTCGCGCACGTCCTCCTCCGTGGGGTCCGCGTTCTCGCGCACGAGCTCCAGCGCGGTGAGGATCATCCCCGGCGTGCAGTAGCCGCACTGGAGCGCGTGGTGCACGGAGAACTCATCCTGCAGCGGATGGAGCGTCTCGCCATCGGCGAGCCCCTCGATCGTGAGGATCTCGTTGCTGGCGGCCTGGATGCCGAACATGAGGCAGGCCCGCACGCTACGCCCGTCCACGAGCACGGTGCACGCGCCGCACACGCCGTGCTCGCAGCCGGCGTGCGGCCCGGTCAGGCCGACCTCTTCGCGCAGCACGTCGAGAAGCAGCTTGCGCGGCTCGGTGCGCACGGTGTGCGGCGACCCGTTCACGCGCAGCGTGTACGAGATGCTCCGGTCCTCCATGGGTCTGCTCTCCCTCCCGGTCAGGGCCCGAGCGGCTGGCTCGGGTTGTCCTTGATCATGACGTCGATCGCTTCTCGATCGCTAGCTCCGGATATGTACCGTCTGGGCCGCGGTGCCGCAATGGGCGGCTCGCCTGGTCGGTCGGAGATCGCGTGGGCCAGCCGCACCGCATTGGCGGCGGCCGGCGGTGTGCGCGCTGCTCATCGGCTCAGGCGCAAATCGTGCAGCCCGCTGTTGCGCGCGCGGGCGGCCGGCCGATGATGGGTGGTGGAGCGATCGCGTCGAGGAGAGGCCGCCATGCCGCACGACTACAGGGGTGTCTCGGAGGCCAGGGTCATCGAGGGCGCCGACATCCTGCTGCGCCGCTGCGGCCGACTCGGCGCGGCGGAGCGCGTCGCGATCGTCTGCGACCGCGACACGCGGGTCCTCGGCGACATCCTCGCGGAGCGGGCCGCGCTCATCACGAACGCGGTGCACCTCGTCGAGGTCGAGCCGTACGCGATGCACGGCCAGGAGCCGTCGCCTGAAGCGTCCGAGCAGATGCTCCTCGCCGATCTCTGCCTCGGGATCACCGCGAAGTCGATGTACCACACGGCCGCACGGAAAGAGGCGGCGGCGCGCGGCACCCGTTACCTGAGCCTCCCTGACTTCTCGCTCGCGCTCATGGCCGATGAGGCCCTGCGGGTGGACTTCGAGGCACGCGGTGCGATCGGCGCTCGGGTGGCGGCCGCCTTCACCCGCGGCAACCAGGTCCGTGTGACAAACCCGCGGGGCACGGACGTGACGATGCGTATCGCGGGCCGCACCGGCAACTCGACGCCGGGCTATGTGAGTACGCCAGGCGCCACCGGTTCCCCGCCCGACATCGAGACATACGTCGCGCCGCTCGAGACGTCGGCCCACGGCGTGATCATCGTGGATGGCTCGATCCCCTTCCCCACGCTCGGCCTCATCAAGGACCCACTTCGGCTCACCGTCGAGGGTGGCCGGGTGGTCGACATTCAGGGCGACGACCCCAGGACGGTCGCCGAGCTGCGGAAGGTCTTCGCGCAGGCCGGATCGCCGAAGGCCTACGTCCTCGCCGAGTGCGGCGTCGGCCTGAACGACCTGGCGACGCTGACCGGGGTCATGCTCACCGACGAGGGTGCGGCCGGGACGGTGCACTTCGGATTCGGTTCGAATTCGACGATCGGCGGGCTCAACGAGATCTCGTTCCACCTCGACGTCGTGCTCCGCGAGCCGACGCTGGCCGTGGACGGGATCGTCATCATCGACCGCAGCGACCTGAAGGTGTAGCGGGGCCGATCGCCCCTTAGACGACGACCTCGAGGCGGTCGCCGAGCAGCGACTTCGCCTGCGCGAGGGTCCAGCCGAGCGCCTCCTGCGCAACCGCTTCGGCCGCGTCGGCGTCGTGCGCGGCGCAGGCCTGGAAGAGCTGGTACGAGTAGTCCAGCCAGCGCAGGTGATCGGCCCGCACGAACACCAGGCGCAGGTACCGCTCGGCGCGCTCGCGCAGGCTCGCGACCTGCCGCACGAGCCGTGGCCGCCCCGAGGCGGCGTAGCAGTCGAGCATGAACGCCCGGTCCTCTTCGAGGTACGTCTTGAGCTCGCCCGACGTGCAGAGCGCGGCGAGCCTAGGCAGGGTCCGGCGTAGCGCTTCGAGCGCGGGGGGGGCGATGCGGAGCGCGGCATAGCGCGCGGCAAGCCCCTCGAGGCCCATGCGCGCGGCGTAGATCTCCTCGAGCTCGTCGAGCGACAGCGCGGGAACGCGAGCGCCGCGGTTCCGGAGCAGCTCCACGAGCCCCTCCTCGCCGAGCAAAGAGAGTGCCTCACGGACCGGCATGCGGCTCACCGCCAGCTCGGCGGCGAGCTCCTCCTGGCGGAGCCAGGCCCCAGGCGGGATTGTTCCGTCGAGGATCCGCCGACGCAGTTCCGCGTGGACACGGTTGTGGGCGGTGCTCTCGCCGGCCAGCGCTGTCTGGTCGCCCCCTGGTTTCAGGTGCATGACGTCGGGCTCTCCCTTTGCGTCCGGTGAGATTGGATCCAATATTGACATATATAATATCCGTGCATCATATTGGAGCCGATCCGCGAAAAATCCTCGTGTCCTGCGGCAACCGTCATGAGGGGGAGTGGATGCCAGACAGCGCCGTTCCGGTGGGCGAACGTCGGGTGGCACCACGGTGAGAGCGATCCACGGGCCTCATCTGATGGTCGAGAACGTCCGAGCGGCGCACAACGGCCATCCTGCACCTTTCGGGCGTGAACGAGTGAGCGCGCTGCACAGGCCCGACGAGCGCATCCTCGGCCGGCTCATCGCCGCGATCGGATCCAGCCCCCAGGCCGCGATGCCGGCAACGACGCTTGTCGACTCGCTCGTGACGCTCGAAGGCTGCGGCGCGGCGCTCGTCTATCAGTGGGATCCCGACCTCGAACGCCTCGTGCTTCGCGCGGTGGCACCCCAGGAGCACGGCCCGTGCGCCGAGGAGTACGCGCTCGGCGAAGGCGTCATCGGCCGGGCCGCGCTCCGGCGCGACCGTCCGGTGATCGGGACGTTCCGAGCGGACGGCCCGTCTCGCACGACCATCGGACCGAGCCGCACGGCGCTCGGCCTGCGCGTGGCCGCGCGCGGCGGCGAGCTTCTCGGGGTGGTGGCGCTCGTCGCGAGCGGAGCGGGCCCCTTCGCGGCCGCGACGGTGAGGTTGGCGACCGATGCGGCGGGGCTCTTCGCGCTCGCGCTCGAGCACGAGCGGATGGAGGCAACCGCGCGGCTGCACGAGGAGTTGCTCGGCTCGATCGATCTCCTCGCGCGGGCCGCGAGCTCCGACACCCCGCTCGGCGAAGTGCTCGAGGGCGTCGCGGCGCTCGGCCAGCGCGGACTGCGCCTGAGCGCGTGTGCGATCTTCGTCGACGACCGCGGGCACGAGGCCGCGCGGCTCGCCGCGGTCGCCCCACGCGACGCCGAGCTGCCGTCCTCGTGGCGAGGGGGCCTCCGCCGGGAGCAGGTCCGGAGCGCTGAGGGCGGGCGGCTCCTCGCACCGAACAGCGCGGTCGCGTTGCGGACTGGGGCGGAGTGCGGGCACGCGATCCTGCTCGCGCCGGCGACCCTCGGGAGCGAGCGCTTCGGCACGCTCGCGCTCGTCGATCGCGCGACGCGCAGCTTCTCCGGCGCCGACCTCGCGCTCGCCGAGCGCCTCTCTCGCGTCGTCGCGCTCGCCCTTCGGCAGCGCCGCCTCGTCGACGGGTCGCTCGAGCGGACGCGGGCCGAGGACCTGCTCTGGGATATCGTTGGACCGAGCTCGAGCGACCCCGCGGCGGTCCTCGCGCGGGCGCAGCGTCTGGGCTGCGATCTCGCGGAGCGCCACGTCGTCATCGTCGGCAGCGCGCCCACGCGGCACCCCGCCCCCGCCCTGCGCGCCACGCTCCACGCGCTCGACCGGAGCGCGATCAGCGACGTTTCGAGCGGCCGCGTGACGGCCATCGTCTCCGCCGTCGCGGTCGCCGGCCTCACGAGCGCGGGGTGGTCGGTCGGCGTGAGCCAGCCCTGCGACGGGCTCGCGCGCTACCCGCTCGCCTACCGCCAGGCCCAGGAGGCACATGACCTCGGGCGGCGGCTCTTCGGTTCGGGCCGCGTCGTGCGCTTCGAGGACCTCGGCGGCTATCGCTTCGTACCGGCGCTCCTCGAATGCGGCCTCGCGAACGAGGCGGAGTACCAGCAGGTCTCGCGCCTCCCCGACGAGCTCCTGAAGACGCTCGAGGCCTACCTGGACAGCGGCGGCAACACCGCACAAGCGGCGAACCAGCTGTTCCTCCATCGCAACACGTTGCGCCAGCGGCTCGACCGGATCTCGACGCTCCTCGACCTCGATCTCAGCGTACCAAGTCGCTGGCTCTCGCTCCAGCTCGTCATCAAGACCGCGCGCCTGGCGCGGATCGCGGCCGAGCCCACCGCGGACTCCGCACCGCACGCCGGCTGATAGAGCTCCTTGTGCAGGTCGGCACACTGATGCAGACCTGAGCGGGGAGTCCGGAGACACGGCTGCGCCCCGCCCTACGCGGCGGAGGCGCTCGCGGCGGCGGCGTGTAGCGCCCGGCGCACCATCGTCGCGATGAGCTCGCGGCGATACTCGGCCGAGGCGTGGATGTCGGAGTCGATCTCGCACGCGCCGGCGGCGAGCGCTGCCGCCGCGCCGAAGGCCTCGTCGTTCGCCGGTGCGCCGGCGAGCGCGCGCTCCGCGGCGGCCGCACGCAGCGGTGTCGGGCCACCGCCGGCGATCGCGACGACCGGGCGCTCGACCCAGCCGCCGGTGAGGCCCAGCGTCGCACAGGCGGCCGCGAGCGCGAAGTCGCCGCTCCGGCGGCTGAACTCCGTGAAGCCCCAACCAACGCCGGCGTGCAGCGCGGGGAAGCGGGCCTCGATCAGGAGTTCGTCCGGCCCGAGGGCCGTCGTGAGGTACGAGAGAAAGAACCCCCGGGCGGGCAACCAGCGCTCACCGCGGCTGCTCAGGAGCTTCACCCGTCCGTCCAGGGCGACGAGCGTGAGCGGCAACTCGGCCGCGGGATCGGCGTGCGCGAGGCTCCCGCCGATCGTGCCGCGGTTCCGGATCGTGCGGTGCCCGATATGCCGCAGCGCGCTCACGAGCAGCGGCAGGTGCCGCCCGACGAGCGGCGAGCGCTCCGCGTCGGCCTGCCGCACGAGCGCGCCGAGGACGACCTCGCCCGTCGCCTCGTCGTACGCGATCGTGTCCAGGCCGCCGACGCCGGCGAGGTCGATGAGCACCGCGGGTCGCGCGAGGCGAAAGTTGAGGAGCGGCACGAGGCTCTGGCCGCCGGCGATGACCTTCGCGTCGTGGCCGTGGCGGCCGAGGAGCGCGAGCGCCTCGCCTGTCGTCCGCGGCGCGGCGTAGGTGAAGGGCGGCGGCTTCACGAGATCCCCACGGCCAGGCGCCGCACGCGTTCGGGGGTGAACGGCAGCACAGTGAGTTCACCGCGCCCGCTGAGTGCGTCCACGATCGCGTTACCGATCGCCGCCGGGCTGCCGATGATCCCGCTCTCACCGCAGCCCTTCATCCCTCCGACGGTGAGCGGCGATGGGCTCTCCATGTGCACGACCTCGACCGGGCAGACCTCGCTCATCGTCGGCGCGAGGAAGTCCATCAGGCTCGCGTTCAGAAGCTGGCCGTCGTCGTCGTAGAGCACCTGCTCGAAGAGCGCCTTGCCGATCCCCTGGGTCGCGCCACCGCGGATCTGACCCTCGATGATCATCGGGTTGATCATCCGGCCGGCATCTTCGCAGACGACGTACCGCAGCAGCTTCACCGCGCCGGTCTCTGGATCGACCTCGACCGCGACGGCGTGCGTGGCATTGGAGGAGACGCCGTGGGCCGGCGGGTCGTAGAAGGCGACGGCCTCGAGGCCGGGCTCGAAGTCCGCGGGCACCGTGCCCTCCCGGCGATACGCGACCCAGGCGAGGCGCCCGATCGAGACCGAGCGGGCGGGATCGCGCAGCGCGTACACCGCACCCTGGCGTACGGCGACCCCGTCGCGCGGCTCGTCGAGAAGGTGCGCGCCGAGCCGGAGCAGCTTGTCGCGCACCTTCCCCGCCGCCATGAGCACTGCTCCACCGCTCGAGACCGCGGTCCGGCTGCCCGTCGAGCCCATGCCATAGGGGACGAGATCGGTGTCATTGTGCCGCACGGTGATCTCGCGCGGGTCCACCCCGAGCTCGTCCGCGGCGAGCTGCGCGAGCGAGGTCTCGATCCCCTGCCCCATCCCGGCCGCGCTCGAGAACACCGTGACGTGACCGTGGGCGTCGAGGCGGATCGTCGCACCGTCGTACCCCGCGATCGAGTAGAGCTTGCGCGGCATGCGCCGGACCGTACCCACCGCGCACTCCTCGGCGAAGCACGCGACGCCGACCCCGATAAAACGCCCCTGCGCGCGGAGTGCAGCCTGCTGCGCCTTCAACTCGCGGTAGCCGATGGTCTCCACGGCCAGGTCGAGCGCGCCGGCGTAATCGCCGCTGTCGCGCTCGAGGCCGCTCACCGTGCGATAAGGCATCTGCTCGGGCCGCACGAGGTTGCGGTGGCGGAGCTCGAGCGGGTCCACGCCGATGCGCCGCGCGAGCATGTCGACGAGGCGCTCGAGCGCGAAGTTCGCTTGCGAGCGCGCCACGCCGCGGATCGGCCCGTGCGGGCAGGTGGTCGTCACGACCGCGCGCGCCCGGTAGCGGTAGTGCGCGAACGCGTAGGGGCCGACGATGCAGCTCGCGCTGTTGAGCAGCTCGTTCAGGGGGGTGTCCGGGAAGATCGAGTAGGCGCCCCCGTTCACCACGATCTCCGATTCGAGGCTCAGGAAGCGGCCCTCGGCATCGGCCGCGAGCCGGAGCCAGATCCGCTCCTCCTGTCCGTGGGAGCTCGCGGTGAGGTTCTCGCGCCGGTCCTCGATCCACTTGACCGGCCGGCGCAGCTCGCGCGCGAGCGCCGAGACGACGACCTGCTCCGGATCCAGCGACGCCTTGTTGCCGAACCCGCCACCGACGTCGGGACCGACGACCCGGAGCTCGTCCTCTGCCATCCCCAGGCACTCGGCGAGGCCGTAGCGGACCACGTGCGGCAGCTGCGTGCTCGTCCAGAGCGTGAGCCGCCCGGTCCCCGGGTCGAACTCGGCGAGCGCGCCGCGGCACTCGATCGGCGCGGCGGAGCTGCGCTGGGTGCTGAAGGTCTCCTCGATCACCTGAGCCGCGGCGCCGAGGGCGGCGTCCACGTCGCCAAACGCCTTCCGCTCGTCGACGAACAGGTTGCCGAGGAGCTCGTCGTGGATGAGCGGCGCCCCCGGATCGAGGCCCTGCTCGATCGTCACCGCCGCGGGGAGCGGATCGTACTCGACCGTGACGAGCTCCGCCGCGTCCTCGGCGAGATAGCGGTCGGTGGCGACGATCGCAACGACGGGCTCACCCGCGTAGCGCACCTTGCCCAGGGCGAGGACCGGCCAATCGGACTCCACGTACGTGGTACCGCCGTAGGGGGTGCGGATCGGCCTCACTGAGCGCGCCAGGCGCTCGCCGCTCATCACCGCGACGACGCCCGGTGCCGCGAGCGCGGCGCTCTCGTCGATGCTGAGGATACGCGCATGTGCGTGCGGGCTGCGAACGAACGCGACGTGGACCTGGCGGGGCAGGTTGACGTCCCCGATGTACCGCGCGGCGCCGGTCACGAAACGCCGATCCTCGTTGCGGCGCAGCCGCTGGCCGACGAAGCTCGACCCCGGGGGCGCCTCGACGTGGGCGGCTCGGTCGCGGACCGTGGCCATCGGGCGATTATGCGCCGGGGCATGGCCCGTTGAGCAATGTGCGCTGCGCCTCAATGTTTCGTGCGACAGTGTGTCGGGCCGCCATTGCACCGCCCCGCGTCCGCCCGTCGAATGGACCGAGCGCACCCGCAACACACACCAGATGGGGGGTCGAACGCCACCGTGAACGAGCGACGGATCATCGATCTCAGCCATCGCATCACGAACGGCATGCGCGCCTACCCGGGGATTCCCGCGCCCGCGCTGTCGGCCTTCCTCACCCATGAGCAGTCGCGCACGCGGTATGGCGGCGAGTGCGAGCTCACATTCTCGGAAGTGCACCTCGTCGCCGGCGCCGGGACCTACCTTGACTCCCCCTACCACCGCGTGGCGGGCCTGCCCGATCACGCCTCCCTCCCGCTCGACCGGCTCGTCGACGTGCCGGGGCTGCTCATCGACCTCCACGGGCCCCGCGGCCGCGCGATCGCGCGCGCCGACCTCGGGACCGGTGACCGGCGCGGGCACGCGGTCCTGCTGCGGACCGGGATGGACGCGCACTGGGAGACCGACCGCTACTGGAACGAGGGTCCCTTCCTCCGCGAGGATGCGGCGGCGGCGCTCGTGGAGGCCGGGATTGCGCTCCTGGGGGTCGACTTCCTCAACGTGGACGACACGAGCGACCCGCGGCGCCCGGTCCACACCGCCCTCCTGCGGGCGGGCATCCCGATCATCGAGAACCTCCGGAACCTCGACCCGCTGCCGAGCGTCGGCTTCCGCCTCCACGCGGCGCCGCTCCCTTTGGCGGGCGTCGCGTCCTTCCCGATCCGCGCGTACGCCATCATGTCCGCATGAGCCGTCCCGTTCGCCTGGCCGCCGCGCAGCTCGGGCCGGCCGGCGACAGGCGCGAGATGACCGAGCGCATCTGCGCGCTCATCGAGCGTGCCGCGGCCGCCGGCGCACAGCTCGTGGGCTTCCCGGAGCTCGCCCTTACGCCGTACTTCTGCCTGAAGAACGACCGCGACTACGAGCAGTACTTCGAGCCGCTCGACAGCCCCTACCTCACCGCGATCATCGGTCGCGCGAAGCAGCTTGGCATCGCCGCGATCGTGCCCTTCGGCGAGCGCGACGGGATCCAATACTTCAACTCGTCGGTGATCGTCGACCGCTCGGGGACGATCGCGGGCCGCTACCGCAAGATCCACATCCCCGGCGCTTTCCCGCTCGCCGGCCAGGGCGCACTCGTGTTCGAGAAGCTCTACTTCACGCCCGGCAATCTCGGTTACCCGGTCATGGACCTGGGCTTCGCCAAGGTCGGCGTGCAAATCTGCTACGAGCGCAACTTCCCCGAAGGCTACCGCATTCTTGCTATGCGCGGCGCCGAGATCGTGTACACGCCGACGAACCTGATGGGGATCGGCGACGTGTGGAACTCGAGCACCTGGGAGCTCGTGCTCAGGGCGCGCGCCTACGAGAACGGCCTGTTCATCGTCGGCGTGAATAAGGCAGGGCACGAGTGGGGGCTCGACTACGTCGGCGACTCGCTCGTCGCTCGCCCGACCGATGGCGCGATCGTCGCGCAGTCGCAGGCGGATACGGACGACCTGCTCGTCGCCGACGTCGACCTCGACGACGTGCAGGAGGCCCGCCGCCGGCTCCCATTCATGCGGGACCGCCAGCCGCTCACCTACGGCCCGCTCGTCGAGGGGTAGCCTACCCGCGGCGGGTGTGCCCACTGCACACGTCAGCGCACGATTCTGTCGGCCGAGGATATTGCCCGTCTCGCGCGCGAATCCCGATGCTGGTGGCGCGGTGATCACCGCGGGAGGTGCCGTCATGGCGCGTTCGAAGCTCAAGTTCGGCGTCCGGCTGATCGACGATCTTGGCGGCCCCCGCGAGCTCATCGCACTCGCGCAGCTCGCCGAGAAGCTCGGCTTCGACACCGTGCTGTTCCCGCACGACATGTTCCGCCTGAACTCCTGGGCGCTCCACGCCGCCGTGGCGCAGACGACCTCGAAGATCGAGCTCCATTGCCGGACGAACATTTACACGACGCACCCCGCCGAGATCGCGTCGTTCGTGACGACGCTCGACGAGATCGCCCAGGGCCGGATCGCCGTGACGATCGGGCTCCACAACTTCGATACGATCACCTGGATCGGCATCGAGCGCGGCGACGTGTTCCAGCGGATCCGCGAAGCGACCGACATCCTGCGCCGGCTCCTGCGCGGGGAGGTCGTCCCGTACCAGGGCAAGGTCTATACGAACTGGACAGAGAAGGCATTCCTCCGGATCACGCCGCTGCGCTCCGACGTCCCGATCATGATCTGCCCGATCGGCGAGGATTTCCTCGAGCTCAGCGGCGAGATCGGCGACGGCACGCTGCCGATGGTCACACCACCGGAGTCGGCGAAGGTGATCATGGAACCGGTCATCCGCGGCCTCAAGAAGTCGGCGAACCCCGATCGCCCGTTCGACAAATGCGCCTTCGTCTGGATGGCGGTCTCCAACGACCGGAACGAGGCGCGCGACATGCTCGCCGACATCGTCGCGTACTTCGGCACGTACCTCGACCCGCGCGGACTCGCGACGATCGGCCTCACCGTCGACGACTTCAGGCCCGCGTACGACAGGGCGATGGCGCGCGACTATGAAGGCGCGCGGGCCCTCGTGACGCCGCAGATGCTCAGGACCGGCATCTCGGGGACGCCGGAGGACTGCGTGAAGCAACTCCAAGTCGTCCTCGACGCCGGATTCGACCACATCTCGATCGGAGGGCCGCTCGGCCGTGTGCCGGCCGAGGCGATGAAGCTTATCGCCGAGCAGATCCTTCCGGCGTTCCGCTGAGCGATGGCGACGACCGGGCCTCGGCTCTCCGGTGCGGTTGAGCGGATCACGCCCTCGCCGACCGCGACGCTCGAGGCACAGGTCGGTGCGCTGCGCGCGGCCGGCGAGAAGGTCTACCGGCTGGGCCTCGGCGAGCCCGACTTCCCGCCGCCCGCGAGCGTGAAGGACGCCGCGATCGCCGCGATCCACGAGGACTTCAACGGCTACACCGCGACCGCCGGCATCGCGGAGCTACGGGGCGCGGCGGCCGACAGGCTCCGCGCGGACATCGGGCTCTCGTACGCGGCGGACGAGATCGTTATCTCGGTCGGCGCCAAGCACGCCCTCTTCAACGCGGCAGCGGCCCTTCTCGACCCGAGCGACGAGGTCCTCATCCCGGTGCCCTACTGGGTCTCCTTTCCCGAGCAGATCCGGTTCCTGGGCGGCACGCCGGTGTTCGTGCCCACGACCGCCGCCACGGGATACCGGGTCACCGTGGCCGCCCTCGCGCGCGCCATCGGGCCGCGCACCCGTTTCCTGATCCTCAACAGCCCGAACAACCCCTCGGGCGCGGTCTACCCGCGGGCCGAGCTCGAGCGGATCGCGGCGTTCTGCGTCGCGCGCGACCTCTGGGTCGTGAGCGACGAGATCTACTCGACCTTCGTATACACCGCCGAGGGGCACGCGAGCATCGCGAGCTGCGAAGGCATGCGCGAGCGGACGATCGTCGTGAGCGCGGTTTCGAAAACGTACGGGATGACCGGCTGGCGCATCGGCTACGCGGCGGCGCCCCGCGCGGTCGCCGACGCGATGGTCACCATCCAGTCGCACCTCACGAGCAATCCCACCGGGATCGCGCAGCGAGCGGCACTCGCCGCCCTCGCCGGGCCCCAGGAGTGGATCGCACCCGTGCTCGCGGAGTACCGGCGCCGGCGGGGCGTGCTCGTGGACGGCGTCCGGACGATCCAGGGCCTCGCCTGCGAGGAGCCCGAAGGCAGCTTCTTTGTCTGGGCCGACGCCTCGGCGTGGCTCGGGCGCTCGGTGGCCGGACGGCGGATCGAAACGAGCGACGACCTCGCCGCCGTGCTCCTCGACGAGCAGCGCGTCGCGGTCATGCCCGGCGCGGGATTCGGCAGCCCCTCGCACCTGCGGCTCTCGTTCGCCGCCTCGCTCGACGAGCTCGAGGGGGGCATCGCCCGGATGGGCGCGCTTCTCGGCGCGGCCGTGGGCGCCCGGTGAGGATCGAGGCCACGTATGACCTGTCGGTGGGGCGCGCCGTGGTCTGGTCGCGTCTCCTCGACGCCGACGCGCTCCGCGCCTGCATCCCGGGCTGCGAATCCCTCATCCCGTCGGGGCCGGACCGCTGGGACACGACGCTCGCCGTGGGCGCCGGGCCGATCCGCGGCAAGTACACCGGGACGGTCGCGATCGTCGATCAGCACGAGCCGGGGTTGCTCACCCTTCGGGTCGAGGGCAAGGGAATGCCCGGCTTCGTGAAGGGTTCCGCGGTCATCACGCTCACCGAGGAGGGCACGCGCACGCGGGTCTCCGTCGCGGCCGACGGGCAGGTGGGCGGAACCGTTGCCGCGGTCGGGCAGCGGATGCTCACCGGAGTCGCGCGGATGCTCATGGATCAGTTCTTCGATTGCGTGGGGAAGGCCGTATGAAGCGCGTCGCCGTCGTCATGGCCGGGACCGACGGGCTCGGGCTCGCATGCGCCGAGGCACTCGCGAGCGCGGGCCATGAGCTCGTGGTCTGCGGACGCCGAGAGGACAAGCTCGCGGTCGCGGTGAGCGCCCTCCGCGCACGCGGCAGCGACGCGCTCGGCGTGCGGGCCGATGTCTCGAAGCGCGAGGACCTCGAGCGGCTCTTCGGCGCGGCGGACGACCGGTTCGGGCGGCTCGACGTCCTCGTGACGAACGCCGGTGGCCCGCCTCCGGGAACGCTCCAGACGCTGACCGACGATCAGTGGGCCACAGCCTACGAGCTCACGCTCATGAGCGTCGTCCGCGCGGTGCGCCTCGCGCTGCCGCGGATGCGCACCGGCGGCTTCGGCCGGATCATCGCGATCGGCTCGTCGTCGG
>JRHI01000451.1_pt1 | contig 44837 bp, 34 predicted proteins | sample 215371 | NCBI WGS metagenome assembly JRHI01 (sample SAMN02929681, study PRJNA255918) | sediment metagenome | biome: cave system; feature: Ice Cave; material: Sediment; isolation source: sediment from deep within a dark volcanic ice cave with no known source of... ... | reverse complement strand
CCAAAAAAGTGGCTTAGCATCGTACGTAATCAGGAAGAATATTACCACTGCCCACATCAATACGGTGCCCGCAAGGATGATTGTAGCGTTTTTCGCAGTGGCGAGACGAGCAAATATGAAAAGTAGAAGCATAGCGACGAACATTCCGGCAATAACCACAAAGGCTACATGCGGTGCTCCGATTAGGCTCGTTACAAGAGCTGCTGCTGCGGCGACGCCTGCGACACCGAGGGCATAGTCGACGACCGGAACAGCTCTGCGTGCATCCCGCAAAATCTTCATAGGCGAAGGCCAATTCGCTACTGCAGGAAGCTTATGCAGGCGATATTGATGATTGGACATTGTGCTCAAGAATCCCCAGAGAATGTAGAGGTTTTTAATCCATCCAATGCGAAAGCGCAACATAGATTCACGCGAGTAGGGGTCCGCCATGGAGGCCGCCCTTGGCAAGCGCAATGCGCTCGAATATCGTCCCCCCCGCTCTATGCTATGCCGCGCGACCGTAGCCGAGATAGCGACGGCAGGGCCACGGCGAATATCACGAGGCCGACGGCGATGATATCCAGGGTGCTCACCTGCGTGCCGAGAAGCAGCGCGGACAGCATCGCGCCGAGTGGCGCGCTGAGGCAGCCCAACAGGCTCATGCGGCCGACGGGGAGATGACGCACGGCGTAGTTCGACAGGATGTAGACGCCGACCGACACGACGAGGCCGAGATACAGCAGCACGGCGATCGATTGCATGCCGGCATCGATCGCCCGCATTTCGCCCGGTGGCATGACGAACAACAGCAGGGCCGCCACGCAGCAGGCCGAGGTCAGCTGCCAGCTGGACGTCACCAGCGGGTTGGCGCCGGCCTGGGCGTTGCGCCGTGAGAGCAGTGCGTTGATGGACGAGGCCAGCACTCCGCTGGCGACGAAGATGTCGCCCAGCACGCTGCCGCCGCCATGATGGCTTTGGCCCCACACCAGCATCACTGTGCCGCCGAAGGCGATCACGGCCGCCACCAGCACCACGATTTCGATCCGCTCGCCCAGGACGACACGGCCGAGAATGGGAACGATCAGCGGCGTAAGGCCCCAGAACACCGAGCCGCTGACCGGCGACGTCATGGTCAACCCCAGCGAAACCAGGAAGGTGACGAGGCCGGGCTCCAGCAGTCCCATGACCAGCGGGCGCCAGCCGACATGGCGCAAGTGTGCGCTCGTCCGCGTCGCCAGCACGATCAGCCACAAGGCCACGGCCGCCAGCGACAGCCGGATCACCACGAACTCGGCAACCGCGATCTCGTTCAGGGCGAATTTGCTGCCGGGCGTCGCCGACGACCACAGAAAGACGGCCGCGAGCATGGCAAGGGTGGGCAGCAGGGTGTTCGGCGCCATCACGATGTTCTCTCTGCCTGCTTGCACCCGAGATCGCCGACCGGCTGTTCGCCGGCTTGGCGAGGGCGGGCATCGATCTACGCCGGGACGACCGCGTCAAGCCGGTTTATCCTGGCCGCTCTGCTCGGCGGTGAGCACTCTCGGCCGATGATGCCGGCAAGCGAAAGTACCGACTCGCAATGACGCCTGAGGGTCAACGCAATCACGACCTCGCCCTGAGCTCGTCGAAGGGCGGGCGGCGGGCTCCAAACGTGCTTCGACAAGCTCAGCACGGGGTTGGAGGGCTGGGCAGGCAAAGACCGCTCCGTCAGCGACTCAGGGTCAATACTTTGGCTCGATGGTATGGGAGGACTGACAGATGGACGAGCGCGCATTTCGCCTGGACGGCCGCGCGGCGCTGGTGGTCGGGGCCGGCTCCGGCATCGGGCGCGCCATAGGGCTCGCCTTCGGCGCGGTGGGCGCCACCGTCGGCTGCGTCGACAAATCGGAAGAGACCGCGAAGGCGACCATGCGGGAGATTATCGCAGCGGGCGGAAAGGCCGAGGCAATCGCATGCGACGTGACCGACGAGGTCGCGGTCAACGCCACGGTCGCCCGCTTCCTCGCCGCGTGCGGGCCGCCCCGCATCCTCGTCAATGGTGCGGCCTATGATGATGCCACCGGCACCATCCTGGAGCTGCCGCCCGCCGAGTGGGCAAAAGTTCTCGCCGTCAACCTGACCGGCCCCTATCTGATGAGCCGCGCCGTCCTGCCGCACATGATCGCGGCCGGCGGCGGCAGCATCATCCACATCGCCTCGCAGATGGGGCGCGTCGGCGCGGCGGGACGGCCGGCCTACTGCGCGACCAAGGGCGCCCTGATCCAACTCGCCAAGGTGATGGCCGCCGACCACGCGGCCCAGAACATCCGCGTCAACACGCTCTCTCCGGGCGCGGTGGAGACCCGGCGCATGGTGCTGCGCTTCGGCGACATGGAAACCGCGCGGAAGACCTCGGGCCCGCTGCATCTCCTGAAACGGCTCGGCCAGCCCGAGGAGATCGCCGCCGCCGCCGTCTTTCTCGCCAGCGACGCCTCCAGCTTCATGACCGGCGCCGACCTGCTCGTCGACGGCGGCTATACGGCGGTGTGAAGGGGCCCCCTTGACCCGGCGCTCCGAACACCCCTTATTCCCCCTGCCAGCCGGCCGGACGGCCGCTGCTGCGCGCGCAGGCTTTGCGGCCATCGGGCGCGGTGGAGGAAAGTCCGGGCTCCAGGGATCAACGGTGGCGGCTAACGGCCGCCGGGGGCGACCCCAGGGAAAGTGCCACAGAAAGCAAACCGCCTCGGCTTGCCGAGGTAAGGGTGAAAGGGTGCGGTAAGAGCGCACCGCGCCGGCGGCAACGTCGGCGGCAGGGCAAACCCCACCGGGAGCAAGATCAAATAGGGGTGGCCGGGTGCGCGCGAAAGCGCGGCGCCAGGTCCGTCTTCAGGCCCGCCACCCGGGTTGATTGCTCGAGGCGCTCAGCAATGGGCGTCCCAGACGAATGGCCGTCGCGGAGAGGCATCTCTCCAGACAGAACCCGGCTTACAGGCCGGCTGGTATTTATCCCCCGCGCCGGGTGAGCCGACCGGCGGCCGCCAGAACTGTCGCAATTGCGACCCAAAAAAGCGCAATCATTAAGCGCATAGAAATTTCCATTTAAAAAGTATCTAGAAAATACGGCATTCAGCCTCCAATTCCGAAGCTCCGCAAATAGAATTTGCATTGAACGACACGTTTTCGGGCACTCCGAGAGCGCGCGTTAACCATAAAAATGTGTTGCGGTAAAAGCGGTTACGGCACGCAAGGTCGCGGTAAACATTGGGGCCTAGCGTCGGTTGCGCGAGGGTTCATGGAGATCGACATGCGCAAGCAGTTAACGGCAATCATTGGCGCTGCGGCGGGCTTGGCGGCCCTGACTGCGAGTGCGGGTCCCGCCGCCGCCTGGCACAGCTATCGCTGGTATGCGGACTACGCGCCGCTCTATCCGCGCGTCTATTACGGGCCGCCCGTCGTGTACGTCGTTCCGCCGGCCTACGCTTACTATCCGCGGCCGCTCTACCGCGCCTGTTGCGGCACCGTGTACGGCCCCGCCGGCACCTACTATCCGCGCGCCGTCTACTACCCCCGCGCAGTCTATTACGGCTACGGCTATGCGGCCGGTTACGGCTACGGCCGCCGCTGCTGCAGGTAAGAGCTACTTCACATCAAACGCGTTTGCCCGCGACGAGCCAGGCCGGATCGAACCATCGGTCCGCCTCGCCGTCGTAGGGCAGCCGCGTGATGTCCCAGTGCTGGATGTAGCGGGCGTAGACGTCCCACACGGGCGGGCCGCCGCCGATGAAGACGACGCGGCCGGGAAATTGGGCGAGCGTCGCTTCGGGATCCATACGCGAGCGCAGCTCGACCACCGTCATGTATTGGCGCTCGTATTCTGGAACGGCGCGCGCGGTGCGCGGGCCGGCGAGCAGCACATGGCCGTGCGTCACGCGGAAGAAATTAGCGACGTCCTCCCGGTACTCGGGGCCTTTGTGACCCTCCCACGGCAAGTGCCCGTTGAGGCCGAGCTGGCCGCGCTGGCCGATGGCGCACATCGAGCGCACGTATGGCATCGAGCGATCCTTCGAATGACGGGGCTGAAACGCCGGAATCAGGAATAGTGCCGCCGGTTCCGGCCGGTTTGCTCAATGGCCGAGGAACGGCAGTAGCGTCGATAGCAGGGCGCCGGGCACCTCGTCCTGCGGAAGATGATTGCACTTGTTGAGAATGGCGAGCTGCGCGTTGGGCAGCACGCGCGCGAGCCGGCGCCCCGTCGCCACTGGCACGATGCGATCGCGGCGGCACCAGACGATGAGCGTCGGCTGCTCGATCCGGCGGTAGGCAAGGCCCATTTTCGGCCCGTTCGAGTCAATGATCGATTGGCCGGTGGCGATGAAGGCATGGCGGCTGCCGAGATCATAGAACGGTGCCGCGTAGCCGCGCACGTCACTCTCAGGGACAACGCGGCCTGGCGCGCTGACGAGCCTCAGCATCATGCGCGTCATGAATTCGGGCGGCGTGACTGCCATCGCCATGTAGGGCAGCCCCGGCACGCTGAAGAACCAGTCGCCGTCGGAGAGATCTTGCTGCAACGCCGGTGTATCCATGACGACGAGGCGCGCGATTACGCCTGGCTCGCCCGCCAAGTCGCGCGCCGTCCGCAGGGCGACGACGCCGCCGAACGAATGACCGACGAGGATGACGCCGCTTAATCCGCGCTTGCGGATGAAGGCCGAGACGAGGGCCGCTTGGTCGGCTGCGGAATAGTGCTCGTCGAACGGCTTATCGGATTGCCCGAAGCCTTTGAGGTCGAGCGCGATCACATGATGCGAGCGCGCCAGCGTCGCCACCACGTGGCGCCAGGTGAAGAGCGATCCGCCGAGGCCGTGCAGGAGGATCAGCGGCGGACCATCGCCGGACTCCTCGGCGTAAAGCGCGGTGACGGGGCGGCCCGGAACCTCGAGCGCGATTCGATAGCCGGCGCCCGCCCACGCAGCGCTCGAGAGCATGTCGAAGCACGCAAGGAGCAGGCCTGCGAGAATCGTCGAACGCACACGCCAAACCATGCTGCCGATTGAACTCTGAACCCGCCGCATCCGCTAGCGGCTCGATCGCATCGCCTTGGGCGAGTTTGAGCCGCCAGGTGGCAATCCGGCCACCGGCCCTTTTAGCCGGCGAAATGCGGGTCTGTGGAGCGGATTTGCTGGGGTGCTGAACCAAGTCGGCGCGGCAGCCCACGAGATTTGGTTAACAGACCATTGACGACCAGTATTTCCCATGTCATCCCATAGATGCCCGTCCGCACCGGGCAGGGTACGTGGCAGGGCGCCGGACCTCGAAAGAAAGAGGGCCGAGGCCCCGAGCGACCGCCACGGCCCGTCGGTGCGACGGAACCTTTCGAGGGCGAGCTTGCCCGCGAGCGTGACGTTGGTCGTAGTGCGCGAGGCTTTGAGGGGATGGAGCGCTTTGTCTCGACATTCACCAACAAAATCGACGCCAAAGGCCGGGTCTCGATCCCAGCCCCGTTCCGCGCTGTGCTCGAGCGCGATGGCTATGCACATGCCAGCGCCGGAGGCATCTACTGCTACCCCGCGCTCGAGGCTCCTGCTCTCGATGCAGGCGGCGAGAGACTTGCAAAAAAGATCGACGGGCTTCTCTCGGGCCTGCCGGATTATTCGGACGAGCGCGACGAACTCTCTGTCGCGCTCTATGGCGACGTTCAGGTCCTCACGCTCGATGGGGACGGTCGCATCAGCCTTCCTGAGAACCTTCGCGCGCACGCAGGCCTCACAACCCAGGTCACGTTTGTCGGCCTGGGTGACAAGTTTCAGATGTGGGAGCCAGGCCGCTTCGCCGACCGGCGTGAGCGCGCGCGCGAAAAGGTCCACCACACTCGCAAGCTCTTCGGCGCGGGGAACCGTCTCTCCCACTCGGAGGACGACGGTGACGAGGGAGCACGGGGATGATGGTGCGGCGAGGACCGCCAGGGGCTACACCCACTGAGCCGGAGACCGCCCGCCACATCCCCGTGCTGCTCTCGGAAGTCATCGAGAGCCTAGGCCCGCGCGACGGCGAAGTTTTCATCGATGCAACGTTCGGTGCCGGCGGGTACTCGCGCGCGCTTCTTAAGGCCGCGGATTGTCGCGTGCTGGCGCTCGACCGCGATCCGAACGCCATTCTCGGCGGCAAGGCGATCGCCAATGAGTTCGGTGACAGGCTGACGCTTCTCGAATCACGTTTCTCTGATTTGGATGCGGCAGCCATCGAACAGGGCGTCGCCCCGGTCGACGGCGTCGTGCTCGACATCGGCGTCTCCTCCATGCAGCTCAACGAGCCTGAACGCGGCTTCTCCTTCCAGGCCGACGGCCCGCTCGACATGCGCATGTCGCAGAAAGGGCCGAGCGCGGCCGACGTCGTCAATGGCACGGACGAGGAGGAGCTTGCGCGCATCCTCTATCTGCTGGGCGAGGAACGCCGCTCACGCGCGATCGCGCGGGCGATCGCGAAAGCGCGGGCCGAAGCGCCGCTGACAACGACGCGTGCGCTCGCCGATCTCGTCTCCCGCGTGCTGGGCGGGCGCAGAGAGGATGGCCGGCACCCGGCGACGCGCACGTTCCAGGCCTTGCGCATCTACGTGAACGACGAACTCGGCGAGCTCGCAAAGGGGCTGAGTGCGGCCGAGCGCTGCCTCAAGCCCGGCGGCCGCCTCGTCGTCGTGACCTTCCACTCGCTCGAGGACCGCATCGTGAAGCGCTTTTTTACCTCGCGCGCGGGCAAGGAAATCGGCACTTCCCGGCACCTGCCGGCGCAATCGTTAAAATCCAAGCTTCCGAGTTTCCGGATTGTTAACCCCCGTCCGTTAACTCCTTCGAAAGGAGAACTCGAGGTGAACCCGCGCGCCAGATCGGCACGGGCTCGGGTGGGGGTCAGAATGGAGGCCCCCGCGTGGCCCGCCGACGAAGCCGAGCTTGGGGTGCCCTCGATCGAGACTTGAACCCGCGCTGGAGAAGCTGTCCCCATGCGTATCGTCAATCTCGCGGCTTTCGCTCTCGCCCTCGCCAGCGCCTTCCTGCTCTACGGCATTAACTACGATGCGCGCCAGCTCGAGGCGCGGGTACAGGGAGAGGAGCGCGCAATCGACGGGGCGCGCAACGACATCGCGGTCCTGAAGGCGGAGCGCGCCCATCTCGGACGCCCGGAGCGCATCGAGCCGATCGCGCGAGCGCAAGGTCTGCGGCCAGCGGCCAAGCAGCAGCTCGCTGCCAGCCCCGAAGAGGCGATGACGCGCGCGCTGGCTCAAGCCAGCGCAGGGCACGCCCCGAGCGCGAAGGGTGCCGCGCGATGAGCGCCGTGACCACGCCGCAGGGCGATAGGGACGCGCCGCCAGACGCTCTCGCGCGCCCGCGCGCCAACGGCCCCCTGCGCACGCTCATTGCCATGATCGTGGTGGCGCTCGCCTTCATGGCGATCGGCGCCCAGCTCGTGCGGCTCGCGCTGCCGAGCCAGTCGGAGATCACGTCCTCGCTCAGCGAGACCGTGAGCGGCAGCTACGCGCGCCCCGACATCGTCGACCGTAACGGCCGGCTGCTCGCCTCCGACGTCGAAGCTTACTCGCTGTTCGCCGATCCCGCCCGAGTGCTCGACCGCGACGAGGTGGCGGAAAAGCTCGCCTCCGTCTTCCCCGATCTCGATGGCAACGCGGTGCGCAAGGACCTCTCCGACCGCAGCCGCCGCTTCGTCTGGATCCGGCGTGGGCTGTCGCCGCGGAAGGCGCAGCAGGTCCACAACCTCGGGCTTCCCGGCCTCGACTTTCGGCGCGAGCTGCGTCGGGCCTACCCCGGCGGCACGCTCGCCGGTCACGTGCTCGGCTCCGTCAACATCGATAACCGCGGCGTTGCCGGCATTGAGCGGTACGTGGACGAGTCGATCGGCGTCGACGCCGTTCAGAGCGCGACGCTGACCGAGCGTGCGCCCGTGCGGCTGTCGCTCGACCTCGGCGTGCAGCACGCGGTCGAGAGCGAGCTAGCGGATGCCATGCGCCGGTTCGAGGCAAAGGGCGCGGCAGGCCTCGTGCTCGACGCCAACACGGGCGAGGTGCTCGCCTCCGCCTCTTTCCCCGAGGTGGACCCGGCGCGCCCGACCACGAGCCTCGAGACGGCGCGCGCCGACAAGATCGCCGGCAGCACCTTCGAGCTCGGCTCCGTGTTCAAGACGGTGACGCTGGCCATGGCGCTCGAGGGGGGCTACGCCAAGCTCGACACCATTCTCGACGTGCGCCAGCCGCTTGTAGCCGGCCGCTTCACCATCCGCGACCTGCATCCGGTGGGGCGCCCCCTGTCGGTCGCCGAGGTGTTCGTGCATTCCTCCAACGTCGGCGCCGCGATGCTGGCGACGCGCGCGGGGCCGCAGAAACTGCAGGCGTTCCTGCAGCGGCTCGGCCTGCTCACGCCGATGCAGACCGAGGAGGGGCCGATCGCCGTACCACAACCGCCGGCGCGCTGGGGGCAGGTCGAGACCATGACCATCTCCTACGGCCACGGCCTCGCGGTCTCACCCCTACAGTTCGCGGTCGCCGCCAGTGCGCTGCTCAACGGCGGCATCAAGGTCTCGCCGACGTTCCTGAGGCGCGCACCCGATCTCAATCAGGCGAATGTGCCGCTCGTGAGCGCGGCGACGAGCGAGCACATGCGCGACCTTATGCGGCTCAACGTCACCGATCCCGCCGGCACGGGTAAGCGCGCCGCCGTCCCCGGATATGCCATCGGCGGCAAGACCGGCACGGCGGAAATCCCCGGCCCCGGCGGCTATCGGGAGAAGGCCGTCATCTCCTCTTTCCTAGCCGCGTTCCCCATCGACAAGCCAAAGTACCTCGTGTTCGTGCTGCTGTTTGAGCCTAAGCCCACGCATGCCGCTGGCGGCGAGGTGCTCGCGGCCCTCAATGCCGCACCGACGGCGGGCCGCATCATCGCGCGCATCGGGCCCGTTCTCGGCATGATGTCGGCCTCAACGACCGGCGCGTCGGGCGTAGAGTTTGACGGGACTCTGGCCGCAAAATATGAAGCTCAGTGACGCGTTCCCCTATGCGTCGACACCACACAGGCTGAAACACGGGTTGAAACGGGCCAATGCTCCTCTCCTCACTCGTGGGGGCCGACGTGACGGCTCCACCCGGCTCGGGAAGCATCGACGTAGCCGGCCTGACGGCCGACAGCCGCCTGGTGCGCCCCGGCTACCTGTTCGTGGCGGTCGCCGGCACCAGGGCCGACGGGGCGCGCTTCATTGCTGACGCGGTAGCGAAGGGCGCGGCTGCCGTGCTTACGGGCTCCGCCACGGAGGTGGTGGGCCAGCCCGTGCCCGTCCTGCGCGCCGACGAGCCCCGCCGCGCGCTCGCGCTGATGGCTGCGCGGTACTACGGCGCGCAGCCGGCGACGGCGGTCGCGGTCACCGGCACCAGCGGCAAGACCTCGGTCGCCGACTTCACGCGGCAGATCTTTGCGGCACTCGGCCACCGCGCCGCCTCGCTCGGCACCATCGGCCTCGTGAAGCCCGACGGCAGCGTCTATGGTTCGCTGACGACGCCCGATCCGGTGACGCTGCACAAGACCTTGGCTGAGCTTGCGGCCGAGGGCGTGACCCACATCGCCTTTGAAGCCTCATCGCACGGCCTCGACCAGCATCGGCTCGACGGTGTGCGGCTCAAAGCGGCCGCCTTTACCAATCTCGGCCGTGACCACCTCGACTATCATCCCACCATCGAAGCCTATCTCGCGGCCAAGTTGCGCCTCTTCTCCGAGCTCCTGCCCCCCGGAGCCACCGCCGTCGTCAACACGGATGCGGCGGGCGGGGCCGAGGTCGTCGCCGCCGCGCGAGCCGCCGACCGGCCACTGCTGACCGTCGGCCGCACCGGCGAGGGCCTGAAGCTCGAACGCCTCGTGCGCGAGGGCTTTGCGCAGCGCATGTCGGTTGCGCACGAGGGCCGCACCTTCGACGTGCGCCTGCCGCTGCTCGGCGAGTACCAGGCCGCGAACGCGCTCGTCGCCGCCGGGCTTGCGATCGCCGCGGGCGAGGAAGCGGGGCACGTGCTCCCCGCGCTGCAGGGCTTGAAGGGCGTCAAAGGGCGGCTCGAGATCGTCGGCGGCGCGCGTGGTGGCCTCGCCGTCGTCGACTACGCGCACAAGCCCGAAGCGCTCGCGGCGGTGCTCGATGCGCTGCGCCCGTTCGCGACCGGCAAGCTCATCTGCGTCATGGGCTGCGGCGGCGACCGCGATAAGGGCAAGCGCCCGCTCATGGGCGCGATCGCGGTCGAGAAATCCGACGTCGTCATCGTCACCGATGACAACCCGCGAACCGAGCGCCCCGAGGCAATCCGCGCCGAGATCCTGGCGGCCGCGCCCGGCGCGCGCGAGATCGGCGACCGCGCTGAGGCGATCCGCGCCGGCGTTGCCATGCTGAGCGAGGGTGACGTGCTTGTCGTCGCCGGCAAGGGCCACGAAACCGGTCAGATTGTCGGCGACAAGGTGCTGCCGTTTTCGGATCACGACGAGGTCCGCAAGGCATTGGGGGACGGCTGACGCATGACGGAACCTCTGTGGACGTGGGGGGATTTGCTGGCGGCGTCGGGGGCGGTGGCAGACGGCGCGCCAGAGGCGCAGATCACGGGGTTCTCGCTCGACACGCGTTCGGTGCAAACGGGCGAGGTGTTCGTTGCGATCCGCGATGTGCGCGACGGGCACGATTTCGTCCTGGAGGCGTTTCGCAAGGGCGCGGCCGCGGCGCTCGTCGAGGCGGGCTACAGGCGCGTTGCGGGCGGTGGTGCCTTGCTGCGGGTCGACAACCCGCTCGAAGGATTGCGCTCAATCGCGCGCGCCGCGCGAACGCGTTCTAAGGCCGGCATCGTTGCCATCACCGGCAGCGTCGGCAAGACCGGCACCAAGGAGGCACTGCGTGCGTGCCTGTCGCGGCTCGGGGAGACGCACGCAGCCGAGAAGTCGTTCAACAATCACTGGGGCGTGCCGCTGACGCTCGCGCGCATGCCGGCCTCGGTCCGTTACGGCGTGTTCGAGATCGGCATGAACCACGCGGGCGAGATCGCGCCGCTGTCTAGGCTCGTGCGGCCGCAGGTGGCGATCATCACCACGGTCGAGCCGGTGCACCTGAAGTTCTTCTCCTCGGTTGCGGACATCGCCGAGGCGAAGGCGGAGATCTTCGCCGGGCTCGAGCCAGACGGCACGGCGGTCTTAAATCGCGACAATCCGTATTTTGATTTGCTGCAGCGGCGTGCGCGCGAAGCGAAAGCGCGCGTCATCTCGTTCGGGCGCCACGCAGATGCCGACGTTCGTCCCGAGGTGCTCACGCTCGGTGCCGACGGCACCGAGATTGTCGCGCGCTTCGGCGACAAGCGCGTCACCTACCGTCTCGCCGCGCCAGGGGGCCACATCGCGCAGAACTCGCTTGCGGTCGTGGCGGCCCTTTTCGCGCTAGGCGCCGACGTCGAGGCAGCGGTGCCGGCGCTCGCCGGGATCACCGCCGCGAAGGGCCGCGGCGCGCGCCGCGAGCTCGCTGTCAATGGCGGCGCCATATTGCTGATCGACGAGAGCTATAATGCCAATCCCGCGTCCATGCGCTCCGCGCTTGCGGCCATGGCGACGGTTCCGCGCCAGCGGTTTCAGCGCCGCATCGCAGTTTTGGGCGATATGCTCGAGCTTGGGGACGACTCCGGCCGTCTGCACGAGGACCTGAAGGAACCAGTTGACGCGGCCGAGGTCGATCTGGTCTTTGCCTGTGGTCCGCACATGCAGCGGCTCTATGCCGCGCTGCCGGCGGCGCGGCGTGGCGAATGGGGGTCCACGTCGCAGGATATCCTCGAGCCGCTCGTCGTCGCGGTGCGTGCCGGCGACGTCGTGATGATCAAGGGCTCGCTCGGATCACGAATGGAGCCGCTGGTGGAGGCGTTGGTGCGCAAGGCTGAGACGGGGCCGGTTGCACGTTGAGTGGGGCACTGGGTGGGCACTGAGAGCCGCGAGCCGAGGTCAACCGGCCGCTGCCGGAGAGGTTGAATGCTTTACGAGCTCGTGAACTTCAGCGACCAGATCGCGGTGCTGAACGTTTTCAAGTACATCACCTTCCGCACGGGCGGAGCCATCTTCACCGCATTGCTGTTCGTGATGCTGTTCGGACCCGGCATCATCGACCTCTTGCGCGTGAAGCAGGGCAAGGGCCAGCCGATCCGCGACGACGGTCCCAAGACTCATCTCCTCAAGGTCGGAACGCCGACCATGGGCGGCCTCATGATCATCGCCGGCGTGACGGTGGCGACGCTGCTTTGGGCCCACCTCGGCAACCCTTACATCTGGATTGTGCTTGGCGTCACCCTCAGCTACGGCGCCATCGGCTTCTACGACGACTACCTCAAGGTGACGCGACGCACGAGTTCGGGCTTCTCGAGCCGAATACGGCTGTTGCTCGAACTGCTCGTCGCGGCGATCGCAACCTTCCTTGTGATGTGGGCCGGACCACCGGAGATCTCCCAGGTGCTCACGGTTCCCTTCTTCAAGAACGTCGTGTTCGAGCTGGGGCCGTTCTTCGTGCTGGTCGGCATCATCGTCATCGCGGGCGCCGGCAACGCGGTCAACCTGACGGACGGTCTCGACGGGCTCGCCATCGTCCCGGTCATGATCGCGGCCGCCACCTTCGGCCTCATCACCTACCTCATCGGCAACGCCAAGTTCGCGCAGTATCTGCAGGTCCACTACGTCGCCGGCACCGGCGAGTTGGCCGTCATCTGCGGCGCGCTGATCGGGGCGGGCTTGGGCTTCCTGTGGTTCAACGCGCCCCCCGCCATGATCTTCATGGGCGATACGGGCTCTCTTGCGCTGGGCGGCACGCTCGGCGCCATCGCGGTCGCAACCAAGCACGAGATCGTGCTGGCGATCGTCGGCGGCCTGTTCGTGCTGGAAACGCTGTCGGTCATCATCCAGGTCGGGTCCTACAAGATGACGGGTAAGCGTGTGTTCCGAATGGCCCCGCTGCACCACCACTACGAGCAGCAGGGCTGGCAGGAATCGACGGTCGTCGTGCGCTTCTGGATCATCTCGGTGGTGCTGGCGCTCGTGGGCCTCGCTACCTTGAAGCTGCGCTAGGGGCGGCCGGATCGGGCGAACCGCGGTAGATTTGCCCATGATTCGCATCACCACGTTCGCGGGCAGGCGGGTCGCGGTCTTCGGCCTCGGCGGCTCCGGCATAGCGACGGCGCGCGCGCTTATCGCGGGCGGGGCCGACGTGGTGGCGAGCGACGACAGCGCCGCGAGCGTGGCGGCTGCGGCCGCCGAAGGCATCCCGACTGCGGACCTGAAGGAGGCGAACTGGGCGACGTTCTCGGCGCTGGTGCTGGCGCCGGGCGTGCCACTCACCCATCCCGAGCCGCACTGGACCGTGCGGCAGGCGAGGTTCGCCGGGCTAGAGGTCATCGGCGATCTTGAGTTGTTCGCACGCGAGCGCCGTGCTCAGTCTTTCGAAGTGCCGTTCATCGCCATCACCGGCACCAACGGCAAATCGACGACGACGGCGCTGACCGCGCACATCCTCAAGGCCGCGGGGCGCGATGTGCAGGTCGGCGGCAACATCGGCACGGCCATGCTTTCGCTTGCGGAGTTTGCGCCGGGGCGCCACTACGTCATCGAGTGCTCGTCCTATCAGATCGATCTGGCGCTAAGCGTCGATGCGACAGTCGGCATCCTACTCAACATTACGCCCGACCATCTCGACCGCCACGGCACCATCGAGAACTACGCCGCGGTGAAGGCGCGGCTCGTGCGCGCGGCACAGGCCGCCGTTGTCGGGGTCGACGATACTTACTGCCGCGCGATCGCGGATGAGCTGCGCGAGCATCGCGGCGGCCGACGGCCGTCCCAGGTCATGCGTCTTTCCATCCGACCCAACGCCGAGTGCGACATCGGCGTCGACGGCCGCCTTATCGTGCTGAAGCGCGGCGGCGGCATCACCGAGATCGCTGACCTCACCGGCATCGGCTCGCTGCGCGGCGCGCACAACGCGGAGAACGCCTGCGCCGCCGCGGCCACGCTGCTGATGCTCCGCGATCCGCTGACGCCGGTTGAGATCGCAGCCGGCATGAAAAGCTTCCCAGGGCTCGCCCACCGCATGGAGGAGCTTGGGCGGCAGGGCCGCACGCTGTTCGTCAACGACAGCAAGGCGACGAATGCAGACAGCGCGGAAAAGGCGCTGCTATCTTTCCCGCGCGACGTTTATTGGATCCTCGGCGGCAAGCCGAAAGCGGGCGGCATCGCGAGCTTAGCCGCACTCTTTCCTCGCCTCACCAAGGCCTACCTTATCGGCGAGGCGACGGAGGAATTCGCGGCCACGCTCGATGGCCGCGTTCCATTCGAGCGCTGCGGTACGCTCGACATGGCGACCGAGGCTGCCGCGCGCGACGCGGCCGCGTCTGCCGCGCCCGAGCCGGTGGTGCTGCTGTCGCCTGCCTGCGCCTCGTTCGACCAGTACCGCAACTTCGAGGTGCGCGGCGACGCCTTCCGCGCTCTCGTCGCGGCGCTCCCCGGCATCGCGCTCGCGGGGCGCGCCGCATGAGGGTCTGGCGCGACGACCGCAGCCGCGTCGCCGAATGGTGGTTCACCATCGACCACGTTCTCGTCGGCGCGATCCTCGCGATCGTCTTCGCCGGCCTCGTGTTCTCGCTGGCGGCGAGCCCGGCGGTCGCAATCAAGAAGGGGCTCCCCACCTACTACTTCGTCGAGCGCCACTTCCTGTTCTCCGCCATCGGCGTGCTCATCATGTTGGCGATCTCGTTGTTCTCGCCGCGCGGCGTACGGCGCTTGGCGCTCGTGCTCTTTCTCGTCGCGGTCTGCGGCATGGTCGCGGTGCACTTTGTCGGGCCGGAAACGCACGGCGCACGCCGCTGGCTCAATTTCGCGGGCCACTCGTTCCAGCCGTCCGAGTTCGCCAAGCCCGCGTTCGTGATCCTTTCGGCGTGGCTGTTCGCCGAGAGCGAGGCACGCACCGACATGCCGGCGTTGCCGCTGGCGATCCTGATGGCCGTGCTGTTTGCGGCCCTCCTGCTGTCGGAGCCCGACGTTGGCCAGACGATGCTCGTCACCATGGTGTGGGCGACGCTGTTCTTCCTCTCCGGGCAGCCGCTGCTGGGCGCCGGCATCATCGCGGCCTGCGGCGCATTGGGCTTCGCCTTCGCCTACTCGACCTTCGAGCACGTGCGCTATCGCGTCGACAAGTTCCTCGCTCCCACGCCCGGCGACTACTCGCAGCTCGACCGCGCCATCAAGTCCTTCTCCGAAGGCGGCTTCTTGGGCCGGGGACCCGGCGAGGGCACCATCAAGGCGGTGCTGCCCGACGCTCACACCGACTTCATCTTTGCCGTCGTCGCCGAGGAGTACGGGGTGGTAGCTTGCCTGGTGCTGCTTGGGCTTTTTGCCTTCGTCGTCATGCGCGCGCTCATCAAGGCAGCGCAGGAGCCGGATGCGGCGACACGGCTGTCGATCCAGGGGCTCGCGCTCATGTTCGGACTGCAGGCGCTGATCAACATGGGCGTCAACGTGGGTCTCTTGCCGGCAAAGGGCATCACGCTGCCCTTCGTGTCGGCGGGCGGCTCGTCGATGCTGGCGGTGTCGATCACGCTCGGCATGCTATTGGCTTTGACGCGGCGCCGGCCCGACGTGGCGCGGCTGAAAACACCACCCGTGCTGCCGGGTGTCGGCGGCTTGCAGGCAACGGTGCGCGAATGAGAAGCGATCAACCCTCGGTGCTGTTGGCCGCGGGCGGAACCGGCGGCCACCTGTTCCCCGCGCAGGCGCTGGCCGAGGAGCTGGCGCGGCGCGCCATCCTCGTCGATCTGGTGACGGACACGCGTGGCGACCGCTACGGCTCGAGCTTCCCTGCGCGCAAGGTGTACCAGGTGCCGTCGGCGACGCTCGCCGGCTCCTCGCCCATCGCGATGGCGCGCACGGCACTGATGCTGACGCGCGGGCTTGGCGCCGCGTTCGCGCTGTTGGGGCGCATCAAGCCTAAGGCGGTCGTCGGCTTCGGCGGCTATCCGACGTTCCCGCCCCTGAAAGCTGCGCGGCTGCGCGGCATCCCGACGATCCTGCATGAGCAGAACGCCGTGCTCGGCCGCGCAAACCGCATGCTCGCCAAGGGCGTGACGCGCATCGCGACCTCGTTTGAGCGCACGAAGTTCCTCACGCCCGAGCTCGAGCCGAAGGTCAGGCTTACCGGCAACCCGGTCCGCTCGGCGGTGATCGCTGCCGCGCAACGCCCCTATTGGGCGCCTGAGCGCGCCGGTCCCATCGAGCTCGTGGTGTTCGGCGGCAGCCAGGGCGCGCGCTTCTTCTCTGAGAGCGTGCCGCCGGCGCTCGCGCGTCTGCCGGCGGACGTCCGCGCCCGCCTCCACGTGATCCAGCAGGCCCGCATCGAGGACGTGAGCAAGGTTGGCTGCCTCTACCGCGATGCGCAGATCAAGGCCGATGTGGCGGCCTTCTTTGGCGACCTGCCCGAGAAGCTGTCGAAGGCGCACCTCGTGGTCGCCCGCTCCGGCGCCTCCACCACGGCGGAGTTAACCGTCATCGGCCGCCCGGCGATCCTCGTTCCCCTGCCGCACTCGCTCGACAATGATCAGCTCCAGAACGCGGCGAGGCTTGCCGAATCGGGCGCGGCTTGGTGTATCGAGCAAAAGGATTTGTCGCCCGAGCGGCTTTCGCGCGACATTGGGGAGCTGCTGAGCTCTCCCGATAAGCTCAGCCGGGCGGCGGGGGCCGCCAAGAGCCTGGGGAAGCCCGACGCGGTCGAGCGTCTGGCCGACCTGTTGGAGGAGCTGTTGGGTCACGGTTAGGGATCAAGCCCCGAAGGGGGTCCCCGGCGCCATATGCGGGCCACGAAGCTGGCGGCATTAGGCGTCGGCACGAGGGACGAGGGAACTAAAACCATGCAGATGCCCCGCGAGATCGGGACCTTCCACATCATCGGAATCGGCGGCATCGGCATGAGCGCCATCGCCGAAATCCTGCTCGCCAAGGGTTATTCGGTCCAGGGCAGCGACCAGAAGGACAGCGCGAACGTGCGCCGCCTGCGGGCGAAGGGCGTGCGCGTGTTCATCGGGCACGATCCAGTCAACCTCGTCGGCGCCCGCTTCGTCGTCATCTCGAGCGCGGTGAAGTCGGGCAACCCAGAGCTGGAGGCGGCGCGCGCCAAGGGCTTGCCCGTCATCCGCCGCGCTGAGATTCTCGCCGAGCTGATGCGCCTCTATTCGACGGTCTCCGTTACCGGCACGCACGGCAAGACGACGACGACCTCGCTCATTGCCCACGTCTTCACCGAGAGCAAATACGATCCGACCGTGATCTCCGGCGGCATCATCAACCAATGGGGATCGAATGCACGCCTCGGCAAGGGCCAGTGGATGATCGTCGAGGCCGACGAGAGCGATGGCACCTTCGTGCGCCTGCCGACCGAGATCGGCATCGTGACCAACATCGATCCTGAGCACCTCGACCACTTCGGCTCGATCGAGAACATGCACCGGGAGTTCGAGACCTTCTTCCGCAATATTCCCTTCTACGGCCTCGCCGTCACCTGCATCGACCATCCGGTCGCGCGCGACATGATCGAGCGGCTGGAATTGCGCCGCGACGGCCGCCGGCTGCTGACCTACGGCACCACGCGCGGGGCCGATCTCCAGTTGCGCGGGCTGCGCTACGAGCGCGGCTCCATCGTCATCGACGCGGAGCTTGGCGCGCGCGTGCGCGGAGGTGCGCGTGCGATCCGCGGCTTGACGGTGCCGATCCTCGGCCAGCACAACGCTTTGAACACGCTCGCCGCTATTGCCGCCTGCAGCGAGGCCGGCCTCTCGGACGAGGCGATCCGCGCGACGCTCGCCACGTTCACCGGTGTCAAGCGCCGCTTCGAGCTCACCGGTACCTGGAACGACGCGGCGATCTACGACGACTATGGCCATCACCCGGCGGAGATCGCGGCCGTGCTCGCGGCCGCGCGCCCGGGTGTGCGCGGACGGCTCATCGCCGTGTTCGAGCCTCACCGCTACACGCGCGTGCACGATCTCTTCGGCGAGTTCTGTGCCTGCTTCCGCGACGCCGACAGCGTCATCGTTGCACCGCTCTACTCAGCCGGCGAGCCACCCATCGACGGCATCGACCACCACTACATCGCCGAAGGCATCCGCACCGCGGGGCACCCTGCGGTCGCCTCCATCGAAAGCCCGCGCGACCTCGTTCCGCTCCTGCGCCGCACGCTGCGGCCGGGCGATACGGTCGTGTGTCTCGGCGCCGGCACTTCGACCGAGTGGGCGCATGCGCTTCCCGATTGGCTCGGCAACAATGACCAGGAACCGAGACGCGCCGGCGGCGCGCACTAGCGCGTTCTAAATGCGCCGGGGAGGCGCCCGTTGACGTTTCCTGACCTCACCGCCGACCTCAAGGTGAAGCTGCCCGACTTGAAGGGCCGGCTCGCCGCCAACGTGCCGTTGGCGGACATCACCTGGTTCCGCGTCGGCGGCCCCGCGCAGGTGCTGTTCACTCCCGCCGACGAGGCTGACCTCGCCTACTTCCTCAAGCATGCGCCGAGCGATTTTCCGGTGACCGTCGTCGGGCTCGGCTCCAACCTGCTGGTGCGTGACGGCGGCGTCCCCGGCATCGTGATCCGCTTGGGCCGCGGCTTCGGCAACGTCGCCGGCGAGCCCGGCAGTCGCGTCCGCGCCGGCACCGCCGTGCCCGACGTGAAGGTCGCGCGCGCAGCAGCCGATGCGGGTATCGCTGGGCTCGCGTTCTATCGCGGCATCCCCGGCTCCGTAGGCGGCGCCCTGCGCATGAATGCCGGGGCGCACGGCCGCGAGACGAAGGACGTTCTCATCGGTGCCCGCGCCGTCGACCGGAAGGGCAACGTGCACGAGCTCTCGCTCGCCGACATGGGCTTCACCTACCGCCACTCGGACGTGCCTGAAGATTTCATCCTCACCGAGGCGCTCTACCAAGGGATGCCCGGCGAGCCCGCCGCGATTCTGCGCGAGATGGACGAGGTCGCCGACTATCGCGAGAAGAACCAGCCGATCCGCGAGCGCACCGGCGGCTCGACCTTCAAGAACCCGCCGGGAAATAGCGCCTGGAAGCTGATCGACGAGGCCGGCTGCCGGGGCCTGCGTGTCGGCGGAGCCAAGGTCTCCGACATGCACTGCAACTTCCTTATCAACGAGCGCGGCGCCACGGGCGAAGACATCGAGCGGCTCGGTGAGACCATACGCGCGCGGGTGAAGGCGCGCACGGGCATCATGCTGCAGTGGGAGATCATCCGCTTAGGGCTTCCGTTGCCCGGCTGCGCCACGGGCGAAGCGCTCGCGGAGGCGGCGTTCTCATGATCGGTCAGGTCGGTATCGGGAAAGCGCCCGAGCGCACGCGCGAGCATGTGGCCGTGCTGATGGGCGGTCTTTCCGCCGAGCGCGAGGTGAGCCTGCGGTCGGGCGCCGCCGTTGGTGCCGCACTCGCCAGCGAGGGCTATCGCGTCACCCCACTCGACGTTGGCCGCGACGTGGCCGCGAAGCTCGCCGAGATTAAGCCCGACGTGTGCTTCAACGCGCTGCACGGCCGCTTCGGCGAGGACGGCTGTATCCAGGGTGTGCTCGAATGCGCCGGCATCCCCTACACGCACTCGGGCGTGCTCTCGTCCGCACTCGCCATGCACAAGGAGCGGGCGAAGGACGTCATGGGTCCGGCTGGCGTGCCTGTCGCCGACGCCGAGGTGGTGACACGCCGGCAGGCGCTCGAGCGCCACGTGCTGGAGCCGCCGTATGTCGTGAAGCCGGTGGCGGAGGGGTCGAGCGTAGGCGTGGTGATCGTGCTGCAGGGCGCCAACCGCCCGCCGGAGCTGATCGGCCAGGGTGGCACCCCCGACGATATCGTCATGGTCGAGCGCTACATCCCGGGCCGCGAGCTCACCTGTGCGGTCATCGGCGACTTCGTCAGCGACGTGATCGAGATCGTGCCGCTCAAGGGCCTCGCCTTCTACGATTACGAGGCCAAATACGCCGCCGGTGGCTCCAAGCATGTGCTTCCGGCCGAAATTTCACCCGATGTTTACCAATTGGTCCGGAAATACACGTTGGCCGCCTGCCGGGCGCTTGGCTGTCGTGGCGCGGCGCGGGCGGACTTTCGCTACGACGACAGGGCCGATGGGGCGGGCGAGTTGATCTGCCTTGAAGTGAATACCCAGCCGGGGATGACGGAAACTTCTTTGGTACCCGAGCTGGCACAACATGCGGGCTGGTCGTTCGGCGAGCTCGTGCGCTTTTTGGTCGAGGATGCGAGTTGCAACAGGTAGGGGGCGTTGCTGAATCCTCGTGGCGGGTGCAACACGCACCAGCGCCCAACCCCCCCGCGGCCCCACCCAACGATCTTCAAAGCCACCCCTCCGCTCGTGCCGCAGCTTCCCTGGGCCCCCTCCCGCCTTCGCCGTTGGCCCGCCGACTGATGCGCCGGCGCGCGCTTGGCCGCAAGCTTGGTCTAGCGGTATTTGCTGCGCTTTCCGGTGCGCTTGCCTTCTCGCTGCTCACCGACGCCGGGCGCCAGACGCGGGAAGCCATGTCGCTGCTGCCCGAGGCCGATCAGGTGCTGTTCTGGACCGGCCTGCGCATCGACCAGGTCGCCTTGAGCGGCCAGCGCTTCACCCCCGATTCCGATATCTTCGACGCGCTCGATCTCGCCAACGCGCGCTCGCTCCTTACCTTCCACAGCAACGCCGCGCGGGGGCGCATCGAGGCGCTGCCGTGGATCGAGACGGCGAGCATCACGCGCGAGATCCCGGGCGCGCTGGAAATCCGAGTCACCGAGCGCAAACCGACAGCCCTGTGGCTGCACGAGGGGCGGGAGATTCTCATCGATTCAACGGGCCGCGTTCTCTCGGCCTTGAAGCACGGCACGCGCGTGAAGCTGCCGCGTATTGCCGGCGAAGGCGCGCCCGAGCATGCCCAGGCGCTGCTCGAGCTGCTCGCCCGCTATCCCGGCGTCGCCGAGCGCTTCGAGGTTGCCGAGCGCGTCGGCGGCCGGCGCTGGTCACTGCGCTTTAGGAATGGGGTCAGGGTGGAGCTCGGCGTCGACCGCGAGGCGGTTGCCTTCGCCGCGCTGTCGTCGTCGGAGGACCTCGGCAAGCTGCTCGACGGCCACGATCTGATCATCGACCTGCGCACACGCGGCCGCATCACTGTGCGCGCCGCGGGCCCCGAGGCCAGCGCGCAGACCGCATCCAACACGCAAAGCTAGGGGTCCAGAAATTGACGATGCTGAGCCGCGAACGACCCGAAGGCAGGAACGCCGCCATCGTCGGCCTGCTCGATATCGGCACGAGCAAGATCGCCTGCCTCATCGCTGCGCTGGAGCCCGCCGAGGGGCAGCCGTCGGGCGCCCGCGCCAAGGTGCTGGGCGTCGGGCACATGCGCTCGAAGGGTTTGAAGGGCGGCGTCATCACCGATCTCGCCGAGTCGGAGGCCGCCATCCGCGCGACCATCGCCCAGGCCGAGCGCATGGCGCACGTGACGCTCGAGGAGGTGTTCGTATCGGTGTCCTGTGGACGGCTGCAGTCGTCGAATTTCACGGCCACCGCAGACATCGAGGGTGGCGTCGTGCGGGCTGAGGACATCGACCGGCTGATGGCGGCCGCACGCTCCTATGCCGAGCGCGACGGCCGGACGCTGATACATCTCAACCGCATCGGCTTCCGTCTCGACGGCGTCTCCGGCAGCAAGGATCCGCGCGGCATGGCGGCCGAGCGTCTCGCAGCCGACCTGCACACGGTCGCCGCGGACGAGGGCCCGGTTCGCAACCTCCTGCTCGTGGTCGACCGCTGCTATCTGTCGGTGCGCGCGCTCGTCGCCGCGCCCTACGCCAGCGCCATTGCCGCCACCAGCGAGGAGGAGCGGCGCCTCGGGGTCACCTGCATCGATATCGGCGGAGGCACGGCCGGCGTCGCGGCGTTCGCCGAGGGCCATTTCATCCACGCGGCGACGGTCCCTATGGGCGGCCACCACATCACCCACGACATCGCGCACGCATTGCAGACGCCACTTGCAGAGGCCGAGCGAATCAAGACGTTGTATGGCACAATGATCCCCGCTCAATCGGACGAGCACGAGGTGTTTTCCTTTGCGCTCGCGGGCGAGGAGGAAGGCGCCCGAGGCCCTGCGACGAAGGCGCAGCTTTCGGGCATCATCCGCCCGCGGGTCGCCAACATCCTCGGTCTAGTGCGCGAGCGGATGGAGCAGGCGGGTGTCAGTGCCTACGCCGGGGAGCGCGTGGTGCTCACCGGTGGTTCGAGCGGGCTCGTCGGGCTCGGGGAGTTTGCCGCCAACACGCTTGGCCGGCCCGTTCGGGTTGCCAGGCCCCACCAGGTTGGCGGGTTGCCGCAGGGCGTGACCAGTCCGGCGTTCTCGACGGTAGCGGGTCTTCTTGCCGTGGCTGCGGCCGGGGGCGAGCAGACTGGAGCGTACGGGGGCGCCGAGGGCGCGGGTTATTTGGGTCGCGTCGGGCAATGGCTCAAGGCCGGTTTCGGTTGATCGGGCCTCAAGAAGTCGAAGGCGCATCCGCCCGGCGCCAGGAGCGGGAGAGGCCGAATGCCTGAAGTTCTCGGTCGAGCGGCTGATAGGAGCGCGCGGGCACGATGAGCATCAAGCTGCAGCTCCCCAAGCTCATGGATCTGAAGCCGCGGATCACCGTCCTCGGTGTCGGCGGCGCTGGGTGCAACGCCATCAACAACATGATCGCCGCGGGGCTGGAAGGCGTCGATTTCGTCGTCGCCAACACGGACGCGCAGGCGCTTGCCACTTCGAGCGCGGAGCACCGTCTGCAGCTCGGCGTCAACCTGACTGAAGGGCTCGGCGCAGGCTCGCGCCCCGAGATCGGCGAGGCGGCGGCCGAGGAGGCGATCGACGAGATCCGTACGCAGATCGCCGGTTCGCACATGGTCTTCATCGCCGCCGGCATGGGCGGCGGCACCGGCACGGGTGCTGCGGGCGTCATCGCGCGCGTGGCCAAGGAGCTCGGTATCCTCACGGTCGGCATCGTGACGAAGCCGTTCCACTTCGAGGGCGCGCGCCGTATGCGCATTGCCGAGGTCGGCATCGCGGAGGTGCGCAAGCACGTCGATACGCTGATCGTCATTCCCAACCAGAACCTGTTCCGCATAGCCAACGAGAAGACGACCTTCGCGGAAGCCTTCGTTTTGGCCGACCAGGTGCTCTATTCGGGCGTCGCCTGCATCGTCGATCTCATCATCAAGGAAGGCCTCATCAACCTCGATTTCGCGGACGTGCGCACGGTCATGAGCGGCATGGGCTCGGCTGTCATGGGCACGGGCGAGGCGTCCGGCGACCAGCGGGCGACGATCGCCGCCGAGGAGGCCATCGCCAACCCGCTCCTGGACGACGTCTCGCTCCGCGGTGCGCGCGGACTGCTGCTGTCCATCACCGGCGGGCGCAATCTGACGCTCTACGAGGTGGACGAGGCGGCGAGTCGGGTGCGCCAGGAGGTAGATCCCGAAGCCAACATCATCGTCGGCGCCACCTTCGACGAGACGCTGGGCGACCGTGTGCGTGTCTCTATCGTCGCGTCCGGCATGGCCCGCATCGAGGGACCGGCGGTGCAGACGCCGCGCAGTCCTGCCGATATGCGCGGGCGCATCCCGCAGCCGCAGCCGCCCGTAGAGCGGCCAGCGCCGGCCTATGCGCGTTCCGCCGACGAGGACGACATCAAACGGCGCCTGACGGAGGCGATCGGGCACGAGGCGAGCCGGCAAACGCCGCCCGCGGTGCCCGCATCCAACGGCGCCACACAGCAGATGCAACGCGAGCCGCATCGGGAAACTTGGCGCGCGCCGGGCAATGTGGTCATAGAGGAAGGCTTCTCGCCGTCGGCGTGGCCGCAGCCGGCCACGCGCTCAACCGCACACGAGGGCGGTGCAGCCCCGAGCCGGGCCGAGCAATTCACCCCGGCGCCGCCGACGGACATCCGCCGCTCATCGCGCCGCATGCCCGACGTCGACGACTTCCCGCCGGTCGCGCAGCGCGAGTACCGCGCCAAGGTCGGGCCGGCTCACGTTAACCCTCCGCCAGCGCCGCGCATTGCAAGCGGACGAGAGGTGCCTGAGGAGGCGCCGCGGCGCGGTTTGCTACAGCGCCTGATGAGTCGGGCGCGTCGTTCGCAGGAGCCGGAAGCTCCATCCCATTATGACGATCAGCACCGCGGACCCGGTGCGCATGTCGACAGCCAGAGCTGGTGGCAGCAGGACAGCGATTCGAACCCCGACGATGTTGTGGATGAGCAATCGCCCTTGCCCATGGTGTTCAATCGCCAACGCAGCTAGACCCGCCAACAGGCCGAATCGGCCCTATTTTACAGGCGTGGTTGTTCGGTAACACAGTGTAAGAAACCGTGATTTGGCTCACCTGTTGGGGTGAGAGTATCGTTCACTTTGTTAACGACGTTGTTCGGGATGTCCCCACGCTTCCAAGGGCGCAGCCGCTAAAGACGCCCAGGAAGGTTAACGCAGATCGCGAATTGGGACGCGAACAATCGCCGGGGGTGGGACGGGGTCGGGGCTCTTTCCGATTACCGTCGCCAAGACGACATCGAGGGACGGCGCAATATGTCGAATCGATTTATCGGCGCGCGACAGACCACGATTGCGCGCGAGATCGAGGTGACAGGGACGGGGGTCCACAGCGGAGCGCCAGTATCGGTTATCCTGCATCCTGCAGCAGCCGACACTGGGCTCCGTTTTCTTGTCACCAAGCGCGGCCGCGTGGCCGCGGAAATTCCTGCCAACGTCGACCACGTCAAGAACCTGACGCTGTGTACGGTGCTCGGCAACGACACCGGCGTCACCGTCGGCACGGTCGAGCATCTTCTTGCCGCCCTGCGCGGCCTTGCGATCGATAACTGCATCATCGAGATCGATAGCAAGGAAGTGCCGATCATGGACGGTAGCGCGGCGCCGTTCGTCGAGCTGATCGACGAGGTCGGGCTCCGTGAGCTCTCCGCGCCGCGCCGGTTCATCAAGGTTCTGAAACCGGTCCGCGTCGAGGAAGGCGATAGCTGGGGCGAGCTTGTTCCCCACGCGGGCTTCCACCTCGACGTCGAAATCGACTTCACCTGCTCGCTCATCGGCCGTCAGCGCATTTCCTACGAGATGAGCCCCGGCATCTTCCGCAACGAAATCTGCCGCGCCCGCACTTTCGGCTTCATGAGCGATGTGGAGCGCCTCTGGAAAGCCGGCCTAGCGCTCGGCGCCAACCTCAACAACACTATCGCCATCGGCGAGAACAAGGTCATGAACCGTGACGGCCTCCGTCATCCGGATGAGTTCGTGCGCCACAAGATGCTCGACGCGGTGGGCGATCTCGCCCTTGCCGGCAAGCCGCTGCTAGCGGCCTATCGCTCGGTCCGCGGCGGCCATCGCCTCAACTCCTTGGTGCTGCAGGCCCTGTTCGCCGATGCCGAGGCGTGGACCATCGTCCAGTCGCCGCGCGTGCGCGAGCGTGCGCCGGTCGAGATGGGGTTCGCTGTCGCGGCGGGCGAGTAACACGCCAGATCGGATTTCGCGGCGCGGCCGGCTCCCTGGAGCGGGCCGCGATCGTTTCCGGGGTGCCACACGGCAAGCCAAGAGGCTCGTCGGCCAAGCGAAAAGCCAAACAACAACCATAATCACCGCCTAGCCAAAGAACTGGTGCGGACAGCTCCGAGATGATGGTTTCGCCGCCGTCTCTTCGTATGCTAGGGGTGGCGCCCAAGGGGAGTCCAAGGGTGCGCGACGACGGGTGGGTAGGTTGAGCCACGAGCACCGATAAGAAAGCAGGCTCATGCGGCGCGAGGGGACAAGGCAAAATTCGAGCGTGCGGCGGGTCCTCAACGGGCTCGTGCGTGGCATCGCCTGCGCAGCCGTTGTTGCTTCGCTCGCAGGGTGTGCGTCCTCCGGCGACGCCACCGCGGCGTTGAACCCCGATCCACCGTCGAAAATGTTCGCCGACGCCGACGCGCTCATGACCAAGGGCAAGTTCGACGCCGCCGCTAAGAAATTCGAGGATGTGGACCGCGAGCATCCCTATTCGCCGGAAGCGCGCCGCGCCATCGTGATGGCGGCCTACGCCTACTACAAGGACGGCAAGCTGCCCGAGGCCATCGCCTCGGCCGAGCGCTACACCACGCTACATCCCGGCACCAAGGAAGCGCCGCTCGCGCACTTCATCATCGCGTCGTCCTACTTCGACCAGATGGGCCAGGCCGACCGCGACCAGGAATCGACCCGCAAGGCGCTCGCCGAGCTCAGGACGCTTAAGACGCGCTACCCCGACAGCGAGTACGCCCGCAACGCCGACAACCGCATCCGCCTGTGCATGGACACGCTGGCGGCGCAGGAGATGAACGTCGGTCGTTACTACATGCAGCACAACAATCCGGTAGCGGCGATCAACCGCTTCAAGACGGTCGTCACCGACTACCAGACGACCGCCCACGTCGAGGAGGCGCTTTACCGGCTCACCGCGGCCTATATGTCGCTCGGCATCGCCTCGGAAGCCCAGAACGCGGCTGCCGTGCTGGGGCACAACTTCCCCAACTCGAGCTGGTACAAGGAATCCTATGCGCTGCTGCAGAAGGAGGGTCTGCAGCCCAACGCGACCAGCAGCTCCTGGTTTGCGAGCATCTTCGGCTCGTCGCCGAAGAAGGTGCAGCCGGCTGCGACGCAGCCGCCGCCCGCCGCCCCACCGGTAGCGGCGCCGCCCGCGCAGCAGAAGGACCCGGACCCCTGGACGCCTGTGGGGCCGGCCCCGCCGTCGACGCTCGGCGGACCGGAGGCCTCGATGCTCGGCGGCCCGCGCACTTAAACCCCGTCTCCGCAGGCGTTCTTCTCCTCGCAATGCGGGCTTGGCACCCCATCTACACCGTCGTTGCAGCGACGCCGGGAATCCAAATTCCATAAAATTGGATCGGCCGCACTGCGCGGACATTGAGACGGCAGAACGATCACCGGAATTGCCCGCTGGACGCAAATGTCGAACGGCGATTGGAGCGTTTTCCCGTCCGCCCGGTTCCGCTATGCCTTGGGTGGATGCCGCAGCAGCCCGAGTCGATGATCGGACACGCCGATGACGAAGCCGATGACTAAGAGAAAGGATGCGAGCGCTGCCGCCATCTCCGATCTCAGTCAGGCCGAGGCCAAGGATGAGCTGAAGCGGCTCGCTGCCGTCATTCGCCATCACGACGAGCTCTACTATCAGCAGGATGCGCCCGAGATCTCGGATGCCGAGTACGATGCGCTGCGCGTCCGCAACGACGCGATCGAGGCGCGCTTTCCCAAGCTCGTGCGCCCCGACAGTCCGTCGCGGCGCGTCGGTGCGGCGCCCGGCGACGGCTTCGGCAAGGTCCGCCACCAGGTGCCCATGCTGTCGTTGTCGAATGCCTTCGACAACGAGGACGTCACCAAGTTCGTCGAGCGCGTTGCGCGGTTCTTGGGTCTCGGCACGGACGACAAGATCGCCTTCACCGCCGAGCCGAAGATCGACGGGCTATCGATCTCGATCCGCTATCAGGGCGGCCGCCTCGTCGAGGCCGCCACGCGCGGCGATGGCAGCGAAGGCGAGAACGTGACGAAGAACATCATGACCATCGCGGAGATCCCCCACCAGCTCAAAGGCCGGAAGGTGCCCGAGGTAATCGATGTGCGCGGCGAGATCTACATGGGGCACGAGGAGTTCGCCCGCCTCAACGCCGAGCAGGAGGCCTCCGGCGGCAAGGAGTTTGCCAATCCGCGCAACGCCGCCGCCGGCTCGCTGCGTCAGCTCGACCCTACGATCACGGCCTCGCGGCCGTTGCGCTTCTTCGCGTATGCCTGGGGCGAAGCCTCCGAGCTGCCGGCCGACACCCAATCGGGCGTCTACGCGGCGTTCGCCAAGTGGGGGCTGCCGGTCAACCCGCTCGCCCGCGTGTGCGAGGGAGCGGACGAGCTTATCGCCTACTATGAGAGGTTGGCGCTCGACCGCGCTTCCCTCAGCTACGACATCGACGGTGTCGTCTACAAAGTGAACCGGCTCGCGCTGCAGGAGCGGCTCGGCTTCGTGTCGCGCTCGCCGCGCTGGGCGATTGCGCATAAGTTCCCGGCCCAGCAGGCGATGACCATCCTCCGCGGCATTGACATCCAGATCGGGCGCACGGGCGCGCTCACCCCCGTCGCAAGGTTGGAGCCGGTGACTGTGGGGGGTGTCGTCGTTACCAATGCAACGCTGCACAACGAGGACGAGATAGCGCGCAAGGACGTGCGCATCGGCGACACCGTGATCCTTCAGCGCGCTGGCGACGTCATCCCGCAGATCGTCGCCATCGTGCCGGAGAAGCGCCCAAAGGGGGCAAAGCCCTTCAAGTTCCCCGACCGCTGTCCAATCTGCGACAGCCACGCCGTGCGCGAGACCAACGAGAAAACGGGCAAGGTCGACGTGGTGCGCCGCTGCACCGGCGGCCTCATCTGCCCGGCCCAGCGGGTCGAGCGCCTGAAGCACTTCGTCTCGCGCAACGCGTTCGACATCGAGGGGCTGGGGGAGAAACACATCCAGGCCTTCTTCGACGACAAGCTGATCCAGTCGCCGGAGGACATCTTCACACTCGAAATGCGCGATCGGCGGGCCGAGGGTCGGCTCGAGGAGCGAGAGGGCTGGGGGCCGCAGTCGGCAACCAAGCTGTTCAACGCCATCGCGGCGCGGCGCAATATCGCGCTCGACCGCTTCATTTTCGCGCTCGGCATCCGCCACGTAGGTGAGACGACGGCGCGTCTCCTGGCCCGCTTCTACGGCACGATCGAGAATTTCCGCGCAGCCATGCTGGAAGCCGCCAAGGGCAAGGAGACCGAGGCTTTCCGCGAGCTCGATGCGATCGAGGGAATTGGCGAGGTGGTGGCCGAGGCGATCGCCGACTTCTTCGCCGAGCCACACAATGTGAAAGTTTTCGACGATCTGCTCGAATATGTCGCCCCGCAGCCGCTAGAGGCGCGCACGACCTCCTCGGCCGTGGCCGGCAAGACCGTCGTCTTCACCGGCACGCTGGAGAAACTCACGCGCGGGGAGGCGAAGTCGCAGGCCGAGCGCCTCGGCGCCAAGGTCGCGGGTTCAGTGTCGAAAAAGACCGATCTCGTTGTGGCCGGCGCCGACGCGGGCTCCAAGCTCACGAAGGCGCGCGAGCTCGGCGTCAAGGTGGTCGACGAGGACGAATGGTTGCGGTTGACGGGCGGCGGCGGCGATGGCTAGGTGCGCGGTCAGCGCACCGAAGGAGGCGATTTGCTCAAGCGGAGACGATTGCAATCGGGTGTGCGGCTCGGGCCCCCGTTCCCCATTCGCCTGTTGAACACGCTAGGACCGCTCGTGCGGGCCCTGGGACTATGGCCCCGCGTCGATACGGAAAAGCTGAAGCGGTTCGTCGAGCGCAAGTGGAAGCGCGATAATTGGCCGGCCCCGCTCTTGAGGGCACTGCCGCCGCGCGCGAAGGCCTTCAACGACGACATCAAGCCCTCGCTGTTCGGCGCGCGCGTCATCCGCAGCCAGTTCGAGCGCAGCGCCACCAACGCGCTCGGATTCGAGGACTACATCGCCCGCCACCCCGAGATACTCGACGAGCAGATCAAGCGCCCGCTGTTCGTGCTCGGCCTGCCGCGCACCGGCACCACGCTGCTGCAGCGGCTCCTGTCGCTGCACTCGGGCGCGCGGTTTCTCCCCTTCTGGGAGGCCTACCAGCCGTTTCCCCGCAACGCGAGCGCCTACAAGGGCGGCATCGACGGTCGTCTCGCCAAGGCGAAGCGTTCCATCGCCACGCTCAAATGGGTTGGACCCGAGCTCGACAAGATCCACCCGATCGAGGCCGAAGACCCGGAGGAGTGCTACCACCTCTTCCGCACCCACTTCCTGGTGCCGCCGGGCTTCGATTTCGGCTACCTGCCGAGCTACTGGCAGTGGTGGAACTCCTCTGCGCACGCCGACGTCTATCCCATGCACAAGCGCCAGCTGCAGGTGCTGCAGTGGCTCGACCGGCGCCAGCACTGGGTCTTGAAGTGCCCCAACCACCTGTCCGGCATCCGCCAGCTGCTCGACACCTATCCTGATGCGCGCATCGTCTATACGCATCGCGATCCGGAGAAGATCGTCGCCTCCCTGTGCAGCCTCACCGCGGTGACCTGGAGCATGACGTCGGACGACGTCGATCTCGGCCAGGTGGCGGAGTTCGCGCTCAACATGGCGGAGCGCTGCCAGGAGGCCGGGCGCGCCGCGCTCAAGACGATCCCGCGCGATCAGATCCTGCACGTCGCCTTCGACGAGCTCGTCGCCGATCCCGTGGGCAAGGCGCTGTCGATCTACGACCGCTTCGACTATCCCTTCGATCCCGAGCTCAAGGCGAAAATGACCGCCTGGCTCGCGAGCCATCCGAGCGACAAGCACGGCACGCACCGCTATCAGCTCAGCGACTTCGGGCTTACGGTCGACGACGTGCGCCGTCGCTTGCAGCCGCAGGAGCCTTTAGCGACTGTGGCGGCCGGCTGATGGCGGCTAGAGCGGCGCCGTCGCCGTGGCCAGCCAGCGGCGGGTCTCGGGATCGAGGTCAGGCGCGAGCGTCTCTGCAACCCGCGCGTGGTAGGCGTTAAGCCACGCGATCTCGTCAGGCCCGAGCATCTCCTTCACGATCAGCCGACGGTCGATCGGCGCCAGCGTCAGCGTTTCGAAACTCATCATCGGGCGGTCGCCGCCGGCGACGGTCGCCGGCTCCGTCACCAGCACCAGGTTCTCGATGCGGATGCCGTACGCGCCCTCCTTGTAGTAGCCGGGCTCGTTGGAGCAGATCATGCCCGGCAGCAGCGGGGCCATCCCCGCCTTGGAGATAGACTGCGGCCCCTCGTGCACGGAGAGGTAGCTGCCGACGCCATGGCCGGTACCGTGGTCGTAGTCGAGGCCGTGTTGCCATAGCGCACGGCGCGCGAGCGGGTCGAGGTCGATGCCGCGCGTGCCCTCGGGAAAGCGCGCGGTGGCAATCGCGAGGTGGCCCTTGAGCACGAGCGTGAAGCGCTCGCGCATCTCCGGCGTCGGCTTGCCGATGCCGACCGTGCGCGTAATGTCGGTGGTGCCGTCGAGATACTGCGCGCCGCTGTCGATGAGGAACAGCTCGCCCGCACGTAGCTTGCGGTTGGTCGCGGCGTTGACGCGGTAGTGCACGATGGCGCCATTGGGCCCGCTGCCGGAGATCGTGTCGAAGCTGATCTCGCGGAGCTGGTTCGTCGCGCGGCGGAAGCCTTCGAGCCGCCGCACGGCCTCGATCTCGTCGATCTCGCCGGGGGGTTGCGCGTCGAGCCAGGCGAGGAAGCGGACGATCGCGGCGCCGTCCCGCGCCTGGGCCGCGCGTGCGCCCTTGATCTCGGCTGAAGTTTTGACCGCCTTGAGCGCGAGACTGGGATCTGACCCGCGCGCAATGCGTCCGGGCCCACCAAGCGCGCGCGCGAACCAAGAGCTCGCAGTGTTCGGGTCGAGGCGCACGCGCTTCTTGGGCTTGCGCAGGGCCGTGATGCGGACGGAGAGGGCTTCGGGCGGGGAGAGCTTGGCAAATGCTTCCAGATGCGCGCGCGCAGCCGTGTCGATCTTCTCCGGCGCAATGAAGAGCTCGGGTTTTCCGCTCTGCGGGATGATGGCGAACGCGAGGGCGACGGGTATATGCGGAATATCGGCGCCGCGGATGTTGAACGCCCAGGCAATCGAATCGCTCAAGGTGAGGATGACCGCGTCGTGCCCGTCGGCCTTAAGCCTCTCCTGGATGTCGGTGATCTTGTCCTCCGCCGACCTTCCCGCGAGCTTCACCGGCTGCACGCTGACCGGGCTCATGGGTGGCGCCGGGCGCTCGCGCCCCCACAGGCGGTCGACGAGATTGCGCGCAATGGGACGCAGCTTGATGCCTTTGGCCTTGAGCGCGGCCGTGAGCCGCTCGACTTCGCCGACCGTGTGCAGCTTCGGGTCGTAGCCCACGGTCTGCTCGCGGCTCAAATGCTCGCTGAGCCACTCCGCGATGCGGCCGCGCGGCAGCTTCGAGACCTCCATCGTCGCAGAGTCGACCTCGGCGCGCGCCTGCACCGTGTAGCGGCCATCGACGAACAGCGCCGCCGCCTTCTTGCCGATGATCGCGAGTCCGGCCGAGCCCGAAAATCCCGTGAGCCACTTCAGGCGCTCGGCGCAGGCCGGGACGTACTCGCCCTGGTGCTCGTCGGCGCGTGGGATGAGATAGGCATCAAGCTTTGCCGCGGCCATGAGCCGGCGCAGCGCCTTGATGCGCGTGGTGGCAGCGCCGCGCTGGGCGGGGGCTTCGAAGGTCTGGAACATACGCCTTGTTTATTCGGGTCGCGGTGGCTGGGCAATCTCGCGTTGTGGTCAGCCGCGCTTGCGCAGCGTCAGCGTCGCCCAGCCGGCGATGCGGCGGTGCTCAGCGAGGGCGAACTTGTGCGCGCCGTAGGCCGCGATCACGGCCGGCGCCTCAGGCTCGAGCAGGCCGGAGAGAACGACGATGCCGCCTTTGTGCGTAGCCCTCCCAACCTTAGCGGCAAGCGCCTTGAGGGGGCCGGCGAGAATGTTGGCGATGATGAGGTCGAAGGGCGCGGCGTGGCGTAGCCAGGGGTGGGCGAGGCCGCTGGCGCAGGCAAACGCAATGCGGCTCTCGACCCCGTTGGCCTTGGCGTTCTCCGCGGCGACCGCGACCGCAACCGGATCATTGTCGGTCGCCAGCACCTGAGCTTGAGGCATCGCGCGTGCCGCGGCGATGGCGAGGATGCCCGATCCGCAGCCGAGGTCGAGGACGCGGGCGAACGTACGCCGGCGCGTCAGGCGGTCGATGGCTTGCAGGCAGCCCAGCGTAGTCGCATGGTGCGCGGTGCCGAAGGCCTCGCCCGCGTCGATGAGGATGGCGTTGAGGCTGCGTGGCACGCGCGCGCGATCATGCGTGCCGTGGACGGTGAAGCGGCCGGCCTGCACGGGTGGAAGCGCCGCCTGGGAGATGGCGACCCAGTTGAGGTCGGGGATGCTCTCAAGCAGCAGGGCGGGAAGCGCCCATCCTAGAATGCTGCCGAGCCGGGCGCGGAGCGGGTCGAGTGCCGGCGATGCGGGAAAGTAGGCTTCGACGCGCCAAGTTCCCGGGCCGGCCTCGAAGTGTGTGACCGCATCGGGCGCGGGACCGTGCAGGCTCTCGAGTGCGTCGGCGAGCGCGTGCGCGAAAGCGGGATCGGTGGTTTCGGCCGAGACCTTGCAGGGCCGGGGCATGTGCGGGTGAGCGCGTGCGGCCGCTTCGACGCCGGTCGCGCTCACGCGGAGCCTTCCGTGGCGCCTTCGAACTCCATGCCCTCAGCCGAAAGTGGCTCGGGCAACTCGTCGAGGAAGCGGTCCCACTTGGCGTCGATGTGCAGCGCCGCCTCCTTGGGCGGCAGCGTGACGAGCGTACCGTCGGGGCGCTCGGTGACGATGCCATCCTCGGTCAGGCGGCGCAGTGCGTCGGGGATATCGAAGTCCACGGCAACGCCGAAGCTCGTTGCGAGATACTGCTCGATCGCGGTGTCGATGTCGGGCAGATCCTGCTTGCGCGCGTTTTCCTTCGCCAGAACGCTGTAGAGCAGCATCTCCTCCTTGATGTCCTCCTCGGCCGCCCGGGCGGCGAGCTTCAGCATCACGCCGCGGTTGTCCGCCATCGAATGGAAGTAGAGGTTCTGCGCCATCACGACGAGATAGCGCTGCTTCTGGTTCATGAAGTTGATGGCCTGGCGGAAGGCGATGCCGCCGAGACCGAACACCGCGCCCACGGCAGCGAACGGGTTGGTCGCGAGCAAAGCAATCTTGCCGGCGGCGCCGAACGCGCCGAGCCCGAGGCCGCCGCTCGCGGTCGCGCCAAGCCGCAGCTTGTCATAAAGTCGGAACCGGACCTGCGTGTTGGGGAAGACCATCTCGAGATCGCTCCTCGGGATGTTCTTGAAGAGCTTCATGTAGATGTTTTCTTCCTTCACCTGCGGCGGCATCGACGCGCGGGCTCGTTTGACGAGCTTCTCGGCCTCCCTGCGGGTGAGCTTCTGCGCGGCCATGACCTCGCGCACGCGCACATCGAACGGCTTCAGCTTGAACAGCAGGAACAGCCGCTGGAAGATCGGAATGTCGAACTCTTCCTTGAGATAGAATTTGTGCCACCGGCGCCGCTTGTCGCGCTTGGTCGAGGCACCGCGGTAGAAGATCAACACCTCCTCGAAGGCTTCGAGGTCGACGAACAGGTCGAGACCGTAGGCCGAATCTCGCGTCAGGATCAGCTCAACGTCGCTCGAATCGATGCGCGTGTAGTTCGCCTGCTCAAGGATGCGCGCCATGCCCTGAACGACGCGCTTTTGCATGACGAGGCGCTCGTTCGGAGTGAAGGCGCGCGTCATCAGCAGGTCGCTGTCGGGGCTGAAAGGCTCGTAAGTCTCTTCCAACTCGTGCAGCTCAGCGTTGTATTGCTGGCGCCGCCAGTGATCGAGGTAGCGGAAGAAGCGCCGCGCCTCCTGCGCTCGGCCGCCGGGCCACGCGTTTGCCATCGTCAGGCGGTCGAGCAGGGCAAATCGTGTGACGGGGATGAACCGCTCGCGGCCACGCTGGCTTTCGGGCTTGACCGTGTCGAAGCCAGAGACTTTCGGTGCGGCGGTCGCGGTCGCGGCTGCGGCAGCGGGCGCGTTCGTGGAGCTGGAAGTGGCGGGAAAGAAGCCCGCGTTGGCCGTGGCATCCTGCGCATCTGCCGAAGGCATGATTTCCGCTCCCCACAACGCTGCGCGACCCGTGTGAAGGTGCCCACCTTGCAATCCCCAGAGCAGCCGGCGCGTGTCTAGCGGCTCTTCTAGGGCGCACCCTTCAGGTTGTCGAGACTACGCGAATGATCGTGCAGCATTTTGACGGCTGCGCACGCTGTTTCGCGTCGGGAGCGGCGCATTCAACGCGTCAAGAGCTGCCCGTTTTTGAGCCGTGCATAACGGCGGTTCCTGCCACAGTCGTGCCGCTCTTAGGGTTAACAGAAGGCAACGTGCGTACGACATCGAGGGGGATAGGGTGCGTCGCGTCCTTCGGATTTTGCTGCTGTCGAGCCTCGGACTCGCTGGCATGGGCTTCGCGGAAGCCCGCGAACGTCTTGTAATGCCGTTCGATTGTGGCCTCGACGGCGGCCGCATCAGGCTCTCGCCCGCCGTTTCCAAGAGCTACCCCATCATCGGCACGCGCGACCAGGAGGCCATCACCACCTGCCGGCCGCCGCTGGCGAGCGGCTGCCGCACCTTGATGGTGCACCGCTTCGTCATCTCCTGTGGCGGTGTGGGCGTCGCCTGGATGCGCGTCGTCGCCGCCATCGGGCACACGGGCGCGAGCCGCGCGTGGGTCGACGATGGCCGCCTCAACATCGTGCTGCCGACGCGCGATGCGCAAGGCCCTGGCGAAGGCTGCTACGACGGGCCGCCAGGGCGCGGACGCGATCGGCTCGAGCGCCGCGTGGTGTTCATGCAGGATTGCCTTCCCTGGCGTCGCCGTCTCGCCGACGTCGACCACGTGGTATTGCCCGAAGGTTTTGCACCGATTGGTGAGTTCGGGGCGCGGCTCCAGCTCGTCTCGGCCGATGCGGCCTATAGCGTCGATGAAGCGCGGCTCGACGCCGGCGAGGACGCGGCGCTGGCGACCGGGCCCGGCGAAACGCTACTTGCCAAAGCCGATCCGCAAACCTTGATCGAGCCGGCGGCGCCCTATGGCGCCCCACGCGGAGCGACGATGGCTGGCGACGACTGGGTGACCGTCGTTCGGGACGAGCGCGACTACGGCGTGCCGGCCCCGCAACCGAAAAGCACGAGCCTCTTCGATCCCTGGACGCTTTTCTTCGTCGCGTTGGGACTAGTGACAGTGGCTGGGGCTGCGCGCATGCGCTCTTCGCCGGCGTGGCCGGTGCGCGTCCTCGCCTCGGCTCTGCGTCTTACGCGCGCGTTCCGGCGCGACGCATCCGAGCGTGTTGCGAGCCGCGCCTTTTCAGCCCCCAACCTTTCCAACGCCGGCGCGGCGGTCGCAGCCTTTCTCGCGCAGACGGAAACTGCGGTCGCGCAACTCAAAGGCGCCGGGCCCCTGCGCGACGTGCTGCAGTCCGAGCTGAAACATCTGCGCGAGCGTTTGCGGAACGTCGAGACCGGCGTGCGCGAGGGCGTGTCCGCGGCCAACACGGGTCCGCACTATCGTGCGCTCGTGCGCGAGCTCGAGCGTATCCGCCGCATCGCCGAGAGCGCGGCGGCGAGCCTCTCGGGTGGGCGTCCGTCGGCCGCCTTGCCGCGCACCACGAGCGAGGCCTACGATGTGCTGGGCGTCAACGCCGACGTCAGCGAGGGCGTGCTCAGGAAGATCGTCGATGCGCTGCGCATGAGCTGGCATCCCGATCACGCGCGCGACGAGGAGGATAGGCTTGTGCGCGAGGAGCGTATCCGCCAGATCAACATCGCCTGGGACCTCATCACGGCGAAGCGCGAGGCCGCCTGAGGCGTCAGGTGTCGCGCATCGCCCGCCTCCTAGCCCCTGTTCCCGCGCATTGAGGAATTGGTAGGCGTGGCGGCCGTACGACTATTCCTGTTGATCCTGCTGATGGGCGCCGCAGCCATGGCGGAAGATGATCGCGCCGACGAGCGGTGGCAGATGGTCGACGAGATCGTCTCGCTGTCGCGGCAGGCCGCGGGCGAGGGCAGCCCCGGCCAGATCGATGCGCGCGTGTTGGCGGCGATGGGCAAGGTTCCGCGTCACGAGTTCATCCCGACCCTGCAGCGGCGCTCGGCCTACCGTAATCGCCCACTCTCGATCGGCTCCGGACAGACCATCTCGCAGCCCTACATCGTCGCGCTGATGACCTACCTGCTCGAGCTCGAGCCGGGTGATACGGTGCTGGAGATCGGCACCGGATGCGGCTACCAGTCGGCCGTCCTCGCGGAGCTTGCGAAGGACGTCTACACCATCGAGATCGTCGAGCCCCTTGGGCGCACCGCGGCCGCGACGCTGGAGCGTCTCGGCTATTCCAACGTGCACGCACGGATCGGCGACGGCTATAAGGGGTGGCCCGAGCATGCGCCCTTTGACGCCATCATCGTCACGGCCGCGCCCGATCACGTACCGCCCGCGCTCATCGAGCAGTTAAAGCCCGGCGGTCACCTCGTCATCCCCGTGGGCCGGCTCGCGCAGCAGCTCATCGTCATCACCAAGAACGAGGACGGCAGCACGGCGCGCCGCGAGATCGCGCCCGTCCAGTTCGTGCCGCTGACGCGCGACGAGGGCGAGAACTGACTGGCGCGTGGGATCAGCCCCACTTCCAGGTGATGTTGGTCTGCTTGTAGTCGGTCGCCTTCGCGGGCGCTTCGTCGGCGTTCATGTCGAGCTCGTTGCCGGCGTCGTCGTAGATGTGCAGCTCGCCGTCGATGTCGAGGGTGCGCGGACCGATCTCACAGTTGAAAGGGATGGCGCGGGCGCCGCCCAGGTTGGTCCAGTTGCCGCCGAAGCGCGCGCCAGTGCAAATGATCTTGTCGGCGCTCAAGTTCTGCGCCTTCAGCTCCGCATTGATTTCGTCGACGAGCTTGGCGTCGTCCATCGAGCCCGGCGCCCACGCCGCGCTGATGCCCAAAGCCAAGAACGCCGCGGTCGCGAGCGTCAGCCGAAGTGCGGATTTGAGAGTTTGCATGTATCGCCCCGTTCAAATTGCGGGACCAATCTAGCAGATCTTGCGCGGCCGGTGACGTTGCAGGCCGGCTAGCCGCGGGCGACGAAGCTGTCGACGACGCGCTTTCGCCCAGCCGTGTCGAAATCGATCGTCAGCTTGTTGCCGTCGACATCGGCCACCGTACCGGCTCCGAACTTCTGGTGCGACACGCGCTCGCCCGGCCGGAACGCCGGCTCGCCGCTCGACGCCGCGACAAGCTCACCCTCGATCGTGGTCGGCCCGCGCGACTTGCGCGCCTTCGCCGGGCTCCACTCCTCCTGCGCGCGCGTCTTTGCACGCTGCCAGCCGGGGGTGTCGTAGGTCGCCGTGAACGGCGCGACGTCGTCGAAGCGGCTGCGCCCGAACGGTCCGGCGAAGTTTTGGTAGGCGCCGCCGAACGGCATCTTTGCCTCCAGCACATCGACGCTCGTCTCCGGCAGCTCATCAACGAAGCGCGACGGCAGCGCCGACTGGTAGAGCCCGCGGTTGCGGCGGTTCTGCGCGAACGAGACCTTGGCGAGGCGCTTTGCTCTCGTGATTCCCACGTAGGCGAGGCGGCGCTCCTCCTCCAGCCCCGCCTGCCCGCTCTCGTCGAGCGAGCGCTGGTGGGGAAAGAGCCCCTCCTCCCAGCCGGGCAGGAACACCACCTCGAACTCCAGACCCTTGGCCGCGTGCAGCGTCATGAGCGATACGCGCTCGCCGTCGCCGGCCTGGTCGGCATCCATCACGAGGCTCACGTGCTCGAGGAAGCCTTGAAGCGAGTCGAATTCGTGCATGAAACGCACGAGCTCCTTGAGGTTTTCGAGCCGCGACTGCGCCTGCGGGCTCTTGTCCGCCTGCCACATGGCCGTGTAGCCGGACTCATCAAGGATGTGCTCGGCAAGCTCGGTATGGCGCATGTGCTCGGCCTGTCCGCGCCAGCGCTCGAAGCTCGCGATAAGCCCGGCGAGCGAGTGGCGCGCCTTGCCCGGCAGCTCCTCCGTCTCGACGATCATCTGGGCCGCCTGGTAGAGCGGCATCCCGCGCGCCCGCGCAAGCTCGTGCAGCCGCTTTACCGAGGTGTCGCCCAAGCCGCGCTTCGGCACATTCACGATGCGCTCGAATTTCAGATCGTTCGCCGGGTTCGCCGTGATCTCGAGGTAGGCGATTGCGTCCTTGATTTCCTGTCGCTCGTAGAAGCGCGGGCCGCCGATCACGCGGTAGGGCAACCCCATGGTGATGAAGCGGTCTTCGAAGGCGCGCATCTGGAACGACGCGCGCACTAAGATCGCGACTTCGTTCAGGCGCTGCCCGTCCTTCTGCATGCGCTCGATGTCCTCGCCGATGGAGCGCGCCTCCTCCTCGTCGTCCCACACCGCCAGCACCGTGACCTTGGCGCCGAGGTGCCCGTCGGTGAATAGCGTCTTGCCGAGCCGACCTTTGTTCTCCGCGATGAGGCCCGAGGCGGCGGCGAGGATGTGTCCGGTCGAGCGGTAGTTGCGTTCTAGCCGAATGACGATCGCGCCGGGGAAGTCCTTCTCGAAGCGCAGGATGTTGTCGACCTCGGCGCCGCGCCAGCCGTAGATCGATTGGTCATCGTCGCCGACGCAGCAGATGTTGGGCGAGCCGCCGGCGATCAGCCGCAGCCAGAGATATTGCGCGACGTTGGTGTCCTGGTACTCGTCGACCAGCGTGTAGCGGAAGCGGCGCTGGTAGTCGGCGAGCACATCCGGGTTCTGCAGGAAGAGGCGCAGTACCTCGAGCAGCAAATCGCCGAAGTCGGCCGCGTTGAGCTCCTTGAGGCGCTTCTGGTAGGCCGCGTAGAGCGCCGCTCCCTTGCCTTCGGCGAAGGCGAAGGCCTCCCCGCGCGGCACCTTGTCCGGCGTGAGGCCGCGGTTCTTCCAGCCGTCGATCAGCGCCGCCAGCTGGCGTGCCGGCCAGCGGTCCTTGTCCAGCCCCTCGCTCTCGATGACCTGCTTGATGAGGCGGATCTGGTCGTCGGTGTCGAGGATCGTGAAGCCAGACTTCAGTCCCACCAGCTCGGCGTGTCGGCGCAGGATCTTCACGCCGATGGAGTGGAACGTGCCGAGCCAGGCAATGCCTTCGACGGCACCGCCCACCAGATGGCCGATGCGTTCCTTCATCTCACGCGCCGCCTTATTGGTGAAGGTGACGGCCAGGATCTCGGAGCCGCGCGCGCGACCCGCGCACATGATGTGGGCGATGCGCGCGGTGAGCACGCGGGTCTTGCCCGTACCCGCTCCCGCCAGCACGAGGATGGGCCCATCGACCGCCTCGACCGCAGCGCGCTGCTCGGGGTTGAGATCGGCCATGTAGGGGGCCGCGGACATCCCGAGTGCCCGCGCCGAGATGGTGCCCTTCGGCGCAGCGACTACGGCCGGAGCTGGAAAATCGGCCGATCTTTGGCGATTCGCGGGCATCAGCTGCAACTATAGCACCAGTCGCGCCCCGGCAATCCGGCAGTGGCGCCTGCCCACAGCCGATAGATGGCCGCAGGAGCGGCAAATTCCTGGTCCAAACTTGCGCGCAACTGTGTGATAATCGCGCCAGGGATCAGCGGGTGCTTCGCGCGGACTGGCTTTGCCGGCCGGGCATGCCCGAAGGGACGGTTCGATGCGGTTTGGTGCAGGGCTACGGGCCGGCAGAGGGCGCTGTCTGCAGCCCCAAAGGCCGCGACCTCCCCAACCCACGTGTAGGGTGGGCGAATGAGCAATTTCGTCATCGCCATCGCAGTCTTTCTGATCACCGTTATCGGCGCGCTGTTCGCCATTCCCTACTTCGTCGACTGGAATGGCTATCGCAGCGTGTTCGAGGAGGAGGCCACGCGCCTGCTGGGCCGCGAGGTCAGGGTCGGCGGCGCGGTCAATCTGCACCTGCTCCCGAGCCCCTATTTCCGCTTGGAGAAGGTGCGCATCGCCGACACGTCCGTCAACCTCCAGGAGCCGTTTTTCAGGACCGATAGCCTCACCATCAAGCTCGCCATACCGCCGATCATCAGGGGCGTGGTGGAGGCCAACGAGATCGAGCTGCAGCGACCGGTGCTGCGCCTGGCGCTCGACAGTGGCGACGCCTGGAACTGGCAAAGCTTCGGGGAGGTGCTCGGCAAGTCCATCTACCTGCCCGCCAACGTTGCGCTGACATCGGTCAAGATTGTCGACGGCGTGCTCGCCGTGCACGGGCCCGACGGGGCGGAGCGCACGCACTTCGGCGGCTTTAACGGCGAGTTCTCCGCCCCGGCTCTCGATGGCCCCTACCGGCTGCGCGGTACGTTCGGCAAGGTCGGCGCCGAGCGCGAGTTCAGGATCAACACGGCGCGGCCGGAGGCGGACGGCTCGGTACGCTTCAAGGCCACCCTGCGGGCCGCCGACGGCGCCTCCACCTATACGCTGGATGCCCGGCTCGCCGACATCATGGGCAAGCCGCGCATCGAGGGTGACCTCAGCGCGCGGCTCCCCATCTCCGGGCTGTGGCAGGCTCCACCCGGCGGCCAGCTCCGCACGCAGAAAAAAGCGGCCGGGCTCGACGGCGAGACCGCGCCCGACAAGGGCGAAGCCGCGTTCGACCTCAGAGCCGCCGTTCGTGCCGATCCGGCGGGCGCGACCCTCACCGACCTCGCCTTGGCGTTCGAGCAGGACGGGCGACCTCAGCTCATCTCCGGCGAATTGCAGGCCAAGTGGCGGGATGTCCTCTCGGTGGAGATGAACCTCGCGTCGCGCTGGCTCGATCTCGACCGCATCGCCGGAGCGAGCGAGGACGCGGGCCCCCTCAAGAGCATCATTCCGCTGGCCATCGGCCTGCGGGACCTGCTGCCTGCCGACAGCCGCTCGCGCGCGACCTTTTCGGTCGATCAAGCCAACGTCGGCCGCGAGGCCGTCAGCGGGCTACGGCTGTCGCTCGCCCGCTCCAAGGACAGGCTCGAGATCGAGGAGCTGCGCCTCGGCTTGCCGGGCGGCAGCCGTGGGGAGCTGCAGGGCGTCGTGACCGGTCCGCGCGAGGCGCCGGCATTCGACGGTAGCATCAGCCTGCGGGGGACCAGTCTCGTGCGCTTCCTCGGCTGGGCGACGGCCGGTGCGCTGACGTTCGATGCCAAGGGCGACGGCACGTTCGGCGTTCGCTCGCAGCTGACGATCGCGCCCGGGCGCGCGGCCGCCCGCAATATCATCGGCGATCTGTCGGGGACCGCGATTTCCGCGGACGTGCAATACCGCTGGGAGGGAAGGCCGGAGGTATCGCTCAGTCTCGAAGGCCCGCAGCTCGATGCGCGCGCTCTGGTGCGGGCAGGCGCGAGCCTGGCCGATGTCTTCGACGTGGTGCTGCACGGCCCGCTCGTGGGGGGCCAGGGGGCGGCACGGGGTCCCGGCGCGGCCAAGCCCGGCTGGCGCGGCGCGCAAACCGATGCCTCCATTCGGGTCAGCCTCGGGCAGCTCATGACCGCCGCGCGCACCTACCGCGACGTCGCCATGGAGATCGAGCTCAAGGGCGGCCACCTCAGGCTGCCGCTCCTGCGCATCGCGGGCGATGACGGTTTCAGCCTCGAGCTCGAAGGCGATGTCGACGATGCCGCCTCGCGCCCGAAGGGCAGTCTTCGGGCCGTGGCTGGCGCCGACACCGGCGCCGCGATCGCCCCTCTGGCGGAGCTGCTCGGCATTCCCGAAGCCTTTCGCCCGGACGCCGGGCGGGCGCGGGCGATGGTGCCGCTGCGCCTGGCCGGTTCGCTGGCGCTCGGCGCCCGCACGCCCACCTCCGCCGACCTGGTGCTCAACGGCGAGGCCAACGGGGCTGGCGTCAAGCTCAACGCCCGCTTCGACGGCGCCCCGGCCGGCTGGCGCACGGGCCCCGCCGACCTGACCGGCCTCGTCGAAGGCAACGACGCTCAGGTGATCGCCGCCCTCTTGGCTTCTAGCGGATACTCGGGCCGCCCCGGCAGTCCGGGCTCGGGACGCGTGTTGGTCAAAGCCGTCGGCGTGCCCAGCGAGGGGCTGGCGTCGCTCGCCTCGGTGGAGACCGGCGATTTGGCGCTGGATTTCCGTGGACGGCTCGTCGCGCGGGAGAGCGGCAATAGCGCCACCGGCGACCTCGACATCCGGGCGACGGATGGTGCACGCCTCGCTGCGCTCACCGGATTGGCGCCGCCCTTGCGGCTCGACGGCCTGCCCATCGCCGGCTCGGTCAAGCTCTCGGTCGACAGCAGCACGCTTGCCCTCGACCGGCTGGCGCTGAAGATCGGCGGCAGCGACGTCAAAGGGCAGCTCTCGCTCGCCACTGCCGGCGAGCGGCGGCGGGTCGAGGCGCGCCTCGATGTCGAAGAGCTCTCCGTCGCCAAGCTGCTCGGCGTCTTGCAGGACCAGCGGCTGGCGGTGGCAGCGACCGCCGAGACCGCGATCTCGGGCCGTCAGAGCATATGGTCCGACGAGCCTTTCGACGCCTCGATCCTCGATGGCTTCGAGGGCAACATCAAGCTCAACGCCAAGCGCCTCCTGCTGCCCGAAGGCATGGGCCTGAGCGGGGCCAGCCTCGACATCGCCCTGCAAGGCGGCAAGGTGGAGGTGCGGCAGCTCGAAGGTGGGGGCCTCGGCGGTCGGGTCAGCGCGACGCTGAGCATCGCCAAGGCAGCGGCGGGCGTGGACGTCGGCGGCAGCCTGAGCCTGGCGGGCGCAGCCATCGATGCTCTCGCCGGCAATGCCTCCGGCAAGCCCCGCACCAGCGGCGCGCTCAGCGGCGAGATCAAGTTCTCCGGCAAGGGCACGAGCCCGCGCAGCGTGCTTTCCGTGCTGCAGGGGAGCGGCACGCTATCGTTCAGCGAAGCCAAGCTCGGCACGCTGTGGCCGGGGGCTATCGGCAAGGCGGTATCGACCGCGCTCCAGGCGGACCCCGACAGCCTGGCCGCGACCCTGAGGCGGACGCTGGGAGCGGAACTTGTCGCCGGCGAGCTGCGGCTTCCCGACACGGTCAGCGTCGAGATTGCCGACGGGCGGCTCGCGGCCAAGCCGCTCGCGATCGACACCAACGAGGGTCGCGCACAAGGCGTAGCGGGCCTCGACCTCAAGACGCTCCTGTTCGACGCCGATTGGCGGCTCGACCAAAAGCGCAGCCCCGGGGCCGGCAACAAGACGCCCCTGCCGGGCATCACGGTGAGCTATCGCGGCCCGGTCGCCGGGCTTGCGAGCCTGGAGCCGCGCATCGATTCCGACGCGCTCGAGCGCGAGCTCGCCGTGCGCCGCATGGAGCGCGACCTGGAGGAGCTGGAGCGCCTGCGCAAGCTCGACGAGGCGCGCCGCCGCGAGGAAGCCGAGCGCCAGCGCCGGCAGCTCGAGCAGGCGCCGCTCCCGGCCCCCGTGCCGATGGCCCCCGCCCCGCGGCCGGCGACGCCTGGGTAGACGACAAGAACGCCGGTGTGCTCGAGAACGCCCGCCATGTTGACGAGCAATCGTTGCATGATAGGGTGAACCTCGGAAGTGGGAGGCACTATTGCGTCGCATGTTGCTTTTCGCGCTGGCTGCCGTGCTGGGAACATCTGTCGCGGTCCATGCCGAGACAGTTCGGCAGGTCTTGCAGGAATTTGGAATGCTTGGGACATGGGCAACTGATTGCAGCCGCCCGGCCGCCCGCGATAATATTCTTACTATCTATGCACCTTTGCCGAACGGCAATGTTCAGCGCACGTACTACAGCGCGCCGGGCGAGATTAGTAACCAGTACGAGCTGAAACGTGTCGTCCGCATTTCTGCGGATCAAATATCCTATCAACAGCAGGGCCCTTCAGACCGCGTAGATGTCGTTTTGGAGAAAAAGGGTAATCGGTACCACGTCTTGTCCTCCCAGGACCAAAATGGCAAGACTTTCGTGCAAGACGGGAAGTTCACCGCGAACACTGCTAGTCCCGGCCAAGACAGTACGTGGCAAACCAAATGCCATGACTGACAGTAGTAGGTGTCCTCTTACCGGACATCGCTGCGACCAGCCGCTCGTGGGAGATGATGCTGGTGCGCACAACTCGACGCGGGCGGATCTCCCTTAGGAGCTCACGGCCCGGTTTGCCGCCTCAGTTCAACCTAGATCCTGCAGTTGACCGCAGGCGCACGTGCT